>Ga0187894_10005344_pt1 | contig 13168 bp, 11 predicted proteins | sample GBC1701081metaG_FD_136650 | JGI IMG/M metagenome (GOLD analysis project Ga0187894, IMG submission 136650) | White microbial mat communities from a lava cave in the Kipuka Kanohina Cave System on the Island of Hawaii, USA - GBC170108-1 metaG ... | reverse complement strand
TGCTCAAGTAATCTTGAAACGAGCCGTCGGGCGGACGGTTAAAGACATAACGTATGTGGCTGCACAAAGCGTGTCTTTAGAATCTACATCTATAACCGCTTAGGTTTAGATGGAGAGCGTCAAAATGCTGACTTTTCCGTGCGGACGATAACGCGGGTCAATCTCATAGCGCAACTGTTCGGCTAGTTGCGCTATGTCATGTCCGATTTTGAAAAGCGTAAGCCTTTCAACTTTAGCGTGTTTCAAAAGCCAAGCCGTTTTTCTGAGGCTGTTCATGCCGCATTCGCCCCAAAATGAAAATGTTTCGTCTTGTGAGCGTGCAACCAAATCAGGTTTATAACGCAAACCAACGCGGGATTCGATTTCGAGATTCGGAAACTCTCCGACAAACATTGCAAAGCCCAGAGCCTTCATCAAAATATGCTCGTAAGATTCGCCCGAACATTGCCACAACCGCACATGTTTATTTGCAAGTTCAAAATTATAGACCATCGTTCAAGATTCAAATTGCTTTGTCTGCCAGAGGTCTTCGGTTACTTCCATCAACATTGAAGGCAGGCTTTCCTCTATACTGTCGCGCATCATCTCAACAGCTTCCGTATCGTCAACCGGAACAGATGAAATCGCTTCCCAAGTTTCTTTGTCCGTCCACAGAGCTATGCCAACCCAGGTTCCGTCTTCGGCTTTGTGAAGACGCGAACCGAGACTGCCGCATTTTCTGTAAATCTCTTTGGTGCGACGACGCCATCCTTCTGTAAATCTGTCTTCGCTGTTCTCTTTTAGTCTCCACCGATATACAGCCGTAAACATTTTCAGTTCTCCGCTTTTTTTGCCCGGCAAAGAATAAATGGGTAAGGTGTTGGTGTCAAAATTCTGCTATCATGCAGAAGAATTTTCAGAGTATGGAACAAGCCGCATTAATCAAAAACGGAAAACTTGAAAATAACCCGCTTACAGAACTTCTGCGCGAAGCAATTGCAGAAGATTTGACGGGTGCTTTTCGCATCACGCAAGAGCGGGTTAAAGGGGTCATTTATTGTTATGAAGGCGCAGTTGTCTATGTTGTGTCGAATATACGCTCACAAAATCTTTCCGGGTGTCTGCGTCGTTGGGGTATTTTGACTGATGAGCAAGTTGCTTCGTTGGGAGCAAAAAACTCTGATTTTGAGTTTGCTCAAGAGATATTAAAAAGAGGCTTTTTAACTAAGGAAGATTTGTTGAAGTCTTTTGAGAGACAATCGCTCGAAATTCTGGGTCCGTTTCTTTCTTGGACAGCAGGTGAATGGGAGTTTGACGGACGTGTGAGAATCGTAGAAGGAATGCGTTTCAGTCTTCATGTGAAAGAACTTTTGGTTGAGAGCGCACGACAAACCCCGCCTGATGTCATGGCTGCACGATTTACGAATCCGAACGAAAAAATTTCTCCTTCACCTGTTGATTTATCCAACATTCAACTTCAACCGATAGAAGGTTTCATACTCTCGCGTCTTGATATGCCTTTGCAGTTAAATGAACTTCTTTCAATCAGCGGAATGCCTGAAAACGCGACGCTTCATGCTCTTTATGCTCTTTCATTGTGCGGCTATGTGAGCCGCGAATGGAATAGCATTTTTAGCAAAGATGAGCTTGAAGTTCTTCGTAAAACCAAAATGTTCTTCAAACCATCTGCTATCTCTGCACCCAAAACAGAAGAGAAGAAACCTGCTCCAAAAGAACAACCTGCTCCAAAAGAAAAACCCGTTCCCAAACAAGAATCAAAACCTACGGTTGACCCGCGAAAAGAGCTTGAACGATTTCTGTCTCGCGTCGAAAACGCCCAGACTTTTTACGACGTTTTAGGATTAGGAACTTTGGCAGATGAAGCCGAACTCAAACGTGCATATCACCAAGCTGCGAAAAGCTATCATCCTGATAAGTTTCATAATGAAGCCGGAACGACTTTTCACTCTCGTGTTCAAAAAGCATTTGCGCGTTTGGCGCAATCTTACGACACATTGAACGATAAAACTTTACGTGCCGCTTACGATAAAAAGCTTGCAAGTGGTTTTATCGGCAACAAAAATGTTTCCGCAACCACAATAGCCGAACAGAAATTTCAACTGGCGATGGATGCAATGAGACAGAATAATCTGGGACAAGCATTACCGCTTTTCGGTCAGGCGGTTCGTCTGGCGCCCACGCAGGCACGTTATCACGCAGAATATGCACAGGCTCTGATAAAAAACCCGCAACTTCGCAAACAGGCTGAAGCGGAATTTCAAGAGGCAATTAAATACGATGAAAAAAATCTCTCTTACAAAATTATGCTCGCACGGTTTTATCGCGATATGAGGCTTTTCAAACGTGCCGAAGGCGAAATACAACGTATCCTTGATATTGACCCGAACAACAAAGACGCACAACGATTGCTCGACTCGTTGAAAAACATTTGATAAAAGTTTGGTAAGTTGGATTTTAGATTTTAGATTTTAGATTTTAGATTTTGGATTCTTCATTACTGAGAATCAGAAAATTAAGATTTATTGCTTTATTAACTAAAACTCAACAATCTAAAATCCAAAATTGTTTTGTTTATGTCATCTTTTTTGCTTACATTAAATGAAGAAGAGCGGGTTCTCGAAAAAGTGATGCTCGCCTTTGCAGTCAAGGCAGACGAGTTTGAGGCTTATATGCACCCGCACGCGACACGCATCGCCGTAATCGCGGACGAACTCGCACAGCGTTTCAATCTTGCGCGTCAAGACCGTTTTTCTCTGCGCCTGGCCGCGCTGGCACACGATATAGGCGAACTTAAAATGAAACGCGAATACATTCGCCGAAACGGTTCGCTCTCCGATGAAGAATATCTGGACATGATGCGTCATCCCGTTCTGGGCGAACAGGAAGCCGCCAAAAACGGAGCCACACGCGGGGCGCAACTTCTTATACGCTGGCATCATGAATGGTGGAATGGTGCGGGTTATCCAGACGGATTATGCCGCGAACAAATTCCTTTAGCCGCACGCATTCTTCGCGTAGCAGACGGCTATGTGGCGATGACAGATACACGTCCTTACCAGCCCGCTTTGACCGAAGAAGATGCAAAAAAATATATGAAGCAATGGGCGGGTTTAGAATTTGACCCCAATATCGTTCGCGTTTTTCTTACGCTCGAAAACATTCCCGAACTTCGCTCTTATGCAAACACAATCAGAGAAGAACCAAAATCCGATTTTTTTATAATTCAAAATCCTTCGGAAACTAATGATGAACAATAAGTTTTCACCTAATCCGATTCCCAATGGCTGGCTTGCTTTTGAGTTAAATGTCCTGCGCCGTTTGAAATTCTCTTCTGTTTCAATTCCGTTCGCAGGCGAACCTCAGCTTGGAATGTATCTGAAACGCTGGGGAGTGCGGGTTGCGGCAAACGATTTGGCGCGTTGGGCTTGGACGCGATGTGTCGCACAGATTGAAAACAACAGCGAAACCTTATCTGAAGAAGACATCAATATCGTTTTAGAAGACGCATATGTTCCGCGTCATAAACTCTATAATCCATCCTTACGTTTGTGGTTTAATGAAACAGATTCCTGGTGGTTTGATAATGTGCGCGAAAACTTGGAAAAACTTGAATCGCCCTACAAACGCGCCCTTGCCATGTCCGTCGTAATGAACGTCGGCGATTACGTTCATTCGTTCGACGAAACGACCCTTGAATATCGCCAACCGCTTTCACAGGTCTTTCGCCGCGTATTTGAAAAGGTCCCGCCGCCTTTTGATAACCGCCAATTAAATGCTTGCGCCAACAAAGAAGCACGCGAATTTTTAGCCGAAAACTTTTCCGACTTGCTTTTCCTGCGTCTGCCGCGTGCCAGAAACTTAGGCGTCAAACAACGAATGGGGCTAACGGCTTGGCGCGAAGATTGGTGTCACGGGAGCGACGGATTCTGGGACGATTTAGAAGCAGCGCACGCCGGACGTTTAGGAACGCACGTCGAAACAAAACATCAATACCTGCGTTTTTTGGAAGACCTTCTGCAAATCACCGCGAATGTTCCCGCGTGGGCAATCGCGCACGTCGAAGACGGATTTATCACAAACGACGATTTGGTTGACTCAATCGGGCGCGTCAGAAAAGTTGATACGGTTTACACAAAAGACTTTTCCGAACTAATGGGCGTAAGGGCAACGATAATTACAGCGCAATAGCTAAAGTTTTGAGTAGAGTCTTTAACCTGCCATTGGTTTAGATTAAAGACTCTACTCAATTTTTCGGTTCAATCCGTTTCGATTCAATGAAAATCTTTTCGGCAGTCGTGACTTTGTTTTTAATCATGGACCCGCTTGGAAATATCCCTGTTTTCCTTTCGGTCTTAAAGGATGTCGCACCTGAGAGAAGAAATAGAATTTTGGTTCGTGAAGTCATACTTGCCTACATAGTTCTTCTTACATTTCTTTTTCTGGGTAAATATCTTCTTCAACTTCTCAGCCTCAGACAAGAAACCATCAGTATAGCGGGAGGTATCGTTCTTTTTTTGATTGCCTTAAAAATGATATTTCCGGCTGAGGGCGGGATTATGGGCGACACACCCGAAGGCGAACCTTTTCTTGTACCGCTTGCGATTCCGTTTGTCGCAGGACCTTCAACATTAGCTGCGCTTCTTCTACTTCAAAGCGAATCAAACGGTGTGTTGCAACTTTGGATAGCCGTAACCATTGCGTGGGGCATAACCGCATTGATACTTCTTTCTTCCACATTTCTTTATCGTTTGCTAAGGCAAAAAGGTTTGATAGCAATGGAGAGATTGATGGGAATGTTGTTGGTTATGTTATCCGTACAGATGTTTCTTGACGGCATTTCAAAATATTTGCGCCATTAAAAAACAAAGTTCTGTCGCCATTCTGCTATTCGGCAGCCGATAAAATCAATCGGGAACGAAATCATATTCAAGTGTTACGTATTGCGAAACAGGTTTGCCGTCTATTTGAGCCGGAACAAATTTAATTTGTTTTGCCGCAAGAATAGCTCTTTCGCTCAACCCAAATGGCAACCCTTCTATTACTTTGATATTTGTGACAGTTCCCTCCGCACGTAACACTATACTTATTCTTACAACTCCTTTTATCTGATTCTTGTATGCTGCTTCTGTATAAGATGGTTTGGGGGTTTCTAGTATGCGGGCTTTTTGTGTTACCTCTGACGTTTTGTAAATTTTCTCTTCCGTATTTCCCACTGTTTGTCCTTCATCATTTCCCTTACCCGCAGATTCCGGCGGGTACAAAGCGGGATCTACGCTAATCGTAGCAGGTACAGGAAGCACAGGAGGAACAGGAAGATTTGATGCGGGCGGTATCACTTGGGGCGCGGCTGATGTCCCTTTTGTCGTCTGTGTTGTTTTCGTCGTCTTTTTCTTTGGCTTCTTTTTCGTCTTGTTTTGAGCAAAAGCTTCGCCTGTAAACAAACTGAAAGCACAAATCAAAACAACAATTATGAAAACAAAACTCTTATGTTGTTTGGGCATCTTTAACTCCTGAATTTCATTTGGGAAATAATAAACCAATAATTGAAAACCTAAACTATTTTTTTATGACTTCGCAAATAGCATCAAGGCGTGCATGCCATTCCGAAAGTGCCGCGACTTTTTTGCGTCTTTCAATTTCGCATTTATCGTCCGGTTTGTTTAGCTGTTTTTCAATTGCGGACAGAAAACCATCGTGTGTGTTTTTGCAGGTAAGGATAATGCTGTGCTTCTTATTAAACTCGGAAACCATGGGGATATTTGTTGAAACTACAGGTTTGCCGACAGCCAGATATTCGTTCAGTTTCACGGGCACAACCGTCGCGGTAAAAGCGTTGTTAAGATACGGAACGATACAAACATCAAATCGGCGTGTGAAATGAATCAGGTCTTCATGCGATTGCTGTCCCATAAAATGAATGTTCGGCAAACCGGACAATTCACCGACATCTGTTTGAATCGGACCGATAAAAACCCAAGACCAATCAGGTCGCGCCTTTGCCGATTCAACCAACAAATCAAAATCAACGTGACGATGTATTCCGCCGATGTAACCGATAACGGGGCGTTTCAACGATTCAACTTTTGTGAGCAAATGAAGTATTTGACGGTTGATTTTCGTTTCATCTTCTTCGGTCTGAAATGCGCTTAAATCAACTCCGAACTGAAATGTATGAACAAATTTGTCTGTCAAATCAGAATAGCGCGTTGTAAGAGTCGAACAGTTTGTTATCAACACATCGCACAAATCAATGACTTTTTGCTCGCTTACGCGCAATCTTTTCAGGTCGGAAACAAGCTGGTCAAAATCCGTTCCGACGTAATAGACAATGGTGCTGTTTTCGTCGCGCAACGTATTCATTAAATCCAAAGCCGTATCCGTGGGAAGATAAGACCATATCAGCGCGTCCTGTATTCCCAATCGTTTTGCATTGCGTTTTATTGCGGGCAAGAAAATCGTGCTGTTCAAAAAATGACGAAAGCGCGAACCGTAAGGCGGAAGTACAAGCGGCGAACAGACATATAGATTTTTCTCGACTTCGCGCACGCCCGAAGAATGCAAGGCTTTTAACCATCTTTTCAAACGCGAAGTCACACGACTGAGGTCTTTTATTCCGGGCGAACGGACACCTGTGTTTTCGATATAAAGGACACGATTGCCCGCACGGGCAAATCGCAAAGCCATCTCCTGATGACCTTGCCAGATAAATCCCCACTCAATGCTGGAAATGATTATGATGTCTCGTCCGCTTATCATTCAACGCTCGTGTGAGACGCGCTCAAGGTTTTTTCTTCCGACATATCGCCCTGCAACTTACCAAAGATGAGTGAAACAAACAAACGCTGAAAAAAAAAGTTCTGAGTTTGATTACCAAAACTCAGAACTTGGTACTTAGAACTCAGAACTCATTTAAGGTTTGATGATACCGCCGCCGTCAATCGCCGTGTAAGTGTCGGGCGAATAAAGACCGAGCCATGGGTCTGAATCGGGCGTTAAGAAAATCTGTGCATAGACCTTTTCATTCAAGCGGTCTAAATCGTTTCCTTCACCCGTTACGAACCAGGCGTGCAGTTTTGTACGAAGCAAATATTGGTTTCTGACAGTATCAAGAGCGATGAAACCTTCGAGATTACTGATTAGCTTTGAAAACTGTCCTTCATCATTATTCATTGTCTGACGGCGAATCATTGACACGCTCGTTTTATCAAGCTTTGCATCGTTTGCATGAAGCGCGGCTATTTTTTTCCATTCATCAAGATTTGTGTTTGCTTCAAGCAAAGTCGCGTCTGCCGTGATTTGTTTGAGAATGTCTATTTCTACTGCGCGTTTTGTTAATGCAAGCGGCGCGGCTTCCATTGCGCTAGGGTTCTTGTTTCTTTTCGCAGCAATCTCTTTTGGCAACTTAACACCGGTCTTTTCCAAATCATCAGCCCAGTCGTTTGTGATTTGATTGATGCGCGAACGGTGGAATCTTTCCAAAATGGTCACTCTGTCAACGTAGCTTTTGCTTTTTAATTGATTTGATAACTGCTCAGAACTTATCAGCCAATTCTTAAAAGTTACGGGTGCGTTCAGACCCGGCAGTGCATCAATCGCCTGTCCGTTTGAATCCAGGATGTAATGGATGCTATTGCCTGTGATTGTGCGTTCGATTTTGCGACCATCTCCAAAATCAATTGTAACTTTGGGCGCAGGTCTTACAGATTTCCAATGAAGAACAAAACGCTCGCGCATTATTTTTGAGACTTCATCATTTGCGTAAAGAACCGAACGGAAGAATCGGCTGTTGGCGCAGCTAAACTCTTCGTTCAAATTTCCCAAAAGGCGTAATGAGAGAATCGGTTTCCCGCTTCGTGCGGCTTCAGCTTTCGCCGCTTCAAAATCCGTGTGCCAGAAAAGGTGTGACGAGTAAGAATCTTTTTGCATCGCTACGGCATCGAGGGCATTTGCAATTTTCAACCATTGCGGCGTTTGCTTGCCTGTTTGCATGTAACGAGCAATGTCCGCCTGATATGTATCAATCAAAGCACGCAAACCTTCTGCGCCCATCAAGCGCAAATTGGCAATTGCCTTTGTGGATTCGTTTGTGTTTTCGGAAACTGCCTGGCGTGCAAGTGTTTCGGCTTTGTTGTTTGCTTTCGTTGTCGCTGTAAAAGCGATGGTTATTAAAAGAAGGGGAACAATTAGTTTGATTCGCATATTTAGCTCCGGCAAATTTATTCGATTTTGAGCAAGAACGTCGGTGGCTTTGAGTCCTTGCAGATTATTTCAGGTTGTCCGGCACGCTTATACTTTCGTTCAGAAAATTTGATAATAAATTTCCAAAAACCTGTCGTATCATGCCGTTACCCGATTTTAGTTTTGAGTACAGACTTTAGTCTGCCGGCATTAAGCTATTTCAACTCAAGCAGGCTAAAGCCTGTACTCAAAACTCTCTCAAAACACTTTTGAGGAGTCTCGAAACTTTATGTTAAGTCGAGTCTTTTTGTTTGCGCTTTTATTTTTGGTCTTTGCGTGTGCCATGGCGTTTCTGCCTGCAATTGAAACCAGGGCGGAAAACCCCACAGCTAACCCGCAAACAACCCGTTTACAACAACGCGAAGTCATAAACAAAATTGACTTAATTGATAAAGATTCAGGATTTGCGCTGACACTGAACCGTCTTCTTCGCACCGAAGACACGGGCAAAACCTGGCAGGACATCACGCCAAACGCAACCCGCATTACGATTATCTACGACGTATTCTTTCGGGACGAACTAAACGGCTGCACAATTTTTTCGTCGGGCGACAGCGGCGGCTTTGCCACGCGGCTTCAACTCTCAATCACAAACAACGGCGGAAAGAGTTGGACTACACGTGCAATAAATCTTTCCCATGAATCATTACAGGAATTTGGCGGCATTGCTTACCTGGATTTTGTTGATTCGCAAAACGGCTTTGTCATGCTCAAACAGACTGCTGGTTCAAATTTCAGTCGCGGCGTTTTGATTTCGACAAATGACGGCGGACAAAGTTGGCATCAGTTGCCTGCTCCTCCGATTGGCGATGAAATAAATTTTATCACCGCAGAAAAAGGCTGGCTTGCGGGCGGCGCAGGGCAAAATGAACTTTACAGCACGCATGATGGCGGACAGAGTTGGCAAAAAAGCAAAATCATAAATCGCGAGGAAGCAGTTTACGATTTACCGACTTTTATTAACGAAAGCGAAGGCATTTTGCCTGTTACGAACTCAAACGAAATTTCTTTCTATCAAACACGCGACGGCGGCGCGAGCTGGCAACTAAAAACATCCGCGACGGCAAACGAAGCAATACTCGCACATACAAACATTCCTTCTGTGGTTGCAAACAACGGTGCGACATTCGCGGCTCTTTCAAGACTGACTTTGACAAACGTAAAAACAAAACAGGAGCGTTCGTTTGTCTCATTGGAAAACAGTTCGGAAGGCGAAGCGATAACTGAGCTTTCTTTCGACGACGAATCGAACGGCTTTGTCCTGACAAAGACGGGACGCTGTACGGAATTCAAGAGAAACTGCGTTCAGCAATCGCGGCTTCTTTCCACTAAAGATGGCGGAAGAACTCTAACGGAAAGCACGCCGCCGCTTTTTGCCTCAAACGAAATGAGTGTCGAAAGCTTATTCAGTATAGAAGCACCGCCCGGAGGCGCAACACACATCAGTAACAAATTAGGTTTTGACAAATGCACAGCCGCGCCTTTCAGTCAGATGACTACTTGGTGGAACGCAAGCCCCTTTTACGATGTGAATATCTACATCGGCGGACAGAATCGGGGCTGTACGCAAGCACAATTAACACCAACATGGGTTGACCAGGTTTCCACTCAAGGATGGGGATTGATTCCGACATGGGTTGGGATCCAGTCGCCATGTTCAAGTTGTACGACCTGCGCCAAGCACAGCACCGACAATACAACAGCCGCCCAGCAGGGACGCGCAGAGGCAGATGCCGCGCACACAGCCGCAGTTAATCTGGGCATGGGAACGGGAACGATTATCTATTTCGACATGGAGCGTTATACAGTTCCGAACCCCGACAGCGGCAACTGTCGCGCTTCGACCCGTGCGTTTTTGGACGGATGGACACAACGAATGCACGAATTAAATGATAAGTCGGGCATTTATGGTTCGCCCTGCAATTCAAGAGAAGACTGGAATCCGGGAGTGATAACAAATTCGCCCGATGTTGTATGGCAAGCGCGTTGGTGGTTGCCACCCCGCATATTCTTTTTCGGAACGGATTGCCCGATTGAACCAAACTGGCTCAATCATCAGCGCATACACCAATATCAGGGCGACCACAACGAAACTTGGGGCGGCATCACATTCAACATTGACCGTGATGTTTCCGACGCACCCGTTGTCGGAACGGCGAACACAAACAAGCAGGTCTTTCATCTTCCGCCGGCGGATTTTGATGGCGATGGTAAAACAGATGTTTCTGTTTTCCGTCCGTCAAACGGAGCCTGGTATGTTCTGCAAAGCACAAACGGAAGTTTCTTTGCTTCATCATTCGGTTTTGATACTGACAAACTTATGCCCGGTGACTATGACGGCGACGGTTGGGTTGATTTCGGTATTTACCGTCCGACTGAAGGTAATTGGTATCAATTCCTACGCAGAAGCATCAGCGCAGGCTTTTCTCAATCCCGTGTAAACACATTCGGAGCGGCTGAGGATATTCCGCAAACAGATGATTTCGACGGCGATGCAAGAACAGACTTTGCTGTGTTTCGCCCAAGCAACGGGACTTGGTATATCTACAATCAATCAGACCGCACGACATCATTTATACAATTCGGAAGCACAGGTGATGTTCCCGTCGCCGGCGATTACGATGGTGACGGAAAAGCTGACGTAGCCGTCTGGCGTCCGTCAAACGGTGTTTGGTACATTTTGAAAAGCAGTGACAGCAATTTCCTTGTCTATCAATTCGGGCTTACTACGGATAAACCCGTCGAAGGCGATTATGACGGCGACGGCAAATGGGATTTGGGAATCTATCGCCCGAGCGAAGGTCTCTGGTATCTGCTTCAAACTACGCAAGGTTTTTCAGTAGTTTCATTCGGCGTTGCCGAAGACATCCCCGCAGTCGGCGATTACGACGGCGACAAAAAATATGACCAAGCCGTCTTTCGCCCAAGCACAGGCATCTGGTACGTCAACCGTTCACAACAAGGATTTTATGCCGTTCAGTTCGGACAACTAAACGACAAACCAATCCCAACCGCATATACAGGAACAGGAGCGCAATAGAAATAAGTCTTTAGTTTGTCAATACCTTCGCCAAAATTTTAGATGGCAACTTTGGTGGTTACATATTGTGGTTGTTACTTTCGGTTCGCACAATATACGGACTTGATTTTGCCGTTTTACGTTCCTATCCTGCAATTGGCGAAGGTATTGCTTGTAACAGACTTTTGTTTTTATGCCCTGTTCATTTGAATTATGTATCCAAACTTAACGAGAAACTCTACGCTTCATTTTTTACACGAAGCGAGAAACGGACTTAACTCAAAATGCCAAAAATTCGGGAATGTAAGCTTTTCTTCTTCCATTTTCAACGAAACTGCTATCGGTTTGGCTAACGTCCATAATTCATAAAGCTGTTCATAACTTAACTCAGAAGCATGTTTAGCCCATGCCGCAACAAAAATGTTGTATGTACTAATCAGAGAGATTGTGGTGATAACATTGTCGAAGTCTGTGTGTTGGAATGGAAAAAAAAGCGTATCCCATTCCGATTCTTCATCCTCATAAACTTTATCTATCTTTTGCTCAAGTTTTTGTTCTTCTGTCTCGTAGTATTCTCGTATTTTCGACATGAGTTCCAATATCCATTGAGGTAATGTGTATTCATTGTTTGGAAACGCAGAAATGCGTAAAGATATGCTTTGCCAAAGTGTTTCCGATAAGCGGTCTGGTCCTTCACTAAGGAAAATCCGGCTAATCCATAATGCTAAATGGTTTAATTGTGTTGGTCCATAAACTTCAAGGAAGGTACTTGTAGTTTGATAACAAATGCTCTTTCCATTATGGTAATAGATTTCATCAATAAGGGTAGGTCTAATTACGTTTCTTATTGTTTCCTGAAACTTCATTGGCTCATCAATTGAAAACCACAACTCCTTAAAAAAAGGACGAGTTACATCCAGACTCAAAAAAAACCAAGCTTCTTGCCATGTTCTTTCAAGTATTAGCATAGTTATCTCCTGGTAATGTATTTGACTACATGTAAAATCGCTATCCATCTCACGTTGAAACTACGAAATTTCTCTTGGTTTTGCACAGAATCCAGGGTGAACTGCACACAAAACAGGTGTTATAATAAGAGGCAAAACGCCACCTCGAACAGGAACTGCCCCCGGCAGACGTGAAGGAAACGGATTTGTCGGAACTATTGGAATTATAGGCACACCTGAACGATTAGGATAAGGTGCCAGGTCTGATGCTTTTTGCCAGGCATCATCTGGTATTTTTCCTGTACATCCTTTTGTTGCGTAAGCGTTCAATGCGATTCTTAGCTTTTCTTGTAATTTTTGAAAATGCTTTCTGTGTGAATCAACCGACATTTTTCCCGTTGCTGGTAAACTCCAACGATCATCACGTAACTCTTGCCACCTTTGGGCAAGTTCATCTCTCAACGCTTGTATTGTGTTTTCAATATCCTGACAACCAGCTTTGTTTATCTGATTTTTCTTAAGCGGTAAAACAACATTGAGATCCATTCCCCCACTCCCATTGTCACCATCACCTTGATCTAACAAAAACTGCCCATCGCCAAATAAACCACCTCCACCACCACCTCCGCCGCCTGATGCACTACCACCAGCCGAAACATTTACACCGCAATTAAAAGTCGTTGTCCATAAAACATGGCAAACTCCGTTAAAGCAAAGATAGAATACTGCGAATCCACACAGTCCGTTTGGGTCAATAGCATTTACAGGGTCATTATTCACATAACTATAACGATTGAAACTTTGTGGATTGGCTGTGTTTGCACTTCCATTATATGGGTCTGGTGATGTCCAACGTCCGGCAAGGTTATCGTACTTTCTAAACCAAGTGTGTTCTAACGCGGTCGCTTCGTCTCGTTCCGTCATCGCGTATCGCTGGCGGTTGTTGTCTGTTTGCGAGTAGCCT
>Ga0187894_10005343_pt1 | contig 13171 bp, 11 predicted proteins | sample GBC1701081metaG_FD_136650 | JGI IMG/M metagenome (GOLD analysis project Ga0187894, IMG submission 136650) | White microbial mat communities from a lava cave in the Kipuka Kanohina Cave System on the Island of Hawaii, USA - GBC170108-1 metaG ... | reverse complement strand
TCAGGCGGTCGAGGGCGCCGCTGATGTTGGTCAGTCTGAAAGTGTCTTCAAAGCCGCCGCTGAAGACGCAGCCGTTGATGGTTCCCGAACCGGTCATGCCGTTAGTGGTTGCGACGGCGACATCGTTTTCGCCGAAGGCTACGGAGCATTCGTTGAAAGCGATATTGTTGCCGTTGGTTCCGGCGACGGTCGAATACTCCATCGTGAAGTTGTTGACGTTGAAGCCGCGCAGGCCGAAGTTCTGGTTTGTGCCGTTGATGGTCATCCGGCGGAGTGTGGCGTTCTGGACGTTGTTGAGATAAACCGCATTGCCTGCGATCGCGTTGTCCGCGCCGGCCGCATTGGCAATCGTGCCGCCGCTGCTGTTGCCGCCCTGCGTGGTGTTCGAGCCGTCGCCATTGACGGTGAAGCTGCCGGACGTGTTTTGCAGCAGGATGCCGTTCGCCGCGCCATTGGCTGAAACGCTGGTCAGCGACACTACCAGCGGCGTCGTGCTTACCAGGCTAAGTCCGACGATTTCAACCGGAATCCCGGTGGTCGCGCCGATCGTGCCGCTGCTCGTCGTGATCGTGCCGGTATTGCTTGTCGCTTGAAGCCCTCTCTGGCCGGAGTTGGGCGTGATGTTGAGAGCGCCGAAGGTGATGGCGCCGCTGTTGCTCGACAGGCTGACGCCCGTGCCGCCGGAACTGCTGACCGTCGTATTGTTGAAAGTGAGCGTGGCGCCGGAGCTTGAAACGCTGATGCCCGCGCCGGTCGAGCCGGAGATTGAGGTCGAGGTGGTCGAGAGGGAGCCGTTGACGCTGCTCAGGCTGATGCCCGTCGCGCCGCTCGTGGATGTGATGCCGTTGATGGTGGCGGCCAGCGTTCCGGTCGAGAGATTGAGCGCCTGGCCCGTGCCATTCAGCGTCACGTCGGAAATGGTGAGCGTGCCGAAGCTGGAGCCATTAATGTCAGTCGTCGAATTGCCGACAGTGAATCCGCGCAGCGTGTTGCCCGACGCGACGTTGATCGCGTTTCCCGCGCTCGTGATGGTGACAATTGTCGCGTTCCCGCTGTTGGTGGCGGGCAAAGGATCGCTGCCCGCGGGCGGCGTGAGGCCGGTGATGGAGGAGAGGCTGGCCGTGGCGTCCTGCCCGATCAGCCTCTGATTGTTTTCCAGCGTCACGGGACCGGTGTAGGCGGTCGCGCTCTCGTGGATAAAAATGTTGTCGCCCGCCGCCGGGTGGTTCGCGCCGCCATTGCCGTTGACGGCCTCGAAAGCCGCAAGCGTGTTGAACGGGTTCGTCAAGCGCCCATCGCCCGCCCCTCCGGCGTTGTTGATGAACCAGATCATCCCGCTGACGGTGATGCTGACCGTGCTCGTGTCGGTGTTGCCCTCGCCATCGTTGAGCGTGTAGGTGAAGCTGTCCACTCCCTCGAAGCCCGGAGGCGGATTGTAGGTGAAGCCGCCGTTGGCGCTGAGACTGACATTTCCGCCGTTGGCGCTCGTCGCTCCCGCGCTCACCGTGAGAGCGGGGCCGACCCCGTCCGGATCGGTATCGTTGGCCAGCACGCCGGGCGCCGAGACGGTGATCCGAACGTTACCAGTCGCCGTGTAGCTGTCGGCGAGAGCCAGCGGCGTGGTCATCACCGAGCCGGGAACCAGCGCGGTGTTGGCGTCGAGCGTGTCGCTGAACATCACGCCCGTCGCATTCTCGCCGCTTGCGCCGATGGTGACGGTATATTTGAGCGTGTCGCCGGGATCGGCTTTCGTATTGCCGTTCACGTCCGTCAGCAACATATCCGTCTTGCTGGCCGTGACTGTGGGAACCAAAGCGCCGGCCGCGGCGCTTGTGGGAGCGGATGGCGTCGCGGCGCCTACCCATCCGTTCAGCCGCTTAATTATTGCCCGGCTTCCTCCGCCGGCTTTGGCGCCCCAAATCGAGAGGCTCATTGCGCCTACCAGCAAGCTGAGGGCGATTGCGATCATCTTCACACGTCGGTTCATGGCTAACATCCTTTCATGGTAGGGTTGCTGACTGGTTCGGCAACAACGGTTGGTTACTCGGCGCCATTTTCGTGATTCGTTATTTCGACAATAAGTTCTTAAACAAACTTGCCATTGTATTGAGCTAGAGAAGAAACTTTCACTGGGCGCGGGAATCCCTCTCTTCTAGTTCAGTCATAATTTCCCATAATTTCCAGCCCAATCCCCTCGCGAGGACGAAAATTGGAAATTCGGCTTCCTCTTGTAACTGCTCAGCCCGTCAAGGCGAGACGCCGGGTCAGTACCGCGACCGGTAGGGAGCGTGGCTTCCCGAATCGCTCAACCGGCGAACTGCGCTCCCTACCGGTCGCGGTACTGACCCGGCCTGAGCAGTTACTTCCTCTTTAGCTCGGTCGGGAGCGGAATCCGCACATCCCGCTCCCACCGAAGCTAGAGCAATGTTTTCACTCTCGCACAGTAGGGGTGTGGGAACTCTGGAATACTTGACCGGCGCTCCAGGGGCACGCTGTTTAACCGCGCGGCGGGAAGACGCCTTGCAGCGCGATGCAAAAATAAAACGTCAGGTACGGTTGCATGTTGTTGTGCGGGGCTTCGCCTCCGGCCGGGGCCAATGTCTGGTCAGACATTACTTGCGCTCCGCCAGGGGGCGGGCCGGGCAGGTAAGCGCCTCCGCCCTGCGACTTGGCCAGCGAGCGGGCAGGCGACGGGATTTTGAGGTCGCCGTCGTCAAGTGACGCGCGCAGCGCGTGGCTATGCGACGGAATTTCCGATTCGAGCAGCGTGACGGTCTCCGATCCGCCCGTCTCGCCGAGGTCGTGCAGCGACAGCCCCGGCCCTTGTCCGGGATGCATTGGCGCGCGCCCCTGCAAGTCAGGGAGCGCGAAATTGCTCTTGCCGTTGCCGCCGTATGTCGTGCCGAGCAGGCTGAAGAGCGCGGTGTTCTGCGACAGAGGCAATAACTGCCCGTCGCACCAGGCCCAGCCCCTCGGCGCAAAATTGAAGGGGAAAATTCTGATTTCCGCGACAAATGGATCTGCCATGACAGTTCTCCTGTAAGTTATCGGTTTCAACTCCAATCATCTTCTTTGACGTGGGATTTTCGGCGTCCTGACAGGCGCGACGCGAGCTTCTCTTTATGTTGCAGAAGGAAATATCCCGAACAGCGAGATGATGAAGTTGATGCAGAGATAAGGCTGGAAATTGGTATGCGGCTGACTGCCTCCGATGGCCGTGATGGCCTGCGCGTTCATGTTGGTGGTCGGAACGTCCTCGATGTAAGGCGAGAAGGCGCCGATCGTTTGCGCCACGACGTTGCCGATCGGAGTCGCCGCCGAACCCTGCGTTGTTGAAGCAAGGAACGGATGCCCGTGCGCCGGAATCTGGTTGATGGTCAGCGTGACCTCTTCAACTCCGCCGGTCTCGGCCAGAATGAATCCGTTGCCCTGATGGACGGGGATGCGCCCGCGCAGGTCGGGCAGCGCAAAAGTTGATTGCCCGTCCCCGCCATAAGTCGTCCCGATCAAATTAAACAGCGTCTCGTTCTCCGAGATGGGGAGCAATTGCCCCTCGCAAAACATCCAGCCCGCCGGCGCGAAATTGCCGGCAAACATTCTGATTTCGCCTACGTATGGTTGTGCCATCGAATTCTCCTTTCAGGTTGGTGATGGAAAGATGCCCTGCAGCGCAATGCAGAAGCTCAGGGTCAGAAACGGCTGCATGTTCTGGTGGGCCTGGCTTCCGCCGACATTGGTCACCGTGCCCGGTTGCAGCGACGTCAGATTTGTCGGCGACGAATAGAAGTTGGCAGCGGCCGCCAGGAGATCGTTCGATGGGTCATTGGAGCTGGCGTTGGTGGACGAAGCCTGAACCAGATGCGTATGCGTCGGCAATTCGGCGATGCTAAGCGTATGCGCCTGCTCGCCGCCACGTTCTCCCAGCGTGTGTCCGCTGCCAACGTGGATCGGCGCGCGAGCGCGAAGGTCGGGCAGCCCGAAGTTCACACGCCCATCGCCGCCGAAGGTCGTGCCCAGCAAACTGAAGAGGCCCTGGTTTTGGTTGATGGGGAGTAGTTGGCCGTTACAGAGCGCCCAGCCTCTGGGCGCAAATCCGAACGACATGATCCTGATCTCGGACAGGAAGGGTTCAGCCATGGATGGTTTCCTCTCTTGGTTGTTAGCTTCAAGGGGATCTCAGCGAGAGTGAACGATCCCAGGCTCTTCAACCGGGACTGCGCGGCGGTCTTTGAGCCTGGCGCGTTTTGTTCACCCCATTACTCAATCGGAATTTCGAGTCGAGTCCCCTCAAAGTATCGAAATTTTTTTTGCGCCGTGGTTGGCGGCGCGTTGATTGGGCAGGGAATTCGCTATCGCGACAAACAGATCGTCGAACTGTTGCGCCACGGCGTCCCACGAGTACTCGGCCTTTTGCGTCGTTGCGAAAGCAGCTTGCGAGAGTTCCTGCCGGCGGCGCGGATCGCGATAAAGATTCTCCAGCGCCTCGGCCACGCCTTCGACTGTTACCTCGCCCATCTCCAGCACGGAGAATTCCGGGATGAAGCTCCTGGTTGTCGGGATCAACTCACCGCGCCCGCGCCAAATCTCGCCGCAGGCGGTGTGGTCGGGGACGATCTGAGTCGCGCCCGCGGCGGCGTGCTCGAAGCTCACCAATCCCCAGCCTTCTCCCATCGAGGTGTTGATCCCCACGTCGCAGGCGTTGTAGAGCAGGTTCAATTTGTCGTCTCCGACCACACCTCCGGCGAGCGGGTTCAGGTAGACCCGCTCCTCGATCCCACACTGGCGAAGCAGGGATTCGATCTGTCGCTGCTCCGCCTCGCCCAGGATGGCGTGATGCAGGCACAGACGGACGTTCGACGGTTTGCCGGCGGCGAAGCGGGCGAATCCTTCGATGGTCAGGTCAATCCGCTTTCGTTTGTCAGGCCGGCTGGCGTTGAGGACGACGAACGACTCGCCCACATCCTCAAGGTCGCCGAAGATCCTGCTCTTCGCTTTCGCGCGTCCTGCCGAAGCAAAGCCGGCTTCCACGAGTTCCGGGAACGGGAAGAAGCGGTCTCGATCAACTCCGTGCGGGATGACCTCGACCTTCGGGAATTGGCCCGATCCGCATCTTCCGCGCAGCCTGTCGAAGGCTCCTTCGATCTGCGTCCGGGCGAACTCGGTGTAGACCACGACGCGATCCGCCCCTTCGAGCGGCGCCGCGACCTCTTCGTTCGTCACCCGACCGTCGAGCGGAATGTAACCCACGATCTTCAACCGGTCGCGGAACGGCCCGAGAATCTTCAGGTAATGTTCGAAGAGCCAGATGTCGTGCAGGATAAAGACCAGCGCGGGCTCAAGCTCCTCGATCATTCGCTTCGCCTGGAAAGCCGCAAAGACGTCGCCGCCTCGCGGATTGGTCGGATGGATCGTCAGGTTGCGGTCGCGGATCGGTTCGCCCTGATAGCCGATGCCCAGGTAATGAATCTCGTATCGCCCGGCGAGCCGCCGCACGACGCTGTGCATCACTCGCGTCAGACCGGTGCCGGATGTGTTGTAGCCGATGGCGATGAGTTTGACGCCGGATCGGGGATTCATAAATTCCTAAACAGTGCTTTCCTAACTGGTGGCCTTCCCCTGCCGCGTAGCGGCTTTTGAACTTAGCCGTGGGTTTTAACCCACGGATCGGCGCGATTATTCATTCCCCGTCGCGTAGCGACGATTGAGGATCGGCGCGATTATTCATTCCCCGTCGCGTAGTAGCCGGTTCAACCGTCGCTACGCGACGCGGCGATTTTTCGTTCCCGCTCTCCCGTGGGTTGAAACCCACGGCTAAGGTCATCAGGCCGCTACGCGGCGGAAGAAGGCGCAGGCGAGTGAACAGTTTGGGTAATGGAAAGCCTCACGGTTTCATCTTCCGACGCCTTCAGAATTTGTGACACCTCCCGCGCCGCGAAGAACAATCCCAACCCCTCGATCGCGCCCGTAGGCCGCCGGTGCCTGCGATACGTGACTGCGAAGCCTGCATCGTTTAGAAATTGAGCCAGCCGGTCTACCGTAAATTTGGCGAGGCGTTCGTCGCGGAAGATAGGCTTGCTCAAAGGGCGCTCCTCGCCGATTTCCAGGAACGGGCCGCCGATCTCGTGAAACTCGCCGCAGATTTCATCCACCAAATGAAGCCGTTGCGAAGTCAGCAGAATCGGCCATTCCGCGCCCTCGCAATCCAGCTTGAGCAAACGAACTCGCTTCTCTCCATTGTTCGTCGCCAGGTCCACGATCTCGTCGAAGGCGAGCTTCGGGACAGGCTCGCCTTCTCCCCAGATGACCGAGCCGTTGCCGGTATTGGTGATCCCCTCCATTCCCACGAACGACTTCGGGAAAGGGTGGTAGCCGTCGAAGCGAAGCTCGTCGTCGTTCGGATCAGACCGCCACGCCGCGCCGTGGATGAGCCGCACCGAGCCTGCCTCGATGTGCGACTTCAGGTGTTCTGCCGCGAATTCGACGTTCGCGCGATCAGGCTCGACGCAGTAGACGTTCCGGCAGCCCCTCGACGCCGCGGCGTGGGCGAAAGCGCCGATGTGCGACCCGATGTCAATGACGACATCTGCTGGCTCGAAGCGATCGGGCAGCCGGTACTCGTTGAGCGAGGCCACGCAGTTGAAGATCGCTTCGTCGAGCGTGCCGTGGCGGAATTTCCAGGCGTTGGTCATCGGGTGATAAATGTGTTGCTGTCGCAGATCGAGTAAGGCGGCTGACCGTTCGGCAGCGGCATCAGCGACATCGTGAGAAGGACAGGGGTTTGAAACGTGCCTTGCTCGTAACTCGGAGGCGACGGGATCCCATTGCCTCGTGGGCCGCACTGTCCGGTGAGCAGGTAACTCATGCGGCTGATGGATCCGCAACCGAGCGAGGTGTTGAGTTGTTCCAGCCGCTGGAGCGCTCGTCCCGAGCCATACTTCACCAGGTAATCGTAGAAGTCGCCCTGCGGCACATGCAGCGTGCTCAGGTATTGCGTGACGAGCGCGAAGATGTAGGCCGGATTGCTCATGTAAGCGTCGAGGCCGGACGGAATTGATGAATTGTTGCTCCCGGGGATCACGAAGTCCTTGACCAATTTTCCGGGGCTGTTGGCGTCGAGAATGGCGATCCAGTAACTGTCATCCTGGGGAGCCTGGGGTTTGACCCTTTGCGCGGTGGCGCCTTGCCCGATGACGATGTATGGCACGATGCCGGAGTTGATACTGCCTGTGATTGTATAAGCCAGCATGTTTTGCATGTTTGTTTCTCCTGGTTGTGGAATATTTCGGATTACGCGGCGGCAGGCTTCCACTCGTAGAGAATGTGAAACCCATTCTCCGAAACCGGGGCGAACCCCAGGCGCTCGAAGAGCCGTCGCGAGCGGTTGAAGTTTTCGAGGGAGATGGTCAACGGCTTTCCGGCGCCAGCGGCCTCTCCCTTCAATTGTTCAATCAGCGGTGAGCCAATCCCACGGCCGCGATGTTGGGGCAGGAGTGTGAGGTCGAGGATGCGAATCTCGCCGGCGCGCCGGTCAACGTAAAGCCGGCCGGCCCGCTCGTCGCCCAGCAGAATGACCTGATGTTGGGCTTGAGGGTATTCGGTTTGATAAAACTGCTGTTGCGCCTCGAACTGGAATTTGACGAAGGCTTCACGCTGCGCCGCGTCCCACGGCGTCATCGCCAACTCGTCTTCGCGCGTGCTGGCGTAGACCGCGGCGAGAAAGACTTCGTCCTGCGGTTGCGCGGGGCGCAGCGCGACGGTTTTTGATTCTTTGTCCATACACACTCTCTATCGGAATCTAAGCTCGGATACCCTCAGACAATTTCAAAATAATTCCGAGCGGATGATTTCTCGCCTCTTACTTTCCCGTTCACGTTGTCCACGGTCACGCTCTGTCCTAAAATGCGCATGCTTTCCTTTGTCCCAGTGGACGTTAGCCAAAGAGTCAGTGAAAGATCTGTCGGATCGCAATTACAGTTTTTGACCGTTGTTGGCGGCGGTGGCCGATGGAAAAGATGGGAATCACACAACTATTGCTCAAATGGAGCGAGGGTGATGAAACGGCGCTTGATCAACTGACGCCGCTCGTCTACAACGAATTGCGGAGCCTGGCGCGTGGCTATCTGCGCCGGCATGCGTTTCAGAATTCACTGCAACCCACCGTCATCGTGCATGAAGTCTGGTTGAGGCTGGTGGATCAGCGACAGGTCGCCTGGGAAAGTCGCGCGCAGTTTTTCGGGCTGGCGGCGAAGATTATGCGCAGACTGCTGGTGGATCACGCGCGCGAGCATCAAGCGGCCAAACGCGGCGGCGGTCAGCCAGGTCTGTCGCTGAGCGTGGCCGCCGCCGACACGGGACGCGGCGTGGAAGAGATTGATCTGCTGGCGCTGGACGAGGCGCTGGACCGGCTCACCAACATCAACCTGCGCCGCAGCCGGGTGGTGGAATTACGCTTCTTCGGCGGATTGACGAATCCCGAAACGGCCGTGGCCCTCGGCGTGTCGGAAGCCACGGTGGAGCGCGACTGGAAACTGGCTCGCGCCTGGCTCTACAACGAACTGAACAAATGACCCCCGAACGAGACCGTCAAATCAGCGCGCTCTTCCACGCCGCCTGCGAATTGACTTCCGAGCAGCGCGCGGCTTTTCTCACCGAGGCGTGCGCCGGCGACGACGAGTTGCGACGCGAGGTCGAGCAATTGCTGATCGGGGATGAACGGGCCGGAGATTTTCTCAATCGGCCTGTTGATCCCGTCGCCGCCGGACTGCTGGCAGGCTCAGTCGCCGCCTCCGCCCCGTTGCCGGCGGGACGGCGCATCGGCCACTACCAGATTGTGTCGCGGCTGGGCGCCGGAGGAATGGGTGAAGTCTATCTGGCCCAGGACATGCAACTCGACCGCCGGGTGGCGATCAAACTGCTGCCCGCCGAATTTATGGCTCAGCCCGAGCGGGTGCGCCGGTTCATCCGCGAAGCCAAAGCCGCCAGCGCGCTCAACCATCCCAACATCCTCACCGTTCACGAGATCGGCCAGGTCCAAACGGAAGCCGGAGACCTCCATTTCATCGTCGCCGAATACGTCGTTGGTCAAACGCTGCGTGAGCGGATGGTCGCCGGAAACCTGCCGCTCGACGCCGCGCTCGACGTGGCCATTCAGGTCGCGGGCGCTCTCAGCGCAGCGCACGAGGCCGGGGTCGTTCACCGCGACATCAAACCCGAAAACCTCATGCTCCGCCGCGACGGTTACGTCAAAGTGCTGGACTTCGGCTTGGCCAAACTGACTGGATTGCGGATTGCGGATTGCGGATTGCGGATTGAAGAAAACGAAACGCCGGCGCTAATTCCAAGTGACAATCCGCAATCCGCAATCCGCAATCCGCAATCGACCACGCCGGGAATGGTGATGGGCACGGCGTATTACATGTCGCCGGAGCAGGCGCGTGGGCTGCGGGTGGATGCGCGCACCGACATCTTCAGCCTCGGCGTTGTGCTTTATGAAATGATCGCGGGCCAGGCGCCGTTCGGCGGCGTGAACGCGATTGAAGTGATGGGCGCGATTCTCAATCGGGAGCCGGCGCCGCTTCCTCCGCAACGGGCGCCGCGCGAACTGGAGCGGATCGTCGCCAAGGCGCTGCGCAAAGATCGTGACGAACGTTACCAGACGAGCAAAGATTTGCTGATTGATCTGAAAGACCTCAGACACGAATTGGAATTTCAGGCCGAATTTGAGCGCAAGACGCATTCAGACGCCTCCGCCGCCGTGAAGAGCGGGCAAACGTCGGCGGACACCGCGCGGATCGAAGCGGCGGATACGCACAAAACCGCTGTGCATTCGACCGGCGCGCCGATCGAACGCCGCAAACCCGCGCTGGCGCTGACTCTGGCCGCGATAGTCGCCGTCGCCGGCCTCGGCTTCGGGCTGTATCAATTCATCGTCCGGAACCAAACCTCGACCAGGTCTGTTCCGAGGATCGTTCCCTTCACCAGTTTTCCGGGCGTGGAGTTCCGCGCGTCCTTTTCACCCGACGGCAACCAGTTGGCCTTCGATTGGAACGGTGAAAAGGAGGACAACTACGACATCTACGTCAAACTCCTCGACAGCAGCGCGCTGTTGCGGCTGACGACCAATCCGGCCAGGGATTACTGTCCGGCCTGGTCGCCCGACGGTCGAAGCATCGCCTTTCTCCGGTCTGTGCAGTCAGAAAGCATCCAACCAGCGATGGATGTTTATCTGGTGTCGGCGCTGGGCGGCGCGGAGCGCAAACTGGCCGGAGGGATCAGAGTCGAAGAGAGTCCGAGCCTGAGCTGGTCTCCCGACGGGAACTTCCTGGCGTTCGGTGACAAAAGCTCTCCGGACGGCCCCGGCGGCATCGTCCTGCTCGAGGTTGCGACCGGAGAAAAGCGCAAGCTGACCAACCCGCCGGCGCAAACTTCGGGCGACTCGACCCCGGCCTTCTCTCCCGACGGACGGACTCTGGCTTTCGTCCGATGGGTGACCAGCGGCGTCTCCGACCTTTACCTGGCGCCCGCGGCCGGCGGTGAGCCGAAGCGGATCACTTTTGACAAGGCGACGATCCGTGGGCTGGCCTGGACTCCGGACGGGGAAGAGATTGTCTTCGCCTCCGAGCGGCGCGGAGTCAGCAGCCTGTGGCGGATTAGCGCAAGGGGCGGGGAGCCAGAGCTGGTGGAGGCCATAGGTTCCAGCGTCCAATATCCGGTCGTCTCTCCGCGCGGCGACCGGCTGGCCTTCACCCAATTGATCAACGACACGAACATCTACCGGGCGGACCTGGCGGCGCCGGCGAGCCGCAGACCAGCGGGCGTCAAGTTCCTGGCCTCCACGCTGGAAGACGACAGTCCCCAATTCTCGCCGGACGGCAAGAGCATCGTCTTCGGCAGCACGCGCTCAGGCAGCACTGAGATTTGGCTGTGCGACAGCGAGGGCCAGCAGCTTCGGCAGTTGACCAGCATGGGTGGCCCTTTGACGGGCACGCCGCGTTGGTCTCCTGACTCGCGACAGATCGCCTTCGACTCTCGCTCGCAGGGCAACGCCGACATTTACGTCATCAGCGTCGAAGGCGGCGCGCCTCGTCGCCTGACCACGGAAGCTTCCGAGGATGTGGTGCCGAGCTGGTCGCAGGACGGTCGCTGGGTTTATTTCTGCTCCAACCGCAGCGGACGCCGGGAGATTTACAAATTGCCGGTGGAGGGCGGGCAAGCCGTGCAGGTGACCACGCAGGGAGGATTCGAATGCTTTGAATCGCCCGACGGAAAGTTTCTCTACTACACGAAGCGCTCCTACGATTCCACGCTCTGGCGGCGGGCGGCGGCGGGCGGCGAGGAGGCCCTGGCCTTCAATTCCGACCGGCTGCTCTACACGCGCAACTGGGCCGTGATAGATCAGGGCATCTACTTCGCCAGTTCCGACTCGGTGATCGAATTCTTCAACCTCGCCATCGGCAAGGCGACGCCGGTCGCAACCATCGAAAAAAGATTGACCCGCGGGGTTCCCGGACTGGCCGTCTCGCCTGACAGAAGGTGGATGCTTTATGCGCAGATCGAACAGCAGGGCAGCGACATTATGCTCATGGAAAATTTCCGCTGATGATGCGCTGTCGCCGTCCTGCGTTATTGCGCCGCCTCGCGTTTGCGATTGAAGACGGCTTCGTAGATCACGCCGCGATTTTCTTTGGCGATGGGAACCAGAAAGATCACGCCCTCGCCCAGATGCTCGTGCTCGATGTTGAACAGATTCTGTTGTGTCGGCGCTTCGAGCGGCGCGACGAAGGTCAGCACGAATTGTTCCTGGCGCGGCGATGGCGATTTGTCCTCGACGCTGATCAATTCGATCTCCATCACCGGAGCCTCGCCGAGTCGCGCACGGAACTTCGTGTTGACGTGCGGCGCGAAATCTTCGTAGTGCAAAGCGTCAATCATTGTCCTTCATCTCCTTTTTCGGTCGGTTGCCATTCCAGAAAGAAATGCGAGCCGGCGTCGCCGATCGGCTTGAATCCCAGGCGTTGATAAAGCCGCTGCGCGCGATTGGTCTTCTCCACGTGCAGCCGGACGGCCTTGCCCGAACGCCGCGCGCGCTCGAGCAACTCGCGGATCAAGGCCTCGCCGATCCCGGCGTTGCGGTGTTCCGGCAGCAGGGCGATGTCCACCAGCCGGAATTCATCCTCGAGTCCCGAGACGAGCAGCCGCCCGATTGGATGTTCGCCGCAGAGAATGATCTGGTGGTCGGTGTTCGGGTATTCGCGGTAGTGAGCCTGCTGCGCGCGGAACTGCAAATTCAGAAAGGCCTCCTGCCGCGCGCTGTCCCAGCCCCAGGCGGCCAGTTCTTCGGAGCGAGAGCTGGCGTAGAGCCGATAGAGGAACGCCTCGTCGTTCGCGTCCGCCGGACGGAGCGTGATGGCAGCAGAGTCGTCATTTCGCATACGATTGAATCCCGGTCTGAATCCGCGCGAGATGATGCGGCAAGGTCACGACTTCGTCAACTTGTAGTTTGCTCCGCGCGCCGATCTGCGTTATAACCGGCCACTCCGCCAATGAGCGCTCGGAGTGAATAGAGAGGAAATAACGATGTCTGGAACAACGACCGAAATTGTTTACCAGCCTGGGCCGGAAGTCCTCGCTAGCCTGGACGACTACTATCAGCAGGTAGTGACGGAGGATGATGAACCCGTGGACAACCTCTTCTCGGAAAAACAGCAGCGGTTGCTCGCGCAATCGCTCTATGCGTCGTGGACGCCGCCGCCCGGCAAAAAACAAGCGTCCGGCGCGGCGCGTGTGTTTTTGGCCGCCGCCAACGTCGGTGTCTTCTTCGCCAAAGCCCGGCCCCCGCTCGTGCCCGATCTGTTTGTCAGCCTCGACGTGCAGCCGCACCAGGACTGGTATGCGAAAGAGCACCGTTCGTACTTCGTGTGGGAGTTCGGCAAAGTCCCGGAGGTTGTGGTCGAGGTGGTCTCGAACCGTGAAGGCGGCGAATTGGACCGCAAGCTGGACGGTTATGCCGAAATCGGCGTGCCGTATTACGTGGTCTACGATCCGCAGCGTTACCTGGGCGAGGAGGTGTTGCAAGTCTTCGCCGCGCGCGACGGCGTCTATCAGACTTTGGAAGAGCCGTCCCTGGCGCGCGTGGGTTTGCGTTTGACGCGCTGGGACGGCGTCTTTGAAG
>Ga0187894_10005342_pt1 | contig 13171 bp, 11 predicted proteins | sample GBC1701081metaG_FD_136650 | JGI IMG/M metagenome (GOLD analysis project Ga0187894, IMG submission 136650) | White microbial mat communities from a lava cave in the Kipuka Kanohina Cave System on the Island of Hawaii, USA - GBC170108-1 metaG ... | reverse complement strand
GATCTACCCTAGTTTGTCGCCGGACGGCAAATTGCTGGTCTACGCCGGCGCTGAGGCGGGTAACTGGGATATTTATTTGCAAAGGGTGAGCGGGGCGACTCCGATCAACCTGACCAGGGACTCAGCGGCGGACGATACTCAGCCAGCTTTTTCTCCCGATGGCGAGCAGATCGTGTTTCGCTCAGATCGTGAAGGCGGCGGCATCTTCGTGATGGGCGCGACGGGCGAGAATGTGCGCCGTCTGGTTGATCACGGCCACAACCCGGCTTGGTCGCCGGACGGGCAGGAGATCGCATACTCGATCGGCTCTTTTGCCAGGCCGAGCGAGCGTGGAAATTATCCCGGTCCGCTACGCGTGGTGAAGGTTGGCTCCGGCGAGACACGGCCGGTGACGGAAACGGATGCCGTCCAGCCCAACTGGTCTCCACACGGCGATAGAATCGCTTACTGGGGAATTCGGGGCGGCGGACAGCGAGACATCTGGACGGTAAGCGCGCGTGGCGGCGAGCCGGTGGCCGTGACCAGCGATCCGGCGTTGGACTGGAATCCGATCTGGTCGCCAGATGGCCGGTATCTGTACTTTGCTTCCGACCGGGGCGGCAGCATGAATCTGTGGCGGGCGCCGATAGATGAGCGGTCAGGGAAGCTCCTGGGAGCGATTGAACCTGTCACGACTCCGGCGACTTACAGCGGATACATCAGCTTTTCGCGCGACGGGCGGCATCTGGCCTACGCTCAGGTCGTCCACCAGATCAACATACAGCAAGTCAGCTTCGATCCTGTTAAAGCTAAGGTCGAAGCAAAACCAGTCTGGATCACACAGGGTTCCCGCATCGCCACCGACCCGGATTTTTCTCCATATGGGGACTGGGTTGTCTTTGGCGCAACGGGGGACAAGCAGGAAGACCTTTTCATCGTGCGCCGGGACGGCACGGGCTTGCGGCAAATTACCGATGACAAACACAAAGACCGCGCGGCGCGCTGGTCGCCTGACGGACGGCAAATCGTCTTTTTCTCTGACCGGAGCGGGCGGTATGAGTATTGGATGATCAAGCCGGATGGCGGCGGACTGCGGCAATTCAGCCACACTTCAGGACCGGGCGCGCAAGCGCCCCTCTGGTCGCCCGACGGCCTACGCTTGCTCTGCAACCTGCAAACAGGGCCGCCCATCATTGTTGACGCCAACCAGCCCTGGCCACAACAAACGCCCCAGGCTCTGCCAACGGCAGGGTTTCCCTCAGGGCTTATGATCTGGTCGTGGTCCGCGGATGGGCGGAAACTGGCCGGCCATAAGGGCGGCATCTATAGTTACTCATTCGACTCTGGCCGGTATGAACGCCTCACGGAGTTCGGAGAGTACCCGATGTGGTTGAATGACAATCAGCGCCTGCTCTTCTTCTTTCAGGATAAGCTCTATCTGTTGGACAGCCGGACCAGGAAGTCGCAGGAGATTTTGTCCGCCGCGCCAAATCGTTTCCAGTCACTCGGCATCTCCCGCGACAACCGCGTGATCTATTTCAGCCTGCAAACTACCGAGGCTGACATCTGGCTGGCTGCTTTAGAAGCGAGGCCTTAGTCCATCAACATCTGAGAGGGAGCGATAGATATGGTTTTACTGAAAATTTCCTACCGGTTGCGCGCGCATCACGTGGCCGAATACGACCGCGCTTTCGCCGAGCGAACGCTGCCACTGATCCGCGAGCATGGCTTTCGATTCTGGGGCATCTGGCGCAGCGTCGTTGGCGGCGCGCAGGAGTATCTGGAATTGTGGGAGTTCGATTCGATTGCGGAGTTCGACGAGAAATGGCGGAAACTCGCGTCCGATCCGCGGCTGCAAGAAATATTCAAGGTTACTGGTCCGATGGTTGAAGACGAAAAGCTGACGCTGTTTGAACCGTCATTGCCTGGCGAGAAAGTAATCTCTACGAGGCAGTAATGAATGGTGAAGTGGGCGCCTGCGCGAGGAGCGTAAGAGGGAAGCAAAAAGGGCAAGAAGGACAAAAGTTCTCTTTTGCTTTTTTTTTCCCTTCTTGCCCTTTTTGCTTCCCTCTTCACAATTACTTCGGAAGACCACTTGCACAGGTAGAAAAGTTTTTGGCCGAAACGAACAGGCCAGCCAATGATGGCTGGCCTGTTCGTTTGTCGGGATCAATCACGCTTGATGGTTTCGCGTACGCCGCTATTGAGAATCGGGCTTGCGTGAAGGCCTGGCGCGTTCCACCGGCTGTTCGGGCTGACGCGCTGGAGCGCTCTCGCGCGCGGGAGGAGGCGATGATTGCCGCTCCGGCGCGCGCGCCGGGGGACTTTCACGCGACGGCGGTGATTGCCGCTCGACGTTTCGTGGTGGTGAACTGTCTCGCGACGGCGATGATTGCCGCTCGACGTTTCGTGGCGGTGAGCTGTCGCGCGTCGGTGGAGGTTCGGCTCGGCGAATCTCGCGAGGCGGAGCCGATTCGCGAGGCGGTTCGCGCCGCTCGATTTGCGGACGCGCAGGCGGATCGTAGCGTCGCGGAGATTCATCCGATCTCCTTTCACCGCGCGAAGGCGATTCGTCACGCGCCGGCCTGCTGTGTTCATTTCTGCTTTCACCGCTGCGGTCGGCCCTGCGTTCAGACGAATTGCTGTCTCCGTCCGTTGAACGCCGCGTCGGCGCGGTGACGCGCTCGGCAGGTCTGTAATCGGGCGTGCGCGACGGACGCTCGTACTGGCCGTTTGAGATGCGCGTGGGCGCCGATGCGTTCGGATCGCCGCTTCGTCCAGGCGCCTCTTGACCATCGCGAGCCGGTCGGCTCGGACGCGAGCCTGGCGTCGCCGCGCCATCCAATGAGCCAACAGGCGAGCGAACAACCCCGCCCGCGTCAATTGAAGTCCGCCGCATCACGACAGGCGCTTCGATCCTGCGCGCGACATTGCCGCGAGTGACCGCGTCGTTGCGGGTCGGCGCGATTGCCCGCAGCGGCTTCAGGTCGTCGCTTCGCACGAAGGCCGGCGCGGCGTCGCCTCTCTCTCCGCGTGGGGGCGCGGTCAAAGTACCTCGCGGAGGCGCGGGCGCGTTCAACACGTCCCGTGAAACCACCACCCGGCCTTCGGTGAACCCGCGCGCGTCCATTCCTCTCACCGCCCCGGGAGCGTAGTAATTCCCAAGCGCTTCGATCGTGCGGGGCGCATTGTCGGCGACAGTCCTCGATCCGTAATACCTATCGCGTGGCGACAGCGGGCACCAGCCCAGCCATCCGTATCGTCCATCGCGGAATCCGTCCCAAAACCCGTCATAATATCCGTCGCGATAACCGCGACTGTAACGGCCGCCCCAGCCGAAGAAAGCCACATGGTGCGGCCTCCAGCCCCAGCCGAACCCCAGACCGATATTGACAAGCGGCGTCCAGCACCAGCGGTCGCGCACGTAAGCCCATCGCCCATAGTGATACGGCGCCCAGCCCCATGGCTCATACGAAATCCACGTCCAGCCGTAAGTCGGATACCATCGCCAGTAACCGTCGCGATAAGGCGCCCAGCCCGAGGCGACTCCGCGCGGCGTCCACGCCCAGCCATATTCCGCCGTCTCGATCCATTCGCCGTAAGTGTCCAGGTCGTAAACACCGGGAATCGAAACCGGCACATAACGCGCGCTGCGATATGTGTCCGCGCGCGAGAACATGTCGTCGTCGCGGCGGTCGTTCCACCGATCCCAATTGTCTTTATCTTCGAGCTTCGTGATCTGATAGGCGTCGTCGCGGCCTTCGACGATCACCCTTCGGCCTTTTTTGACGATGACCGTGCCGATCTCCTGATTGTAGACCTCGGCCTGGCCTTGGCGGACGATGACTTCAGTCGCGCCGTCGTCGCGCACGTTGACGCGATAAATGCCCTCTTTGGCGAAGGTCACGGCGACGGTCGGAGTGTCAACTTCAAAATAGACCGGATCGTTGATTCCAGGGTCATTCGCGTCAACGACCTGGAACTGGCGTTTGTCCAGACTGTCGATTCGGAAATAGGCCGAGCCTATGGGCAGAGCCATTTGAACCGTGCCGGTGTTGAATTGTGTGAAACGCAGGTTGGTGTCGCGATCAATGCGGACCAGGTTGCGCCCGGTGAGCTGGATCTCGGCTCTACCGTTTTGGCCGCTGTAAAGCTGGTCGCTTTCGTCGAGCGGCAGATTTGGGGTTGCGTCGAACCAGTCTTTCTTTGAGTCGTTGGCCCGCTGATAACTGACTTCGCCTTCGATCAGGCTGATGCGAGCGACACGGAAAGTGGGGTCATCGGCCAGCGCCAGTGAACACAGCGCAACTAAAAACAAGCCTGCTGTCGTTATTCGCCGGGCGCGGCGGTGAGGGAATATACCCGGAGCCTTTTGAAAGATCGCCATAAATTACCTCCGCGCAGTTTCGGGCGTGGCCCGAAATGGTTATTTCTGACGTTGTCGGAAAGAGAAAACTTCAAGGGACTGTTTTACGCCGCAGCAACCATTATGCCGGTTCGCGCGATCAATCCTCGATGGGGCGCGCCTGATTTTTAGAGACTTCGCTGATCGAGACGGTTACTGCAAACGCAATTCTACACGATATGGCATGCCATCCATACAAAATCGTATGACGCCGGAGCCTTGTCTTGACTTAAAACCGCTTGCGGCCAACAATGCGCCCGTTCATATCTCAATCGCTGTTCCATTCAACCGACAACACGTCAAAAACCCTGGTGGAGCCTATGAAGACCAAGCTGACCGACCGCCGTGATTTTCTCAAAGCTTCGGCTGCCGCGACTCTGTTTCCCGCGCCTCTGATCGGCGCTCAATCGAAAGACAAAAAATACCGCACGGCGCTCATCGGCTGCGGTTGGTGGGGGATGAACATATTGCGCGAGGCGATGGCCGCGGGCGAGTCGACAGTCGTCGCAACGTGCGACGTGGACGAGAACCAGTTGAACCCGGCCACGGCTGAAGTCGAAAAACTCTCCGGCGGTCAGCCGAAAAAATACAAGGACTACCGCGAAATGCTGGCGAAAGAAAAACCGGAGATCGTGATTGTCGGTACGCCCGACCATTGGCACGCGCTCTGTATGATCGCCGCCGTCAATTCGGGCGCTCACGTTTACGTTGAAAAACCAATCGGCCACACAATCCGCGAAGGCCGCGCAATGGTCAACGCCGCCCGAGCCGCCAATCGCGTAGTCCAGGTCGGCACTCACCGCCGCATCTCGCCGCACAATGTTTCAGGCCGCGAATTCATCAAGTCAGGCAAACTTGGCAAGATCGGTATGGTGCGGGCGTTTGTGCATTACGGCGGCGGCGCTGAAAAGCCGGAAGTCAACGCCGAGCCGCCGAAAGGGCTGGATTGGGATATGTGGTGTGGCCCTGCGCCGCTGCGGCCGTTCAACAAAAAGATTCACACACGCGGGTTCCGCAATTTCCTGGATTACGCCAACGGCACGCTTGGCGATTGGGGCATTCACTGGATGGATCAGATTCTGTGGGTCACCGGCGAGAAGTATCCCAAACGAATCTTTTCGACCGGAGGCCGTCCGATCGCCGGCCCCATTGTGAATACCAAAGAGGCGCAAACGACCGACGCGCCGGATCATCAGGTGGCCGTTTACGAATTCGATCAATTCACCGTCAGTTGGGAGCATCGCCGCTTTTCGGGGAACAACGCCGAAAAGACACATCCGCAACAGGCTGTCGGCTGTTATTTCTACGGTACGAACGGAACGTTTCACATGGGCTGGGTTGATGGCTGGACTTTTTACCCGTCGAATGCGAAAGACCCTGCGATTCACGAAGACGCAAGGCTGAATAAGCCCGACGACCAGAACATCAAAGAGCTGTGGGCCGACTTCCTAGACGCAATCAAAACCGGGCGCAAGCCCATCAGTGACATCGAACAGATCCACTACTCGACAAATGTCGCCCTGCTCGGAATGCTCTCGCTCAAGCTCCGCCGCAGCATCGAGTGGGACGGTGTGAAGGAACAGGTCATCAACGACGCCGAGGCCAATAAACATCTGAGCCGCAAATATCGCGGATCGTGGGAGTTTCCGAAAGCATAAGACAGGGAGACAGGGAGACAGGGAGACAAGGGGACAAGGGGACAAGGGGACAAGGGGACAGGAAGACAAGGAGATCTTCTCTACTCTCCTTATCCCCTTGTCTCCTTGTCTCCCTGTCTCCCTGTCCCCTTGTCCCCTTGTCTTCTTGCTCTATCCAGCCTCATCAACGTCGCCGTGCTTTTGGCGACGAGCGCGCCGTCCTCGGTCGTCATGGTCACTTCAGCGTAAGCGAGCGTTTTGCCCAGATTCACGATTCGGGCCTCGCAGAATACATCCTGATTTTTGACCGCCTTCAGAAAATTGATGCGTTGTTCGACTGTTGTGGGAACTTGATCAGGTAGGATCAGCGTCATCAGCGCATGCGCCGCGGCCGAATCGGCCAGGCTGTAAATCGCGCCGCCGTGAACGGTGAATGGTTGCAGGAACTCGGGGCGGAAAGCGATCTTCATCTTCACCCAGCCTTCGCCAGCGTCCAGTAACTCCATCCCCATAAATTTCAAAAACGGATTGTTCGATGAGATCGGATGCAGCAGATCGAATATTTCGCTCGGCATGAGTTCCTGTCGTCCTTTGCTCAGGTTGATTACGGGGAGTGATACGAGGAAGAGAGCATACGGAACAAACGGAAAAAACGGAACGGCTCGTATTCATAGTTCGATCCTTTCGATTTTCGTTGAACAGAGTTTGGCGCCCAATCGGCAGCCGATCACAGCCATTAATACACCCGCGAGGACGTCCGCTACATAATGGTATCGCCCGTACACGGTCGCCACGCAGATGCTCAGCACAAGCGGCGTCAGCCAATATCCGGCGCGCCGCGCGAAACGCCAGGCCGAGATCAACACAACCATCGAACCCGCCACGTGCGCGCTCGGAAACGCGCCGCCGTGAACCCGCCCGTGCTTTTCGATCAGGTTGATAAACGCGGTGAACGGCCCGCCGTCGAGCGTGGCCTGTTGCAGATGGCGCAGCGTGTGATGGGGGCTTTCTATGGGAAAAAGGACGAAGATGACGTAACAGAGGTAATACGCCGCGCAGGTCGAAGCGATGAACACGGCGAACTCTTCGCGCCGGTTGCGAATCCATAAATATGCGCCGAGTCCGATCGTCAGCAGAAAGTAGCTCATATAGGCAAGTTGCATGTATTCATTCAGCCAATAGCCGCTGAACTGCTCAATCCAAACCGTCGGGTGTACGCCGAACACCGCGTAATCGGCCTTGATCAAATACTCATCGAACCAGCCCGGAAAGATCGCATGGACGATTAGCCCGATCTCTTCAAAGAAGAAGAGAAAGAGCAGCGTCGGATACCAGTGGCTGAGCAGGCCGAGGACGGAAACCGCGCGTTCGCGCGCATAAGCCAGACCGAAGATCATCGCGATCAAGCCGAGATGGATCGGTAACAGTGTCGCCCATCGCGGGATGTTCTGTCGGCAAACGATGATCAGCGCGGTTGAAAAAACGAGATAAGTGAGTGTAAGCCGGTCTGCGGCATTAAGCGTCGCCATAGGTTCTCTCCGAGAGATTCGGCTCTTGGCTTCGGGTGAAATCCTCGACCATCCAGCCTCTGCTCTCCGCAAAGCCACGCAAACCCGCATCGGCGTTGGTCGCCACGGGATGGCCCACCATCGCCAGCAGATGGCGGTCCGCAAAACTGTTGGCGTAAGCGAACGACCGTTTCAGGTCGAAGCCGGCGGAGCGGTTGATCGCCGCCAGGCATTCGGCTTTTGCCGCGCCGAACGGATGCGCGCCCGCAATCCGTCCCGTGAAGCGTTTGTCCTCGACTTCAAGCTCTGAACCTACGCGCGCCCAAACGCCCAGGCGCTCGGCCAATGGCTCAAGCAGCAGGTCGAGCGTGCCAGAAAGCAGGATCACGAAATGTCCGGCGCTTTGGTGCCAGCGCAGCCGGTTGATGGCTTTGGGCGACAGGCGCGGCTCGATCTCGCTCTCGAAACATTCCCGCGCCAGACGCCGGATGCGCGCGGGATCTTTGCCGCGCAGGTAGGCTTTTATCGCTTTCAATCGCGGGCGTCCTGTGATTGCGGCTTTCGCCGACGCTCCGGTCCAGTTGATCAGCTCTCGCCAGTTCAATTCGCCACGCCGCCAGAGAGATTTGATGAAGATTCGTTCAAGCGTTGCGTCGGCGATGAGAGTTCCATCAACGTCGAAGATTGCGGCAATACGTTTGTCGTTCATTTCTCAAAATGTGTTCGGACGTTACCGGAACTTCGGTAACGTCAGGTCTTCGCGGAAAAATCTGAGGCCTTCGATGATTACAGGGACGCCTCGCGCCACGCAGAAAACGACTGTGGAAACGGCCAGCGCGATCGCCCCGATTCGCACTCCGTTCATCGAAATAGCGGTTTGGCCGGCGATCATCGTCTGCCATTCGGGCAGGTTCGCCAGCGTCAGCCACAACCCGAGCGCGAAGAACGCCGCGCATTTGATTACGCCGTAAGCGGCGCGGCTCCCGCGCGAGCCTACAAGCAGTCTGCCCCACCACGTCCGCATCATCGTCTTTTCGCCGAAGGCCGTCTGGCCTTGCGTGAACGCGACGGCGCGCAGGAAATCGGTGAACCCTCCGCGGGCGATCACGATCACCGGAATCCAGAATGTGACCAGTCCGGCCGCCGCGAAATAAATCCAGAAGACGCTCTCGACAATTCGATCCGCCGCAATGTCAAAAGCCGCTCCGGCGTCGCTCGCGCAACGCCTGCGCCGGGCTACAAAACCGTCAACCGCGTCGAGCGCGAGCGTAACGACCAATAAAATCAGGCCTGCCACGCTCGCATACGAACCGGCGCGGAACAGCGCGATCGAGGCAAAAGCGAGAAAGACTCTGATTAACGTGATCAGGTTCGGCGACATAAAAGACCTCCTAAAACCGTTTGCGCGGCCTTCGTTCCTCAATCGGCGTGCCCGCGGCGCCGATTTGCGAAAAAGCTTTGGCAGCATTGCGGTTAGTCTTCTCAAGCTGATTGGCGGCTGGCGGGAGCCTGCTCGTCCGGCGCCGGATTTTTCTGACTGCTGGCATTTTTCCGTTGAAAAAGGCGCGGTTCCGTCGTATTGATGGATATGCCAAAAAAACTACGCAAACAGGACAAAGAGTCTATAGGATTTCTGCTCGTGGCGACGGCGCTGTCCATCGTGATTTCATATGTGCCGATCGGGCGGTTGGTGGTCTATCCGCTGCGTTTGTTTGTGACCTTCATTCATGAAGGCGGGCACGCGCTGGCGGCGTTGCTGACGCTCGGGTCGGTTGAGCGGCTGGTCATTCACGCCAACGCCAGCGGCGAGACGTACACGTTCGGAGGCCTCTCGCCGTTAATCGCCAGCGCGGGGTACCTGGCAAGCACGGCTTACGGCGCCGGTCTGCTGATGCTGCTCCACGACGGCGGCAGGGCAAAGGCCGTGCTGACGCTGACGGCCTCGATGATCCTGGCTCTGACGGGCTTTTTCGCCGAAGATCGGTTCAGCCTCTTCATCGGCATTGCGCTGACCGGTCTCCTGGTCTGGGTGGCGATTGCGTGGAGCGCGCGATGGGCGCATTTCTTCCTGAGTTTCCTCGCGGTGCAATGTTGTTTGAACGCGTTTTACGACCTGAAGACGCTGTTCCTGATTTCGGCGACGACCAACCTGCACAGCGACGCGGTCAATATGCAGGAAGCGACGATGATCCCCGCGACCATCTGGGCGTTGTTCTGGATAGCGATTTCGATCCTGGCCCTGGTGACTGCGCTGAGGATTTACGCGCAGCGCCTGGGATTGATTCCTAGGCCGAGCAAATAACCCTGAAGATCAGCCTGCGCGCGGTGGAAGCCAGGGCTTTTGCAAAGCCGGTTGTGGCCTTTGCTGATAGACTAAAACCCAAGACCTAAAACCTACAACCTATAAACTTTTCCTTTGAGCCATCACTTGTGAGCCATCAAAGGAAAAATTTATAGGTTGTAGGTTTTAGGTCTTGGGTTTTAGTTCCTCCCTGACAACTTCGCGAAAGTCCTGGCGCCGGAAGCCGGGCGGCTTTCTCAAGCCCCTGCCCGTGTAGTAATATTTGGAACCTGCTCGACAGTCCGTCGTTTCAAAAGGGCGAATAGGCTACCCTGAAGACCCTCAAATGTTTTATCCAAGGAAGGAGTTTGAAAGTTTTATGAAGCGCAAGAAATCTTCCCATCGTGTGCAAGCGGGCTTCTCGCTTATCGAATTGCTGATTGTGGTCGCGATCATCGGTATTCTGGCCGCGGTCGCCGCCCCAAAGTTGCTGAATTACCTCAAGCTCGGCCGTGAGACGGCAACGATCAACTCGCTTAGAACGATTAACCAGAATGAGGCTCAGCACCATGCGCTGAGGAGCAGGTTCGGCACGCTTAAAGAGCTTCAGGAAGCCGGCATGGTTGACGCGAATTACGCTAACGGCGTCGGCGTGAGCGGATATGTTTATAACTCGACCGAGGCGTCGGCTGACAAATACTGCGTGCAGGCGACGCGCCAGACGGAGAGCACCGCAAACCGGGATTTCAACGTCATAGAAGACGGCACAATCCGTTACGTTGAAGTAAAGTCGCCTGCTCCAATCCCGCATGGCGAAGGGGCGCCGCTCTCGGAAGCAGGCGCGAGCGGAGCTCCCACTACCGGCGCAGCGGGACAACAGCCGAAGTCGTAGCTCGATCTCTCGATCATTTACTTTCCGAAAAATCAGGCAGGCCGCGCTATCGAGGTGATGACGATGGCGCGCCTGCCTGATCCCATTCACTTACACGAAATTTCACTCAGCCAAATCAAGGAAGAATTTGTATGGCAGCCAGTTATTCGAACTCCCAACCACAACAACAAACGCGCAAAGGATTGGCTATCACTTCTCTTGTTCTGGGCATCATCAGCATTCCGACCTTTGGCCTGTTGGTGGTCGGAGCAATCACGGCCATCGTGCTCGGCGCCATCGCATTGAACAGGACCAAGAAGGAGCCGATGATTTACGGCGGCAAGGGAATGGCCATCGCCGGGATCACAACCAGCGTCGTTTCACTTTTGCTGATCGCGGTCTTCGGTATATTGGCGGCGATCGTGGCTCCGAAATTGAGTGGGGGTCTCAAACAGGGACGCGAAACCGCAACCATCAATTCATTGAGAGCCATTCACAATAATGAAATGCAGTTCAAAGAACTGAATTCAAGATTCGCCACGCTCGAAGATCTGGCCAAAACATCGCTTCTTGATCGAACATACGCTGGCGGAAGCGCGGTCAGTGGCTATACTTATTCGTCTTCCGACGTTTCTGGGGATACCTACTGTGTTCACGCAGTCAGGACCAGCGGCGCTGTCGGGCATCGTGATTTCATTGTTTGTGAAGATGGGATCATTCGTTTCGTTGAATCGAAGACTCCTAGCGTGGTCAAGCGTGGCAAAGGCTCCGCGCTCGACTCTTCCTTTTATTCCCGCTAAAGCAGATGCAAACGGAAACCCTCGTTCGGAAAGCGCTTGTGTGTAGACGCTCTTGCTCTGTGTTACTCTGCCCGCGCTATGGCGACTGATCAAATCTCGCAACTTGATATTCTTGCAATCGCCGCGCACCCGGATGATGTCGAACTTTCGGTCGGCGGGACGCTTATCAAGCTGGCTCGGATGGGATACAAGACCGGCGCGCTCGATCTGACGCGCGGCGAAGCGGGCACACGCGGCACGCCTGAGATTCGCGCGGCGGAAGCGGAACGCGCGGCGCAGGCGCTCGGATTGTCCGTCCGCGAAAATCTCGATCTGGGCGACGCGCGCGTTTGGGCGAATGAAGAATCGCGCGTCAAGCTGGTTCGCGCGTTGCGGCGGCTGCGCCCTCGCGTGGTCTTCACCCAATTCTGGGAAGACCCGCATCCGGATCATGCGCACACCTCGCAACTCGTGCGCGAAGCCTGTCACGTCTCCGGACTTGCGAAATACGACCAGGAATCGGGCCAGGAGCGGTGGCGGCCTTCGTGTATCGCATACTTCCTCTTCCCGCGCACGGTCGCGCCGAGCTTCATCGTTGACATCGGCGAAACTTCCGAACGCAAATGGGAAGCGATCCGCGCCCACGCCTCGCAATTTTTCAATCCGCAAGCCGCGGAACCACAATCGCGTGTCAGCACACGGGCATTCCTGAGCGAGATAGAAGCGCGCGATCATTACTTCGGCGCGATGATCGGCGTTGAACATGGCGAAGCGTTCTTCGTCCGCGAAGCTTTGAACGTCGAAGATCCTGTCGCGCTTCTGACGCGACGTATGAATATGTACTCCTGAAAAGTAGGGAGTGGGGAGTGGGGAATGGGGAGTGGGGATCAAGACTTACTCCCCACTCCCCACTCCCCACTCCCCACTCCCCACTCTTATGAACATAGGTATCACAGTATTCCCCACCTACGGCGGCAGCGGGATCGTCGGCTCCGAGTTGGGCCGCGAATTGTCCGAACGCGGGCACAATGTCCATTTCATCAGCTACGCGCTGCCGACGCGGCTGTGCAGGTTGAATGAGCGGTTGCGATTCCATCAGGTCGATCTGTTCGATTACCCGCTTTTCGAGTTTCCGCCTTACGATCTGGCGCTGGCGTCGAAGATCGTCGAGGTCGCGGAGAATGAAAAGTTGGACGTGTTGCACATGCATTATGCGATCCCGCACGCGACGGCCGGATTTCTGGCTCGCGAGATGTACAAATCAACGCGCTACCTGCCGTTCGTCACAACTTTGCACGGCACGGACATCACGTTGGTTGGGTCGCGCAAAAGCTTCCTGCCGATCACGCGGTTTTCGATTGCGCAATCCGACGCGTTGACGGCGATCTCGCGGTACCTGACCAACGAAACCTGCCGGACGTTCGACAATTGCGCTGTCGAAGTGATCCCGAACTTCATCAACGCGAACGACTACGCGCGGCGTGAAAACCAGGCGCTGCGCCGCGAGCTTGCGCCGAACGGCGAGAAGCTGTTGATTCACGTCTCGAATTTTCGCCCGGTCAAACGCATCAACGATTGTGTCCACACTCTCGCCCGGTTGCGCGGACGCGTGAGGGCGCGGCTGGTGATGTGCGGCGACGGGCCGGAACGGGAGGGCGCGGAGAATCTGGCGCGGGATTACGGCATCGCTGATGACGTGATCTTCGCCGGG
>Ga0187894_10005341_pt1 | contig 13174 bp, 14 predicted proteins | sample GBC1701081metaG_FD_136650 | JGI IMG/M metagenome (GOLD analysis project Ga0187894, IMG submission 136650) | White microbial mat communities from a lava cave in the Kipuka Kanohina Cave System on the Island of Hawaii, USA - GBC170108-1 metaG ... | reverse complement strand
GGCCGCATCGTCGAGCAAGGCACGCCGGAGTATTTCTTCGAGCAAGCCCAGCACCCGCGTACCAAGCTGTTCCTCAGCCAGATTCTTTAATACGGCTGAACCACCGGTTACACACAGACAACGCTAGGGACGACATCGTTCTCGTCCCTCCACCCTACACCTTCAGACGGCCTGCGCTACCAACGCCAGCGGCAGGCTGAAGACCGTGCAGAACACAATCCCCTTGACGTAATTCTTGAGGTGCAGCCTCCAGTCGCCAAATAGGTAGGCCATGCCTTCCGTACCGGGCAGGATCGCAAATTTCGGCTTCATGAGTGCCAGCACCAGGGCGTCAATCACCACTGCGTCAAACAGGTTGAACAGGTTCAGGACGAAAAATACGTTCAGGTAGGCGCTCAGGAACGAGATTGTCCCGCCGTTTTCTGCGCGCAGCAAATAGGTCGAGTACACCGGCACGCCGAGCATAAAGAGCAGGAACGGGATCATCATCAGCCGTTGCAACCGTTTCTCCTGGGGGGTGTTCGGCGGCACTTTCGCGCGGATTTCCTTCGGGTAATCTTGCAGCCACAGACGCGCGTTATAAATCAGGGAACCGAAGATGATGATGCCCATCGCCAGGCTGAGGAGCGAACCGTCGATCAAGATGCGTTCGCGAGACAGGGTATTCATGTCAACCTCATATTTTGTCAGTATACAAATTATTTTAGCACAGTCTAAATTAATGCGCAACCGTCTTTCGGCGGATATTGGTCGCCCACGTGTTCACCGCTTTTTCAGGAAGATGTAATACAATAGAGGCGTCTGAGGACTACATGACACACTAGATGAAACGGCGCGCTATGAGCAACACCCTGATAACCGATACCTTCCGCAGGCCGCTGCGTGACCTGCGCATCTCAGTGACAGACCGCTGCAACTTCCGCTGCACCTACTGTATGCCCGCCGAGGTGTTCCACGAACGCTACCAATTCCTGCCCAAGAAAGACATCCTGTCGTTTGAGGAAATCGAACGGCTGACGCGCATCATCGTCCGGCTGGGAGCGGTCAAGGTGCGGCTGACGGGCGGCGAACCGCTGGTGCGCGAACAGGTCGAAACCCTGGTGGGGATGCTGGCGAATATCGACGGCGTGGACGACCTGACGATGACGACCAATGCCTACCTACTGCCGCAAAAAGCCCAGGCGCTTAAGGACGCCGGTTTGGAGCGCATCACCATCAGCCTGGACTCGCTGGATGAGAAAGTCTTTCAGCACTTGAACGGCGGGCATTCCAGCGTGCAAAAGGTGCTGGACGGCATCGCGGCGGCGGAACGGGCGGGTCTAACGCCGATCAAGATCAATGCGGTGGTGCAGCGCGGCGTGAACGACCACACCATCGTCGATCTGGCGCGCTGGGCGAAGGACAAGGGCTACATCCTACGCTTCATCGAGTATATGGATGTGGGCAACATGAACGGCTGGAAGCTGGACGAAGTGGTGCCGTCGAAGGAGATTGTCGAGCAAATTGACGCGGTGATGCCGCTGGAAAATATTGGCCGGGGCTACCGCAGCGAGGTCGCCCTGCGCTACCGTTACCAGGACGGCGGCGGCGAAATCGGCCTGATCGCCTCGGTGACGATGCCCTTCTGCGGCGCGTGTTCGCGGATGCGCCTGTCGCCGGAAGGGGAAATTTATACCTGCCTATTCGCCACCCAGGGGACGGACTTGCGTGGGCCTTTACGCGCCGGGGCGACCGATGACGACATCGAGCAGATCATCCGGGCGACCTGGGGCGCGCGTATCGACCGCTATTCCGAGGAACGCTCCGCCTTGACCGAACCGCGCGACCCGAAGGTGGAGATGTACCACATCGGGGGGTAATTAGCCGTCAGCTTTCAGCCGTCAGCGATCAGCAATAAGGCATAAGTATCAGTAAATACGTGATAATCCTGCTGTCTTGACTCCCCTCTCGATTCGATGGAGAGGGTGACCGACCTGACCGTACAGGTACAGGACAGGGCTGAGGTTTTTGAGGAGTCCGGTATGGCGAAGACGGTAGCCGAAAAATTGTTCATCAAGCCGGGCTACCGCGTGGGCGTGCTGAACGCGCCCGACACCTCTCTTGTCGAGGCGTTGGCCGACTTGCCAAACGATGCCACCGTGTCGCAACACTTGGGCGGACAGTTCGACCTGATCGTGTATTACGCACCGACCCAGGCTGTCCTCCTGCCTAAAGTAGACAAGCTGAAAGCCGCGCTCAAGTCAGGCGGTTATTTGTGGATTGCGTACCCCAAAGGCGGGGATAAGGCGAAGGTCAAGACCGACCTGAACCGCGACCTCCTGTGGAAGGTGGTGGCAGATTACCAGCTCACGCCCGTTCACCAGATCGCGCTGGACGATACCTGGTCGGCGCTGCGGTTTAAGACGACCTCGTAGATTCAGACCGGCGTGCCACCGCGACACGCTCTTTTCTTTTTCACGACACCATTTCCAAAAAGGTGATGATCGCACCCAGCGCCGGTTTAGGATCGCTGTCGAACAAGGGATGCCCATTGTCCTCACCATGCTGCGCTGCGCGATAGCGGATATGCGCGCGCATGGTTCGGGCTGAGGAAGTGAACCTTCGCCGTCTGAAACGTACCTACTCACCATCCCTTAGCCCGAACGCATCGCGGATGGCCGCGCGCTGCAAGCGGTGGAAAATCTGCGCCAGGTTTTCAGGCGTGTGGGGTTGGCGCTTCTCCAGCCACCATTGCATCAGCGCGATTTGCGCCCCCGCCAGATAGTTCGCCAGCACATCCAACGGAATGGCGCTGTGCGCTTCGGCAAAGACGGCGCGCAGAGCGGCTTCGATTTCCTGTGCGCTCCCGTCACGGATGCGCCGCAGGATAAGCGGTCCATCCTTGCTCTGGAAAATGGGATACAACAGCGCCCGTGCCTCAACAAGATTCCGGTATGCCGAGATCGTCCCCGGTGGCGCTTCCGGTAACAGCAGTGCTTCCGGGTGTGAATGAATGTGATGAAACTCGCTGACGATGGTTTCATGGCAGCGCGTGAACAAGTCGTCTTTGCCGTTGTAATGCTCATAGAAGGTGGTACGCCCGACGTTGGCGCGATCTATGATCTCCTGAACCGTGATCGCATCATAGCCACGTTCGTTGATCAGTTCGATCAGCGCCTTCTGCAACTGTTCGTGTGTTCGCTGTACCCGTCGATCAGGCTTCCCCATGAAGTGCCCTCAGATATTCAAGTATACTCTACCACTCTGCCATTTGTGGAGAAAGTCTCGAAAGTGAGGTTTCCGAACAATTCACTCATTCTGTTCGCAAGCGAACACATCCCGCGCTTTGATTATTGAAGTTCATCCGCGAAACGCGCTAATCTGTGCAAGGAACATTTCCAATCATATTAGGAGAACAACCGTTGATTAAAGTAAAAGATGCAGCTCAAAAATCTGACGGTCAGCCCGCTGACGCAGGGTTACTGATCGACTTGCATCAGGTTTCTAAGACCTACGATTCTCCGTCTGGGTCCTTCAGGGCACTTCACGATATCAACCTGCGCATCCGGGTAGGAGAGTTTATCGCGGTGGTCGGTAAATCTGGCAGCGGGAAGACCACCCTGTTAAACATCCTGGCGGGAATTGATCGGGTGAGCCGAGGAACCATTACGGTTGAAGGCACACAGATGCATTCGCTTTCGGAGTCGCAACTCGCCGAATGGCGTGGCCGAACGATTGGACTTGTGTTTCAGTTTTTCCAGTTGCTGCCGACCTTAACGGTGGCGGAGAACGTGATGCTGCCGATGGACTTCGTGAAGATCATTCCGGCGGTGGAACGGCGCTCCAGAGCGTTGGAACTCCTGGAGCGCGTCGATATTCGGGATCAGGCCGACAAGCTGCCCGCCGACCTGTCGGGTGGGCAGCAGCAGCGGGCGGCCATTGCACGCGCGCTAGCTAACGATCCGCCGATCCTGATGGCGGACGAGCCGACTGGTAATCTCGACGAGGCGACTAGAACGTCAGTTCTGGAGCTATTCGCTCAACTGAACGCCGACGGGCGCACCATCATCGTGGTCACCCACGAGCGCGATATCAGCCGCTACACGAACCGACAGGTGACGCTGGTCGATGGCCGCGTCGTCGAGGATGCTCAAAGGTGACACTGCTATGACACCCCTACTTTTTATCAAACTCCTCCGCGATCTGCGCACCATCTGGGATCGAATTGTGCTGATGATCCTCGCCTTGAGCGTTGCTCTGGTGATGTTCAGCGCGGTGTTGTACATTTGGAGCGTCAGCGCCCGCGAGATGCCACGTGACTACCTGAGCGGTAGTCCAGCGTCAGCAACTCTCTTGCTCGAACAAGGTCTTGACGCTAATCAGGTAGCCGCCATCGCGGCGGACGTCCGCCAGCAACCGGGTATCATAAACCCAACCCTGCGAACCCAATTCACCCTTCTCATACAGGAGGACGATGGCGCGTGGGGTGCAAATCCCATCCAATACTTCGTCATTGCACCTGATGATCCGCTGCAAATCGAAAGCTTCACAGTCGAACAGGGCAATTGGCCGCCTGCCGCCGGAGAAATCCTGATTGAGCGTTCCGCGCTCGATCTGCTGGGTCTGGAGGTTGGAGAAACTATCGTTGTTCAGTCTCCTGATGGCGCACCAACACCGCTTCGTATCAGCGGGGTAGTACACACTCCAGGTCTGACGCCTGCCTTCCAGGAACAAAGGGGGCATGGCTTTATGTCCACGACATCCCTGCTACGATTGGGAATGCCCGTCGCACTGGATGCGCTGAAGATTCAGGTTGCCGACCAGCCGGGTCTGACCACACCGAGCCGTAACCGAGATGTCATTGTAGCTAGCGCCCGTGATCTGGCCGGCTGGTTGCAGCAAACCTATGACGTGACCGTCGAAGAGATCCAGGTCCCGGAGCCTTATGCCCACCCTCACCAGGGGCAAATGGACTCACTTATGGCGGGACTGTTCATCTTTGGCTTGGCTGGATTATTGCTCAGCGCGATCCTGGTCGCCACCATGCTCAACGGGCTGTTGACCCAGCAAATTCCGCAGATTGGGATCATGAAGGCCATCGGGGCGCGCTCCAGCCGGGTGTTGCAGTTGTACCTGCTAATGACGCTGGTGATAGCCGTCGCAGCTACCGCCCTTGCTATTGTCCCTGGTATCTTCATTAGCCGGGGTTTTACCCCCATCATGCTCACATTACTGGGCGTGCGCGCGGAGAGCCTGGTGGCGCCTGGCTGGACTTATGGGGTGGTCGTCGCCTGCGGCATCGCGGTGCCACTTCTATTCGCTCTGGGATCGCTGGTCAAGGCGAGCCGCACAACGGTCCGAGCCGCACTCGACTATCGTGACATCGACCGCCGGGGGGATATCTCAACACGCTTTGACGCTGGACTTGGCCGGCTGCGGAGTCTTGACCGCACGGTGCTGATGGCGTTCCGTAATATCTTCCGCCGCCGGGCCCGGTTTCTGCTGTCTGTCGGGCTGCTGGCCTTTGCCGGTGCCGTGTTCGTCGCCGGGGTGTCCACCATGAATAGCTTCCAGACGTTTTTAGATCAAGAAAAGGAGTTGCGCCGCTGGGATGTCGAGGTGCAACTTGTCCAGGGCAAGGGCAACGATCTGGTCTCAGCAGCCGCATTGACAAACCTGGTGGCAGAGATTCCTGGCGTAACTCAGGTGGAGCGATGGAGCATCATCCAAACGAGCATCATCCCGCCCGGACAGCAGTTCAGCGTCACCCGCACCTATCCCGACCAGGGACACGGCAGCAGCGCCGTGACCGTCGTCCCCCCGGACAGCGCGCTCGTGAATCCGCCGCCCATCCTGGAAGGTCGCTGGCTGCGTCCCGATGAGACGGATACCATCACGATCAGTCGGACGGAGGGCCTCCCCGACGTTCGCAGCGATGACACTATTCAACTCTCACTTGGCGGACGCCTCACTCGTTGGCGGGTCGTGGGGATCGCCGCGCCAGTGGGTGGCCGCGGAGGCATTTTCATAACCGGAGCGGGCTATGAGGCGGCTACCGGCGTGAGCCAGCCCAATCTGCTGCGCATCGTGACCGATAACCACGACGAGGAAACCCGTACCAACGTCGCTCAAGCAGCCGACCGTACCCTCACAGGCGCGGGGGTCGTGGTGCGGTCTGCGGCTTCGGTCGGGCGCGCCGAAGCCGTCAGCGCCGGCCATATGCTGCCGCTCATCTTGATTTTTCTGGGACTCTCTATTGCCATCAGTGTAGTTGGGTTCACCGGGCTGACCTCAACGATGAGCACTAACGTACTTGAGCGAACCCGTGAGTTCGGCGTGATGAGCGCCATTGGGGCGACCGCTGCCACAGTGCGTCGCCTCGTCGTTCTCGAAGGCGTCTTTATAGCGGTGGCAAGCTGTGTGGTCGCAGCTATTCCTGCTGTTCTTCTTACGGCGCTTATGCTCAACAAGCTGTCTCTGCCTGTGGACATATCTTTCCAAATCTCGATACCTGGGGTTGTCATTTGGGTGGTCGTGGTGGTGGTTGGCGCGGCGCTGGCTACCCTCGCACCCGCATTACGGGCGGCCCGTCTGACCGTGCGCGAATCGCTTGCTTACCTGTAAGGAGGACAATCATGAGCAAGAAAGTAATTTGGATGATGGTTATCGTCGTGATAATCGTTGCTGTTCTCTATATGGGTGCAAGCCTGTTGATGGGTCAGGTGCAAGGTGGTCATGTGCGACCGCCGCACTAAAATCAGATTGATCCTGCTGGTTGGGAACACGTCGCTCACGGGTGGCGGTGGGGAGCATAGCCCTACTCGCACCTGCCGCCACCCAGCGGGTGTCGCTGCTAAAATGGACAGTGCCGATGTTGGCGGGCTGCTCGAACTCCCGTCGCAGCAGGCCGAAGTGTTTAATATCCACGAAGCGGCCATGCTCCCAGCAGCTTTCCCGCGCGATGCCCTCGACCCGGAAACCACACTTGAGCAGCACCGCCTCTGAACCCTGGTTGCCATCGGTGCAGTCGGCCTGGATACGGTGGACATCCAGGTTGTCGAAGCACCAGCCGATGACCGCCCGCGCCGCCTCGGTCGCATAGCCCTGCCCCCACCTGCCTGGCAGGATGTGGTAGCCAAGATCGACGTGGCAGTCGCCGCGCTCCCAGGCATACGCGCCGCACAGGCCGATTAGGTCATTTTCGCCGCGCAGCGTGATCCCCCAGTCGATGCCTTCCTGCCGCTGGAAATTGCCGGCCAGCCAGTCGATCAGCCCGATGGCTTTTTCGCGCGTGTCGGTCGGCGGCAGGTTGAGGTAGCGCAGCACCTCCGGCGACCCGAAAATCGCCATCACCCCATCGGCGTCATTATGCGAGAGCGGGCGCAGCCGCAGCCGTTCCGTCTCCAAAACGGGAACGCTGGTAAAGTCAAAAATCGGCGTCATCGTCATCCCTTCCGCTCGAACCCGCCGCTTACCCCATGCAAACCATTATGAAACCGATTCGTGAATTCGTTGTTAAGAAAGTAAAGTATCTTATTGATACTGAAAAACATTCGTTGTAGACTGTAATTGTTAAGCACCCTTTCGTAAACCCGCTACCAACAATGGGGTGTAGCCCTTGTCCGGGTTTATGGATCGGTTCACGGTAAAGCCCAGGAGAGAGCATTGGCTGACAGGGTACTCTTAAGCGCAAATCACCGCAACATCAACCAGTCCGTCCATCTCGCGCAGGAATTCAACCTGGGCATCGAAGTGATGGCCTTCGCCTTCCCCGACGCGCTCGACGGCGATTGGAAAGGACTGGTTGAACAGTATCGCCAACTGCTGCGCCCCGTGCCGGGGATGCTGTCGATGCACGGGCCGTTTATGGACATGGCCCCCGGCAGCCCGGACAGCCACATCAACCAGGTGTGCATCGAACGCTACCAGCACGCCATCCAGATCGCTAGCGACCTGGGCATCGGCTTGATCGTCTTCCACGCCAATTTTATCGCGGCCATCCACACGATGGAATACCGGATGAATTGGCACAACCGCAACATGCGCTTCTGGGCACCGATGGCCGACTTCGCCCGGCAGTACGGGGTGACCATCGCCGTCGAAAATATGTGGGAGTTCGACCCGAATATCATCGGCGACGTGGTGCGCGACGTCGCGCACCCCAACCTGGGCTGCTGCCTGGATGTCGGCCACGCTCACCTGTTCGGCGAAGTGCCGTTCCAGGACTGGCTGACGGCGCTCGAACCGATGCTGGTGCATACCCACATGAACAACAACGACGGCAAGATCGACATCCACATGGGCTTCACGCATGGGGTGCTGGATTACCACGACATCCTCAAGCAAATCCGCGCCCTGTCCAGGCCGCCCTCGATCACGCTGGAAATGGAGGAGGTAGACTTCATGCGCGCCAGCCTGCCCTACCTCGACTTGAGCCAGCCGATCCTCACCCCGCCGGAAAAATAAGACCGCCAAAGGTTGTACGGGTATGATATATCACGCCCTTACGTTTACCGCACATCCCGCCCCGTCGCGTTCGGGTCGCGCTGCGGCGGGACGAGCGGGTGCTGCGGGTTCGCCCGCCCACCGAACAACCGTGACAAATCCAGGCCGTAGTAGCGCAAGACGCTGATGAGGATCAAGGCTGCCGTGCCTTCGTCGATGTTGCCCACCAGCGGCAGGTTATCCGGCAAAAACTCGATGAAACCCGCCGTCGGGTTAACCAGGTAGATAAACGCCGCTATGCCCAGGAAAATCACGAACATTTCTTTGAACAATCGCATGATGCCCACTCCTTGCGCGTCACTCGCGCTGAATGAAAAAGGGACGCCCGCTGGGGTCGCCCCTGTTTGATTATACGCACGTTCAGGTCAGAATGATGCAAGAAGGTGGAGATTAAACGCTCACGCTCAGGCAATTGGTGATGGTCGTCACCACGTCGGCGGGCTTGAACGGCTTGTATAGCACACCGTCCGCACCGATGCGGCGGATAAACTCACTATCGCGCACACGCGGCCCGGCGCTATACAACACCACCGGGATATGCTTGACCGACGCGTCGTTCTTGATCGTCAGGCAGATGTCCCCGCCGCTCATACCGGGCAGCATGTCGTCCAGCAGCGCCAGGTCGGGTTTGCGCTCGTAAAACAGTTGCAAGGCTTCTTTGCCGTGTGTGCTGGTGATGATCTCGAAGCCGGCGCGCGGCAAGATGACATTCATGATGTCCAGAAATCCGGTTTCATCATCGACGACCAATACCGTGCGCTTGCTCATTCCGGCCTCTTTTCTGGCAGTGTTGTGCGGGTATCCGAGAGCTACCGGCCCAACCGTTTAGGTTGTGCAGTAAGTTTTTCGTCTATCAAATTAGCATAAATAATACAAAACGACGCTTCGCCTGCTTAATGTATCGTATCACTTATTCCCGCCCCTAAAATTAAGATGGATGGAGATTTGAGATTTGTAATGAAAATTTACGGGATTCACATTCGCGCTGCGCTCACTCACAGCCGATGGTTGCGCGCGTCAGTCGGATATGGTTAGTAAAGTTTTCGCGGCTGACTTTTTCGCCTTTCAGCATCCGCAGCGCGAGGTCAACCAGGCGTTCGCCGTACTGTTCTGGATAATATGCGACCGATGCAATCAAGCGCGAATTGCTCCGGCATATCTCGGCTGGGGCGAGATTGCCGCCTTGCCCGACTATGATCATATCGGCTTCGCGCCCCAGGTCGCGCGCGGCATCCAGCGCCCCCAGCGCCGTTTCATCGTTAAAGCCAATGACGGCAATACGCCTCACATCTGACCAGCGTTGGAGAACTGGCGACACTGCCTCGGCGCTGGATATACGCTCATTGCCGCTTTCCAGATACATCGTATCTTGCGGCATATATCCGATCTGGGAGGCAAGCCCTTCCAGCGCGAACACCAGCCGCTGGCGCACAAAATCCAACACGCGGGATTCGGTCATAATCAACACTTTATCAACCTGGCTGTCCCAATGCGTATTCACCCACTTGCCCAATTCTTCGCCAACCATCGTACCAGACTGCCGGTTATTCACCCCAAAATAGACGGCCCAGGGTGGTATTGGGATGTCGATAGCAATCATCTTGATATTCTTCTTCAATAAGGTGCTGGTGATGTTTGGCCCCACCCGTTCGCCCAGGTGATAAATCATGGCGAGATCAACGGGTATTTGCGCGAATTCCTGCGCATTCCGCAGCGCTTGGCCGTCGTCCATAGCATTATCCCGGACGATCAGCTTGAGCTGCGGCTGCCGGGCGACCGCCGCTTCCAAGCCCTCCCGTACCGTCACCGCAAATGAATGCGCTTCACTCAAATTGGCAAATCCAAAGGTAAAGGCAGGTGAGGACATACCGAAAACCTCTCAACTGCAAGCATACAAAAACCTACTGCGTGAATCTCATTATCGCTCAGTCTATTCGATTAAAGCACAAATGTTAGGTTGTATTGAAAGGTGAGGTCAGAGAACCATCGCAAGTCGGCGGGCTGCGCTACAAATACGCGCACACCTGGTCGGTGAAGGCGGTGGTCGAAATGCAGCCTTCGCCGAAGATGTCGGCGGTGTAGTGGCCGCGATCGAGCGCGGCCCATACGGCATTTTCGATGCGCGTGGCCGCGTCCTGGCGATCCCAAAAATGGCGCAGCAGCAGGGCGACGCTCAGGATCGCGGCGGTCGGGTTGGCAAGATTCCGCCCAGCGATGTCCGGGGCACTGCCGTGTACCGGCTCGGCCAAGGCGATGCCATCGCCCAGGCTCAACGACGGCGCTAAACCGAGGCCGCCGCCCCAGGCCGCCGCCATATCCGACAGGATGTCGCCGTACAGGTTGGCCGTCAGGATCACGTCGTAGCGCGTCGGGTCTTTCACCATCCAGTAGGCGGCAGTATCGACCAGCAGTTCGTCGGTAATGATGTCTGGGAAATAAGCGGCGACTTCCAGCGCCACCCGCCGGAACAAGCCGTCCGACAGTGGCAGGACGTTAGCCTTGTGGACAACCGTGATTTTTTTACGTCCGACGCGGACAGCCAATTCGTAGGCCAGGCGCGCCACGAGCTCGGTCGCCTCGCGGGTGATGACCTTTTCGGCGATGCCGGTTTTGCCCTCGTCCTCGGTGTGTTCGTGGCCGATGTACAGGTCTTCGGTGTTCTCGCGCACCACCAGCAGGTCAATCCCCTGGCGCGAGGTCGGGACGGGGAGGTAGCGCGTCGGGCGCAGGTTGGCGTAAGCCCGCAGTGTCCGCCGCAGCTTCAAAATCGGCGAGAAGTAGCCATCCACCGGATAGGCCGGCGATTGGGTCGCGCCGAACAAAACCGCCCCACAGCGTTGGGCTTGTTCCAGTGTCGCCTCAGGCAAGGATGTGCCGCGCTGCTCGAAGGTTTCCCACCCGGCGGCTTCCCGGAAAATGGTTACATCCGGCGCGACGGCATACAGCACGCGGATGGCTGCCGGGATCACCTCGCGGCCAATGCCATCGCCTTCGATCACGCACAATTGTAGCGCCCCGGAATCCGGGCGTTGGTTGCCGTTGGACTGGCTGTTCATGTCGCGCATACCCGCTGGATCGCCTATTCGGGTTGGCGACCCGCTGTTAAAAAGGACAAACTGTTATGAAGGCAATATTTGGCGGGTATTTTTGTCTGGCGATGGAATGCGCAGTCCCGTTATCTGTAATACGTGGCGGCTGCCCCTTCCAGATTTCATTGTGTCACATTTGTGCAGCTTTGTCGAATTTTGTGGCGGAAGATCGAGTCTAGCCGGTTCGATATGACCCGCGCCGGGTTGTATAATGGCGGGCAAAATACATTCACCCAGCACTCCAATGGAGGCAGTATGGCAACGGTAGCGGTATCGGCGGCGACGGTGCGCGGCTGGCAGCTTGACCAGCTTCGCAAAAATTTAGCAATCCTTCCAAACCACCTGCGCGGCGTCTCGGCGCACGATGCGACGGCCTACCGCGATGGCGGGACAGGCTGGACGGCGCTGCAAGTGCTGTGCCACCTGCGCGACTACGAGGCGATTTTCCTGGAACGGGCGACGCTGACCGTCGAGCAGGAGTCGCCGCCGCTGCCCAACCCCGACCCGGACGCGCTGGCCGCCGAACGCCGCTATAACGAGCAGGATTTCGCGGCGACGGTGCAGGAATGGCTGAACCGGCGCGAGGCGTTCCTGGCCTACCTGACCGGCCTGGACGAGGCCGCCTGGGCGCGCACGGCACAACACCCCCGGCGCGGCACGATCAGCCTCCAGGATCAATTGGCGCTGGTCGCCTTCCACGATGTCAACCACCTGGAGCAAATCGTGCGGGTGTTGGGGGAACAGCGGGTGGGCGGGTAATCCTATTCAGTATAGAGGGGAGCGCAAACAGTGGCGCATGTGTTTATTTCGTATAAGCGTGAAGATAAGCCGTTCGTACTCGAACTCAAGCAACAGTTGATTGATGCGGATTTTGAAGTTTGGATAGATGAAAATATATCACCGGGTAGAAAATGGCGGGATGAGCTTGATGCAAAATTACGCGAGTCATTCGCCCTAGCCCTTGTCGTTTCACCTGAATCGATGACATCCGAATACGTTACATATGAATGGATATATGCCTTGGGTGCTAGGGTCGAAGTTATGCCTATTTATCTGCGCAGTATTGAAAAATTTCCCTATCGGCTCGAAGATTTCCAGTATGTCGATTTTCGCACTCGCTATCCCTGGGGACTATTGTTTCACCAATTAAGATCGGTCATGCGCCAAGAAATACCAGAGGCGGTCAAACAAGCTGTCACAGCTTTGGATAATCCAAATGCAAATGAACGCAAATCCGCTATTGAGAGTTTAGCGCAAACACGACACGAAGAAGCCTAGCGCGCATTAGTATCAGCTACACAACATCACATACGGGATGTACGTGTTGAAGCTGCTACGAAGCTAATAAGTAGGGATGACTTTAATGATCCAATTGCGTTATCAGCGTTGATGGAAGCATACCCAAATGCCGCTCTTCATCATCGTGTCGCCATACTTAAAATGATTGCGAGGCATCAATATGAAGAAGGGTTAGAGATTACTATCAAAGGGCTCCTAAGCCAGTGGTCGAAAGTCATCCAACAGTGAGCTAGAATAGAGGGCATGAGTAGAAATATCAACTATACCCTGACGGAAGAACAACTTGCCGAAGTGGAGCAAGC
>Ga0187894_10005340_pt1 | contig 13183 bp, 10 predicted proteins | sample GBC1701081metaG_FD_136650 | JGI IMG/M metagenome (GOLD analysis project Ga0187894, IMG submission 136650) | White microbial mat communities from a lava cave in the Kipuka Kanohina Cave System on the Island of Hawaii, USA - GBC170108-1 metaG ... | reverse complement strand
TGCTCGGGCTTGGCGCCGCTTCCATGTGGGTGTCCACCGCCCCGACGAGCCAGGCGCAGGAAGCGCCGGTGGCGGGCGAGGAGGAAATCGTCGTCACCGGCACCCGGGTGCAGGGCCGCTCGCGGCTGGACACCGTGGCCCCGGTGGATGTGATCAATGCCGAGGCGCTGGAGAACGCCGGCACGACCGAGCTCAACCAGGCCCTGACGGTGTCGCTGCCGTCCTTCACCTTCCCGCGCCCCGCGATCGCCGACGGCACGGACTCGCTGCGCCCGGCGACGCTGCGGGGCCTCGCCCCCGACCAGACTCTCGTGCTGGTCAACTCGCGCCGCCGTCACGCCTCGGCGCTGGTCAACATCAACAATTCGGTCGGCCGCGGCTCGGCGGCGGTGGATCTCAACGCCATTCCCACGTCGGCCATCGGGGCGGTGGAAGTGCTGCGCGACGGTGCGGCGGCGCAGTACGGCTCGGACGCCATCGCCGGCGTCATCAACCTGCGGCTGCGCGAGGCCCGGGAGGGCGGCGGCGTCAACGTCACCGTCGGCCAGTATTTCACTGACGTCGTCACCACCCGCCAGTCGCGTTCGGAGGAAGATGGACTGACGACGACCACGTCGGGCTGGGTCGGCCTGCCGCTCGGCGCCGACGGCTTCCTGACGGTGTCCGGCGAATATCTGGATCGCGAGCCGACCAGTCGCGGCGATCGCGATCCGCGGATCACGACGGCGGCGGAGTCGCCGACCGGCTCGCTGATCACCAGCCGCTTTGGCGATCCTGAGGTCGAGCAGTGGACCGGCTATCTGAATGCCGGACTGCCGCTCGGGGCGATGGGCTGGGAGGCGTACGGCTGGTTCGGCTATCAGGACCGCGACACCAATTCCGCCGCGAACCCGCGCCTGCGCAATCCGAACGGCGTGCCGAACGACGCGCAAACGGTGGCGGCCGTGACCCCGGTCGGGTTCCTGCCGAAGATCGCACCGCACATCGAGGACATCACCGGCGGCATCGGCCTTCGCGGCCCGTGGGCGGGCTGGGATGTGGACTTCGGAACCGTCTACGGCGGCAACCGCATCGAGTACTCGACTGTCGACTCGCTCAACGCATCCATCGCGCGCGCGCAGACGACGCCGGGCAATCCGCTGTTCGGCCAGACGCCGCAGCGCAACTTCAATTCCGGCGCGCTCGAATACACGCAGTGGGTGACCAACCTCGGCGTAGTGCGCACGTTCGCCGGCGACACGCAAACGCCGGTGACGGTCGCGGCCGGGCTCGAGTACCGCTCGGAAGAATATCAGATCGAAGCCGGCGAACGCTCGTCGTTCGACATCGCGCGCGACCCCGCGACAGGACTGGCCATTCCCGGCATTGTCGGCGCCGGCGGCGCGCAGGGCTTCCCGGGGCTGCAGGCAAGCGACGCCAGCGGCAAGGACCGGGACGCATGGTCGGCCTACGCCGAAGTGGAAGCCAATCTCACGCCGAAGTTCATCGCCGGCATAGCCGCGCGCTACGAGGATTATTCCGACTTCGGCTCGACTCTGAACGGCAAGCTTTCGGCGCGGTATGATTTCACCGAAGCCTTCGCCCTGCGCGGCGCGCTTTCCTCGGGCTTCCGCGCCCCGAGCATGCAGCAGCAGGCGTTCCGTTCGACGGCGACGAACTTCATCAACGGCGTCCCGGTGGACGTGCTCACCGTGCCGGCCGACTCCGCGCTGGCCAGTGCGCTCGGCGCGCAGCCGCTGAAGGCTGAAAGCTCGACGAACTATTCGGTGGGCGGCGTGTTCCGGGCCGGCAACCTGGAGATGACCGTCGACGCTTACCGGATCGAAATCACCGACCGGATCGTGCTTTCGGAGAACATCCAGGGCAACGCCACTGGCACACCGACCCAGATCGCCATCTTCAACCTGATCAGCCCGCTCTCGCCGACCGCGAGCGCGGCGCGGTTCTTCATCAACGGTGTCGACAGCGACACTGAGGGCGTCGATATCGTGGCCCGCTACGGCTACGACGCCGGAACGTTCGGCGATCTCGACTTCACGGCCTCCGCCAACTTCAACGAGACGGACGTGACGCGCACCCCAAGCACCAGCGTGCTGTCGGCGCTGCCGGTGCCGCCCATCCTGTTCCCGCTCAACCGGGTGCAGGAATTCGAGCGCGGCACGCCGGCGCAGAAGTATTCGTTGGGGGTCGACTGGGAGCACGGGCCGGTGGGCGCTACTTTCCGGGCCACCCACTACGGCCGGGTGCTGGTGCCGCAAGCCAACGCGGCGCTGACCTTCGACATTGCTCCGGCGCTGGTGCTGGACGGGGAAGCCAGGCTGGATGTCGCCGGCTTCAATCTGGCGGTCGGGGCGAACAATCTGCTGGACGAGTACCCGTCGGTTACGCCGACCACCGTCAATCCCAACGGCCCGACGGCCTTCTCCAGCTTCTCGCCCCTTGGTTTCAACGGCCGGTACGTCTACGGCAAGGTCGGCTACAAGTGGTGATGGCGGCGGCGGCCGGCGGTCTGCAGGGCCGACCGCCTGCCAAGGTTTCGCCTGTCTGGCGAGCTGTGAAATTAAGTATTCGTCAGTTGAACGGCAACGAAGTAGGGAACTGATTGTGGCCTTAAAGCGTCACTCGAACGGCAGGTGCGGCGTGGGCACATAAACCATGTCGCATTGCCGTTCGAAACGGTGTAGGCACTGTCCGGAATGCGGCCCGTCCGCGTTCCAGTAGGTGTGGATCGAGGCGGAAAAGCGGTTCGCAACGCGGACTTAGACCGAGGGGAAGCTAGATGAAGAAAGTACTGCAGGGCGCGACGGCTCTGGCCGCGATCATGGTCGCGACCCCGGCTTTCGCTACGGAAGGCTGGTACGGCAAGATCGACGCCGGCTACGGTTTCGACGGCACGCTGGAAAGCGATTCGCTCGCGGCGCCGCCGTTCGGCGGCGAAACCGGCCTCGATTCCGACTGGATGGAAGACGTCGGCCTCGGCTACGCCTTCGCCAACGGGTTCCGTCTCGAAGGCGAGATCGGCCACCGCTACAACGATCTGGAGTCGGGCGCCCGTATTCAGAACGGCGGCAACGCCCACGCCTACACGGCGATGCTGAACGGCATCCTGGACTTCAACAACGAAGGCTCGGTCCAGCCCTACATCGGCCTCGGCATCGGCGCCGGCCGCGTCGATGCGAACGCCCAGGACGGCCCCGCGGTGGGCAATGGCGTGGTCGCGTTCTTCGACGACAGCGACACCGGCATCGCCTACCAGGGCCTCGTCGGCCTCGGGTTCCGGGCCAGCGAGCGCCTGACCTTCGACGTCGGCTACCGCTATCTGGCGATTCCGAACCTTGAGTTCACGGGCCGCAACGGCGCCGTCGCCCGTTCCTATGAGGCCGATTACACCCATCACGCGGCCGTCGTCGGTCTGCGCTGGCAGTTCGCGGCGCCGCCGCCGCCGCCGGCGCCTCCCCCGCCGCCGCCGCCCCCGCCGCCTCCGCCTCCGGAAGTGGCGCCTGCGCCGGCCCCGGTGGCCTGCCCGCAGACCGAGTTCAAGGTCTACTTCGACTGGGATCGGGCCAACCTCAACCAGGCCGCGCTCGACACCATCGATGCGGCTGTCAACCAGGCCAAGGCGTGCAACGTCAGCGGCGTCATGGTCGTCGGCCACACCGACACCTCAGGCCGCCCGCAGTACAACCTCGGCCTCTCGAACCGCCGCGCTGCGGTGGTCCGCGATGCGATCGTCGGCCGCGGCATCGATGCTTCGACGATCAGCACCGACGGCAAGGGTGAAAGCGAACTCGCTGTCGCGACCGCGGACGGCGTCCGCTCGCCGGACAACCGGCGCACGGTGGTGACGATCAGCTTCCGGCCGTAACCGGACTGGCAAGTGAACGCGACGGGCCCGGCGCGAGCCGGGCCCGTTTGCGTTTGCAGCCGGGCTGCAAAACGACGGCAGCTTGGCGCGGGGCTACAAACTGCCGCCGTTTGTCGCCATACCCCTTGAGGCCGCCACTCCGCTGGAGCGGGTCTTGCGTGGCGACCACGGAAACCGATGACCGACGCGCCCCCTCCAGGACTTGCCGCCGCCTTCGAGCGCCTCGATGGCGTCGCGGACGCCATGCTGGCGCGGACGGCCGACTGGTCCCGGGTCAACTCCGGCAGCCTTGAGCCGGCGGGCCTCGGCCGCATGGCCGATCTGCTGGCGGACGCCTTCGCCGCGCTGCCGGGACCGCTTGAGCGTGCGCCGCTGGCGCCCAGCGAGCGGGTCCGCGCCGATGGCGTCGTAGAGCCCCGCGAGCACGGTCCCGCCATACGCGTCCGCGTGCGCCCGCAGGCGCCCGTGCAGGTGGCCCTGACCGGGCACTACGACACGGTCTTTCCGGCCGCTCACCCGTTCCAGACACCGGAACGGATCGACGCGCACACGATGCGCGGGCCGGGCGTCGCCGACATGAAAGGCGGGCTCGTGCTCATGCGCGAGGCGCTGCTAGCCTTTGAGACAACGCCGGACGCGGCGAGCGTCGGCTATGAGATCCTGCTCAGCCCCGACGAAGAGATCGGCTCGCCTGCGAGCGCGCCGCTGCTGGCCGAGATCGGCGCCCGCGCACACGTGGGCATGACCTACGAACCCGCGCTGCCCGACGGTTCGCTCGCCGGCGCGCGCAAGGGCTCCGGCAATTACAGCCTCGTACTCACCGGCAAGGCCGCGCATGTGGGGCGCGCGTTCGAAGACGGCCGCAGCGCCATTGTCGCCGCCGCCGATACTGTGATGCGGCTCAACGATCTCAACGGCCAGCGCGAGGGCGTCACCGTGAACATCGGCGCTGTCGACGGCGGCGCGCCGGTCAACATGGTGCCGGCGGGCGCGGTCGTGCGCTTCAACGTGCGCGCACCGGACGATGCTTCGCGCCGCTGGATCGAAGGCGAGGTGGCGCGCGTGTGCGGCTGCCTGCGCGATGGCGTCTCGGTGCAGCTGCACGGGGGCGTCACGCGCGCGCCGAAACCGATGACGCCTGCCCAGCAGCAGCTCTTTGCGTTCGTGCACCGCGCCGGCGAGAGCGTCGGCCTCGATCTGAAATGGGCGCCCACCGGCGGGGTCTGCGAAGGCAATAATCTCTTCGCCGCCGGCTGCCCCAACGTCGATACGCTCGGTCCGCGCGGCGGCCATCTCCACAGCGATCGGGAGTACGCACTGACCGACAGCTTCCCCGAGCGCGCCAAGCTCTCGCTTGTGATGCTGCACGGCTTTGCGACCGGCGCCTTCGATGCGCGCGCCCTGCGCGGGAGCGGCGCTTGAACGCCGAGTACATCGTCCGCGCCATGCGTGAGACCGACCTCGCGGGGCTGCGCGTCCTGCGCGATCTCGCCGGGCCGGGCTTCACCAGCCTCGCCATCGACGATGCGACGCTGCGCGCGCGACTGGAAAAGTCCTGCGCCACCTGGCGCGCGCCGCTGACAGCACCGGGGTCGGACCAGCGGTATTTCCTGGCGCTCGAACACCGCGACAGCGGCGTGCTGGCAGGGATTGCCGCCGTGAAGGCTTGCGTCGGCGAAGACCCGCCCTTCTTCAACTTCCGCCTGCTGAAGATCGCGCAGGCCTCGCACGCCGCCCAGCGGCGCTACGACATGGAGGTGCTGATCCTCGTCAACGAGTTCACCGGCTGCGCCGAAGTGGGCTCGCTGTTCGTGCATCCCGACCATCGCGCTGGCGGTGTCGGGCGCCTCCTCGCGCAGGCCCGCTATCTGGTGATGGCCGCCGACCCCCGGCGCTTTTCATCCACCGTCGTTTCCGAACTGCGCGGCGTGGTGGACGCCGAAGGCCGCTCGCCGTTCTGGGAACATCTCGGCCGGCACTTTTTCCGCATGGAGTTTGCCGAAGCCGACAAGCTGAGCGCCACCACGGACAACCAGTTCATTCTCGATCTGATGCCGAAGTACCCGATCTACGTAGACCTGCTGCCGCAGGTGGCGCGCGACACCATCGGTCGCTGCCATCCCGCCGGCGAAGGCGCGCTGAAGCTGCTGCAATGGGAAGGCTTCCGCTTCGACCACGTCGTGGACATTTTCGATGGCGGCCCGCTCGTCACCGCGCCGCGCGATTCCATCCGCACTTTCCGAGAGGCGAGACGCTTGCCGGTGTTCGCCGGCGCGCCGGCTGGCGCGCGCGGGATTGTCGCCAAAGATTCGATCGCGGAGTTCGCCTGCGTCGGCGCCATGGTGGACGTGCGCGACGGCGCGGCCTTCGCGCCGGCCGAAGTTCTGTCGGCGCTCGGTCTCAATGCGGGAGACACGGCGCTGGTGTGGAGCGGCGATGGCGGGTGAGCTCTACATCGCCGGCCGTTGGCGCCGCGGCGCCGGCGAGCCGCTGTCGTCGCAAGATCCGGCGACGACCGACACGGTCTGGTCGGGCGCCGCCGCGTCGGTGCAGGATGTTGACGATGCCTGCGTTGCCGCGCGTCAGGCGTTTTCCGATTGGTCGAGGACGCCGCTGGCCGAGCGCATTGCGCTCGCGCGCGCCTTTGCGAAGGAGGTTGAGTCGCGCGCCGCCGCGTTCGCCGAAGCGATCGCGCGCGAGACCGGCAAGGTCCTGTGGGACTGCAAGGGTGAAGTCGCCGCCACCGTCGGCAAGGTCGAGATTTCCATCCGCGCGCAAGCTGAACGCGCCGGCGAGCGCAGCGACGCCGCGCCGTTCGGCGCCGCGGCGCTGGCGCATCGCGCGCACGGCGTCATGGCCGTGTTCGGTCCGTTCAACTTTCCCGCGCACTTGCCCAACGGCCACGTCGTGCCGGCGCTGCTCGCGGGCAACACGGTCGTGTTCAAGCCGAGCGAGCTGACGCCCGGCGTCGCCGAACTGATGGTGCAGTGCTGGGAGGCGGCCGGTTTGCCCGCGGGCGTGCTCAATCTCGTGCAGGGCGGACGCGATGTCGGCGGCGCGCTGCTGGCGAACCGCGAGCTCAACGGTGTGCTGTTCACGGGTTCTGTCGGCGCCGGCACGCACATCCACCGCACGTTCGCGGGGCGGCCGGACATCGTCCTTGCGCTGGAGATGGGCGGCAACAATCCGCTGATCGCCTGGGCGCCCGCCGATGTCGGCGCGGCCGCCAATCTCATTGCGCAGTCGGCGTTTCACTCGAGCGGTCAGCGCTGCTCCTGTGCGCGTCGCCTCATCGTGCCGGACGATGCGTGGGGCCGCGAGGTGCTGGCGAAGCTGAGCGATGTCGCCGCGGGCATCGCGGTCGGTGCGTGGCATGCGACGCCCGAGCCGTTCATGGGACCGCTGGTGCGCGAGCACGCGGCCATGCACGCGGAGCGCTACGTCGAGGGCTTGCGTGCGCTTGGCGGCAAGCCGCTCGTTCCGTTCGCGCGCGAGGGCGCGTTCGTTCGGCCGACGGTGATCGACATGACCGAAGCCGGCGCACCGGAGGATGAGGAGCTGTTCGGCCCGGTGCTTCAGGTGTGGCGCGTCGCGTCGTTCGACGACGCCATCGCCCGCGCCAACGCCACGCGCTTCGGGCTGTCTGGCGGACTCATCAGCGACGACGCCGCGCTCTGGGCGCGCGTGCAGGGCGAACTGCGCGCGGGCGTGCTCAACTGGAACCGCCCGACCACCGGCGCATCGAGCGCGCTGCCCTTCGGCGGCCCCGGCCTCTCCGGCAGCGCGCGCCCGAGCGCCTACTACGCCGCCGACTACTGCGCCTGGCCGGTGGCGACGCAGCGTGCCGACAAGGCCGTCGCGCTCCCCGCGCCCGGCCTGCCGCCATGAGCGCAGTCGAGATCAACTTCGACGGCCTCATCGGCCCCACCCACAACTACGCCGGCCTCAGCGAAGGCAACATCGCCTCGGCCAAGAACCGCGACGCCGTCGCGCGCCCCCGCGACGCCGCGCTGCAAGGTCTCGCCAAGATGCGCCGGCTGATGGCGCTCGGCTTCACGCAAGGCGTGCTGCCGCCTCACGAGCGGCCACCCATGGCATTCCTGCGCAGCCTCGGCTTTTCCGGCGACGATCGCGCCGTGTGGGCAGGAGCCTTCGCGCATGAGGAGCGTCTCGCGCGCAACGCGCTCGCCGCGTCCGCCATGTGGGCCGCGAACGCGGCGACCGTCTCGCCCAGCGCTGACTGCGCCGATGGCCGCGTGCATCTCACGCCGGCCAATCTCCACACGATGGTGCACCGCGCGCTCGAGGCGGACGCGACGACACGCGCGCTGCGTACGATCTTCGCCGACGAAGCGCACTTCGCCGTGCATGATCCGCTGCCGGCGCAGGCCGCGTTCGCAGACGAGGGCGCGGCGAACCACATGCGCCTCTGCGCCGAGCACGGCGCGCCCGCCGTCGAGGTCTTCATTTACGGACGCGCCGGCGAGGAACGCCGTGACGGCTTCCCCGCCCGCCAGACTTTCGAAGCGTGCCGCGCCACCGCCCGGCGCCACGGTCTCGATCCCGCGCGCACTGTGTTCGCGCGCCAGTCCGACGCGGCGATCGCTGCCGGCGCCTTCCACAACGACGTGGTGGCGGTGGCCGATGGCGCGACGCTCTTCTTTCACGAGCAGGCGTTTGCAGACAAAGCCGCGGTGCAGGCCGAGATCGCAGCGAAAGCGCGGGGTCTCTTCGAGCCGGCTTTTGTCGAAGTCTCCGCCGCCGAGCTGCCGCTGGCCGACGCCATCGGCTCCTATCTCTTCAACTCGCAGCTGGTCAGCGGCGCCGGCCGTCAGACCCTCATCGCGCCGCGCGAGGTGAGGGAGAACGCGCGCGCGCGCGCGGTCGCCGATGCCCTCGCGGCCGGCAACGGGCCGATCGGCGCGGTGGAGATCGTCGATGTGCGCGAGAGCATGAAGAACGGCGGCGGCCCAGCGTGCCTGCGTCTGCGTGTAGTCCTCACCGAGCCGGAACGCGCCACGATGACGCCGGGCTATTTGCTAGACGATGCGCTGGCGACGCGCCTCGAAGCATGGGTGCGCGCGCACTACCGCGAGACGCTGGCGCCGGCCGATCTCGCCGATCCGTCATTGCTGGACGAAACGCGCAGAGCGCTCGATGCGCTGACGCACATTTTGCCGTTGGGAGACGAATTCTACGCGTTCCAGCGCACATAATCCCTTGGTGATCTTCGTGTCTTCCTTGCGCCTTCGTGTTTAAACACAAAGGACACGAAGAAGGACACGAAGGTCACGAAGGCTTAGTTCAGCAGCTTTGGGCGCAGCACGTAGACGCCGTCGCGCTGGCCGTCGAAAACTTCCGCGGCCTGCGGGTGCGAGACAGGATCGCCGCTTTCGTCGACCAAGAGGTTCTGTTCGGAGACGTAGGCCGTGTAGTGGCTCTCATCGTTCTCGGCGAGCAGATGGTAGAACGGCTGGTCCTTGCGCGGGCGGATCGCTTCGGGGATCGCCTGCCACCATTCTTCGGTGTTGTTGAACACCGGGTCCACATCGACGATGACGCCCCGGAAGGGAAAGTGGCGGTGGCGCACCACCTGCCCGATCCCGAACTTGGCCTCTCGCATCGCTCCCGCTCCGGGTAGATTCCTGTCCATCGCGACAGAAACGTAAGGGGGCAAAACCCCCGGAACAAGTCGCCGGTTCACTCGGCGCGCAGAACTGGGGTACCATGCACCCGAAACATAGTCGTCCGCTTGCGCCCCATGGTGGTTTTTGGGGCGCACAGCGACCGGAAGATCGTCATGACGCCACAGGACGGCGCGCCGCGCGCCAGCGTGCGCCGGCGCCTCCCGCCTACGCCGGGCGGGCCGGTGTTCGCCGCGCTCGACCTCGGCACCAACAATTGCCGCCTGCTGGTGGCCGAGCCGTCCGCGCGCGGCTTCCGGGTGCTCGACTCCTATTCGAAGATCATCCGCCTCGGCGAAGGACTGGCCGCCAGCGGGCGGCTGTCCGAAGCCGCCATGGACCGCGCCATGGACGCGCTGCGCGCGTGCGCGCAGCAGGTGGCCGTCCATCCGCGCCTCAAGCTGCGCGGCATCGCCACCCAGGCGTGCCGTGTCGCCGCCAACGGCGCGGAATTCCTCGCGCGCGTGAAGCGCGACACCGGGCTCGGCTTCGAGATCGTCACCGCGCAGGAAGAGGCGCGGCTCTCGGTGATCGGCTGCGCCTCGCTGATCGATCCGGCCGCCGAAGTGGCGCTGGTGATCGACATCGGCGGCGGCTCGACAGAGCTGTCATGGGTCGATGCGCGCGTGCGCGGCACGCCGCCGATCCTGGCGTGGACGTCGCTGTCGTTTGGCGTCGTCACGCTGGCGGAGCGGTTGCCGGAAGGGCCGGGCTGGTACGAAGCGATGATGCGTGAAGTGGACGCCGAAGTGTGCGCCTTCGCCGGCGCCGATGGCTTGCGCGCCGCGTTCGCGGGCGGGCGCGCGCATGTGGTGGGCACGTCCGGCGCGGTGTCGAGCCTCGCCGGCGTGCATCTGGATCTGCCGCGCTATCAGCGCTCGAAAGTGGATGGGCTCTGGATGACCGCGGGCGAGGTGCGCGCGGTGGCGCAAAAGCTGCGCCACTGGCCGTTGACGCAACGCGCCGCACACCCGTGCATCGGGCCCGATCGCGCTGACCTTGTCGCGCCCGGCGCGGCGATCCTGGAAGCGGTGTGCGCCGCGTGGCCGACCGAACGCGTGCGCGTCGCCGACCGCGGGTTGCGCGAGGGCGTGTTGCTCGAACTCATCGCGCGCGAGCGCGCATGAGCGACGACGAACCTCCGAAGCGCCGCTGGAAGAAGCCAGGCGCCTCCGCCGGCGCCGGGCGCGAAATGACGGTCACCGCCAAGGGCGTGAAGAAGCGCTCCTCGCGCGAATGGATCGCGCGGCAGATCAACGACCCCTACGTCCGCCGCGCGCAGGCGGAAGGCTGGCGCGCGCGCTCGGCGTTCAAGCTGCTCGAGCTCGACGAGCGTTTCGATCTCATCGCCAAGCGCGCGCGCGTGTGCGACCTCGGCGCGGCGCCAGGCGGCTGGGCGCAGGTGGCGCTGAAGAAGGGCGCGGCGAAAGTCGTCGGCATCGATCTGCTTGAGATCGAGCCGTTGGCGGGCGCGGTTTTCCTGCGCATGGATTTCCTCGACGAAGGCGCGCCGGCCGCGCTGCTCGCCGCGCTTGGCGGGTCGCCCGATCTCGTGCTCTCCGACATGGCCGCCAACACCACCGGTCACCGCGCCACCGACCAGATCAAGACCGGCGCGCTCGCGGAAGCGGCGGCGATGTTCGCCACCGACGTGCTCGCGCCCGGCGGCGCGTTCGTGACGAAGGCCTTCCAGGGCGGCGTCGATGCGGCGTTGCTGGCGACGCTGAAAGCGCGTTTCGCGAAAGTGCACCACGCCAAGCCGCCGGCCAGCCGGCCGGAAAGCCCCGAAGTGTACGTCGTGGCGAAGGGCTTTCGCGGCTAACCTAATACGGCGGCGGTCGGTTCTCGCGGCTGTGCCACATGCGCGTAATGACGATGTCGTTCTTTCGCACGCGATAGCGGATCACATAGCCGCCCCTGCCGAACCGCACGAAAATCTGGCGGATCGCGCCGCCGACGTGGCGTCCGATGCGCGGATGCTCGGACACCATCTCCAGTCCGCCCAGGATACACTTGCGCGCCCGTTCGGCGGCTCGTTCCGATTTCGGCGAGAGAAATCGATCAGGCGATCAAGATCGGCGCTGGCGCGTGCGGACAGGCGCCAGACCAGCGGCATTGCACGCTATTTCAGCTTGCGTGGTTGCGGTCGCGGAAGCTCGTGATCCGTGCCCAGCGATTTGAGCCACGCAACAACCTCATCGCCGGGAACGCCGACGCCGGTCCTGTCGAACTCCGCCGCAATGGCCTCGTCCACGGCGAAATCGTCGTCCGCGATCTCGCTCTCCAGCGCAACATCCATGGCGATCTGCCGGCGCACGAACTCTTCGGGCGATATTCCGCGCGCCTCGGCCGCCGATCGGACATCGTCCGCGAGCGGGGCAGGCAGGGAGATTGTCAAAGCGCCATCGTCCATACCGCTGGACTAGCACAGGCTGGGTGCGCCGTCACTGCGCGGCCAACTAGAGCGGCGGGCGCTTGTCCTTCCATGGCCGCGCTTCTTCAAGCTCCGCGGCGAGACGGAAGAGCGTCGCTTCGTCGCCATAGCGCCCGGTGAACATGATGCCCATCGGCAGCCCGCTCTTGCCCCACGCCAGCGGCACGCTCATCGCCGGCTGGCCGGTCGCGTTGGCGGCGGCGGTGTAGGGGCCGAACGCACCGATATCTGTGCCGTATTGCGCCACATCGGGCGGCGAGAGCGAGAGCACGCCGAGTTTCACGGGTGGCTGGCCTTGTGTGGATGTGAGGATCACATCGTAGTCCTGCATGAACCGCGCGACAGCGATGGCCGTCTGCTGCTGCACGGCGAACGCCTGCTGCAGGTCCATGCCCGTCACCTTCTCCGCGCGCGAGCGGTAGATTGCCGTCAGCACCTCGATCTCGTCGTCGCCGATCGGCGTCCCACGCGCCGCGGCGCGGTCGTCGAGATCCTTCTTCGTGTTGGTGGCCAGGATCGGCAGAAAAGCGGACGACAGCGCGCCGCCGTCGATGGGCGGGTGCTTCTCTTCGACGCGATGGCCAAGGCTCTCGCAGAGTTTCGCGGCGTCCTGCACCGCAGCGGCGCATTCGGGATCGATGTCGGCGTTGTCCCAGGTCTTCGTCCAGAACGCGATGCGCAGCGGGCGCGGCTTGGTGTCTAGCCACTTGAGATAGCCGCCAGCCGGCGGCGCCGAGGCATCGAAGCGCGCGCCGGGTTCGATGCCGCAGCAAGCGTCCATGAACGCGGCGCTGTCGCGTACGCTGCGCGAGACGCAGCCGACAACGCTCATGCCGTTCCAGCCTTCCGTGCGCAGCGGCCCCATCGGCATGCGCCCCCGCGAGGGCTTCATGCCGAAGAGGCCGCAGCACGAAGCGGGCGTGCGGATCGAGCCGCCCCCGTCGCTCGCCTGCGCCATCGGGATGACGCCCGCCGCCACCACCGCCGCCGCGCCGCCCGACGAGCCGCCGGCGATGCGCGTCAGGTCCCACGGGTTCTTCGTCTGGCCCTGCACCTTGTTCTCGGTCGTCGAGGTGAGGCCCAGTTCCGGCGACGTGGTGGAGCCGAAGATGGCGAGGCCCGCGCGACGGATGCGCTCGGTCAACACGCTGTCGACGGTCGCGACATTGCCGTTCCACGCCTGAATGCCTGCGCCCATCG
>Ga0187894_10005339_pt1 | contig 13185 bp, 9 predicted proteins | sample GBC1701081metaG_FD_136650 | JGI IMG/M metagenome (GOLD analysis project Ga0187894, IMG submission 136650) | White microbial mat communities from a lava cave in the Kipuka Kanohina Cave System on the Island of Hawaii, USA - GBC170108-1 metaG ... | reverse complement strand
GGAAGGGCCAGGCGCATATGCTGGAGCGTTGATGGAGAGTGGCGAAGACCTGATTGCGCGCGCCCGTCGTGGCGATGAAGAGGCCTTCCGTCTCATCTTCGAGCGTTACACGCGGCCCGTTATGCGTTTCATCTTTTGCATGATCAACGATCGCACATTGGCCGAAGAACTGGCCCAGGAGACTTTCGTGCGCGCTTATAAGAATCTGGGCGCGCTCCGCGACGAGACAAAACTCTCGACCTGGCTGTTCGGCATCGCCAGGAACGTCGCGCGCGAGTCCCTCCGCTCCAACCGGCAAGAGTCCCGCCGCGTCGAGTTCGATCAACTGCACGCCGTCTGCGACGAAAAGCCGTCGCCTGCCGGAGAGTTGTTGGACAGGGAACTTAAAGATGTGGTACGCCATGCGCTCGGGATGCTGGATGAGGAGAAGCGCCTGGTTTTTACGCTCAAGGTTTATCAACAGCGCAGCTATGACGAGATCGCGCAGATCACCGGCTTTTCGATCCCGAAGATCAGGAACATCCTGTATCGCGCGCGAGCCGAGATGCGGCGGCGGTTGAGTCCATACCTGGGGGAAGAAGATGAGATGTGAAGAGTGCCAGCCACTGATTGAACGGTACTTCGATGGCGAACTCGACGAGCCGGCCGCGGGGTTTGTGGCCGGCCACGTCGCGATCTGCGCCTCCTGCGCGGGAGCTTATCGAAGGTTGGAGCGTGAGCAAGACTTCTATCTCCGCCACGAGAGCGATATCGAAGTGTCGCCCGCGTTCTGGCCGGGCGTATTCGCAAAGGCGGCTCAAGATCAAGCTGCGCGCCAGGCCTGGAATTTCCGCTCGCTCCGGGAGTTCTTCGCCCATCGGTTCGGCAAGATCGGCGAGATACGCTTCGGCCCGTTGACTACCGCCGCCATCGTGCTCTTAACCATCGGCGCCACGGCGGGCGTGATGAAATACATCTATTCGCGCGAAAGAGTCTCTGAGCGGGTAGCTGGCTCTCATACGCCTCGCGGCAGTGTCGCGGCGCCAGGCGCGCAACGGCAGGAGAAAGATCTGAATGAAAATAAGGACGAGCCGCAAGTCGCGCGTCAAACCGGCGGTAGGAGCGACCATCTAAGTGTGGCGGGCGGATCAGAGGCCAAGCGGCATGATCGGAAGCCGGGCGCCGCTCGACGCCGGCAAGCGCCGGAGGAACTGGTTCGCGAGGCTGAGCAAAAGTACCTTGCCGCAATCGCTCTGCTCTCACGCGACGCCAACCGGCGCCGCTCACATCTCGACGCTGAAGCCCTGGCGCAATTCGATCAAACTCTGGCGGCGGTCGATCGCGCCATCGCCGGCACTCGCCGCGCCGCGCGCGGACGCCCCGACGATCCGGTGGCTGTGCAATATATGCTGGCGGCTTACGCCAAAAAAGTTGACGTGCTCAGACAGATGGTCAGTGATTAAGTAGGTTAAATCGGAACAGGCAAGATTGAGACATCCGATCAAGATCATTCTCCATACTCAATTCTCCTTCTCCATTCTTGGGCAGGAGAAAAGCGCCTCTCTTCTTGCCCAAGAATGGAGAAGGAGAATATGACCCAAAGAACCGGCCCACTATTATTGCCGCTGTTGGCCATCGCGATAGGCCTCCTGACGCTGTCGCAGTCTGATGTGACAGCGCAGGAAGGCGTCGGCGCGCGGGAGACGCGTAAATCCGAACAATCCGACCGGGAAGTTGTACGCGATCCTTCCGGAACAGTCAGAGTCAAGTATGAGCGCGGCGACAAGCTTCGCCTCGGCAACCGCACTACCGGTCCGATCGTCGTGATCGGTTGGGATCGCGATGACATCGAGGCTTCCGCTGTCGGCGACCGGGGCGCCGAGGCTGTGCGGGTCAATGTTTATCCGGATCCGTCAGGCGCGAGAATCTGGTTGAAAGCCGATTACGCCGCGAGTGAAGAGCGTCGCGTTAGGCCGGAATTGGAATTCAAAACGCAGCCCTCTGTGTTGCGAGAGGCGCTGGAGCTTTTCGGATTACTTGATCCCGAAACCGCGCATCCGGCTCCACTCACCTTGGGGCCTTCCGTCATTCAGGGGCCGGACTCACAGCCGCCGTTTTACTCTCGCCCGGGAGAGATTTTTCTGGAGGTGAAAGTTCCGCGCTACGCCGAGATCGAGTTGATAGAGGTGAACAGGAGCGATGTCCTCGTCTCCGGCGTTGAGACGGCGATTGCCGTCAGTGGCGCCAAGAGCACGGTTAAATTAAGGCGCGTTGGCGCGGCAGAGGTCAAAACGAGCAGCGGCGACGTCGAGGTTGACGACGCCGTCGGCCTGGTTGACGTCATCACGACAGGCGGAGCCATCGTAGTGAAGAACGCCAGGAGCGACGTGCGCGCCTTGTCGCTCAGCGGCCGGATTGAAATCCAATGCGCGCGCGGGCGGGTCGATGTCAGCAATACGGACGGCCCGATCATACTGAACGGCGGCGGCGGCGATGTCTCGGCGACGGCCACCAACAGTCACGTGCGATTCAGCGGCCCTATACGCGCCGAGGGCCGCTATTATCTCAAATCCATGTCAGGCGCCGTTGAGATGGAGGCGCCCGCCAACAGCCCCGGCTTCACCGCCACACTCTCCTCCTATCGCGGCGGAGTCGAAACAGACTTTTCCCTCAAGATAACCAAATCAGCCGCTGATAAGGGCGCCAGCTCTGTCAATCGCCGTCTGATCGGCCGCCACGGGAATGGGCAGGCGCAGATCACCCTCGATTCTTTCGATGGGACAGTCAAGCTCCGCAAGATGGCCGCTGGCGTCTTGAAAGATTGCAGATAAAACCGGAAGCCTGCTTTGCCTAAAACCCACCACCCGCCACCTATCCACATACAACGGCTACAACGGCTACAACGGCTACAATCGCTGTAACCACAGCTCAATACGACAAGCGCAAAAAGTTTCACGGCTGTTGCTTTGGGATGAACGCGAGTGTATATATGGCGTCACTATATATGGAGACACAATGTTATGCTTGAAAAAGAAGTCAAACGAGGCAGCACGGAGATGTTGATCCTGGCGCTGATAGAAGAACGGGCGCGTCACGGTTACGAGATCGCGAAGTTGATCGAGACGCGTTCCGAAGGCGTGCTGCAATTCCACGTCGCTTCGCTCTACCCCTTGCTCTACCGGATGGAGAAACGCGGACTGATCCAGGGCCGGTGGGTCGAAAAGGCCGGCGAGCGCCGCCGCCGGTTTTATAAGCTGACGCCTGAGGGCAAGAAGGTATTGGCCGAGCAGCGGCAGACATGGGCCGATTTTTTCGCGGCGCTGGAGCGCGTGGCGAAGATCAAATCCGCATAGAACAAAGTACGGAGGCGACGATGCCGGATTGGAAACGTTATGTGCGCGAACACCTGCCACATCTCGCGATCAAGCCTGAGCGAGAGATGGAGATCGTTGACGAACTGGCCGAGCACCTTGAAGCGACTTACCGGGATGCGCTGGCGAACGGCGCTTCCGAGCAGGAAGCATATAAACTGGCGGCCGCTCTGTTCGCCGACTGGCGATTGATGGAATGCGAGTTGAGCCTGGCCGAACAGCCGGTCAATGGAGCGCCGCTGCGTCAGTTGGATACGGCCATCGAACAGGCGAAATCGGAAAAAAGCCGAAGGAGGTTGGTCAGTATGGAATCCCTATTTCAAGACTTGCGCTTCGGATTGCGGGCGTTGTTGAAGACGCCGGGCTTCACGTTGATTGCCGTCATCACGCTCAGCCTGGGCATCGGAGTAAACACGGCGATTTTCAGTTCCATTGACGCGCTGTTGCTTCGGCCACTTGATTTCCCCGGCCTCGACCGGTTGGTGGCGCTTTCGGAGACGCCGGATGAGGGCTTCGGATTAGGCAATGTGGCGTCCGCAGACTTTCTGGACTGGAAAAGTCAGAGCGCCGTCTTCGACAGCCTGACGGTCTATCAGTGGTGGGAATCCGATCTGACCGGCGTCGGCGAGCCGGAACGTCTCAGGGGCGGGCGCGTATCTCCCGATTTTTTTCACACGTTCGGGGTTAAGGCAGCGCTGGGACGCACGTTTATGCCCGATGAAGAACAGCCGGGACGCGATCAGGTAGCCCTGATCAGCCACGGTCTGTGGCAGCGCCGTTTCGCCGCCGATCCGCATATCGTCGGAAAGACCATTGGCCTCAACGGCGCGAGCTTCACGGTGGTTGGAGTCATGCCGCCGGAGTTCGATTTTCCAAAGGCTACCGCTGTGTGGGCGCCTCTGCCGATCACCGGCGAATTCACCAGTGAGCGAAAGAGCAAATACCTGACCGTGATTGCGCGCCTCAAACCGGCCATCACCACGGCTCAGGCTCAGACGGAAATGGACGGGATTGCCTACAGGCTCGAACAACTGCACCCGGAGACTAATACCGGCCGAACGGTCGTGGTCACTTCGCTGCGCGACCGCGTGGTCGGGGGATTCACTCCCATGTACATGTGGTTTTCGATGGGCGCAGTTCTGTTTGTGCTGCTGATTGCCTGCGTCAACATCGCCGGTATGCAACTGGCTCGCGACGCCGGACGCGCCTCAGAGATGGCCATCCGCGCCGCGATGGGCGCGACTCGTTGGCGCATCATTCGCCAACTCCTGACTGAAAACGCGCTGCTTGCTCTCCTGGGCGGGGCGCTCGGCATCCTGATGGCGTTGTGGATGCTCACTCTCATCAAGACGAGCATCCCTCCTGAGATCACCAGATTCATGCCGGGCTATGGTCGGTTGGCTATCAACACCCGGGCGCTCAGCTTCACCTTTGTGATCGCGCTGATTGCCGGCATCGTGTCCGGCCTTGCCCCGGCTTTTCGCGCGTCAAAGCCGGATTTGAACGAGGCTTTGAAAGAAGGGAAAAGAAGCTCAGGGGCATGCGTCAATCACAGTCGCTTGCGCGGCTTGCTGGTGATCTCCGAAGTCGCGCTTGCCTTAACGCTGCTGGTCGGGGCCGGATTGATGGTTAAAGGGTTCACGCGCCTCGCTGAAAACATGAAGCGTGGCCTCAGCCCTGAAAACGTGTTGACGATGGGCGTCTCGCTCTCCCGGACCAGATATCCGGAAGCTCATCAAGTGAGGGCTTTCTATCAGCAGTCGCTGGAGCGCATCGAGAAGCTCCCGGAAGTAGTCTCTGCCGGCGCCGTAACGTTCCTCCCAGCCAGCGGCGGTTGGAGAACGGTAGATCTCTTCATCGCGGGCCGGCCCGATCCCGGTCCGGGGCAGTCACAGTCGGCCAATCTTCTGGCCGTGACTCCGCATTATTTTCAAACTCTGCGGATTCCGATCATCGAGGGACGCGACTTCGCCGACCAGTACCAGGCGGACTCGCCGCGAGTGGCCATCATCAGCGCGGAGCTTCAGCGCCGCTATTTCCCTGACGAAAAGGCGCTGGGCAAACGAATCAGAGTCGGTTCGCCCACATCTGATTGGGCGACCATCGTCGGAGTGGTCGGAGACGTGATGCGTTTCCACTTCGATAAGCGTTGGCAGCCGATGGTCTACTTGCCGCATTCGCAATCGTCCGCGCGCACGATGTATCTGGTGGCGCGCGCTTCTGATAACCCTCTCGGCCTCGCCGCCGCCGTGCGCGCGCAGGCGCTCAGCGTAGATAAGGAGCAGCCGGTCTTCGACATCACAACGGTCGAAAAGGTGATGACCGACCAGGTCTCCGGGGCGCGTATCGGAGCAATGCTGATGGCGCTTTTTGGGTTGATCGCGCTGCTGCTCTCGGCGGTGGGTGTGTACGGTGTCATAGCTTATTCCGCCGAGCAGCGTACCCACGAGATCGGCGTCCGGATGGCCTTGGGCGCGCAGCCACGCGACGTGCTCAAGCTCGTGGTTGGACAGGGCTTGGCGCTGGCCTTGATCGGTGTGGGCATCGGCTTGATTGCGGCGTTCGGGTTGACACGCCTGATGGCGAGCGTGCTGTTCGGCGTGAGCGCGACCGACATGTTGACCTTCGCCCTCGTGTCATTGTTGCTGATGGCGATTGCGCTGATGGCCTGTTACATCCCGGCGCGGCGGGCAACGAAGGTTGATCCGCTAACAGCTTTGCGCCACGAATGAGTTATGCCGAATTGGAACCACATCGTACGCCAACATCTCGCCGTGCTGCGCCTGCCGCCGGAACGCGAGATCGAGATCGTCGAGGAACTGCCGCTATGAGTAGTTGAGAAGCGGGAAGAGGAAGATGTGGGAGAGGAAAATAGGAATCACATAGTGAATGTCTTCTTTTATTTTCCTCTCCCACATTTTCCTGTTTTTCAATCTTCTACGGCAGGGCGAAGGCTACTACGTGGTCGCCGCGTTTCGTGCCGAGCTTGCCGTGACCGCCCGCGCAAATCACGACGAACTGTTTGCCGTTGACCTGATAGGTCATCGGCGCGGCCTGCGCGCTGGCCGGAAGCTGACCTTCCCAGATCACCTTTCCGGTTTCGATGTCGAACGCGCGCAGCTTGTCATCCATCGCCGCGGCGATGAAGACGAGGCCGCCGGCGGTGATCATCGAGCCGCCAAGATTGATTGATCCGAACTCGGACGATTTCGGGAAGAGCCCGAGTTGCGGAATGCGGCCCAGCGGAGCCTCCCAGCGAATCTCGCCCGCGCTCAAATCCACCGCTGTTAATTTGCCCCAGGGCGGAGCGACACAAGGCGTTCCGCTCGGCGACATCAATGGCTCGCGGTACATCGCGTAAGGCGTGCCAGTCTGCCGGGCGAATTCGCCTTTCAGCCGGTTGACCGCGCCGGTCTCGCGCATCGTGTTGTATTCGTCGCGCGGAATGAGCTTGATCATGAATGGCAGGTTATTGGTATTCGTGATCAGCAGTTGGCGCGCGGGGTCGAAAGACATGCCGCTCCAATTCATCCCGCCGGCGTTGCCTGGAACCGCGACCGTGCCCTCGACGCTCGGCGGCGTGTAGATTCCTTCCGACCGCAACGACGCGATCTTCTCGCGGCAGGCCTCACGATCTTTTTCGGTCAGGCCCCAGGCGTCTTCGGCTTTGAGCCGATGCGGGACCAGCGGGCGTGGAAGTTTTGGGAACGGTTGCGTCGCCGAGGTCTGTTCGCCGGGCACGGCGCCTTGGGGCACGGGGCGCTCTTCCACGGGGAAGACCGGCTTGCCGTTGCGCCGGTCGAGCACGAAGATCATGCCCATCTTTGTGCCGATGGCGACGGCGGGAATGTCGCGGCCATTGCGTTTTAAGTTGATCAGCATCGGTTGCGAGGCGACGTCGTAATCCCACACGTCGTGATGTACGACTTGAAAGCTCCAGACCAGACGACCGGTCGAAGCTTTCAACGCCACGACCGAATTGGCGTGACGATTGTCTCCCTTGCGTTCGCCGCCGTAAAAGTCCGGGCTGGGGCTGCTGGTCGGCACGAAGACCAGATCGCGGCCGGGATCGGCCGAGATGATTGACCATGCGTTCGCCGCGCCCGTCTTCATTGCGCTCTCGCCCGCCCAGGTCTTGTGCGCCGGATCCAGTTTGTCTTTTGGAATCGGGTCCCAACTCCAGCGCAGTTTACCGGTCACGGCGTCATAAGCGCGCACGACGCCGCGTTCCAGCTCGACGCCGCGATTGTCGCCGATCGAGGAGCCAACGACGACCAGATCGCCGATGATCGCGGGCGGGGAAGTGACCTGGTAATTACCTCGCTCAACCAGACGCACATCGCTCGTTAGATCAACCTGGCCGCTCTCGCCGAATCCGGCGACGGGCTTGCCCATCGCCGCGTCGAGCGCGATTAACCGCGCATCGATCGTCGCGACAAAAATTCGCCGCGCGACTTTGATTTTGTTTGTTCGTTTGTCATCCACTCCCGGCCAGGTCGAAACGCCGCGGGAAGTCAATTCCGAATACCTACGGTCGAGGGGGACCTGCGGATCGTAAGTCCACCGCTCCGCCCCCGTCGCCGGATCAAGCGCGATCACGCGGTTGTACGGTGTCGTCAGGTATAACAAGCCGTCCACCAGAATCGGCGTGGATTCGAACGCCGCGTTCTTGGAAGAAGCGGCTTTTACTTCCTCGGCGCCGGTGCGATAGGTCCAGGCGAGCTTGAGGCCCCCGACGTTGTCGCGTTTGATCTGCGAGAGCGGCGAATAGCGCGCGCCACCTGCATCGCGGCCATAGGCCGGCCATCCGTTCTCCTCTTGGGCTCCATTCGCAGCGGCCAAGCTATGTGTGCGCGCTTTCCACAAACCAAGCGCAATGACAGTAGCGCCGATCAGAATTCCGCCCAACCACGGGCGTGTGGAAATTCGCCTTTGCTGACTTTGTTTTGCAGTCATGAATTCTCCCTTTACGATTCGAAAGATTCGGTTTCAACTTGGGCGACAGTATTCATCGCAAGCTGAATACGCGACAACCGTTCAGGGACGAATGCCGGCACTGTTGGGACGAGCGGGAATAGATAGGGACGAAGCATTGGTAAAGTTGGCGAATCAGTACCGCGAGCGGTAGCGAGCGTGGCTCCCGGAGTAAGTCGTTAACAGGAGCCACGCTCGCTACCGCTCGCGGTACTGATTCGCTGTCCAAATGAATTCGCCAGCGGTATCACACAGTAGCGCGCCTCGATTTAGCCGAGTTTGAGAAACAGGTTTGAGTTGCGGTCGAGATAACGGCGGCTCCACGAAATTTCGGTTCCGTCTTTGAGGATGATTCGGTACTCGCCGTGGAACCAGGGGTGCAATTCCCGAATGTTTTCGATGTTGACGATCTGCGAGCGATTGGCGCGGATGAATTTTGACGGATCGAGTTTTTGATGAAGCCCTTCGATTGTGCCGCGCAGCAGGTACGATTTTTCGCCCGAGTGAAGGCTGACATAATTTCGCGCCGCTTCGATCCAGTCGATCCGCTCGACCGCCAGCAGAAACGCTTTTTCACCCTCGTTGACTAGCAGCCTTTCCGCGTATTGCGGACGATTGTTCAACTCTTCGAGCAAACGGTTGAGCTTCTCGGTCAGGTCGTTCTGGTCTTTCTTATTGCTTCGCTGAAGCTGTTGTCGCGCGTGGTCGAGCGTTTTTTTGAAGCGGGGTTGATCGAAAGGCTTGAGCAGATAATCCAGAGCGTGGACCTCGAACGCCTTCAATGCGAAATGATCGTACGCCGTGACGAAGACTACCTGCGGCAAAGGTTGAGCCTTCAACGCCTCGATCACATCGAAACCGTTCAATCCCGGCATCTGGACGTCCAAAAAAATCAGATCGGGTTCTTCTTGTTCGATGATTCGCAGGGCTTCGGATCCCGTGGCTGCCTCGCCGATGATCTCAAAGTCTTCTTCGGAGACCAGAAAACGTTTGATTTTGCGGCGCGCGGGATTTTCGTCGTCAACGATCAGAACGCGAATCTTTGGCATTTCTATTTCCCGTTCGAGATTGCGCCGGTGTGGTACGGCAGCCTGATGCTGACGAGCAATCCGCTACGGCCGGCGCTGTCCGCGTTTTGGATCGTAAATTCCTGATCGGCGCCGTACAGCCGTTCCAATCGCTCCGCCGTATTCGACAAGCCGATGCCGTTGCTCGATATGGATCGAGCCGTCGCGGTCAGCCCCGGCCCGTCGTCTTCTATCTCAAGCGCCAAATGATCATTTTCACGCGTCGCCCTCACCGCGATCCTGATCGCGCCGGAGTTCGGGTCGGCGGCATACTTGATGGAGTTTTCGACCAGAGGTTGCAGGATCAGTTTCGGCGTCAGCGCGTTGTTGATCTCCTGTTCGACCTCAAACTCGACGTTCAATCTCTCCTCGAATCGCGGGCGCATGATGTCGAGATATAAATTCAGAAGATTCAACTCCTCTTGGAGCGTGACCTCCTGCGAACTCGAAGCGTTGAGCGAATGGCGCAGGAAATCGCTCAGCCGCGCAATCATCGTATCCGCCGCCTGCACATCCTCATAAATCACCGACGAAATCGTGTTCAGCGCGTTGAAAAGGAAGTGCGGATGAATCTGAGCCTGTAAAGCCTGCAACTGCGCCTGCGCCAGTTGCGCTTCGAGTTGCGCCGTCCGCAACTCTCGCTCGCGTGACGCGCGGTAATGATCGAAGAGGTGGATCAGCGTCACCCACATCGCATACCACAACAGGTAATTCGCAAACTCCATCAAATACCTGACTGGCATGATTCCGTAATCGTATTCCCCCATTCCGGCCAGAGGGAAAATTACTTTGCGGCTGACGGCCATAATCGTGGTGTGTAGCGCCGAGAAAGCCATCGCGCCGAATAAATGAACCGGCGCCAGCCGCAGCCAGTTTTCGCCGTTGAGCCGGAATCGCCGCGCGAACTTGGCGACGAGCAAAAGCAACAGGGTCGCCGAATAGGCGCCGGTCGCTTCTTCGATCAACCGGTCAGCGAATGTGCCCGTTCTCGCGCGAGCCAGATCGTCGAGGTAGCGGTAGGAGAAACTCAGCAGAAAAATGGCGGTGGACACGGCCATCCAAATGGCGAAACCAGCCGGGCGGCCGAGCTGATTGGCGCCCCGGACCGAAGCGGATTTGCTTTCCGGTTTTGGTCGAATCGTTATCACCCGTAAATTCAGAGTTCCTTTCCTTGGGATAGGCGGCGGCGCGATTTTAGCATGATGTGGGCTCTCGCAATCTCAGCGAGCCGCTTCCTGAAGATTCTTCGCCAAATCCGTCATGCTGTGTTGCTCTCCGGCCCAACTCCCCTTCGTGAAATTAAATCCGATCTCAGTGATGTTCGGGTCCTTCTCGCTGAGTTCGTAAAACGGTCTCAACAGAGAACGGGCATAACTCAATATCTCGCCTCGCTCATAAATACGATCGATCTTCTTCCCCAGGCTGTTCTTCTTCCTCTCTTCGATGTCGTAGTAACCAGTGACGGGTGAAGAGTCGAACGCGTACACCTCTTTGATTTCGTCCGTGGTGTAGGCCGCGTGCTGCGCCAGGCCACCGCCCAGTGAATGTCCGGTCGTAACGATTCTCAACTGTTTGCCTTGATGCCGCTGGTGAATAATGTCCATCAATTGCGGCATCATTTTTCTGACCCAGTCGTACTGATCCTCCTTGCCGGTGATCTTCCTGGTAAACCACCTGAAATTGCTCGTCCAGTCCTTCCTATCATCAGTGCCTCGGAAAGCGATCACCAGGTTAACCTGATCCTGCGCCGGCTTCTCCCAAACCTTGAAAGCGAACTCAGGAGCCTGAACACCGTTCTTGGGATCTATCTTTGACCAGTCAATCCGCCGCTGGTCAGGAGGGTAGTTGGGAGTATCGTGAATGATCTGCCCCCACCCGGACGGCGGCTTGATGGTTGGGTCTTTTCGGTCATAAACGTCTTCGCTGAAGGCCGCGCATTCCGCGTAGAGGCGCAATTTCTCACCGCCGGCCAAAGGGCTGGGCCACTCTCCTCCCCTTATCTTTACCAGAGTCTTTTTTTGGGTTGCCGACTCTATTTCAACTCGCGTCGTCCGCATCTCCGCCCAAGCGACGATCAACACGATGGCGGCGATCAGGACGATCGCCACGGCGCCCGCTAATTTCTTCATCAATCCCTTCTGTCTTTTCTGGCCTTTCGAGAGTCGCCAGAACGAAGATTTCAGCGAGGCTTTTTGTTCGGGATTTTTTGCTTCTTCTGTCTGCATGGCTGTTCTCCTTGAATGTTCGGGTATTCTTCAATCACCTCAAGAATACGGCTGAACCCCATCGGGGTATGAATGGCATTAAGTTAGTGGATTGAGAAAGCAAGAGAGAATACGGAACAAACGGAAATAACGGAACAGACGGAAATCTTCAGGCTCTTTCCAAATCTTCTTCCGTTTGTTCCGTTATTTCCGTCTGTTCCGTACTCTCTCTTCACTGCTTTGACTCGCTAACTTAATACCATTGGCGATGTGCGTAACATCAGTCAATAAGCTTTTACGATTGCTTTTACGGCTCATCGACCCACGGGAGGCGCGTGGCCGCTTCGCCGAAATCGAGCACGCGGAGCTTCATGTTCTCCGTCGTATAAAGCGCGCGATACCTTTTCTGGGCCGCGTTCGGCTCCTTCAAGGGGCGGATCGAGGTCAACGCAGCATAGCGCACGCCGAGCCGTTTCCACAGCTCCCAATGGCCCGCCGGATCTAGCGTGCCCACGGTTTTGTGTCCGGTGTATAAATAAACGAGGGCCGGGTTCTGGCAGGCGAGCGCGTCTTCTTTCGGGATGTGTTCACCGATCCACTGAATCAGCGTCACGTTCTCTTCGAAGGAGCGCAGCCAGGCGGGCCGCTCCGTCGCGGGGCCGCGCAGGCTGAGTCCATAAGCCACATTGGCGTAGGTGTTGGACGCGATGGTCAGCGCGACCGCGCTGAGTAACACCGCGCGTTGCGCGCGCGCCCTTGGGGCGCCGAACAGCCGCTGCGACATCCGGCAGATGGCGCGCAGACCCAGGAGGAAGTAAAAGATTCCGAACGGGAGCAAGGGCAGGACGAATCGGAATGACGCGAACGCCCAGGCCACTACGACCATCACTGAGAAGAGGGCGCTGAGTTCCGCCAAAGTCACGCGCTCGCGCAACGCCTCGACGAATCCGGTAATGACGATCAGGCTGAGCAGAAGAGAGAGCAGCGCCGACCAGTATTCACGGGGCTTCGCGGCCAGCGGTTCCGCCGCGCGATACAGCGGGTACGCGACCAGCGCGCCGATATTGTATTCGAGCGTCCGGGCGTAGTTGTTCAAGGATCGCCCCAACAGGTTGCCCAGAAACGAGGGCTGTTTGAGGAGGGCGGGATCGTCCTTGGCGAATTGTGAGGTATAGCTCTGGACGATGTAACTGTTTTGCTCGTTCCGCTGCTCCGGTGTCGGCGCGCGCTTCCACGCATAGAGCGTCCACGATCCCGCCAACAACCCAACCACCACGGCGAAAATCACCGCCGCCCGGATCAGCCGCTCTTTGAGCAGGTAAGCGGCGACAGCGAGGATCAGCCCTATCCCCAACGAACGTGTGAGGAACGTAAACGACGCGAGCGCGCCTCCGATCGCGATGTGCCAGTAGAGGCGGCTCCCCTCCGCGCGCACGCCGCGTTCGATGACCAGCACGGTCAGCGTCAGTCCCAGCGTGAAGACGCACTCCGACATCACCGACGAGGTCGCCAGAAAGACGAACGCCGGATTGAGCGCCGTGGCCGCGGCGATGCCGAGCGCGAGATGGGGCGACAGCTTTCGTTCGGATT
>Ga0187894_10005337_pt1 | contig 13187 bp, 13 predicted proteins | sample GBC1701081metaG_FD_136650 | JGI IMG/M metagenome (GOLD analysis project Ga0187894, IMG submission 136650) | White microbial mat communities from a lava cave in the Kipuka Kanohina Cave System on the Island of Hawaii, USA - GBC170108-1 metaG ... | reverse complement strand
GAGGTGCGAGCGCAGCGAGCCTCGAAGCATCCCTCAGGAAAGAGCGAATATGCTGCAACACACCCTTCGAGGGCCGCTTCGCGGCCACCTCAGGGTGAGGGTAGTCCCGCGATTTGTGCCCACTTCGACAAGACTCAACGACGAAAATAACAACAGGGAGGACATGATGAGGATACTATCGACGGCGTGCCTGGGCTTAGGGCTCGCGATGGCGGCACTGTTACCCGCCGCCGCGCAAGAGAAGATCACCATCGCGACGGAAGGCGCCTATGCGCCGTGGAACTTCACCACCGCCGACGGCAAGCCCGACGGCATGGAAGTCGAGCTCGCGCAGAATCTCTGCGGGCGCATGAAAATCGAATGCACGGTGGTGACGCAGGACTGGGACGGCCTCATCCCGGCGCTGACCGTCGGCAAGTTCGACGTGATCATGGCGAGCATGTACATCACCGACAAGCGGCTCGAGGTCATCGACTTCACGCAGCCCTATGCCGTCGATCCCGCGGGCTTCGCCGTCGCCAAGGACAGCCCGCTCGCCGCCCTTGCGGCGGAAAAGATCACGCTTGCCGACGAGGCCAAGGCCAAGGCGGTGATCGAGAAGATGAAGCCCATGCTCAAGGGCAAGGTGATCGGCGCGCAGGCCTCCACCGTCAATCTCGAATTCGTGAAAACCTATTTCGGCGACACGGTCGAGATCCGTGAATACAAGACCACCGAGCAGCATGATCTCGATCTCGCCGCCGGGCGCATCGACGGCATCTTCGCGCAGCAGACGGCGCTCGCCGCGACATTGGCCAAGCCCGAATTCGCCAATTATGCCGTCGCCGGTCCTGGCTTCTATGCCGGCCTCTTCGGCCGCGGCACGGGGGCGGGCCTGCGCAAGGAGGACAAGGCCCTCAAGGAAAAGCTCGACAAGGCGATCGACGAGGCCATTGCCGACGGCACGATCAAGACGCTGTCGCTCAAATGGCTGAAAGCGGACGTGACGCCGGTGAAGTGAAGCTTCCGGGGCGTGGATGTTTGATGGGCCAAATCACGATCACTTCAGGCCAGTTCGGCCTGAAGTGATCGTGATCCGGTTCTTAATTTTAGCGCGTGATCGGACGGAAAACCGGTGCCCACTTTTCCTGATCACGCGCTAGAGCTGCTCGGCTTCGGCGGTGAGGGCTGGGCCGCAGCGCTGCTCAAGGCCGCCGCGGTCACGCTTGCCCTCTCGCTCGCGGGTTTCGCGCTGGGCGCCTTGATCGGCGCCCTCGCGGCGGCGGCGCGACTGAGTGGCCGGCTCCTCCTCAGCCTCATCGCCGATACCTATGCGACGGTGTTCAGGGGCGTTCCCGATCTCCTCACCATCTATTTCCTCTATTTCGGCGGCAGCCTGGCGCTCACCACTCTGGGCCACTGGTTCGGCGCGCAAGGCTTTCTCGGGCTGCCGGCCTTCGCCACCGGGACGGTGGCGCTCGGCATCATCTCGGGCGCCTATCAGGCGGAAGTCTATCGCGGCGCCTATCTCGCCGTCGAAAAAGGCCAGTTCGATGCAGGCCAGGCCTTCGGCATGACGAGGCTCATGATGCTCCGGCGCATCGTAGCACCTCAGCTCTTGCGTCATGCCCTTCCGGGCCTCGGCAATGTCTGGCAATTGGTGCTCAAGGACTCGGCCCTGATCTCGGTGATCGGGCTCGTCGAATTGATGCGCCAGGCCCAGATCGGCGCCGGCTCCACGCGCCAGCCCTTCATCTTCTATATCGCCGCCGCCCTCCTCTACTTCGCCATCGCCTCCGCGACCGGGATGTTCTTTGGGAAAGCCGAGCGCTTGACCGCGCGCGGCTTCAGGAGAGGCTGATGGATGTGAGCTTCTTCGCCGAGATCCTTCCCAAGCTTCTGGCCGGCTTGCCTCTAACCCTGCAGCTCGCCGGTTTCTCGATACTCTATGGCGCCATTCTGGCTTTCCTCCTCGCTCTGGCGCGGCGCCTCGAAATGCCGGTCATCGACTGGCCGATCCGGAGCTTCGTCGCGCTCTTCCGCGGCACGCCGCTCCTCGTCCAGATCTTCCTCATCTATTATGGCCTGGGCCAGTTCCGCCCCTCGCTGCAGGCGTTGGGCCTGTGGGGACTGTTCCGCGAGCCCTATTGGTGCGCGATCCTGGCGCTCACCCTCAATACCGCCGCCTATGGCAGCGAGATCATCCGCGGCGGCCTGCAATCGGTGCCGAAGGGCCAGGTCGAAGCCGCGCAAGCGGCCGGCATGTCGCCTTTCCTGGTACTGAGACGGATCATCCTGCCCGTGGCCCTGCGCCAGGCGCTACCCGCTTACGGCAATGAGATCATCCTGATGGTCAAGGGCACCTCGCTCGCCTCGATCATCACGCTGATGGAGATCACCGGCATCGCCCATGGCATCATCTCGCAGACCTATCGCGCCATCGAGGTCTTCGCCTGCGCCGGCGCCATCTATCTGGCGCTCAATTTCCTGGTCACGCGCGTGCTTGGTTTCATCGAATATCGGCTGTCGGCGCATCTGCGGCCGGCAGCAGCGTGAGGCTATGAGCTACATCTCCTTGGCGAACTCGGCGACGAGCCATTGCTCCAGCGCACGGGCCGCGGCCGGCTGCTCGGCTTCGGGTGGGGCCACGAGATAATAAGGGAAGGCCGCCGGCACCGTCTGATCGAACAGCCTGACCAGCCGTCGCTCGGCAAGATCGTCGCGAACCGTCGCCAGGTCGCCCATGGCGATGCCATAGCCGGCGCGCGCCGCCTCGAGCGACAAATGCGCGCCGTCGAAATACACGTTGCGCGCCGGCTTCATACCGGCAAGCCCCGCCGCGGCAAGCCAGCGCGACCATGCCTCGTCCGTATATTCATGGAGCAGCGTGTGGCCGGCGATATCCTGCGGCCGCCGGAGCGCCGGCTTGCGCTGACGCAGCGCCGGGCTGCAGACGGGGAAGAATTCCGCATGCGCCAGGCGCACCACGCGCCGACCCGGATGCTCGGCGCTGCCATAGGCGATGGCGAGATCGGACTGATCGGCGATCTTCGGATGGCGCCAATATTCGGTCACGACATGGACGGCGACATTGGCATGGAGCGACAGGAACCGGCCGAGACGCGGGACGAGCCAGTTGGCGGCGAGGCCCGGCACGCAGGAGAGCGTGATCTCGCCCTCGATCTCGCCATTCTGGATGGCGCTCGCCACACGCGTCAGCCGTTCGAAGGACTCATGGACGGCGGCCAGCAATTGCTCGCCGGCCTGGGTGAGCTCGATCGGCCGGTGCCGGCGATCGAAGAGCGGCGCCTTGAGCTCCGTCTCGAGACTGCGGATCTGGTGCGAGACGGCGCCGTGGGTCACGGCAAGCTCATCGGCGGCGCGCAACAGGTTGCGGTGGCGCGCCGCCGCCTCGAAAGCGCGCAGCGCGGTCAGCGGCAAACGGCTTCGCTTGATCTGGCGGGACATGATTTCTGCGTCCTATTGTGAATTGAATTCATATTAGGACAGAACAATTCCCGATTTGCAACCGAAAGCGATAATGGGAGCATCATCAATAATAATTCATCTCAACATAGGCGGGGAGAAAAAGACATGGACGGAGCGAGCGGCGCGATTGCCTGGGGTGTCACCGCCCAGACCGGCGAATTGACCGACGTCCTGCTCGGCAAGCCCGATCACTTCCGCTGGGTGCCGCTCAACTCCATATCGGCGGTGACTTTCGCCAATCAGGATCAGATGGGCTATCGCTTCGACAAGCAGAAGGCGATGCGCCAGCACCGCGAGATGGTGGATGCCTATGAGAAGGCCGGCATACGCTGCCACTTCGCCGATGCCGACGAGGGCCTGCCGTCGAGCGTGTTCACACGCGATTCGAGCTTCATGACGCCGTGGGGCGCTGTCATCGCCTCCATACAGACGCCGCCGCGGCGGCGCGATTATGCCGTGGCCTCCGAATTCTACCGCAAGGCCGGGATCCCGATCTGGAGATGGGTGACCGCCGGGCATTTCGAGGGCGGCGATTTCGTCATCCTCAAGCCCGGCGTGGCGCTGCTCGGCTGGTCGGGCGACCGCTCGAGCAAGGAAGGCGCCGAACAGGTCCAGGGCTGGCTCAAGGAAAAGGGCTGGGAGGTTCTCATCGCGCCGATACCGCCGCAATTCGTGCATATGGATGCGGTCGTCGTCATGCTCGAACAAGGCTTGGCGCTGGTCTGCGAGGACGCGCTGCCGCCCTATGCGCTCGACTATATGAAGAAACGGCACAAAATCGAGGTCATCAAGGTGGCCTATGCCGACTGCGTGAAGCTCGGCGGCAATGTCGTCAGCCTCGGCAAGAAACGCGTCCTGTCGATGAGCCACAATGTGAATGTGAATCGCGATCTCAAGGCCGCCGGATTCGAGGTGGTCGCCGTCGACTACGACATGTTCGCGCGAGGCGGCGGTGGGGTTCACTGCTCCTGCCACGAATTGCGCCGCCTTCCCGAATAGGGCGTGTCGGACCGGAAACCGCGCGCAGCGTTTTTGGTCCGATGCGGATAAAAGACCGGCTCAGCCGGCATCACAAGCGCATGGGAAACAACTGGGGAGAGAACAATGACCCGTTTCATCGCGGCCAATCGCCGGCAATTCCTGTCCGGTCTGTCGGCCATCGCCGCCGCGAGCCTTCTGCCTGGGGCGTCGGTCCTGGCGCAGACGCCGCGCAAGGGCGGCAAGTTCCGCTATGCGATCGTCGGCGCGTCGACCTCCGATGCCTTCGATCCATCGACCTTCGCCGATATCGCGCCCGGCATGATGAGCTGGCAGAGCCGCAGCAACCTCGTCGAGCTCGGACCCGACCTCAAGCTCAAGCCGGAGCTGGCCGAAAGCTTCGAGGGAACCGAGGGTGCCAGCAAATGGGTCTTCCGATTGCGCAAGGGCGTCGAATTCCACAACGGCAAGAGCCTCGCCGTCGAGGACGTCATCTATTCGCTCAAGCTCCACACCCGCCCCGATTCCAAATCCTCGATCAAGCCGACGCTCGACGGCATCGGCGAGATGAAGGCCGACGGCAAGGACGTGCTGGTGATCACGCTCAAGGAGCCCAATGCCGACTTCCCCTTCGCGCTCGCCGACTATCACGCCCAGATCGTTCCCGACGGCACCAGCAATTTCAATGACGGCATCGGCACCGGTCCTTATGTGATGAAGAGCTTCGATCCGGGTGTGCGCTGCACCGGCACGCGTTTCGCCAATTACTGGAAGGAGGGACACGGCAATTTCGACGAGGTCGAATGTTTCGGCATCGCCGACAGCACGGCGCGGATGAACGGCCTCGTCACCGGCGATCTCGACGCGGTGATGTTCGTCGACACCAAGACGCTCAACATGATCGAGCGCGCACCCGGCATCAAGGTCATCAAGGTGCAGAGCGGCAGCCACATGACACTGCCGATGCTGACCACGACGGCGCCCTTCGACAATAATGACGTGCGCCTGGCGCTCAAATTCGCCATCGACCGGCAGGAGCTGGTCGACAAGCTGCTGCGCGGCAATGCGGTGATCGGCAACGACCATCCCATCCCGCCCGGCACGCCCTATTTCGCCGCCGACCTGCCGCAGCGCGGCTTCGACCCGGAGAAATCGCGCTTCCACTTGAAGAAGGCGGGGCTCGACAAGCTCACCGTGCCGCTCAGCGCCTCCAATGTCATTCTCGACATCGGCTCGGATGCGGCGTCGCTCTATCGCGAAAGCGCCGCCAAGGCCGGCATCGACATCCAGGTGGTGCAGGAGCCGGCCGACGGCTACTGGTCCAATGTGTGGCAGAAGAAGCCTTTCTGCGAGAGCTATTTCGGCGCGCGCCCGACGCCTGACGCGATCTTCTCGCTCGCCTATGGCACCAATGCGCCGTGGAACGAGACCTTCTGGTCCAACAGCCGCTTCGACGAGCTGATGAAACAGGGCCGCGCCCAGCTCGACGAGACCAAGCGCAAGGAGATCTATGGGGAGATGCAGCGCATCCTGCATGACGAGGGCGGCACTGTCGTGCCCTTCTTCCCGGCGATGATCGATGCGACATCGGACAAGATCGCCACCGGCACCGTCGCCGGCAATCTCAACATGGATGGCGGGCGTGCGGCAGACCGCTGGTGGTTCGCGTAATCCCGGTACGGCACGTTCCGGCGCGCCGCCGGTTTGGTTCATTACAGGCCCGACTGTCCAGTCAGGCCCAACATAAGGCGCTGACAGACGCCACTCTGGAGGGAACGACCATGAAGATAAAAAATCTGGGTGCAGGAAACGCAGGAATTGTCCGCAGGCGGGCTGCGGCCGGTCTTGACCGGCGCCGCGTCCTTCTCGGCTTGGCCGGCATCGGAGGAATAGCCCTTGCAAACTCCCGGCTTCCTCCCGCGCACGCCGCTGCCAATCTGAATTTTGTCGGCTGGCAAGGATACGATACGTTTCTCGAAGCGGCCGATTTCGCGAAGGCCAAACAAGCCGAATTGCAGAAGACATATATTTCATCCGCCGATGAGGTGATCACGAAACTCCGCCTCGGATCCTCACAGGTGGACATATGCACGCCTTACTTCATCCACGACGACTTCCTGGCGAGCGAAGGTCTCCTTGAGCCCTTGGACCTTGCCAGGATTCCGAACTTCTCGAAGATCCATCCAACGATAATCGAGTTCACCAAGAACAATATGTCCCAGGGAGATCAGTGGTACTCCGTGCCCATGACTTACGGCGCCATCTGCATGATCTACAACGCCGACAAGATTCCGGAACCCGCGTCATGGACCGACATGCTGAAGGATGAATACAAGGGAAAAGTCGCGATCACATCGGACTATCCGGGCAATATCTTTGCATGGGCCCGTGTTTCTGGAATTGAAAATCCCAACCGGATGACGAAAGCCGAACTGGCCAAGACCGTCGAGGCCTTGGTGAATCTGAAGCGCAATCACTTGCGAACCATTGCTCCAAGCTATGGTGACCTGATGAACCTGCTGGCCAGCGGCGAGGTGGTGATAGCCCAGGGTTGGGAACCTGTCCCCTCTTGGGTTGGCGACAAGGCCAATCTGAAAATCGTTTACCCAAAAGAGCGAAGCATGGGCTTCATCGAAGGCTATTCGATCGGCAAGGGCTCAGCGAACATCGACCTGGCCTATGAATTCATAAATCACGCTTTGTCGCTCGAAGGCCAGCTCGCCGGTGCCGAGGCCAACACGATGCCGGTCGTCACCGCCGAGGCGATGAAGACTGCAAGCGAAGCGAACCGCGCGCTGTACAACTACGACAAGCTGGATGACTACTTCCATCAGAAGACGATGGTGGTTCCCATGTATCCTCTGGAAGCCGATGGCGACCTTGCTACTTGGGATGAGTATCAGGCGGCCTGGGAAAGCGTCCTGAAGAGCTGAGCCCCGTCGCGGCAATCCACTTGGACAGGTTGGAGAAGCATATTACCAGGCACGATAAACCGGTTGAGTCCCGGAAACCGCCGTCATTGCACCTCCAAGGCGTCTCAAAGGCCTTTGGAAAGATGACGGCGCTTCATGCGATCGATCTCGAAGTGGGAAAGGGTGAGTTCCTGGCATTGCTCGGTCCTTCGGGTTGCGGGAAGACCACCTTGCTGCGTCTCATCGGTGGCTTTCTCACGCCCACTGCCGGGCGCATCATGATCGATGGCGAGGACGCAACCGACTTGCCGCCCGAGAGACGGCGTACGAACATGGTCTTTCAGGGCTATGGCCTGTTTCCCCACATGACGGTCAGGCAGAACATCGCCTATGGCCTCAAAATTGCCGACCGCCCGGCGGGCGAGGTCGCCGAACGAACAGTCCGAATGGCAAAGGTGGTCCACCTGGAAGACTTGCTGGACCGCATGCCGGCGACGCTGTCGGGCGGCCAGCAGCAGCGGGTTGCGCTGGCACGGGCGCTCGTCATGGAGCCCGCCGTGCTGCTTCTCGACGAGTCGCTCGCGGCACTGGATCTCAAATTGCGCAAGGCGATGCAGGACGAGCTACGTCAGCTCCACCTTTCTCTGGGGGGAACTTTCATCTTCGTGACCCACGATCAGTCCGAAGCCATGGCGCTTGCATCACGCATCATCCTCATGCGTGACGGCCGTGTCGAACAAAGCGGCACGCCCGAGCAGATCTATCGCCATCCGAACTCGCGATTTGCCGCCGAGTTCATCGGCGATGCCAACATCCTTTCCGGGCGAAGACTGTCCAATCGCGTCTATCTGGATTGCGGCTCGGAATGCGAGTCGGCCGGGCGAGACGGGGCCGTCCGGCTTATGATACGGCCAGGCGATATTCATTTTTCCGATCAGCCCTGCGGCGAAAAGGAAGCCGTCAAGGTCCGCGGCCGTATTGCGGATACCGTGTTCATGGGTGATCATATTCGCCTCACGGTCATGACCGAGGCCGGCGTCAAGCTCGTCGTTCACTCGCCAGGAGCCCGCTCTGACCTCACCCCCTCGCGTGATCTGACCCTCCGCTGGCCTGCCTCGGCTCACCGCATCCTCGAGTCGGCCTGATGACTTCGGATCGTCCCCGCATTCTCCAGATCCTTCCGGCGGCCACGGTCTTCGTTCTGCTGTTCCTCATTCCTCTCGGCTACTACCTGGTCATCAGCTTCTGGCGTCTCAAATCCTATCGGCTCACGCCCGATTTCACCCTCGCAAACTATTCAGAGGTCGTTCATGAATATCTGGCGGCGCTGATCTTCACCGTCCTGATCTCGTTGCTGACGGCAGCAATCACGACGCTATTGGCGCTCATGATCGCCTATATGGCGCGCTTCAAGATGGGGAAATACGGCTCCCTCGTGCTGCTCGTGGTCCTGGTGACGCTGTTCGGCGGATATCTCGTAAAAATCTATGCCTGGAAGACCATCCTGGGATCGCAGGGCATTCTCAATGCCGGCCTCATCCAATTCGGCATAGTCGACGAGCCGGTCCCCTGGCTCCTCTATAGCCCCGTATCGGTGGTCATCACCCTGGTTCACTTCCTGCTTCCGTTCGCCGTCCTGCCAATATATTCGTCGATGCGGGAAATCGGGGAAACGCCGATGGCGGCGGCTCGCGATCTCGGCGCCGGCTCCGTCCGGGTTTTCTTCGATATCGTTCTGCCGCAATCGCGGCCCGGCATCTTCGCCGCCTTCGCTCTCTCATTCCTGCTCGCCGCCGGCGACTATGTGACGCCGCGCCTGGTCGGCGGACCCGAGACATTCATGGTCGGCAACTTCATCGAATCACAGTTCATCAACCGCCTGAACGCGCCATTGGGCTCGGCCCTTTCATTTTCAACAATGATCACATGCGGTGTCATCGTGCTGTTGGTCAATTGGCTGCTTGGCCGCCTCTTGAGGCCACGGTGACAGGATGACCCCAACGACCAGCTCCGTGGTTTTTTGGCGCGCATTCGGGTGTCTCGCCATTTTCTTCATGCTGTCGCCGCTTGTTCTCGTTGTCGTTTTCTCGTTCGGAACGAATGAGCTTGCCACTCTTCCCATCGGCACTCTCACCTTTCGCTGGTATTCGGAGCTCTTTGCCAACACAAACTTCGCGACCGCGTTGCGCAATAGCCTGGTGGTTACGCTCTCGGTCGGCCTCGCATCGACCGTAACGGGCGTTCTGGCCGCATTGGCCTTTGCCAGATGGCGGCCCGCGGCCGCCAATGGAGCGATCATGCTGCTGTCGCTGCCGGTCATGATGCCGCCCTTGGTGCTTGCGATGGCGCTCGCGACATCCTTCTCGGCGTCAAAATTCCAGCTCGGCCTCCATACGGTCATCCCGAGCCACATCGTCTTCACCCAACCGCTTGTCATTCTGATCCTCTATGCGCAGCTGTCCTCGTTCAACTTCGCCATCCTCGACAGCGCCCGGGACCTCGGCGCGTCGCCATGGCGTGCATTTCGTACCGTTCTCCTTCCCCTCATCGGCCCGACGATCATTGGCGCCGCCCTGATCGCCATGGCCGTTTCGCTCGATGACTTCGTGATCACCTTTTTTACCATCGGGAATGGCATGACGCTGCCCACTCTGGTCTGGGGCATGTTGCGGAAGGGCCTCGATCCCAGCGTCAACGCGCTCGGCGCTCTCATTCTCGTGGCCACGATCGGCTCGAGCATGCTTGCGCTGGGGCTCACCAGATATCGGGGCTGAGGAATGACGGCGACCTATGATTTCACCGGCAAGACGGTCCTGGTGACCGGTGCCAGCCAGGGGATCGGCTTTGCCATCGCCCGCCGATTTGGCCGGGCCGGTGCGAATATGATCATCCTGGCGGAGAATATGGAGATTTTTTCCGCCGCGAGACGTCTTTCCGAGGAAACCGGGGCGGCTTTCCTTCCCCTTCAATGCGACATTGCCAGCGAACAGGCGGTGTCCACAGCACTGGCCGGCATCGGCCCTCTCGATGTCTTGGTGAACAATGCGGGCTATCAGCCTCGCACGCCCATTTCCGATCCCTCGACCGCGTCCCTCGAACAGTTCCGGCGGGTGATGGACATCAACATCGTCGGCACCTGGCTTGTGACTCGAACGGCGGTCACGGCGATGAAGCGAGGTGGGCGAATCATCATGACTTCCTCGATCTGGGGCAAGACCGGAGCGGCAGAGTACAGCGGCTATGTCGCTTCGAAACACGCCACGATCGGACTGGTTCGCTCCCTGGCGATGGAACTGGGGGCCAGGGGAATCACCGTCAACTGCGTCTGCCCGGGCTGGGTGAATACCGAAGGGGCGTTGTGGACAGTTCGAGAAGTCGCAGCCTCCCTTGGGCGGGACGTCGACGGCTTGATCGATGAATTCCTGGAGGGACAGCCCCTGCCCGGGCTCATGGACATCGACGATGCGTCCGGTGCCTATCTCTTTCTGGCCAGCGATGCCGCCCGCGACATCACCGGACAGGCCATAAACGTCGATCGCGGCCGATTCATCGGATGAGGAGATGTCATGAGCAGGCGGCTTGAGGGAAATGTCGCTATCATCACGGGCGCTGCGGCCGGCATAGGTGCTGCGACAGCCGAGCTCTTCGCACGGCACGGCGCCTCAGTCGTGATGACCGATGTCGATGTTGCCAGCGGCCGGCGGCAGGCCGCAGAGATCAGCAGGCTGCATGGCGGGAATGCCGCATTCATCGAGCACGATGTGAGGAGTCCTGCCGACTGGCAGTCGGTCTTCCAAGAAACCCTGTCGCGGTTTGGAAAGTTGAATACCCTGGTGAACAATGCCGGCATTCAGATTACCCGTCCCCTGGAAGACATAAGCCTGGACGAATGGCGAAACATGTTCTCGGTGAACACCGAGGGGCCATTCCTTGGAACCCAGCAGGCGATTGCGGTCATGAAGAACACGGGCGGCGGGGCCATCATCAATGTCTCTTCGACCTTTGCGATCGTCGCAGACGGGCTGAATGCGCATTATTGCGCGTCGAAGGCCGCGATAAGTCATTTCACCAAGGCTGCAGCCCTCTATTGCGCCGACCGCAAATACCGGATTCGAGTGAATTCAGTACATCCCGGCGTGATCCGCACCCCCATGGTCGAGCGCGAAATCGCCGACGTGGCTAATGCTCGGGGGCTGGACTCCGTCGCCTCCGTGGAGGCCGAATGGCAAGAGCTCTGCCCCCTCGGGATCGGGGCATCAGCCGATATCGCCGAAGGCATCCTGTACCTGGCGTCCGACGCGGCTCGTTATCTCACCGGTGCGCAGCTTGTCATTGATGGAGGTCACATAATTCGATGACTCTTCCCAAAATCGAGATGATCGAGAGGCCGCTCGAGTGGCCAGGCGGCGCACGTTGCGCCGTGTCCTTCACTTTTGACATCGATAGCGACAGTTTCTTGCACCTCAACTATGGCGAGCGCGCCCCCGATATGGTCGCCACCACCTCGTGGCTACGGTATGACGAAATCGCGATCCCGCGCATTCTCCGCATCTACAAGGCCTTCGGCATCAAGCAAACCTTCTTCTTTCCGGCATGGTGCATGGAGACCTATCCCCATCTGGTGGACGTCATACTGAAGGACGGTCACGAGATCGGGCATCATGGATTCCTCCATGAAAGCCCCAATAATCTCAAACCGGATGACGAATGCATGTGGTTGGATCGCAGCATCGAGACCATCCAGAGAATGACCGGCCGCAAGCCAGCCGGCTACCGGGCGCCCGTCTATGATTTCTCGAGCCACACCGCCGAGCTTCTGGCTAAACGCGGCTTCTTGTACGACGCTTCGCTGATGGCCGACGACATTCCCTATATGCTGTCCACGAAGTCGGGTGACGTCGTGGAATTGCCGTCCCACTGGGCGCTCGATGATTGGCCGCAATTCGCCCACAACATCGAATTGCAATATACCATGCCGATCCGCTCTCCCGACGAGGCCTTCGCGGTCTATCAGTCCGAATTTGAAAGCGCCTATCAGCATGGCGGCTTGTTCGTGGGCGTATGGCATCCATGGCTTACCGGACGATTGGCTCGTGCCGACCGGCTGGCGAAGTTCATTGCCGAAATCAGATCGCGCCAAGGTGTCTGGATCGCATCGATGGAAGAGATCGCAACTCATGTCAGAAAGCTGCAAAGCGACAATGTTCCGATCAGAAAAGTATCCATGCCTTATTACTCGACGGCGATAGACAAGGATCTGAAACCAGTTCAGCGTGTGAAGAACCCTTGAAGCCCGGAGCGCCTATCCCAGCTCTGCGCCAAAGCCAGCCGCTACCAGCGACTCACTGCGAATCGCCTCCATGACCTCGCGATGGAGCGCCTGGAATTCCGGGCTCGCGGTCATCGTATAGCGCCGGGGCCGCTCCAAAGTGATCGGCACAACGAGCTTGATGCGCCCCGGCCGGTTGGTCATCACCGCCACCCGGTCGGAGAGATAGACCGCTTCCTCGACATCATGGGTGATAAAGAGCACGGTGAGCCGGTGCTTTTCCCAGATGCCGGTCAAAAGCTCCTGCATATGATGGCGGGTCAGGGCATCGAGCGCCCCGAAAGGTTCGTCCATCAGCAGCATCTTCGGGCGATAGGCAAGGGCGCGGGCAATGGCGACACGCTGCTTCATGCCGCCCGACAATTCCGCGGGGTACGCTCTCTCGAAACCGTCGAGGCCGACCAGATGCATGTGATCGCGGGCGATCGCGGCGGCCTCCTTCGATGATTTCCCCGATGCCTTGAGAGCGAATTCGACATTCGCCTGCGCCGTGAGCCAGG
>Ga0187894_10005336_pt1 | contig 13191 bp, 9 predicted proteins | sample GBC1701081metaG_FD_136650 | JGI IMG/M metagenome (GOLD analysis project Ga0187894, IMG submission 136650) | White microbial mat communities from a lava cave in the Kipuka Kanohina Cave System on the Island of Hawaii, USA - GBC170108-1 metaG ... | reverse complement strand
GCGCGGAGCTCGACGCGCAGCGCGTTGCATTCGGCGCGCTGGTGCAGGCGAACCTCGCCGTCCTGCACGCGCCGGCGCTGCGTGCGCTCTCGGTGCTCGACCTCTACTGGGCGCTGTTCCGCGGTCTCGTCGCGGAGAGCTTGTTGATGCCGGCGGCCGATCTCGACGCGATCGACGGCCACGACTATCGCGACTGGCTGGCGCAGCATGGGCTCTCGCAGCTCGTGCTCGCCTCTCCGATCCTCTCGTCCGTCGCGAACATCCTGTTCGCGTACCCGAACGGCGACACCACCGCGCGGCCGCGGCTCTCGGCCGCCTCGTGGGCGGGCTGGATGCTGCGCAGCGTCGTCGGACGCGGCGCCTACTTCTACTTCATGGCGTCCGGCACCGGCGACAGCGTGATCCTGCCGCTCTATCTGCTGCTCGCGCGCCGCGGCGTGCGCTTCGAGTTCTTCCATAAGCTGGTGGGCGCGAAATCCTCGGCGGGCGGCTTGCCGCGCATCCGCGAGCTGCATTTCAAGCGACAGGCGCGCACCAAGGGCGGGCGACGCTATCGGCCGCTCGTCCGAGTTCGGCAGCCGGGGGCGGGCGCCGGCGAAGAATTCTGGGCCTGGCCCAACCAGCCGAACTACGCGCAGCTCGAGCGGGCCAACGCGCTGCGCAGCGCGGACCTCGAGGCGTGGGACACGCAGCCGGGCGAGCGCGACGTGCGCCTGAAGGAAGGCCGCGATTTCGACCACGTCGTCTGGGCGGTCCCGCCGACGGTGACCGCGTTGGTGGCCGATGCGGGGATGCGGAAGCGCTGGCGCGCGCTCTCCCGTCTCGGCACCACCGCGACGCAGGCCGCGCAGGTGTGGCTCACCAAGGACACGAAGGAGCTCGGTTGGGACCCGCAGGTCGGTGTGCCGCCGCAAACGGGCCGGCCGAGCGAGCGCTACGCATGCTCCTCGTTCCCCCAGCCGCTGAACGCGCTCGTCGTATTCGACGATCTGATCGAGTTCGAGGCCTGGCCGAAGAACCGGGCGCCGAAGGGATTGATCTATCTCTGCGCGCAGCTCCAAGAGCTGCGGGGCGCCCCCGCGAACGAGCTCACTCGCAAGCGCGATCTCGACCGCGTCGAGGCGGCGACGAGCGGCGCGCTGCGCCTGCTCGCAAACTTCTTGAAGCTGTCATCGATCGGGCCGCGCGATCCGCAGTCGCTCGACTTCGAGCTGCTGCATGTTTCCGGCGGAGCAAGCGCGGGGACGCGGGGCGAGCAGCGCTTGCATGCGCAGTACTACCGGGCGAACACTCGGCCAACCGAGGCTTACGTGCAGGCGAATCCAGGCACTGGTTCGGCGCGATTCGACGCCTGGGCTTCCGGGTTCGCGAACGCTGTCTTCGCGGGCGACTGGATCTACACCGGGATGAACATCGGCGCGTTCGAGAGCGCGATCACCGGCGGCAAGCTCGCGGCGTTCGCGCTCACCGGAAGCGAAGCGGAGCTTCCCACGCTGCTCGGCTTCGATTTTCTTCACGCCGGCGCGCGCGTGCGGATCGAGACCGCACTCGCGGCGAGGGCGATTCCGCGCATCCCATGAGCAGCCCCGCATCCGCGAGCGCCCGCCGCCTCGGCGGCGTGCTGGTGACCGACCTGGTCGGCTCGACGCGGATGCGGACGACGCTCGGCGACGACGGCGCCGAGCCGCTGCGTCGCGATCACGAGCGCTTGTTACGGGCGGTGGTCGCGCGGCACAGCGGGCGGGTCGAGCAGTGGCTCGGCGACGGCATCCTCGCCTCGTTCGAGAGCGTGTCCTCGGCCGCGCGCGCGGCGATCGGCGTGCAGCAAGGCACGCACCGCAGCAACGGCCGGCCGCGCGGCCAGGCGCTCGCGGTTCGCGTCGGCTTTGCAGGCGGCGAGCTCGAATGGCGCGCGGGCGACTGCGGGGGAGCTCCCGTCGACGCGGCGTACGCTGCCTGCGACGCCGCGCGCGGCGGCCAGATCCTCGCGCCGGGCGCGGTGCTCGGCCTGGTCGGTAGCCGCGAGGCGCTCCGGCACGTAGATGCAGGCGATGGCCGCATCGCCGTCGCCTGGGAACCGCCGCGCCGTGCGGCTGCGAATCTCGGCGCACCGCACTCGCTGCGCACCAGCGGCCAGCTGCCGTGGACCGGGCGCAGCGGCCCGCTCTCGTCGCTGCGCGACGCCTATCAGCGCGCCGCGCGCGGAGCGCCTCAGCTGGTGGCGCTGCGCGGCGCTGCGGGCATCGGGAAGACTCGGCTGATCGCGCAGCTGTGCGAGGAGGTCGACGCGCTCGGCGGCGCGATCGTGTACGCCGCGGCGCACGAAGCTTCGGCCGCGCCCTACGACCCGCTCGAGAAGGCGCTGCGGCACTGGGTCCAGCGCGTCAGCGAGCTGCCGGAACGTCTCGGGCCGAGCTCCGGCGAGCTCGCACGGCTCGTGCCGGAGCTGCTCGAACGCGTCCCCGATCTGCCGCCGCCGATCGAGTCCGATCCCGAGCACGAGCGTCGCCTGCTGCACGATGCGTTCGCAGATTGGCTGCGCAGCGCCGCGCTCGACGAGCCGTTCGTGCTGCTGCTCGACTCGCTGCACTGGGCGAGCGGCGCCGCCTACGACCTGCTCGAGCACGCGCTCGCTCAGCTCGCCGACTGCCGCGCGTTGATCGTGACCACGCACCGCCCGAACGACGAGCGCGTTGCGCGGCTCGTGCGCGCTGGCGAAGCGGTCTTCGGCGCTGGCGCGGGGCGACTCGTCGAGCTCGCCGGCCTGTCGGCGGCGGAGGTCGCCGAGCTCGTCCGCAGCGTCCGAGGCGACGTCTCGAGCGAGCTGCTCGGCACGATCCACATGATCACGCGCGGCAACCCCCTGTACATCACGGAATTGCTGCGCGGCGGCTCGCTGGCGGAAGGCGAAGCGGATCTCCCCCAAACCGTGCTTGCCGCGCTGCGCGAAACGGTGCGCGCGCTGGATCCGACCGCACACCGTGTGCTCGAGGCCGCCTCCGTGATTGGTGAATCGTTCGAGGCGCCGCTGCTCGCGGACATGCTCGGCGACAGCGAGGGCACTTTCGTCGCGCTCGAGCGCGCCGCGCGCGACGGCTTGATCCGCGAGCTCGACCGCGAGCGCCTCAGCTACGGCTTCTCGCACGCGCTACTGCAACAGGCGTTGTACGGCGAGATCGGCGCGGCGCGCGCCGCGCTTCTCCACGAGCGCACCGGCATCGCCCTCGAACGCCGCGGCGATGCGCTGCGCGGCGCGAGCCCTGCTGCGCTCGCGCGTCACTTCGGATTGGCTGCGCCGCTCGGGCATGCCGAGCGCGCGACGCGCTACGCCGCGGCCGCTGGCCGGCAGGCGCTCGCACAGCACGCGAACGCACAGGCGCTCGCGTTCTTCCGCGCCGCCGCCCAGCACGGCGCCGAGCTGCCCGTTTCGCCCGATCGCTGTGAGCTCGCAATCGACACCGGCGAGGCGCTGCGCCGGCTCGGTGAGCCCACCTATAGAAAACAGCTCGACGCCGCCGCAGATCTCGCCGCCGAGCTCGGTGAGGGCGCGCTGATGGCGCGCGCGCTGCTCGCGACCTACCGCGGCACGTTCAGCCGCGCGATGCACGTCGAGGACGCGCAGGTCGCGCGGCTCGAACGCGCGCTGGAGCTGCTCGGAGAGGGCGATGCGCAGCTGCGCGCCAGCTTGCTCGCGTTGTTAGGGACCGAGCTGACCTGGGCGCCGTCTGCGGAGGCCGGCGAGCGCGCCAGCAACGAAGGGCTCGCACTCGCGCGCCAGAGCGGAGATGCCGAGCTGCTCGCGGACGTGCTCGCGCAGCGCCAGTGGTCGGTCTTTCACCCGCTCGCGGAGCGCCTGGCGACGACGCGCGAGCTCTCCGGGCTCGTCGCTCGCAACGTTCGGCCGACGCTGCGCTTCGACGCGGCGGGCAGCGCGCTGTTCACCGCGGCGCGCAGCGGAGATCGCGACGGCGCCGCGCTCGCGCTCGCCTCGCTGCGCCAGCTCGCGCGCGAGATCGATCAGCCGCTCGTGCACTGGATGCTCTCGATCCGCGAGGCGACCGAGGCGCTGATCGAAGCGCGCTTCGACCACGCGCGCGCATTCGTCGGCTCGGGCAGCGCGCTCGCCAAGCGACTCGGGATGCCGGACGCCGCCGCGCAGCTGCGCGTCCAGAGCTTTTGGATCGACGCGGACACCGAGCCGCCCGCTGCGGCGCGCGGGGCGCTGCGCGCAGCCGTGCAGATTCATCGCGAGCTGCTGCCGATCAACTGGCCGTCGCTGGCGTTCCGCTGCGCCGAGCTCGGCATGGCGGCGGAGCGCGATGCGATGCTCGCGAGCATTGCGCCCGGCCTCGCGACGCTGCGCCGCGGCCAAACCTGGCTGCTCGCGATGTGCGGCGCGGCGGTCGCCGCGGCAGACGCTGGAGACCGCGCGCTCTGCGGCTGGCTCCGCGACCAGCTCGCACCTCACACGGACGAGCACGCGAACTTCGTGTTCGGAACGCTGGGCTCCGTGGCGCGTTACGTCGGCCTGACGGCGCGCGCGCTCGGTTACTTCGACGAGGCCGAGGCGTGGCTCACGCGTGCGTCCGAACGCGACGGCGCTTTCGGTGCGCCGGCCTGGCGCGCCCGCGCGCTGCTCGATCTCGCCGATTTGCGTCGCGAACGCGCCGGAGCGCTCAGCGCGGACGCGCGCGTCGCGTTCGACGAGGCGCGCGAGCTCAGCTCGCGGCTCGGGCTGCTCGTGCTCGCGGACCGCGCGCAGCGGCTTCGCGAGCGCTGGGACGGCGGCTGACGCACTCGTAGGTTTCCAGTGCCTCGGCGAAGCCCTCGAGCAACGTGGGCCCCGCCGAGCGGAAGGCGGTCGCCGCCTCGGGCGCGAGCGCGACCAAGTCGGCGGCACACAGGATTTGTCCCCACTGCGCCTTCTCGCGCAAACGGCTCGCCTCGATCACCGGTAGGCCGTGAATCGCGTCGCCCTCGAACAGCACATCGCCGACGCTCAGCCCGGCGCGCAGCTCGGACGGAAGCGCCGAGGCGAACGCGAGCGCGCGCGCGGCGGAATCGAACGCGGCGACGATCAGCCGCTGCACGCGCTGTATCGGCTCGCCTCCGGCGGGCGCGATCGCGTCGAACAGCGCGTCAGCGCGATCCGGAGCCGATTCCGGCGCCTCGATGAATGCGACCGCACGCAGGCGCAGGCGCGAACTCGGACGACTCAAGCCGACTCCCTCGCGCGCGGTGGAGTCCCATGGTCGCAGCGGATCGGGCGCGCCGCGAGCAGCAACGGTCACAGTTGCTCGGAATTCGCGTGCGCGCGAGTAAGCTGCTCCGCCCGAACAGGAGCCGACATGAAGACGCGAGCCGCGGTGGCGCGAGCGGCGGGCAAGCCGCTCGAGATCGAGGAGATCCAGCTCGAAGGGCCGAAGGCGGGCGAGGTGCTGGTCGAGATCAAGGCGACCGGCGTTTGCCACACCGACGAGTTCACGCTCTCGGGCGCCGATCCCGAGGGCAAATTCCCCGCGATTCTCGGACACGAAGGCGCGGGCATCGTGCGCGAGGTCGGCGCGGGTGTCCGCTCCGTCGCGCCAGGCGATCACGTGATTCCGCTCTACACGCCCGAGTGTCGGCAGTGCAAGACCTGCACCTCGCGCAAGAGCAACCTGTGCACGGCGATCCGCGCCACGCAGGGGCAAGGCCTGATGCCCGACGGCACCAGCCGCTTCTCGGGAAAGGGCGGCACGATCTTCCACTACATGGGCACCTCGACCTTCGCGAATCACAGCGTGCTGCCGGAGATCGCCGTCGCGAAGGTTCGCAAGGACGCCCCGTTCGAGAAGATCTGTTACATCGGCTGCGGCGTAACAACCGGCATCGGCGCGGTGATCAACACCGCGAAGGTGAGCGCGGGCGCGAACGCGGTCGTGTTCGGCCTCGGTGGGATCGGCCTGAACGTGATCCAGGGCCTCGCGCTGGTGGGCGCCAGCAAGATCGTCGGCGTCGACCTGAACCCGGCTCGGCGCGCGATGGCAGAAGAGTTCGGCATGACGCACTTCGTGAATCCGGCAGAGCTGAAGGGCGACCTGGTCGCGAAGCTCGTCGAGCTGACCGATGGCGGCGCCGACTACAGCTTCGAGTGCATCGGAAACGTCGACGTGATGCGGCAGGCGCTCGAGTGCTGCCATCGCGGCTGGGGCGAGTCGATCATCATCGGCGTCGCCGGCGCGGGTCAGGAGATCAAGACGCGGCCGTTCCAGCTTGTTACGGGGCGCGTCTGGAAGGGCACCGCGTTCGGCGGCGCTCGCGGACGCACGGACGTGCCGAAGATCGTCGATTGGTACAAGGACGGGAAGATCCGGATCGACCCGCTGATCACGCACGTGCTGCCGCTCGAGCGGATCAACGAGGCGTTCGAGCTGATGCGCGAGGGCAAGTCGATCCGCAGCGTCGTGACGTTCTGAGGATCGCTTCCGAGCTTTCCGCTCGCGTGTGACGATTCGCGCGCTCGCGCGAATCACGGGTTCAGCATGAGCGCGCAGGAAAGCATCGGGCTGCGGGCGAGCGAGGTCGCCAGGACGGACGTGCGCGAGCGCTTCGCCGAGCTGCTCCAGCAGCACCGCAAGATCGTCTTCAAGGTGGCGAACACCTTCGCCTTCAGCGTCGAAGATCGCGCGGACCTCGCGCAGGAGATCGCGGCGCAGCTGTGGCGCTCGTTTCCCCGCTACGACGCGGCGCGGCCATTCGCGACTTGGATGTATCGGGTGGCGCTGAACGTCGGGATCTCCTCGCTGAGAAGTCGCAGCGCAGCTGCGCCGCTCGTCGCGCTGGGCGTGCAGCACGAAACGATTCCGGCGCCGGAGGGCGCCTCGCTCGAGGAGGCCGAGCGGCTGCGCGGCCTCGAGCGCGCGATCGCGCGGCTGGGCGGAATGAACCGCGCGCTGTTGCTGCTCTATCTCGAGGAGCGCAGCTACGCGGAAATCGGCGAGATCCTCGGCATCTCGGAGACGAACGTCGGCACCAAGCTCGCGCGACTGCGGCGACGCATGCGCGAAGAGCTGGGCGCGGAGGAGGAGGGATGAGCTCGGAATCTCTCAGCGAGCTCGACGAGCTGAAGCTCGCGTGGCGGGCGCTCGAGCGGTGCCTCGATCGCCAGCACGCGCTGAGCTTCGCGCGTTTCAAGCACGAGCGGCTGACGCGCGTCCGCGGGGCGCTGCGGCCGCTCGCGATCGGGCAGGGGATCCAGGCACTATGCGGCGCGCTCGTGATCGCGTGGAGCGCGCCGTTCTGGGTGGAGCACCGCGCCGAGCTGCACCTGCTCGCGGCCGGGCTGTTCGGCCACGCCTACGGCATCGGGCTGATCGCGCTTGCGGCACGCGATCTGATCGCGATCTCCGCGATCGACTACGCAGCGCCGGTGCTCGCGATCCAGAAGCAGCTCGCGGAGCTACGCGCGCGCCGCGTCCGTTGGGCGCCGATTCACGGCATCGTCGGCTGCTTCAGCTGGATCCCGTTCCTGTTGATGATCTTCGAGCGGCTCGGCGCCGACGTATGGGCTCGGAAGCCCTCCGTGGTCGGCTGGTTTTTCGCGAGCGGCTTCGTGTGCTTGGTCGCGCTGCTCGCCTTCATCGCCTGGTCGCGGCGCCCGCAGCGCGCCACGCTCGCGAGGAAGCTCGATGACGGCGCCGCCGGCGTGAGCCTGAACCGGGCGCAGGCGATGGTCGACGAGATCGCGCGCTTCGAGCAAGACTGAGCGAATGCAGCTGCCGGAACGCGGAAAGTCGGCGCAGGAAATCCTCGACGCGCTGGCCGCGAAGCGCGTGCGTGATGCGCGCTGGAGAGAGGGGCGCACCTTCGGGATGGTGTACGACGGCGGGCCGGAGGTGCACGAGATCGCCGAGGCCGTCGCGCGCGAATTCCTGCACGAGAACGCGCTCAACACCAAGGCGTTTCCGTCGCTCGGCGAGATCCAGAGCGAGGTCGTCGGCTGGACGGCCTCGCTGCTTCATGGCGACGCGCGCGTCGCGGGCTTCATGACCAGCGGCGGCACCGAGAGCATTCTTTGCGCGGTGAAGGCGGCGCGCGAGCGCGCGAAAGCGGAGCGAGGTGTTACGGAGCCGGAGCTCGTGCTGGCGGCGAGCGCGCACGCCGCCTTCCACAAGGCCGCGCACTATTTCGGGCTGAAGGTGCACACGCTGCCGGTGCGCAGTGATTTCCGCGCCGACGTGCTCGCGATGGCGGCGCGTGTGAACGCGAACACCGCGCTGATCGTCGGCAGCGCGCCGCAGTATCCGCAGGGCGTGGTGGACCCGATCGCGGAGCTGGCCGAGCTCGCCGTGCAGAGCGGCGCGTCGCTGCACGTCGACGCCTGCATGGGCGGCTTCGTGCTGCCGTTCGCAGAGCGGCTCGGCTACGCGATCTCGCCCTGGGATTTTCGCGTGCCCGGCGTGACCACGATCTCCGCCGACCTGCACAAGCTCGGCTACGCGCCGAAGGGCGCGTCGGTGATCCTGCACCGCAACAAGGAGCTACGGAAGTATCAGACCTTCGTGTTCGACGCGTGGCTCGGCGGTCTCTACGCCTCGCCGAACTTGCAGGGCACGCGCGCCGGGCTGCCGATGGCATGCGCGTGGGCGGTGATGCAGCGCCTCGGGCTCGAGGGCTACGACCGGCTGACGCGCGTCACGCTCGCGACCCGCGACCGCATGCTCGAGGGGATCGCGGCGGTGCCGGGCCTTCAGGTGTTAGGGAAGCCCGAGGCGCAGGTCGTCGCGTTCAGCGCGGAGCTCGGCTCCGGCATCGACGCGTTCGCGCTGGGCGACGCGCTGCTCGCGCGGGGCGGCTGGCACCACGACCGCCAGACGCCGCCGGATTCACTGCACAGCACCGTCTCCGCCGGCAATGCAGCGGTGATCGGCGAGTGGGTGCACGACCTCGCCGCGTGCGCCGAGCAGCTCGCCGGCAAACGCAGCGCAGACCGCAACACGAGCTACGCGACGCTCGAGTAGACGCGCTCTAGCCGATTGCGGGTCAAGCTGCGCGTCTCTCCGGCCGATCTGCGTCGAGATGCCGAACGCGCGAGCGATCGCTGCCGCCGTCGCGCTCCTGATCGGATGCGCGACGCCGAAGGCTGCGCCGCCTGCTGCGCCGGCGCAGGCCGCGGTGGCGCCTGCGGCGATCGCGCCGGCGCCGGACATCCAGCGGCGCGCAGACGCCGATCGTCTCCGCGCGCTCGAGCTCGAGATCGAGCGCTTGCACGCCGACCTGCGCGCCGCCGAGGAGACGCTGCTCGCGGTCGAATCCGGCATGCGCGGCACGCAGGGCCGCGCCGAGGCGGTATCGGCGCTGGCGGAGGCACGTATTCAAGTCGACCGCGCGGCGCGGCGCGCGCCGTGGCGCACGCGAGAGGTGAAAGAGGCGCGCGAGAAGCTGGCCGAAGCCGACCGTCAGCTTGCCGCGGGGCACATCGGCTCCGCGGTGTTCTTCGTCTCGCGCGCAGCTCGCATCGCGAGCTCGCTCGCCGCGGAGGCAGATCGCGTCGCGTCCGACCCGAGCACCCAGTTCGTGCGCGTCTCGCGCGCAAACCTGCGCGCCGGCCCGAGCCAGGACAGCCCGGTCCTCGGTGTGCTGCCCTCGCGCCTGCCGGTGCTCGTCGAAGGCAGCGAGGGCGAATGGTCGCTCGTGCGCACCGCGACCGGCCACGTCGGATTCGTGCGCAGCGACCTGCTCGAGCGTCGCTAGCCGCGGCGCGCAGCGCAGGGCCCGCGCAGCGGAACGGCAATCGGCGCAGGGATCAGGCGTCGGGGGCCGCCATCACGCAGTCCTTGCCCGCGTGCTTGGCTGCGTAGAGCGCGCGATCGGCGTCGGCGAACAGGCGCAGCTGGTCTCCCTGATAAGTCGCGACGCCGACGCTGATCGTCACGTCGATCCGCTCCGCGAGCGCCGAAACGCGGAAGGCGTGTCGCTGGACCGCGAGGCGCAGCTTCTCGGCGAGCGCGACGGCCGTGGGCAGGTCCGCACTCGGCGCGAGCAAGACGAACTCCTCGCCGCCATAGCGCGCGAGCAGGTCGTGCTCGCGCGCCTGCGCCGCGAGCACGCAGGCGAGCTGCTCGAGCACGGCGTCGCCGCCCGCATGCCCGTGCCGCTCGTTCAGCGCCTTGAAGTCGTCGATATCGATCAGCACGAGCGCGAGCGGCTCGCCCGCGCCCTCGCAGCGGCGGATCGCGTCCGGGAGCCGGTCCTGGAAAAAGCGGTGATTGTGGATCTTGGTGAGGCCGTCGGTGATCGCGAGCTGCTCGAGCGCCTCGTTCGCGCGCGTCAGGCTGTCGACCATCTCGCCGAAGCTGCGCGTCAGAATGCCGACCTCGTCCTGGCTCGTGACGACCGGCAGCACGACGCCCGATTCGCCGTCGCGCAGCCGCGCAGCGCAGCTCGAGAGCTCGTGCAGCGGTCGCAGCATCGAACGCGCCGCCGCGAATGCGAGTCCCGCGAGCACGAGCACGATGCCGAGATTCAATCCGACCGTGCGGCGCAGAATCGATGCGATCGGCGCGAAGGTCGAGCCGTAATCGCCCTCGAAGACGATCCTCCAGCCGAGTCGAGGGAACGGCATCGCGCTGGCGACGACCCGCACGCCGTCCGGGGCCGAGTACTCGACCACTTCGCCCGTAGCGCTGGCGGCCAGCCCGGGCGTCATACGGGGAGGCGGCACGTCCGCCGCGAGCGAGCTCGCGACCAGCGCGCCATGGGCCTCGAACAGAGCCAATCGCCCGCCGTTCTCGGTCGCGGCCGCGACCAGCTGCTTGTGCAGCGCCTCGAACGGAAGGATTGCGTGCAGCGTCGCCGGGTCGGCTCCGCGCTCTCCCTTCACCGGCGCCGAGACGATTTGCACGCGCGCACCCGAGCTCGTGATCAGGACCTCCGAGATCTCTGCCTCGCGGATGTCGGCCAGCCGGCGCGCGAGGCTCGGCTCGAGCCCTTCGCGCTCGCCGACGCTCGCGAGCTCGCGGCCGTCGGCGGCGAGCGCGAAGATCGCCGCGTAGGTCGGCAGATCCTCACGCACGTAGCGGAGGTACTGCTCGACATCTGCGCGGTCCGCGGAGCGCGTCTGCTCAGAGCCCCGCGCGAGCCGCGAGAGTCCATTCTCGACGATCGCGCTGTGCGAAAAGATCTCGACCTCGAGCGCTCGCTGCGTGAACCACAGCTCGAGCCGATCGCGTGCGCTTACGGCTGCCTCTGGGATGCGGTCTTCGAGCTTGCTGCGCAGAAACGCGCGCACCGCGAACGCCGAAGTGGTGGCGACCGCGAGCGCACTGGTCAGCGTTGCGGCGAAGACGAAGAACCCGACGCGCGACGCGAGGCTTCGATACAAGCCGCCAGACAGGGTGCGGAAGGACGCGCGCACCTCGAGTTTCCTTCCGAGCGGAGCCTCTGGATCGGCGTAATCGCGCGCTGCCTTGAGGTTGCGGGCCCCGTCGGAGCTCCTCGAGAAGGCAAGTTCCGCCCAGCCGCGCCGGCTCTTCGCTCAGCCTGCCGGTGGACTGCCGCTCACGCGCATCTGCCAGCGCTCGGGCTTGCGTTGCCTACGTAGCGCCCGCGCGAGTGCGCGCAGGTACTTCGCGCGCGGCCAGGCCTGGAAGCCGAGCGTCGCCAGATGCGGAGTCGGGAGCTGGCAATCGACCAGCGCGAAGCCTTCGTCTGTTAGGTGCTGGACCAGGCTCACCAGCGCGACCTTCGAGGCGTCGCGCGCAGCGTGGAACATCGAGTCGGCGAAGAATGCGTCGCCGATCGCGATGCCGAACACGCCGCCGCTGAGGCGCGCGCCCCGCCAGGCTTCGCACGAATGGGCGATGCCGCGCGCGTGCAGCTCGCGATAGGTCGCGGCCAGCTCCGGCGTGATCCAGGTGCCGCGCTGTCCGGCGCGCGGAGCCTCGGCGCAGCTGCGCAGCACGTCCTCGAAAGCGGCGTCGAGGGTCACGCGGAAAAGTCCCTGGCGCAGCGTACGCGCGAGCCGCCGCGGTACGTGCAGCCCAGCCCGAACGGCTTCGCTTGGCTCCGCGGGCTTCGCCTCGCTGCTCGATCGGCTCGAGCTTCGCAGCGGCAGGACGCCGCGCGGGTCTGGCGAGAACCACAGAATCGGCGGCGTCTCGTACCACGGGAAGATGCCGCGCGCGTAGGCCGCGAGAACGCGCGCCGGCTCGACGTCTCCGCCGACGGCGAGCAGGCCGGACGGCTCCGCCTCCGCGGGATCGGGAAAGACGGTTGCGCGCGGAAGCCGGTAGACGGTCATTGGGCTCCGAGCCTCGCTCGGCTGCACATCCGCGAGCCCAACATGCGTCCTCGCGCCGACCCGCAGCAACGGAAAACCCACCGGGGTATGCTGCGCCTCTTCTTCATCCCGGAAACGAAGCGCAACACGGAGCACCCCATCCGATGAATCTCGAGTTCTCCGACGAACAAAAGTTCGTGCAGAAGGCGGCGCGCGACTACCTCACCGAACACAGCAAGCTCGAGGTGTGCCGCAAGGTCCTCGAGTCGAACCAGCCCTACGCGGCCGAGCTTTGGAAGGGCGTGGCAGAGCTGGGCTGGCTCGGCACCGCGATCCCCGAGGAGTACGGCGGCGCCGGTCTCGGTTACCTCGAGCTCGTGCTGATCGCTCAGGAGCTCGGCCGCGCGCTCGCTCCGATTCCCTTCTCCTCGTCGATCTACCTGTGCGCGGAGGCGATCCTCCATGCCGGCAACGCAGAGCAGAAGAAGAAGTACCTGCCCAAGCTGGCGTCCGGCGAGCTGATCGGGACGTTCGCGCTGGCCGAAGGTGCGGGCGATTTCAACCCGAACGACGTCACCACGACCTTCGACGGCTCCAAGCTGAGCGGCGTGAAGTTCCCGGTGCCGGACGGCGGTTCCGCGGGCATCGCGGTCGTCGTCGCGAAGGAAGGCACGGGCGTCTCGCTCGCGATCGTCGCGCTCGACGGCGCCGGAGTCGCGCGCACGAACCTCGCGGCGTTCGATCCGAGCCGCCCGCAGGCGAAGCTCGAGTTCAAAAACGCGGCCGCCGAGCGGCTCGGCGCGGCGGGGCAGGGCGCGAAGATCGCGGCCGCGGTGCTCGACCGCGCCGCTGTGCTGATCGGCTACGAGCAGGTCGGCGGCGCCGAGCGCGCGCTCGAGATGACGCGCAACTACACGATGAGCCGCTTC
>Ga0187894_10005334_pt1 | contig 13192 bp, 17 predicted proteins | sample GBC1701081metaG_FD_136650 | JGI IMG/M metagenome (GOLD analysis project Ga0187894, IMG submission 136650) | White microbial mat communities from a lava cave in the Kipuka Kanohina Cave System on the Island of Hawaii, USA - GBC170108-1 metaG ... | reverse complement strand
CGCCGCCTCGGCCACCGCCGGTCCCGGCTGGACCGCCGAGCAGATGCGGGCCACCACCGAGGGCACCGAGCGCGATGCCATCGAGGCAGAGACCAACCGCCGGGGCGCCCCGCCCTAGGCCACCCTCAGCGCCGACGAACGGCTCGACTTCGTGGCAGGCCTGGGAGCGCTCACCGGCTGATCCAGCGCTTGGCGCCTGCTCCTGCTGCAGACGGGGCCTCACCGGCGAGATCAGACCTTGGTATTCTGATTGCATGTCAGAACAGATTGCAGTTCGAATACCAGATCAGTTGATCGCAGGTCTCGACCACCTGGTTTCAGGCGGACGGTTCTCCACCCGTGCCGCGGCAGTTCGATCCGCGATCGAGGCCCTGGTCGACAGCGAACGTCGAAGCGCGCAGGGAGAAGCTATCGCCGCGGGCTACCGCGCCCTCCCCCAGACCGAGGATGAGATCGAGTGGGCCCGTAAGGCCGCGGTCCACTCGATTGCCGAAGAACCCTGGTGAATCAGCCTCTCCAGGGCGAGGTCTGGTGGGGTGAGTCCCCCGACGCCAAAGGCCGCCCTTACCTCATCGTCACTCGCGACCAGGCCATCGCCGTTCTCGCCACCGTGGTCGTGGCACCCGTCACCCGGACGATCAGGGGCATCCCCACCGAGGTGCGCCTGGGCGGGCCCGAAGGATTGCCGGTGGAGTCGGTCGCCGCCATGGACGCCCTGACCACCTTTCCCAAGTCGATGCTGGTGAGGCGCATGGGAGATCTCGGCGCGCGGCGGCACGAATTGTGCTCGGCCCTCGGGGCGTCCACCGACTGCTGACCAGGGTCGGCGCCCGCATCTGGTTTGTGACGGCCCGGGCCGATGGGCCGGCGGCGGCGCAACCAGCCCAGGACCGTGCCCTAGGTCTAGGCGAGCACCGGCTCGGCGGGCAAAGGCGAAAAGGCCGAGTGCTGGGGCGCTGGCAGCGTCATCAAAGGAACCAGCGGCGTCTCGGGCGCAGGAGCCGCAACGTCCGCCGTGGCGTCTCGATGGTGAGACCCGTTGGTCAGGTCTCCACTCGGCATGCGCCGACGACGGTCCTCGATCGCCAAGCGAATGGCCGTACGTCCTTCGCCATCGATCTCGATGTCGGCGAACGTCGGAATGCAGACGAGGTCAATGTTCGACGGCGCCACAAACCCACGGGCGATAGCCACGGCTTTGATCGCCTGATTAAGGGCTCCCGCCCCGACCACTTGAACTTCGACTGCCCCCGACTGCCGGAGCACCCCAGCCAGTGCTCCGGCTACGGAGTTCGGGTTCGACCGACTCGACACCTTAAGGACTTCGACCACGGCGATCCCCCATCTCGAGTGCGTATCTGGTGGCTAAGGGTTCGACGCCACTAGTTGGGGTTCCTGCCCAAGACGGTGATGTCCCGAATAAATCGGAGGTCTGCGCCCACCCTTACTTTCGGGGGAGCGGTTCGGACAGAGTGGTGTCGCTGGTCGCCTCGGCCGGCGCCTCCGAAGCGGCACCCAAACCGACAGCTTGGCGAATGCGCTCCGACAGCTCCACCATGATCTCGGGGTTGTCGGCCAGGAAGCCCTTGGCGTTCTCCCGGCCCTGGCCGAGCTGTTCGCCGTCGTAGGTGTACCAAGCCCCCGACTTCTTGATGAAGCCCAAGTCCACACCTACGTCGAGCAGTGAGCCTTCGCGGCTGATTCCCTTGCCAAAGGCAATGTCGAACTCGGCCTGGCGGAACGGCGCCGCACACTTGTTCTTGGCCACCTTCACCCGCACCCGGTTACCCACGATCTCGGCTCCGTCCTTGATGGACTCGATGCGACGAATATCAAGGCGGACTGACGAATAGAACTTGAGGGCTCTACCCCCAGGGGTGACCTCGCTCGGGCCGTAGATCACACCGATCTTTTCCCTCAATTGGTTGATGAAGATAGCGATCGTGGAGGTTCGGTTGAGAGTGGCGGTGAGCTTGCGGAGGGCCTGCGACATGAGGCGAGCCTGAAGCCCGACATGGGTGTCGCCCATCTCGCCTTCGATCTCGGCCCGGGGGGTAAGCGCTGCCACCGAGTCCACCACCAAAACGTCGATGGCGCCGGAGCGGATGAGCATGTCGGAGATTTCCAACGCCTGCTCCCCGGTATCGGGCTGGGAGATGAGAAGTTCGTCAACATCGACCCCGATGGCCCGGGCATAGGTCGGATCCATGGCGTGTTCAGCGTCGATATAGGCACAGATGCCGCCGTTGCGTTGGGCCTCGGCAACCACGTGCATTGCCAACGTCGACTTGCCCGACGACTCCGGTCCGAAGATCTCCACGATCCGACCGCGAGGTAGGCCACCCACACCGAGCGCCAGATCCAGGGCCAGGGCGCCGGTGGAAATGGCCTCGATCTCCATGCTCGGACGCTCGCCCATCCGCATGACGGAGCCCTTTCCGAAATGCTTGTCGATCTGACCCATCGCTATTTCCAGTGCCTTGTCTCGCTCCACCGTGGGTTCCTCCCTGATCTGCCGGCGGCCTGGGGCCTCGGGGCGGTTTGGATTGTCGGGGACGCACCCTATGGAGAGGGTGTGACAATTACGCGACGGTAGTTTCGAATCTCTGTTCGATCAAGCACCAGGGCGAATCTCTGTTCGATCGACCGCGGAATCTTTGTCGGCTCCTTACCGGCGGTCGCCCGAATCCAGCGACGGGCTTGGATAAAGAATGGGAAGGGTTGAGTCCCGGCATGTGAGAGCCATTGAATCGGCACCGGCCAGCGCTGCCATGCGGCCGGCGGCCTCGTTCAGCCGGCTTTCGGTAAGGCGACCACTTTCCACGGCAGCAACGAGGGCATCGCGCATACGCAGGGCTTGGCGGCCATCGGTCGCCAAGACCCCGTCGGCGCCGGCCACCACGGCCCGCACGGCGGCTTCGTCGAAATCCCACCTCAGATTCACCGCTCCCATACCGACCGAGTCGGTCAGGGCCACCCCCGTGAAGCCCAGGCTCCTTAGGAGGGCGTAGGCCGACGGCGACATGCTGGCCGGCATGTTCGCCTCGATGGCGTCGTATGCCACGTGGCCCATCATCACCGCGGAAATGCCGGCGTCGATGGCGGCGGCGAATGGGCCGAGGTCAGTCGCCCGCAACGAAGATAGCGGCGTGGCGAGGCGGGGCAGGACCCGGTGGCTGTCACCACTGGCCCGCCCGTGGCCCGGGAAGTGCTTTGCGACGGGCGTCACGCCGCCCGCCACCAGGCCGCGGGCGTAGGCCAACGAATACCGGGCAGCGTCGTCCGGGTCGCCCGAAAAGGCGCGGTCGCCGATGATCCCGTCGCTCGGGCCCGCATCCACGTCGGCCACCGGCGCCAGATCGACGTCGACGCCCAGGGCGGTGAGGCGCCATCCGGTGGTCCAGCCGGCCAGCGCGACCTCGTCGACCGATTCCTCGCGGGCAAGCCGACGGGCGCTCCGGTCATTGCCAAAGATGCCGGCGAAGGTACGGACCCGGCCTGGTTCCTCGTCAGCCATGACCACCAGGCGATGAGGCGCCCTGGTCCGTATCGCCTCGATCAGACGCTGAACCTGATCGGACGACTCTACGTTGCCATCGGTTATGAGTACGCCTCCCACGCCCGACCCGGCCACCTCGTCGACGAGTTCCTCGGACCCTGATCGCACTCCGGGCAGCCCAACAACCAACACGCGGGCGGCTCTTTTGGCCAGCGGTGCGGCGGCGCAAACCGCCGCCGGTTCGGCCGAAGGGCCCGATCCCGCCAGCGCCGCCGATGGGGACCGGCGGGCCAGCCCCACAGTGTCAGACTGCGTTGACGCACTACAGGCGGCGGCGACCATCGCCAGTGCGAGAACGGCGAGGCTCCACACCCCCCGAGGAGGCCGCTCGGGGCCTGGGCTTGCCCGCTCAGAGGCCCGCTCGGGGCCTGGGCTTGCCCGCTCAGAGGCCCGCTCGGGGCCTGGGCTTGCCCGCTCAGAGGCCCGCTCAGAGGCCCGCTCGGGGCCGGGGCTTGCCCGCATCGTCGAAACGTAGACCAGAACCCTGGGAAGCTCGGAGCGCCTACGAGCTAAGCCGTTCTCAACTTCCCCGATACCGGACAAATTCGTAGCTGAGAATCTCGGTCACCGCCCGATAGCCGACACGCCGGTATACCGAATTGGATACCGGATTGGCCAGGTCGGCGTACAACGTCGGCCCCTCCGCTATCGCCTGTGGCAACCCAGTAGTGCCCCGGCTCCGAGGTCGCCGATTCAGAAGCATCGCCGGCCCGGGCTCCCAAGAGGCTGAGAACGAGGTTGTTCTCCACCGGCCTGTCGGCCAGGAAACCACCAGCCAGATCAAGCACCGCCCCGGCATCGTCGAAGGCGGTAACCCTGAACGTCATGACCCAACAATGTCCGCCGAGCAACTCCCAGCGCAGCGAATTTCGCTGACACCCGAACCGGCAGATCAGATCGCAGTCGATAACACCGAAACAATGGCGACGTAGTGGCACGCCGCCGCAGCCACCACCATCACGTGCCATACCTCGTGAAAGCCGAAGGTGGCCGGAAACGGGTTCGGCCAGCGAAGCCCCAGCACAACGCCTCCCAAGGTGTACAACCCGCCTCCCACGAGGATAAGGACCAATTCCGACGTGGTGAGGTTTCGGGCCAGGGCGGGCATGGCGACGACGATGACCCAACCCAGCACGATGTAGGCCATCAGGCCGATGGCCCGCTTTTGGGCGATCCCACCGGCGGCCAGGACCATCCCCGCGCCTGCGCCCGCCCATACGCCGATGAGGATGCCGAGGCCAAGGCGCCCGCCCAGGGTCACCACGCACAGGGGCGTGTACGACCCCGCGATCATCACGAAGATGGTGGCGTGATCCAGACGCTTCATTCGAGATCGGGCGGCAGCAGACCACCTCCCCCGGTGATAGGCGGCGCTCACCCCGAACAAAGCGGTCAGACCGATGGCATAGACGACGGCTGCGATTCGGGCCGTGGGGGTCTGGGCCCTGGCCACAGCCAACAGCCCCGCCGGCAGGGCCACGAAGCAACAAAGAAGATGGAGCAATCCCCGCAGCCTCGGAACGTCGTGAGGTTCACGGGGCGATCTCTGGGTCCCCCGCTGAACGGGCCGACGAGGTGTCGACGGACAGCGGGGGGCCAAGTCACTCACGACCGACCGCCTCGCAGAGCAGCCCGATCACCAAGGACGCCACGACCGACGACACCAGTCCATTCAACAACACGATTAAGCCGGCAAGCGCGCTTTCGCCTATAGAGGCACCTCGTCGGCCCAGACCCTCATCACCGTGAGTTCAACCGCGCCCCACGTCGTGACCATGGCGGCATCGAGAGCGTCACGACCCTGGGCGATCACCACGCGACCGATACGCGGCTCGTTGTTGCGAGGGTCGAAGGTCCACCAACGACCGTCGAGCCAGACTTCGAACCACGAACAGAAATCCATGGGCAGATCTGGCGGTTCGATGCCGATATCGGGCAGGTATCCGGCGATATAGCGGGCCGGCACGTTGAGGGCCCGGCACAGGGTGATCCCGAGCTGGGTGAAGTCGCGACAGACGCCGGTCTTCGATTCCCAGACGTCGCTGGCGGTCGTGAGGGCCGTAGTTGCGCCCACCTCGTAGCTGATGTTGCGGTGGATCCAGTCACACACCGCCTGGACCCGAGGCCATCCCGCCGTAACCGCCCCGAACAGTTCCCACGCCTCGTCGTAAAGCACATCGGGCCAACAGAAGCGGCTGGGCAGGAGGTAGGCGAAGGCTTCGTCGGGCAGGTCTTCGATGGCGGACTGCGCCGCTCTGTGGTCCATCTCGTCAACGTGTGAAGCCACCTGGACGGTGGCGTCGTAGTTCATGACCGACAATCCCGGCGGAAGGACGACCCGATCGCACAAATTGCCGTAGGCGTCGGTGTAGACCCGGGCCACTGCGGGCGGCACCCAGCTTTCGCTGACGATCAGGCACTCGCGGTCTCGCCGGGGACGCACCTGCCAAAGCGATGGAGTCGCCTCCACGGCCACGTGCTCAAACTCGCAGCCCACGCGCACCAACACGTCGGCAACTCTTGCCCATGGCTGTCAACACCGAGCCGCCGGAGTATGTCGGGAGTGTGAACCGCAGCTGCTGGCTCCACCACCTTGGCCGGTCACGGACCCCGAATCTCCTGGCGCACCGGAGGGTCCAGGTTGCGCGCCAGCGTCAGCGCTACGATCGCCACCACCCCGATGGCGATGCCGCCCGCAATTCCCATGGCCTGCACCCCCACCCGGCCGAGCGCGAACGAGGTAACCGGCGCCACCAGGAGCGTGGCCAAGGACTCGAAAGACTGATTGATGGACAGGATCCGGCCGTGCGCCGCCGCCGGGGTGTACCGCTGGAGCAGAGTCTTGAGGGGCACGTAGAAAAAGGCGATATCCACCCCCCACAACACCACCCCGATGAAGGCCACGACCAGCGAGTCCGTGCCCACATAGATGGCTGCTGTCGCCCCCGAGGCCAACGTCGCCCCCGCCACCCACCCCGGAGTCGCAACCCGGTCTCCCAACCACGCCACCAGTAGGCCCGCGCTCACCAGTCCCACGCCGAAGGCCGTCTGGAGAAGCGCGAAGACCGTGTCGGACTTCCCGAGGACGTCACGCACGTAGAAGGGCTCGAGCATCCCGAACAGCGACCAAAGCAGGTAGGTGCCACCGGCCACCCCCAACGCCCACCGAACTCCCGGGTTGTGGCGGGCGATGGCCGCCCCTTGGCGCAGCTCGCCCCACGTCGAAGTGACCAGGGCGGCGTCGACGGGAGGGCCCGGCACCTTGTCGGCCGATCGAGCACCGGGTTCCGGCCCAGCGTCTGCGACGCCGCCGTCGTTGCGATAGAGCCCGGGGGTAACGGGGAGCCGCAACGCCACCACCAGACCGACCAGGAACGTGGCGGCGTCAAGGGCGAAGGCTCCGCTCAGTCCCCACATCGCATTCACGGCGGCGGCCGCTACCGGTCCGACCACCACCGCCAGGTCGTTGGCTCCGCCCAGGAGGGCATTGGCGCGAACCAGCTGGACATCGTCGACCATTCGAGGCGGGAGGGTGTCGAGGGCCGCGGCCGAGAGGGCTTCGATGAGCCCCAACGGAAGCGCCAGAACTATGACGGCTTTGTAGCTACCCGCTTGCGTCAGGGCCAGCGCGTTGAGGACACCCAGCGCGTTGGCGACAACCAGGGCGCGACGGGGTCCGAGGCGGTCAATCGGCACCCCGAGCAGCGGCCCCAGGACGGCACCGGGAACCGATATGACCACGAACAACAGGGCGAGTTCCTGGGCCCCGGCATCGAACCGAAAGGCCGCAAATCCCCAGATGGCCACCAGAGCCACCCAGTTGCCGGTCTCATTGACCGCCTGACCCGCCAGAAGGGCCCGGAATCCACGGACCCTAAGAACGCCGCCCACAGACCCGACCGTACCGGTGCGCCCTCAGGCGGCGCCTCGCTTTAGCGTGGCTCGAATGAGGATCAAAACCCCCACCAAGGCGGCGAGAACCGACGCCCCCAGGACACCGATCTTGGCGGCGTCGCGAATCGCTGCTTGGTCATAGGCCAGCTCCGCGATGAACAGCGACACCGTGAAACCGATACCGGCGATCATGGCGATACCTGCCAGCATCGACCATGTAGTGCCTTCGGGCAGTCGACCAAGGCCGCAGCGAACTGCAATCCACGATGCACCCGTAATGCCCACTACCTTGCCGACCACCAGGCCCACCACTACCCCCAGGGCCACCGCCGAAGTACCGGGAGCAGCAAAGGAGTCGCCCCGAATGCTCACGCCGGCATTCGCCAGGGCGAACAGGGGCACGATCAGAAAGCTCGTCCAGGGGTGCAGCAGGTGTTCCAGGCGCTCGCCTGTGGACACCGAGGACTGGGCGAGGCGCGTTATGGCGACAAGTTCGGAGGGTTTGGGTTCGTCGGCAAGGTCGCCAGCCCACTGGCGCGCCACGGCACCGGCCATGAGCGGTCGGGCGGGCGTCATCAGACCGAGCACCACGCCGGCGATGGTGGCGTGAATGCCCGACGCCTGCGTCGCCACCCAGACACCGATCCCCAAGGCGACATAAGGAGCCAGCCACACCACCCCGATGCGGTGCAGGCCCCCCATCGTTGCAAGTAGCACCAGTGCAACGACCAGGAACTGGGGCTGGACGTCGCTCGAGTAGAAGAACGCAATCACTGCGATGGCCCCGATGTCGTCGACGATGGCCAGGGTCAACAGGAACAGCTTCAAAGACGCCGGGACCCTGTTACCGAGAACAGCTACTACACCGATTGCAAAGGCAATGTCTGTGGCCATGGGGATTCCCCAACCCCCAGATCCGACGCTGCCGTTGGTAATAAGAACGAACAGCAGGGCCGGGACAACCATGCCGCCCGCAGCGGCGAAGGCGGGTAGGGCCGCGGCCCTGGGATCGCGCAAGTCCCCCTCCACCAGTTCGCGCTTGATCTCCAAGCCCACGACGAAGAAGAAGATGACCATGAGGCCTTCGTTGATCCAGTGTTGGAGGTCGTTGGCCAACGTGAAGCGGCCCAACTCGAGGGAGAGCTCGGTGTCCCACAGCGCGTTGTAGGACCCACGCCAGGGCGAGTTGGCCCACGTGAGGGCGATCACGGCAGCGGCCAGCAGGGCGAGTCCGCCGGAGGCCTCCGTTTCCAGAAAGCGCCTCACCGCCTGCGGCACCCGACGCCCGGGCATCGCTGAGGCGGCGCCGGTCAGCTCATTCGACAATGACTTCGGCGACAAGGACTTCGGCGACAAGGACTTCGGCGACGAGGACTTCGGCGACGAGGACTTCGGCGACAAGGACTTCGGCGACAAGGACTTCGGGGAACAACCGTCGTCACCATCGGTGGCCATATGAAAAACTCCTTGGTCGCGACTAATAAGTCGCCGACCAGGCTTCCCGGCACACCCACCACCACTGTGGCCCCCTTAGTCTGCCACGGTCACCGGGCGAGGTCAGCGGCCCTCGAAGCGGGCCAGCGCCTCGGACCGCTCCGCCTTGCGATCGACGATCGCCTTGGGGTAACCCGGGGGCGCTCCGGTCTCCAAAGTCCAAGGCTCATGGATGCTCGGGGCCTTCAGCTCTCGAAGCTCGGGAACGTAGCGGCCGATGTAGTCCCCGTCGGGGTCGAAGCGTTTCGACTGGGTTAGCGGATTGAACACCCGTGCATAGGGCGACGGATCCGTGCCGGTGCCGGCCACCCACTGCCAGCCGTGACTGTTCGAGGCTAGGTCGCCGTCGACGAGGTGAGCCATGATAGGTGGGCAGACCGCTGTCCCAAAAGCGTCTAGCCGCCCGCTTGGCCGCCGCCTCCCCCGGCTCTGGCAGCGCAGCGTCGACAGGGGGAACCGAGGGAAGGTCGTCGCCACCGATACCATCGACAAGCGGTGGGGTGGAGGGGGCGGAGCGGGGCGCCGGCCGGGACCCACAACTCTTCGTCGAGAACGAAGACGCCTACCACCGGCGACCCCTGCCCGATGGCGTCGAGCAGGGCCGGATTGTCTGACAGCCGCAAATCGCGACGGAACCACATGATCGCCGGGCCAGCCATTGGCCCTTTGTCGCCGAGTCGGGGCGCGTTCAAACGTCGATTGCCTTATGGGGGGAGGTCACACAGTCGGGGGCTCTGCCCCCGACTGTGCCCCCCCATCAACGCTCGACGAATATCACCAACGGCGCGACGACTCCGTGCCTCTCCATCACCGCTGCCACCTCTGGCGGCGGCGAAGAAAGCGCCTCCGTCAGCGCCTCCACATCATTGACCTCTGCGGCGACCGCAACGATGTTGCTTCCATCCGGTCCCACATGGTCGACCACATTGGTCCCCCCAAGCCCTCCGATAGCTGCGGCCCTTTCGGACTTGAACTCCAACCACTTCCCGACGTCGACGACGTTGTGGGTGACGACAATTTTGGGCATGAAGCCTTCTCCTTACGGTTGCTGCGGTCGATGGTTGGCTAGGTGAGGTCGCGATTGTCAAAAACGAACTGGCTGGCAACGAAAGTTGCCCCCTGAGGGTCCTTGATGACGGCTATTCGTGTCCATGGGGCGTCCATTGGACCGGCGACGATCTCGCCTCCGAGTTCGCTTGCCTTGGCTGCCGTGGCACCGACATCGTCGGTCGCAAAAAACGACGCCCCAGTGCGCCGGCGTCGCGGTGTCGTCCTCCCCAATCGGATTCAACGCTGCAACAACGTCGACGAACCCGTCAGGGGCTCCCATCTCCGTCATCCGCTCGCGAAGACCCGGGGTCGCCTCCTCTAGGTGATCGCTGTAGCCCGGGAGCGTCCACATCGGTCCGCCGGGCCAACCCAGCGTCTCCCAACCGAACACGGCGCCGTAGAACCTCCTGGCGCCCTCAGGGTTTCGGGTGGCGAGTCCGTTGAAGACGACCGAACCGTGCTCGTTGACGATCTTCGACCCCTTGTGGCTCTTGGCCTCCCAGACAAAGAACACTGCTCCCTCGGGGTCGGCCAGTACTGCCATCCGCCCGGCGTCCATGACGTCGAAGAGTTCCATTGCCACTGCGCCGCCGGCATCTCGAGCCTTGGCTGCCGACTCATCCGCGCTGGCCACCCAGACGTAGGTATTCCACATCGCCATGGGTGGGGAACCTTCTGGGACCGAGCCGACCGCCGCTACGTCCCCGCCACGGATGCGGCCGATGAAGTACTTCCAGTCCGATGCTTCGGGCATGACGTTTGAGAACTCCCACACGAATAGGCCGGAGTAAAAAGCGAGGGCTGCTTCGGGATCGGGCTGACTTGTGTCAACCCAACACGGAACACCGGGTATATAACCGTCTCGCTCGGGCATGGGAGCGCCTCCTTGTTCGCCAGTGCGAGAAGCCTACGCGGGCCATGGCGCGCCGCTGACGACACCGGTGGACTGTCGCTGAAATGATGACCGGATGAGTCCTATCCGCACTCAGATCGTGTTCGACGCCGTCGAGCCGCACGCGCTTGCGAGCTTCTGGGCGGCGGCACTGCACTACGAGCCAGAAGAAATCGACGCCTTTGTTCGTGGACTTCTGAACGCCGGCGCGGTGCCCGCCGACCTGGTGACCGAGGTCGACGGAAAGGGCGGTGGAAGACGGTGGCGTCGCTCCGCCATCCCGACGACGGGGTCGACGAGCGGGGCGCAGGGACCGGTCGCCGCCTCCTGTTCCAGGCAGTACCGGAGGCCAAGGCCCGTCAAGAATCGGGTGCATCTCGATCTGTTGGTCGGTCCCGAGGGCTGCAACTCAGAGGTCGAGCGGTTGGAAGCACTTGGCGCCACCGTGCTGAACGTGCACGAGGGGGACGACGGGCGTTGGGTTCTGATGTCGGACCCGGAGGGAAACGAGTTCGACGTGTCTTAAAGCGCGCGAGCCCCAGGCCGGACCGCGAGGTAGTGGGGGCGCTGAGGGAGGATCGGTTCACGTGCCAGGGTCAGCGCTGCCCGGGGATCCAATCGATGATGGCCCCGGCGATTGTCCGCACCGGAGGCACCAAGTGCCCCCTGTAGGACACCAGCCAGTGCGACAACAACTGCCTCAACTCGGCTTTGGGACTACGGCCTTTGGGCACCATCAAGGCGTTGGCGTATTCCTTGACCGCCTCGTCGAGGTCGACGAATCGAGATCGACTCGCCATGGGCACGACCCGCACCGCTGGCTGGATTCCCAGTTGACGGATCACACCTAGGGCGTCCAGATAGGTGGGCCCCGGGCAGCGTGGGCGGCCGTGGAAGTGGCGCCAAAGAGGGTCGAGCAGCGCATCGTTGGAGTACGCGCCCAGGTAGAGGAGCACTCGTCGACGTGCTGCGGCGTCCATGGCGGCCACGAATGCGGCGCCATCTGCCACGAGCGTCATCACGAACGATGAGAAACACACATCGGCCGGCTCGACTTGGACCTCGGGCCAGCGACCCACCACGGTGGTGACGTTGGTGATGTGGTCTTCCCGGCTTCGGCGCCGCAAGGCTCGGAGCATGGCCGGGCTTGCGTCCAGGGCGGTAACCCCACCCACGTGGGGAGCCAGGGTGAGGGTGAACCTCCCAGCCCCGGCGCCGACGTCGAGGGCAGTGCCGGTGCGGGGGGTGTGGCGGCGCAGGGCTGCCAGAAAAGGATCGGATCGCATTCGTTCGGCCGGCCACGAGGTCGAGAACGACCGGGCCTGACGGTCCCAGAAAGCAGATTCCCCAGGAACCCGCTCGGGTTGCAACCGGGCCGTCTCTGCCATGCGGGTCTCCACCAGGAACGTCCAGCGCTGGGGGGCGTCGATCAGCGAATCCTTTCACTTGGGTGTCAGCCCAGGGCCTTCGCGAGCGTGCCAGGACCTGCGTCCAACGTCAGGCCAGGACGCCTCGAAGCCGGTCCATGCGGTCGGGAACCACCCGATACCAAACCCAGCGGCCACGCTTGTCGCCGACGATCAGGCCGGCGTCGGCCAATACTTTGAGGTGGTGGGAGATCGTCGGCTGCGATCGGCCCAACGGCGCCACCAGATCGCAGACACAGGCCTCACCCGCCTCGGCCGAGGCGATCAGGCTCAGGAGTCGGAGGCGGGCGGGATCGGCCAGTACGGCAAAGCCCCCGGCCAATGACTCCGCCGCCGTTTCCGTGAGGGGAGCCTGAAGGACCACCGGGCAGCACTCGTCGGCGCCGGTTGGAGCGGATGGCTCCTTCGGCTTGACACCCAGCCCCCGATCCATTGGTAGTCAGGGGCGCGCCGCTCGCAGAGCGAGCACGTTTCCCCATCCCCCTTTCAATCCGTGCGTGCGGTTTTCCCGCACACGGCTTTCCGACGGTCTTCTGGACATGGTTACGCAGCCTTCGGGTATCGAATGGTGCCCATGAGTTGGTGCAGGCCCTGGTCGTGGAACCAGGCGCGGGTCCATTGGCTCAACTGGCCCGCCCGGAGGTTGCGGCCACGCTTCTTGATGAGCAAGCGCGTCAGCCGCCACCACACATAGCGGTCCAGTGCTTTGAACTTGATCGCCGCGTTGCCGGTGCGGAAGTAGTTGCCCCATCCCCGGAGAAACAGGTTCAGCCGCTCGATGACGGCCTTCAACTCCATCCCCACCATGCTTCGGCCGGTGAGCGCCTTGACTCGCTGTCGTGCACGCTTCATCGACCGCAGCGCCGGCCAGCGATG
>Ga0187894_10005332_pt1 | contig 13198 bp, 13 predicted proteins | sample GBC1701081metaG_FD_136650 | JGI IMG/M metagenome (GOLD analysis project Ga0187894, IMG submission 136650) | White microbial mat communities from a lava cave in the Kipuka Kanohina Cave System on the Island of Hawaii, USA - GBC170108-1 metaG ... | reverse complement strand
GAAAGCATTGTCGCCGCGCTCGACACTGAATATCAGGAAGCGGTGAAGAACAATGACGTGGCCACAATGGATCGCATTCTGGCTGATGATTTCGTACTCGTCACGGGGAATGGCCGAGCCTACTCCAAGGCCGATCTGCTGAGGGAGGCGGCTGAAAAAACCGTGATTTACGAGCGTCAGGAGGATACCGATCAGGTCGTTCGCATCTGGGGCGACACTGCCGTCGTTACTGCTCTCCTGTGGGCCAAGGGGGCTGACCGCGGAGAACCCTTCGATTACAAAGTATGGTTCAGCGATACCTATGTTCGCACTCCTACTGGCTGGCTCTATGTGTTCGGTCAGTCTTCGCTCCGACTTCCCGCGGCATCCGAGTGATCGGGCGTATCTCCCCCGATAAAGAGCCCGATAAGTAGCTCGACATGGGTATGAGTCAGCCAATAGGATGAATCTCAGAATTTATTTGCAGCTTGAGAGGTGGTAGTCAGATGAATTTTTTATCCGTACCCGCGCAGGTTAACCACAATGGATTTCGTGTCAGTCTCCTGACCGACCCGCCAGGCCTAATTGAAGTCCCAGGCCTGGAAGAGGCGCGAGTTTCCATTCATGTTGGGCCGCCCGTTGAGGTCTCATGCCGCAGAGCTGGATACTACCATTGCGGGACGTCAGTATACGGCGATATTCACATCATTCCGGCGAACACGCCGAGTGTCTGGGAGGTAAGAGGGAAAGACACATTTCTCACTTTGAGCGCGTCTCCCACGTTTTTGAATAAGGTGGCGGAAGAATTAGGGCTTAATCCGGGCGGGATAGAAATAAGAAATCGTTTCCAGGTGCGCGACACTCAGTTAGAGAATATCGGGTGGGCGCTGAAGGAAGAGATGAAATGCGGCTATCCGTGTGGCCAGCTATACTTCGACAGCCTCTCCGTGGCCGTTGCGACTCGGCTGATCTGCTACCACAGCTCGAAATCCATGGAGATGAAAAGATCGAACAAACGCTTGTCAGATCGCAGGCTCAGGCGGTTGTTCGACTATATCGAGGACAACCTCGCCGAAAACATTTCACTTGGCGACCTCGCGGCGGTGATCGATCTGAGTGTCTCGCACTTCAAGGTCCTCTTCCGCGAAGCGGTGGGCTTATCTCCGCATCAGTATCTGATCAGACGACGGGTAGAGCGCGCAAAGAATCTGCTCGGCGAAGGCAAACTATCAATCAGTCAGATAGCGGCTGAGAGCGGTTTCGCTCACCAGAGTCATCTCGCGCATCACATGCATCGAGTGCTGGGCGTGGCGCCTAAGACGCTGCGAAAACGATATGAAAACGCGTTCGCGCCCGCCGCGTCGCGTCCATAGAGATCTTAATTTCAAACTCTTACCGCCTGTCCTGAAACAGCCGAATCGTAAAGCGCGACCACAACCTCCAACGACTTCCGCCCCTCTCTTCCATCTATCATCGGCGCGCGGTCTTCGATCACTGCCCGCATCATGTCTTCGATCTGGCGGCGATGGCCTTCATTTGAAATCGCAGCCGGATTGGCCGAGCCGTCGGTGATCTGCTCGCCGTCTCCGGCCACCTCGCTCTCGCCGTCAATCGCCCAGCAACTGATCGCGTCCCCGTCCAGGATCACAGTCCCGCGTTCGCCTGAGATTTCCAGGCGGCGTTTGAAGCCTGGTTTGGCGGAAGTCGCGGCCTGGATCACGCCGAGCGCGCCGTTCTGAAATCGCAGGCTTGCGACCAGCGTGTCTTCGGCTTCGATGTGCGGGTAACGCAACGCGGATTTCATCGCAAACGCGGTATCAACCGGCCCCATCATCCACCGCAGCAGGTCAACCGTATGGATCGCCTGGTTGATCAATGCGCCGCCGCCGTCCAGCGCCATCGTGCCATGCCAGGAGTCGGCGTAATATTCCGGCGCGCGATACCATTTCACATAAGCGTCGCCGATCATCAATCGGCCTAATTGCCCTTCGTCAATCGCGCGTTTGATCTGTTGCACAGCGGGCAGAAATCGCGATTGAAAGATCACGCCGAGTTTGACGCCGTTGCGGTCGCAGGCTTCGATCAACGCGTCGGCTTTTTCGAGCGTGGTCTCGATTGGCTTTTCGACCAGCACGTGTTTACCGGCGCGCGCGGCGGCGATGCCCTGTTCCGCATGCAATCCGCTCGGCGTGCAGATGTTGACGATCCGCAATCCGGGATGATTTAGAAACCGGTCGTAATCGGTATAGCCGGTCGCGCCAAACTTCGCCGCGAATTCCGCCGCGCGTTTTTCATCGCGGGCACATACGGCGACCAGGCGCGCGCCCGGAATCGAAGCGATTGCTTCAGCCTGAACTTTGCCGATCATTCCACAGCCGGCGACGCCGAATCCGATCTCTGTAGTCATCTTTTTCTTCCCGTAAAAATTTGAGATTTGAGGGTTGTGATTGCACAATCACGGCGCGCAATCATACAAATGGAGAACAATATGCCAATCACTATTTCCGGTTTTCATCATGCCGGATTTCTCGTAACCGAGATCGAACGCTCGGCGGATTTTTACGAAAACACGCTCGGGTTGAAGGCGCTGCCGCGTCCCGAGCTGGGCTTCCCCGGACGATGGTACGATCTGGGCAATGGGCAGCAGCTTCACCTGATGAGCGTCGCCGCGATGCCCGGCCACGCCGATCCGCCGCGCCACGACCGCCACATCGCGCTCGGTGTTCCCGACGTTCAAGCGACCGAACGACAACTGCTCGAAATGGGCGTCGCGGTGAGTTACGGCAGCGGGCGCGCGGGCAATCCGCAGCTCTTCATCCGCGATCCCGACGGCAACACGATTGAACTGCGTCCCGCGCAGATCGTATTCGCCCCCTCCGAGTGAGGTCAATACTTTTGCTCCGGCCTTTTGTGTTTGGAAAAAGCCGTGGGCTATACTCCGCGCGCCGCAATTGGCGGCGACAACCAAGTTCATCGCTAATCGCAATCACCCAGACAAATCGAGATTATTCACACGCGACGTTTCATCGCGTGATGAAACAGGAGCCGGAGTATACCTGTTACCACATCCACCTTGTCGCACAACCAAAACCAATCAATTCGAAAACCGAGAGTGAGATTTGAAAATGTCTGATTCGAGCGCGCCAAATTACAAACGCATCGCCTCGCTCAAAAACGCCGACGATTTCGCAAACTACATCGAGCGACTCGGCGTCGAGCTTCAATTCGACCGCGAGCTTCAACACGGAGCCGGTTCGCCGTTAGGCCAACCGTATCAACTCGACGATTTCAAAATCGGCAACCGTTTCTGCATCCTGCCGATGGAAGGCTGGGACGGCACGGAAGACGGCAAACCTTCCGAGCTGACGATTCGCCGCTGGAAAAATTTCGGCGAGAGCGGCGCGAAATTGATTTGGGGCGGCGAAGCGGTGGCCGTCCGCCACGACGGGCGCGCGAATCCGAACCAGTTGATATCGTCGGAAGAAACTACAGCCGAGATTGAAGTGTTGCGAAAGATTCTGGTCGTGGCGCACGAGGAGAGATGCGGATCGAGCGACGACCTGCTCGTCGGATTGCAGCTCACGCACTCCGGACGCTTCGCGCGGCCCAACGATAAAAAGAGCCTCGAACCGCGCATCCTCTATCGCCACCCGATCCTGGATCGAAAATTCAACATCGCGCCCGATCACGCATGCCTGACCGACGCGGAGATCGACGACCTGATTGGCGATTTCGTGAAGGCCGCCGTGCGAGCCGAGGCCGCCGGCTTCACCTTCGTCGATCTGAAACATTGCCACGGCTATTTGGGCCATGAATTTTTGAGCGCGACCACGCGCGAAGGCCGTTACGGCGGCGCGTTTGAAAACCGCACGCGATTTTTGCGCGAGCTTGTGACGGGTGTGCGACGTGACGCGCCGAGCCTGATGATCGGCGTGCGGCTGAGCGCATTCGATCTCCTGCCGTTCAAGATGGGCGATGACCGGCGCGGAATTCCAGAGCCTCATAACGGCCGTTATCAGCATGCGTTCGGCGGCGACGCTGAAAATCCGCTGGCGATCGATTTGACCGAGACCTTCCAGTTTTTCGACCTGCTTGACGAATTGAACATCAAACTCGTCTGCGTTTCGGCCGGCAGCCCTTATTACAACCCGCATATTCAGCGGCCCGCGCTCTTCCCGCCTTCCGATGGGTACGAACCGCCGGAAGACCCGCTGGTAGGCGTCGCGCGGCAGATCAAAGTCACGGGCGAATTAAAAGCGCGCTATCCGCAAATGTGTGTCGTCGGATCAGGCTATACCTATTTGCAGGATTGGCTGCCGAACGTCGGACAGTATTACGTGCGCGCCGGACAAGTCGATTTCGTGGGGCTGGGGCGAATGGTTCTGGCCTATCACGACCTGCCGCTGGACGTGATCAACGGCGCGCGGCTGCAAACGAAGCGGCTGTGCCGCACGTTCAGCGATTGCACGACCGGGCCGCGCAACGGACTGGTGTCGGGCTGTTATCCGCTCGATCCGTTCTACAAAGAGCGCCCAGAGGCGGAACAACTCAAGGCTTTTAAACAGCAGTTGAAATAAAACGCGAAGGGAGTCTCAGCCATGGGAGAAAACATAATCCTTGAAAAGTCATACAAGTTCGCCTTGCGCACAGTGAGGTTGTACAAGTATCTGACCGAAGTTAGGAAAGAGTTCGTTATGAGCAAGCGGCTGCTGACAGACGGAACTGATCTGGGGGCGCACATCAAAGCCGCTCAGGAGGCCGAATCGAGAGCTGGTTTCATCCACGAAATGAGCGCGGCGCTGCAGAAAAGCTCCAAGACCGAATACTGGTTGCAACTCCTGCGCGACGGCGAATTCCTGGATGAAAAAGAGTTTGATTCGATGAACGCCGACAACCTGGAACTGTTCAGCCTGCTGACCTCCATCGTCAAAACATCGAGAAGTCGGCAGTAACTGAGCGCCCGCATTCTCAACTTTCCATTCTCCCGTCTCCATTCTTTGGCAGGTAAATGCGCGTGTGGGTTATTCCAATCAGCAAAGACGGCAACCGCCTTTTGCCTGAAAATGGAAAAGTGAAAATGTAGAATTGAGAATGGTCTTTCGATTTTTTTTCGCCCGTCAAACAAATCGCGGCATTCACCACATCTTCAATAGCGGGCGGAAAACCCGCTCGAATTTCAATCTCTAATTCGCACGGAACAGATTAGTGGACGACAGGTACGCCATCGAAAATTTCCTGCTAACCGGCGCGGAAGAGGCCTTCTGCGATCTGTTCGAATCCGTCTATCCGCGCGTGCGGCGCTATTTCCTGCTGCGCGGAATGGAAGCCGGGGAAGCGGAAGACCTGGCGCAGAATGTGATGGTCATCGTCTACCAGCGAGCCGGTGAAGTGCGCGGGAAGGAGTTCTTCTATGGTTGGCTGTTCAAGGTGGCGAAAAATGAGTTGGCGCGTTTTTGGCGTCAGCGTCAAACGCGCAATCGCATCGCCGAGATGGAGCCATTGAGCGATGAATTGGCGGATAAATTGATGACTGAAATGGAGGCGGCGGAAGTCTCGAACTTCGTCGAGTGGGTGAGTTATCTTGAGCCGTCGGAGCGCGACATCATCATTCTCCGGTTCATCGAAGAACTCAGTTACGAAGACCTGGCCATGACGCTCGGCATTCCAATTGGCACGGTGAAATGGCGGCTCTTCAACGCGAAAAAGAAGCTCGCCCCGATTATTAAGGCCTCGCTGCCGAAGACAGTGAGGCGAATTAATTAGCTGTCGATGGATTTTATGACGCACTTATTTTCCGAAGAAGAGTGGAACGATTATATCGAAGGGGAGGTTGACGAAGAGACGCGTGACCGCGTCGAGGCGCACCTCATCGGATGTTTAAGCTGCTGGGAATTTTATGAGCGGATGGCGAACGCCACTCATGCGCTGCGTGTAAGCGGGGCGGGGACGCGAGCTATATTTGCGCTGCATGACCAGCAATTACACGCCGGGTTACGCGGCGTCTTCACAAAGATCAATGCGGTGGAGGCAGAGAGTGGCGCCGCCGGCCTCAAGTCTCACCGCACAATTCAGCAGAGGCTGGACGCGCTGGCGGCGGTGATGACGCCGATGTGCGGTTCGCGAACGGCGATCAAGGCGTTGCGCGCCGCCGCGCAAGTCTCGCCCGCCCGCTCGCTCGAACGGGTGACCGAAGACAACTGGACCTCGTTCCTGGCAAGTTTGAAATCCATCGCCGCCGTGATGTGCGGCGAAACCGGCGCGCGACTGGTTTGGGAGAGCGGACAATTTTGATTGCGGAGTTGAGAGACTCCGCAATCCGCAATCCGCAATCGTTATGATCGCAGCACGCATTACACCGAAAATTGTCTGGTTTGGGCTGGCGCTCAACCTATGCGCATGGCTGGCTGTGCACTTGCCTTGGCGGGCGGGGCTGACGCCGCGCGTATGGATGGCCGAAAGCGCGATCAAGACGGCGTTTTTGTGCGCGGCATACGGGCTGGCGCTGGCGCTCAACATGGAGATCGCGGCGGAGTATCGGCAGACGCGTTGGCTGCGCGTAGCGTGGTTGGCGCTTGCCGCCAACGCCGGTGTTTCCATCGTCAGAATCATTGTGGAAAGCTCGCTGCTCAATCTGATCTGGCCAGGCCACACGCGCGCGCCGCTGTGGGGATTGCTGCAGCATTTAACGATCGTGCCGGCCAACGCTTTTCTGCTGTTCGGCATGTTGGCGATGTGGTGGGCTTATCATCAGGTCGGACTGGGCTTCACCATAGAGAAGCGTGATTACGCCGCGATTGCCGGCATTCTGGGTTTGATCGTCGCATTGGTGGTTTTCCGCGAAGGATTGAGCGAAGCGCGCTCTCCCTACGCGCTGAGCCGTTGGCTGCAACTGAGCGGGTTGGCGCTGCTCTCGCTCAGCGCCGCCGCCAGCCTGGTGCTTCATCGAATGGCGATGCAGATGAGTGGCGGGAAACTGGCGGTCGCCCTGAGTTTTCTGACTTTCTACACGTTGCTGCGCGGTGTGCTGGTTCTGATCCAGGCCGGACAGAGAGTGTCCTTGATGGAGGGCCAATCGCCCGGCGTCCCCTATTCGCTCTTCGTCGGGCTTTGCTGGCAGGCGGTGCCGTGGGTTGCGGCGCTGGCGGCGGCTTATCGCGCCGAGATGACTGTTCACGCGGCGCGCGAGCTGGAGCAGCAACGCGCGGCCAAAGCTGTTCTGGCTTCGGCTTAATCTAAAAACCTGAAAAAAAATTACTGACTGAGAATGCGGGCTGCGTAGCCGGCCTGACATTCGTGTGCGCTTTGCCGTGATCTGCTGGGATGTTCGGCGCTTTCAACCGGAGTGTCGTCAGGTTAGTGAAACCTGTTTCCTGACACTTATCCACGATAATTGGCCCGAAATCGGAGGAATGCAATGAACCGCAGAATTATCACCATCGCACTATTGCTTCTGGTCATCATCTACAGCGGCTTCGGCGGCGCGCTGGCGCAAACCATTACCGGGCGTATCTCCGGCACGGTCACCGACGCCAACGGCGGCGCAGTTCCCGGCGTGATCGTAAAGATAATCAACGAAGCGACTCAGCAAACCCGCAACGCAATGACCGATCCAAACGGTTTTTACGTCGCGACCAATCTGCCGGTCGGCAATTACAGAGTGATGGTTGAACATCAGGGATTCAAAAAAGCGGCGAAGACCGGTTACGACCTTGTCGCCGACGGACGATTGAGTGTTGATTTCACGCTCGAACCTGGCGCCGTATCTGAAAGCGTTGAAATCGTCGCGGCCACTGGTGAGGCGGTCAACTCGGTTTCGGGCGAAGTCGCGCGAGTGATTGACCAATCGCAGGTGCAGGAACTGGCGCTCAACGGCCGAAATTACCTGCAGCTTGCCAGCCTGATTCCAGGCGCGCCCTTGCTGGAAGACAATGCGCTCAGCCTGACCACTTCCTTGAGCGTCTCGCAGCCGATCAACGGTAATCGCGGCAACTCCAACCTGCTCACGGTGGACGGCGGCTTCAATCTGGACTCCGGCAGCAACAGCTCCCAGATCAACAATGTCGGCATTGACTTCATCCGCGAGGTCAACATCAAGACCTCGAATTTCTCCGCCGAGTATGGCCGCAATTCCGGCGCTTCGATCAACGTCGTGACGCGCAGCGGCGAGAACAAATATCATGGCGGCGCCTTCGAAAACATCCGTAACGACAAATTCGACGCCAACAACGTTTTCAACGTCGCGCGGGGCCGCGATGCGGACGGGAAAGAGGTCGTGCCTCGTCCTCCGCTACGCTTCAACAATTTCGGCTTCAACTTCGGCGGGCCGATCATCAAAGACAAATTCTTCGTCTTCGGCGGCGTCGAGTGGAAATACATCCGCCAATTCACCCCCACCGTGTTGCGAACTCTGCCGACGCGCGCCGAACGCGCCGGAGATTTCAGCGCGCGCGCCAATGTCTTCCTGAAAGACCCGGCCAAATCGGGGACGTGCAACGCAACGACGCAAACCGCATGCTTCCCCAACCCCAAAATTATCCCGGCCAACCTGATCTCAGCCGATGGCAAGGCTGTCGCCGCGGTCTATACCGCAATGGAAAAACGCGCCATCTCATACACGGACACAGCGACGGCCAATAATGCGCTCTTTGCGGAGCCAAACCCATTCGACAATCGTGAAGATTTGATCCGGCTCGATTACCGTATCAACGAGCGGCATAACATCTATGGCCGCTACATTCACGACAAGTATGATCTGATTGACCACGACTAAAGGCGGCAATCCTTTCAACGGTTTGGTGCGCGCAGGCGATGGCGTGCCGATGGACGAGTTAGGGCGTGTGCCGAGCGGCAATAGCGCAGCCGTGCTCGCCGTGCCGGCGGGAGCGCCGCGCGGTATTTATAATCCGCAACATCTGTTCGCGCCGCGCTTCAGCTTCGCCTACGCGCCGTTCAACGACAACAAGACGGCGATTCGCGGTGGATTCGGCATCTTCTACGACAGACCGGAAGGCAACCTGATCTTTTCGGCGGTCAACGTCCCGCCATTCATCGGCAGCGCGTCGTATGAAAACGGCAACCTGGCCGCGCTGACCAGCGCCCGAGCTTCGGCGGCCGTCGCGCCGATTACCTGGGCGGTGAGATTTCGCCGCCGGGCGACGAACGCAACCAGGCGCGCTGGTTCAACACGGAAGCTTTTGGTCCCGCGCCCGAAGATCGTCGTGGCAACGCCAGCGTCGGTATGATTCTGGGGCCAGGGCGAAACCTCTGGGACCTTTCGCTGCGCAAGCAGTTCCTGATTACCGAAAAGGTCAAGCTGCAATTCCGTGGCGATATGTTTAACGCGTTCAACCACGTCAACCTGAACCTCTGTAGCAACACCTGTCCCGGCTTGATCGTAAACCACGCGGACAATAACTACGGCACAATCACTACCGCCGCGCCTGGCCGCCAGGTGCAACTTGGGTTGAGATTGACGTTCTAAAACGCCAACTCAACGCGTAGGTGGGACAGGCAAAAATAGTTGTGTTATCTTGCCTGTCCCTTTTTCAGTTTTCCATCTTCAAAACCGCAAATGCAATCAATCGTAATGGCGCAGAAGAAAATCCTTTATGACGCGATCATTGTTGGTTCTGGCGCGGCCGGCGGCATCGCCGCGCACGTGCTGGTCAACAAAGGCCTCAACGTCCTGCTGCTCGAAATCGGCCCGAAGTGGGATCGCAACACGATCTTTCACACGGAACATTCCTGGCCTTACGAAATGCCATTTCGCGGCCTGGGCAAGCCGGGCCAATACGACGGCCTCTGGAAGGTCAGCGCTTACACCGAACACCTTTACGTCCACCCGCGCATTGACCGGTACGCTCTCGCTCCGGGAACCGATTTCCATTGGACGCGCATTCACGCCGTCGGCGGGCGCACCAACACCTGGGCGCGCGTCAGCTTGCGCATGTCCGAATTCGATTTCAAGCCGAAATCCATACAAGACGGCGCGGGCGAAGACTGGCCGATCTCCTATCAAGACTTAGCGCCTTATTACGACAAGGCTGAAGACCTGATGGGCGTCTTCGGCACGCGCGAAGGTTTGGAGGTCACGCCCGACGGCAATTATCACGCGCCGACTCCGCCGCCACGTTGCGGCGAAGCCCATTTGATCAAAGGCGGCAAAAAGGCCGGCATCCCAATCATCCCGATTCGCAAAGCGATCATTCTGCGCAATCGCGAAGGCCGTTCAGCCTGTCATTACTGCGGCAATTGCGATTACGGCTGCCAGACGGCATCGCGATTTTCGACGCTCGACGCGATCATCCCGACACTGGTTGGCCGGAAGAATTTCACGCTGCGCACGGGCGCGGCCGTCCATCGCGTCTTGCTCGATCCGAAGACCGGCAAGGCGCGCGGCGTCGAATTCATCGATACGAAAAACAAACTGACTTACGAAGCCCGCGCAAAGGTCGTCGTGCTCGGCGCGGGCGCGATGGAATCCACGCGCATCCTGCTCAATTCCAAAACGCGTCATCACGAAAACGGCCTGGCAAACGCTTCGGGCGCGCTCGGCCATTACCTGATGGACAATTTCAAGGCCGGGATGATCGGCGGGTGGTTGACGAACCTGAAAGGCGGCGAAGTCTTTAACGACGATGGCTCCGGTGGCGGACACATTTACATTCCTCGTCATACGAACCTGAAAGGCGGGCGCAAAGTTCCGGTCTTACGCGGCTGGCAGTATCAACCCAATAGCGGTTCCAGCGCATTCCCCGGCTTTGCCAAACGTGTCGATGGCTTCGGCGCGGCGTTCAAGAAGGAGGTGCGGGACCTCAACCCGACACGCGTGTCTATGGCGGGCTTCGGCGAATGTCTTCCCTACTTCGACAACTACTGCGAGATCGACCCCGGCGGGTTGAACGATCGCTACGGCATCCCGCAGCTTCGGTTCCACGCGAAATGGGGCGACAACGAGTTGAAGATGGCGGAACTGATGTTCGACACCGCCGAAGAATTGCTGCGGGCAGCCGGCGCTGAGGTCATTCCTTACACTCGCACTTTGCCGCCGCCGCCCGGCGACGCCACGCACGAAGTCGGTACCGCGCGAATGGGGGCGGATCCGAAAACATCGGTGCTCAACAAATTCAATCAGGCGCACGAAGTCAAAAATCTCTTCGTGGTTGACGGAGCGTCGTTCGTCTCCTGCCCGGAGAAGAATTGCACGCTGACGATCACGGCTGTCGCGTGGCGGGCGAGCGAATATCTGGCCGAAGAGTTGGGCAAGGGGAACATCGGTTGAGAATCCCTCGGCCAACAACCCAATAGAGAGTTGTTTTTCAGTATCACACAGTTAATCCTGGTTTCTGTGTTGCTGCTCAGTGTGGCCGAGCGCCTGGGCGGTTGGCGCCAATACGCAGAGCTGGCGTCTCATTTCAAAGCTCAGCGCCTGCTGATTTCAATCGCCTGTCTGCTCTCTTGTCTCTTCCACTGGGAGCCGGGTTGGGCGGCTGTCGCGGCTTTTAGCGTGGCTATCAATTGGGCCGCGGTCGTTCCATCCTGGCCGGCATTTCTGTTTTTCAAATGGTTGATGATCCCGATAGATCATTGTTTGGTAAGTAATGACATTCGCGTCGTCGATGTGAAGACCGGCGCTTCAATCGGTTCGGACCATCTGCCATTGATCGTTGAGCTTGAGATTGCGGCTTCAGATGCCTCCGTAGAGGGAATTTTCGATTAAATTGGAGATTGAGCGATGAAGAAGATTTTGACAATGACGGTTTTGGTTTTGACTGGAGTATTGATTGGGTGGCAGGCGGCGACGTGGAGTCAATCAAGAACTTTGGCGCGAGCTTCAGCGCAAGATTCCGGCGAGTCAAAAGCCTCGGCTACCGAAGGCTACGTCCTTGAACACGACGCCGATGTGGCCAAGCCTGGCCCCGCGCCGCATAGAGGTCCCGGACGTTCCACCGGCTATAGCTTTTTTGAGAAAGCGGCGGGCTTCAAACAGGTCTTCCGCAAACGCGTGCTGCACCCCGGCGCGGCGATTGGCTATCATCTACAGAAAGAACATGAAGTCTATTACATCCTCAGCGGCGAAGGCGTAATGCAAATGAACGGCAAGGAATTTCCCGTCAAGCCGGGCGACGCGATTCTCACCCGCCCTGGCAGTTCGCACGGATTGAAGCAGATGGGCAAAGACGATCTCGCGTTGATCATCGTTTACGAAAAATAGATCGTGTCGAATAGACAGAAAAATGTGAGACAGAAAAATAAGACATTCCAGGTTCGGTAGGTCTACATTTAACCGTGGAGAGAGTTATGCCGAGTCGAAGAGAGAGTACGGAAAAGACGGAAATAACGGAACAGACGGAAAATCTTCTGTTTTTTTCCGTCTGTTCCGCTATTTCCGTCTTTTCCGTACTCTCTCTTTTCCCTCATTAGTCATTCACCACGGTTAAGTAATGATTCAGTCCTGATTCTCCACACCGCAGCGGCAGCCGCGATGCGGACGCTTTCCGCCGTATCGGTCGCCGCCAATCGTTCCAACCTGCCTAACGCGGGTTTTGCGCGCAATCGTCCAAGCGCGCGAGCGGCGATCCGGCGCGCGCCCTGCCGGTCGTCATCAAGCAATCTGACCAGGGCGCCTGCGGATTCTTCGACGCCGAGCTGTCCCAGCGCATCGCAGATCGCATTGATCAAATTGCCGTTCGTCGTTTCGCCGAGCAGTATCAGCAGGTTTTCCCCCGCTTCTCTGACATTCAAATCCTTGAGCGCGCCGATCACGACGATCAGCTCGTCGCGTTCGCCTTCGCGTCTATCGCGCAGTAAATTCAAGAGGGTTTTCCGGTCAGGTTCCGCTCCGCCCTGCCGCCAGATTTCAACCTGCAATCGCCAATCGCGCTGCGGCTCAGGCGCCAAATCAGGCGCCTGCCGCGGATCGGCCGGCGCGGGCTCAACTTCGACCGCGAAATTCTGAATGATGCTGATGATTTCCGCGCCGAATTGCGCCAGCTTGCCGTCTCCGATGCCTTTGATTGCGCGAAGCTGGTCGGGCGATTGCGGAAGCCGCCGCGCAATCTCTTCGACCACGCTGTCGTGCAGAATCACGTAAGGCGGGACGCTGAGTAAAGAGGCTTTTTCACGCCGCCACTGCTTCACCTTCAGGATCAAATCCGCGCTGACCGCCGTATCGCGCGGGCCGATGACGGCCGCTCCGCCTGTCATCGTGTTCCGCGTT
>Ga0187894_10005331_pt1 | contig 13204 bp, 11 predicted proteins | sample GBC1701081metaG_FD_136650 | JGI IMG/M metagenome (GOLD analysis project Ga0187894, IMG submission 136650) | White microbial mat communities from a lava cave in the Kipuka Kanohina Cave System on the Island of Hawaii, USA - GBC170108-1 metaG ... | reverse complement strand
CTTTCAAATGGACAGCTGAAAGATTTTCACGCTTAAACACGCGATTTTCTTAACGCAAATTCTGTAATGTCGGGAAGAGAAAGGCTGAGATTGCCGCGGCTTCTTCGAAGCCTCGCAATGACAGTGTGGGTCGGGTAGGGGGAGTCAAACTGGAATCGTATATGAGCACACATTGGCTTGCAGCCTCTGAGGGTGGCACGCGGCCGCGCACCGGCGATAAATAAATTTTGACCTTTCCGTATTTTCCCTTAAACTCTTTCCCGAAAAAACATCACATATAGCGAATACTTACCGGCAGGTAAAGAGGAGGCGTTAATGCAGAGATTTGTTATCCCTCACAACCACGAGATAACGAAAGAGGACAGGAGGAAGCTGAACGGGCACGGCTCCGTGATACTTTGGTTCACCGGGCTTCCGAGCGCGGGCAAATCCACGCTCGCGAACGAGGTCGAAAAGAGGCTCGTTACGTCCGGCGTCAGGACGTTCATTCTCGACGGGGACAACGTCAGGATGGGGCTTTGCAAGGACTTGGGGTTCTCGGAAGGCGACAGGGCGGAGAACATAAGGCGCATAGGGGAGGTCTCCAAGCTCTTCGTGAACGCCGGATGCATAGTGCTCTCGGCGTTCGTCAGCCCCTACCGGAGGGACAGGGACGCGGTGAGGGCCCTCGTCGACGACGGCGAGTTCGTGGAGGTGTACGTACAGGCCCCTCTCGAGGTTTGCGAGCAGAGGGACGTGAAGGGGCTCTACAAGAAGGCGAGGGAGGGCGTGATAAAGGGGTTCACCGGCATAGACGACCCCTACGAGGAGCCGCTCAATCCCGAGATAATCATAGAGACCGACAAGATGACGCTCGTGCAGGGGACTGACAGGATCTTCGATTACCTGAACAGTAAAAATGTCCTGAATTCGAAATAGCGTACGCGCCCGGCCCTTGGTCCGGGGTATCTGGAAGTAAAAGGATATAGAGAATGAGGAAAAGAATCCTCGTGACCGGCGGGGCGGGTTTCATAGGGTCCCATCTCTCGGAAAGGCTCTTGGGAGAGGGGAACGAAGTAGTATGCGCCGATAACTTCTTCACGGGGTCGAAGGAGAATATCGCGCACCTGCTCGCTCATCCGTATTTCGAGGTAATGAGACACGATATTTGCTTCCCGCTCTATCTCGAGGTCGACGAGATATATAACCTCGCGTGCCCCGCGTCCCCCATACACTACCAGTTCGACCCCGTGCAGACGACGAAGGTGAACGTCTCGGGCTCGATCAACATGCTGGGTCTCGCGAAGAGGCTCAAGATCAGGATATTCCAGGCCTCCACGAGCGAGGTCTACGGAGACCCCGCCGAGCACCCGCAGCGGGAAAGCTACTGGGGGAACGTCAACCCTATCGGCCCCCGCGCCTGCTACGACGAGGGGAAGAGGTGCGCCGAGACCCTGTTCTTCGATTACTACCGCCAGCACGGCATCCGGATAAAAGTCCTCAGGATATTCAACACCTACGGACCCAGAATGCACCCAAACGACGGCAGGGTAGTGAGCAACTTCATCATACAGGCCCTCATGGGGGAGGATATAACCGTCTACGGAGACGGCTCTCATACGAGGTCGTTCTGCTACGTGGACGACATGGTGGATGCCATGATACGGATGATGGGGAGCCCGGACGGGTTCACGGGACCCGTGAACGCCGGGAACCCGGAAGAGGTAACCATACTAGGCCTGGCGGAGAAGATTATTGAGATCGCGGGCTCCCGGTCGAAGGTCGTATTCAGAGACCTGCCGGAGGACGACCCCAGGAGAAGAAAGCCCGACATCTCGCTTGCCCGGAAGGCGCTCGGCTGGAAACCGGCGGTAAACATCGATACCGGGCTCGAAAAGACGATCGGTTATTTCAGATCAAGCCTCGGACTATGATAAAGACGCCGCTTCGGAGCAGGCCCCGCCCCTGCATGACCGCTCTCCCCGTTTCGGGGATTAGCCGGGTGGTATAGGCGCTTTTGGGTCTTTAGCCCATTTTCACCTCGTACTGACAAAAATAGTCTTGACTTTTTGTAAGCGGATGTATTATCATTTAAATACCGATCCTAGGACTGTTTACTTATCTAAATGTCTGATATCAAAGCGAAAAACAACCTAAAGCACACCCCGTTATCGAAGCTCGCGGCGGAGATCGCCGAAAGGGCCAGGAAGGCCTCGCTAATTCTGGCAAAGGCCCCCTCCGGCCCGAAGAACGACGCGCTCCTCCGTATGGCCCGGGGTATGACGGACCGGGCGGACTACATAATCGGGGAGAACAAGAAGGACGTGGACGAGGCGCGGGCGAAAGGGCTTTCGGCCGCCATGATCGACCGCCTCAGGCTTACCGGGGACCTTCTCGACAAGATATCGGACGGGCTCAGGCAGGTTTCCGCCCAGGAAGACCCGGTCGGCGAGATAGTCCGCATGTGGAAGCGCCCGAACGGGCTCCTCGTCGGGAAGATGAGGATACCGTTAGGCGTGATAGGAATAATCTACGAATCGAGGCCCAACGTAACGGCCGACGCCGCCGGGCTCTCAGTCAAATCGGGGAACGCGGTCATACTCCGAGGGGGCTCGGAGACGATAAGGACGAACATCGCGATAGGGGAGGTGCTGAGGGAATCCCTCAAGGGAGCGGGGCTGCCGGAGGACGCCGTGCAGGTGGTCCCGGTCACCGACAGGGGGGCCGTGCTCGAGTTGCTGAAGCTCGAGGAATACATAGACCTGGTAATACCGAGGGGAGGGGAGGGGCTTATAAGGTTCGTGGCCGAGAACTCGAGGATACCCGTGCTCAAGCACTACAAGGGTGTATGCCACATTTTCGTCGACGAGAGCGCCGACCTCGATATGGCCGAGAGAATATGCGTAAACGCCAAGGTGCAGAGGCCGGGCGTATGCAACTCCATGGAAACCATGCTCGTCCACGAAAAGACAGCGAAGAAATTCCTGCCGGCCGTCGCGAAGAGGCTCGAAGAGGAAGGGGTGGAGCTCAGGGGATGCGAGCGGACGAGGGAGATACTCCCCGGAATAAAAAAAGCCGGGGAAGCCGACTGGCACGAGGAATACCTCGACCTTATATTGAGCGTGAAAGTCGTTAAGGATATAGACGAGGCCATCGGTCACATCGAAAAATACGGCTCAATGCATACGGAATCCATAATCACTGAAAATTACACGAATTCGCAAAAGTTCGTAAACGGCGTAAATTCGTCGACCGTCATGGTAAACGCGTCGACGCGTTTCAGCGACGGCTACGAGCTCGGGCTCGGCGCCGAAATAGGTATCAGCACGTCCAAGCTCCACGCGTTCGGACCTATGGGCGCGCTCGAGCTGACCACGACGAAGTTCGTCGTTTTCGGTGAAGGGCAGATTAGAGAGTAGTGCCATCTAAATGAGAGGAGGATGGAAAGTGAGAAAAGCCAGACTGAAAAGCAAAACCCTTCCTGCGTCCGAAAGAAAGTCTTCGAGAAGCGGGCCCGTTTCCAAGAAGAAAGAAAAGAAGAAAGAGAGTTTCTCAGGCGCCGGCTACGATAATTTCAGGGACGAGATAGAGACCGTCCGGCAGGAAGAGGAGTTCCTTATAGAGATAGACGAAAAGGTCCTGGTAGAGCTCTCTGAAGCGGAGATCGAAATGAAGGATGAGAACCCGGACGAGGATGCGTCCGAGGAAGGGGGCAAGCAGTTTACCCCCGATGAGGAATTCAGGCTCTTACAGGTTTATTTTAAAGAGATGGGTATGGAGCCTCTCCTTACTCCCAAGGAAGAGATAGAGGTATCCGCCAAGATAAAGAGGTGCGAGGCCAGGGCGGCCGAGATGCGGAGCCTCCTCGAGAGCGTTTTCCAGAAGCGGCTCGGCAAAGCGCTCGAAGGCACCATATCGGAGGTCGAGGGGCTCAAGCGGAGCCAGATCGCGAGGCGCCTCAAGACCACTAAAAGGCTGAAATCGGCGTTGAGAAAACTGGACGGGGAGGCCGCGAAGAAGAGCATAAGGCGGTCGACCCTCTTATCCAAGGTCTACCTGATGCGCGCGCGCCGCTTCAAGGAACGTTTCATCAAGGCCAACCTGAGGCTCGTGGTGAGCATCGCCAAAAGGTACATGAGCAGGGGCCTCCCGCTTCCCGACCTCATTCAGGAGGGGAACGTCGGCCTCATGAGGGCGGTAGAGAGGTTCGACCATACGAAGGGCTACAAGTTTTCGACGTACGCGTCCTGGTGGATACACCAGGCCATATCGCGCTCGCTGCTCGACCAGACGAGGACCATCAGGGTCCCGGTGTACGTCCTCGAGCAGGCGACGAAGGTTCACAGGATAAGCTCCGCGATGAACAAGGAGATGGGAAGGAAGCCGCTCCCCGAGGAGATATCGAGGAAGACCGGGATATCCGTAGAAGGCGTAAAGAGGGTGCTCGAAGCGACGAAGGAAGTGGTGCAGCTCGACTCCCCCGTGCTCGACGGCGAGAAGACCACGCTCCTCGATTTCATACAGGACGACGTTTCAGGCTCCCCCGACTACGCAGTCGCAAAAGCGACCCTTACGTCCAAGATAAAAGACGCGCTCTCCACGCTCACTCCCCGCGAGGAGCAGATACTGAAGATGAGGTTCGGAATAGGATTCGAGACCACGTTCACGCTCGACGAGATAGGGAAACACTTCAGGCTCACGAGGGAGCGTATAAGGCAGATAGAAAAGAGGGCACTCGAAAAGCTCGAAGATTCGGACGTGGGAGCCATACTGAAAAGTTTCATCGAGTAGAGGTGATGCTCCTCGGACTCAACCTTAGAAATTTTACCGTCATCGACGAAATAGCAGTCTCCTTCGGCCCCGGCCTCAACATAATCACCGGGGAAACGGGGGCGGGGAAATCCGTTATAGTCGACGCTATCAACGTCATACTGGGCGACAGCGTATCCGCGGAATACATTAAGACGGGCAGGGAGGAGTCCCACCTGGAGGCCCTTTTCGACATATCCGGAAACGCCCCGCTCATGGAAAGGCTCGAATCCCTGGGATTCAGCGTTGCGGGCGGCGAGCTCCTCATAAAGCGCATCATATACAGGAAGGGAAGGAGCAGAGCCTTCATCAACGGAGGCATAGCGACCATACCTATACTCGGGCAGGCCTCCGAAGGGATAATAGACATATTCAGCCAGCACGAGCACCAGAGCCTCCTCAAACCCGATAACCACATCAGGGTGCTCGACGAATTCGGGGGTCACGGGGAGCTCGTATCAGCAGTGAGGGAGCTCTACGGCCGTTACAGGGAAGTGCAGAGGGAGATCGAAAAGCTCACCGCTACCCAGAAGAACCTCTACGACAAAGAGGACTTTCTTAAATTCCAGTCGGCCGAGATCGACGACGCGCTCTTGAGGGAAGGCGAGGACGAGGAGCTCGAAGACGAGAAGAGACGGCTCCTCAACAGCGAGAGGCTCCTTACGGCGGCGCGCGGGGCTTACGAAACGCTTTACGAAAACGAGCCATCGCTCCTGGGGTCGCTCAGCAGGCTCTCGTCCGATATAAAAGATGCGGCCAGGATAGACCCGGCGCTCAGGCAGGCGGGGGAATCGCTCGAGAACGCGGCGCTTCAGATAAAGGACGCTGCTTTCACCCTGAGAGACTACGCTTCCGGACTCGGCTCGGAAGGCGGGAGGCTCGAAGTCGTCGAGAGCAGGCTACAGGAAATAAAGGACTTGAAAAGGAAATACGGGAACACGATAGGCGAGATACTCGGCAGGAGGGAGGAGATAGGGAAGGAGCTCCGTAACATCGCGGGTTTCGAGGGGGAGATCGAGAGGCTCGGGCGGGAGCTGGAGAGGATAGAAGTACAGATGCTGACCGGGGCCGATAAGCTTTCCGGGAAAAGGAAGGAATCCGCATCACGCCTCGCGAAGTCTTTAGAGAGCGATCTTAAGGAAGTAGGGATAAAGGGCGCCCGGTTCGAGATCGTCATATCGGAGAAGGACATATCGGCCGACGGAATTGACGACGTTTCGTTCCTCTTTTCGGCGAACCCGGACGAAGCCCCGAAGCCGCTGGCGAAGGTCGCTTCGGGAGGGGAGCTGTCGCGCATAATGCTCGTACTAAAGGAGCTCATATCGAAAGAGGAAGGCGGCTCGGCGATAATATTCGACGAAGCGGATTCGGGCATCGGGGGCGCAGTGGCCGAGACAGTCGGAAAGAAGATAAAGAACCTCTCACGCACGTGCCAGGTGATATGCATCACTCACCTTCCGCAGGTGGCGAAGTTCGCGGACACGCACCTCCTCGTAACCAAGACGCTCGAGGACAAGAAGACGCAGGTCCGTATACGGGGCCTCGGGCGGGACGAAAGAATAACCGAGCTCGCCCGCATGATAGGCGGGATTAACATCACCGAAAAGACGATCGACGCAGCGAGGGAGATGCTGGGTAATTAACCGCGGCCGGGGGGGACCGGCACGGCATATGCCCGGGGGGGGAGTATAAGAACGCCGGGACGTCTGACTGCGCGCGTTTACCGTTTGATGAGGAGAGAGCAGTGATCGAGCAATATCTGACACGCGATTACATGACCGTTTTCGGATTGGGACTCCTGGCCGGGGCCGTCATCGTAATCCTAATAAACCTGATTATAAGGGGAAGGGTCAAGGATATAGCCCTCGAGCTCCTGTCGGAGACCGAAACGCAGAAACTCCAGGACCTGAACAATATCATCTCCGGGATCAAGGAATCGTTCGGGGACCTCTCGTATAACGCGCTCTCGAGGAATACGGAGGAGTTCCTGAAGCTCGCCCGGGAATCGCTCTCGAAGCAATCCGAATTGGGACAGAAGGAGCTCGAGAACAAGAAGGGCCTTATAGACCAGACCTTAACCGCGATCAGGGAGGAGCTCACACGCGTGGAGAGCCAGGTGGTGAGCTTCGAGAAGGACAGGGAGCAGAAGTACGGCGAGCTCGCGACTCAGCTGAAGGTCACGGCCGAGAGGACGGCCGAGCTCCAGGGAACGACGAACAAGCTCAGGGAGGCGCTCGCGAATACGAAGCAGCGCGGCCAATGGGGGGAAAGGATGGCAGAGGACATTCTTTCTTTTATCGGGTTCAAGGACGGCATTAACTACCATAAGCAGAGGATGATCGAGTCGGGCACGACGAGGCCCGATTACACGTTCATACTGCCGCAGGGATTGAAAGTGAATATGGACGTCAAGTTCCCGCTCGATAATTATCTCCGTTTCCTTGAAGCCGAGGCGGACGGCGACAAGCTTGCATTCAAGAACCAATTCCTGAAGGACGTAAGGGTGAGGATAAAAGAGGTCACGTGCAGGGACTATATCAACCCCGAGGAGAATACGATAGATTACGTAATCGTATTCATACCGAACGAGCAGATATATTCGTTCATACAGGAGAACGACTGCCTCGTTCTGGACGAGGCGCTCAGGACAAAGGTGATATTGTGCTCTCCTATAACTCTATATGCAGTTCTCGCGGTGATAAGACAAGCGGTCGACAACTTTAATCTTCAAAGGACTACTAACGACATTCTTTCCCTCTACGGCGCGTTCAACAAGCAGTGGGAAAGCTACACCGCCTCATTCGACAAGCTGGGGAAGAAGATCGGAGAGGTGCAGGCGGAGTACGATAACCTGACTACCACAAGGACCAACAAGGTCGAAACGGCGCTCAGAAGGATCGAGCAGCTGAGGAACCAGAACAGCGTACCCGCCGCCGATATGTCCCTTCACGAAATCACGTCCGCCGATGACGAGAAAGCGGAATCCGAGAGCTGATATTCGGATCGGGGTTGGCTTCTGATGACCTTAGGGGAATCCGGGCTTATGATTCAGGGGAGAGATCTAGACCGGGGGCCGCAATTCTTAAACGTGCCGGTTAACTCTTATTGATAGGCCGCGAACACGACGGCGGCTATGACTGTGGTCCAGAGCCCGCTCTTGTCGCCGACCGCGGTCTGCGTGTTGTTCATGGTCTTTACCGTATGGCCGCTAATCTTCCAGATGTCCTTCTGCTCGTCGTAGGACTTGTCAGGGTCGAAAGGCGCCCCGAGAGTGGTCGCGAGCATGTAGGCCGCGAGGTCTTCGGCGTATTCCCCGGCTATCGTATCGTTCTGGCCGAAGCTGTGGTGCTCGGATATATAACCGTGCCGGTCGGGGTCTTTCGGTATTGCTATGCCCGTGGTTGCGGCAACCAGCCTGTTGGGCTCGTTGGTCGCGTTCTCGCTCATTACGACGTGCACTATCTGTCCCGGGCTCAGGTACTTGAGGCCGTTCGAGCGCGATATCAGCTTGCAGTTGGGAGGGAATATGCTCGATACCTTTACGAGGTTATACGCGGCTATCCCTGCGTCCCTGAGGGCCATTTCGAAGCTGGTGAGCTTCTCCTTGTGCCTGCCTACCCCTTTGGTTATAAAAGCTTTTTTTGGTAGAAGCAATTTGCTTACCTCCGTGGAATAAGAGCAGAATTTTCTACTATAAGTAGGGACTTGTCAAACAATGGCGGAATTAGTCAATAATTTTCAATGCATACGTCCGGCTGCCTATATTTCAAGCCCGGTCTGACGATATTTGTGCTCGTTTTCCTGTATGATTTTAAACACATGAAAAATATTCCGGCGTAAGCCCTTGAAATCACACGCATGATAATTATTTTAATTATTGGCATGCTACTTGCATACAGTATATAGTAGTGTATAATGAATGCAGTAATGACTGTAAGTAGCGTTGCAAATTTAAATAGGAGGTAGAGGTTCATGGACATAAAGATAGTACCTTATACGTTCGATCCGTCATGCGATTGCCCGCCTGAAGCCGTGGGTTCGGATAGAAACCTCCATATAGAGAGGTCGCACGCTCCCATTACGTATTGGGGAGTATTTCTGAACGAGAGCAGGGTTTCCACGACCTCGTCCAGAGAGCTCGCCGAAAAGACAAAGACCTGGATGGAGAACTGGCTAGTAAGCCCGCAATAGCGAAAAAAGAAGTTCCGACACCCCATACCTGCCGCATTGACGCAGAGAATTTACTGCGTTAATGCGGCTTTTTGCTTCTGAATACACTGTAAGACCTTCTACCGGACCGAACCTGAACATTCCGGCTTCGCAATGTGGTTTAAGAAAAGACAAGGATAAGGAGAAAGGCAATTTTTTTTATCCTTCTTTTCCTTGATGAAAAGAAGCAAAAATCACACACGTAGTGTGGCTTACGGTTGTTAAGCGGCTACAGGTGCAAATCTAACAATCGTAGAAATTGAGCGGAAACGGAGGTTAAAGATCGTGTGCCTGCGGGTGCTCACCCGCACAGAATCCTGGCTAAAATATCTTATTACGGCGAAAATCTTTCAATCCCACCCCAAGTAGCATAGTAACATAGTGATGTCCGGAGCTAATTAACTTCTTGCTGATAAGTAAGGGCGTCCGAATGCTTGGATTTGTATCATTGTGCCGTATAGTGAATACAGTTGCTTTGTTGCAATCAGCCGGAAGCGACCAGTTCTTGCGCTCGCTCAGAACTGTTGCTTGCATTCGTTCCCTGAAAGATTTATTGACGCCTAATTAGATATTTCTTAACGCCGATTTGGCAGTAGGAAATATCGGAGCCAAGAAAGCTACACGCTGACATTTAGGGGAGAGCGGCCGATTCCTTACTTGCTCGGAATCGTTTGTGAATGTCGGGAAGAGAAAGGCAAAAGATAGATTTCTCGGCTAATAGAATTTGATTGTGCTTTTTCCCTGCGTTAATCGGATTCGTGATACTTTAGCGAGGGCGCCCGGTTCTTGCACTAGTTCAGAACCATCCTCGAAATGACAGGACAATTAATGTACCCCCTCACCCTAACCCTCTCCCTCCCAATAGGGGAGAGGGAAATTAACGAAGTCGCCCTTCGACAGGCGCAGAACAGGCAAGCTCCTGGCTTCGCATAGCTACGCCGTGACAAGCAGGGCGAACCCTTCGACTGCACACTTCGTATGCGCTCAGGACAGGCGGATTGGGTTTCGTTGCCGGTTTGAACTGAGGAGGTTGGGTAGGATCGTAGAACACACTACGTGTGTGTCAGGGCAGGTTGAATATGGCGGGATTGAGGGGGGCGTTGGGCGTGACGGATTCGACGACGTATTCTTCGCGGGGCGCGTTCCCTTTTTTCTCAATCACAAGATTGAAGGGGACGAGTATGTTTCCCACCCTCTTGTAGTCCTTGAACCTGGTCATCATGACGACCTCCTGCCCGCCGACCGTGTAGAAACCGACAGTCTTCACAGGGAGGAACGACGACGCGTCGAGTAAGTAATACTGGAAATTGCCTGACCCGTATGTGACCTTGATCTTATAGGCGCTCTTACCGTCGACGGCGTCCCTGCCTTCGAGCGTGACCCTGAGGTTCTTTCTCGCGTAGTCGATGAGTGGGCTTTCTATGCCGCATCTGTCGCGGAGGTAATCCGTGCGTTCCGCATCCAGGATTTCAGGCGCGATGCTTTCGGAGAGAGCGCTCTGCTGCCACGCGGTCTCGCCGTTATAGGACTGGACAACGAGCTTCCCGCCGATCGTGTATGAGACCCTGCACTTGTCGGGACGCATGTACTCGGCGGAGGTCGTGATCTCGGTGTTCTGGGAGAGAATCGTGCCCTTTATGACGAGCGTTTCGAGGGACTGCCAGCTGCCGAGGCCGCCTATGGCGGCGTAGTATTTCCCTAGAATCTCGTCGAGAGTAAGGTCTTTCGCGGGCTCTGCGGCAGGGGCGGGATTGTCAGCGGACTTCCCGGCGGGGCTCTCCGCGGCCACGAGGCTGTCCATGTCCCTGGAAAGGGAGGGTAGGGGGCTGAACGCCGCCAGAAGCGCGGCTCCTATGATGGCTCTGACTAGGGATATGCTCATGTGCGGGTCTCGATGCAACGAAGAAGGATAATGGATAGAGAGGGAAATTCAAAGGGGGAGGGGGGGCCGTTCCGCCCTGGCGATTTTCGGAAGGACTAAAGAAAAGACAAGAAATGCAAAGGCAATTTTTATTTCTTCTTTTCCTGTATGAAAAGACACGTAGTGTGGCACACAATGTATGTTTCAAGAAAAGGCATAGAAAGGAGAAAAGCAGTTTCTTTATCCTTCTTTTCCTTGATGAAAAGAAGCAAAAATCATCCGACTGTACATAATTTGCTGAAAATATCATATTAAGGCGAAAATCTTTCAATTCCACCCTAATTTGCGATGTAGCTAAATCGTGCCGAATTAATTGACATCGTTTCTGATAGGCAAGGGCGACCGATTCCTCTTAATTTGGCTTCTGTAACAACGGTACGGAGTGATATTTGAGTTCGTGCCCTCAACCATGAGTGTCCAATCCCTTGCTTGCTCGGAATTGTTGCTCGGAATCGTCCTGAAAGATTTATAGACGCCTTAATAATCTATTTTCTTAACGCAAATTCTGTAATGTCGGGAAGGAAAAAGACAGATTTCTCACCTGCAGCTCGAAATGACAGGGTAGGGATGAGATTGCCGCGCTGCGTTCACGTTCGTTCTCTCCACTCGCAATGACATACTGAAGGAATCGCGGCTGGAAGCCGCTCCTACATTTTATAAGACTGGATTCCCGATAAAGATTAAGATTATTTTACTAAGGCTCATAGATAATAGACAAGTAAGCAATCAGCAAGCAGTGACCGATTGCTTACTTGCTCGCAATCGTTTCGGGAATGACAAGGAAGGGGGCGGGATTTATTTTTCCGCTTCGCGGAGAATGTCGTACGCGCGGTCGATGTGTATCTGCCAGGGGGAGAGCTCCGGATGAGAGGAGACGAGATGCGCGAGCTCGTCGATCTTGTCCCGACGCCCCTGGTGACTCCATATCTTCGCCCCGAGCTCGATCGCGGGGATAGAAGTGACGTCGAATTCTCCGGAGCTCCGTTTCGTGTTTTCGATGAGGGAGGGGATGAGGGGGAGGGAGAGGCCGCAGTATTTCACGACCATGAGGTTGTAGCCGTTCCGGACGTTCTCGGTGATCATGTTCAAAAAATAATAATATTTATCGACGTCTCCGTCGAGGCGTTTTTCGCTTCCGCCGCCGGGTTTCGTGTCCGTCATAGGGTTATCCCTCTTGCGTGGGAAAAATATAATCGGAGACGGGGGATTGGCAATGGGGGATTGCCGTGATTGTTGGATTGAGCGAAGGAATTGGATAGAGATCGTAAGCCTGCGGGTGCTCACCCGCCGTGAATTCTGTAATGTCGGGAAGAGAAAATGCGCACTTCGACCCTTCGACATGCTTCCGGCTTCGTCGAGACTTCGCCGGACATGCAGGGTGAAGGGGTTGGATGTAAGAGTGAAAGGTACACCCCCACCCGTATTAATTTGAATTAACTACCGCCGAGCTAGGAATTAATATGTTTCATAGACTTTGATGTGACAGCAACCAGTTGCGCGCTCGCTTGCAACTGTTCCCCTTATTATGGGGAGGGATATAGTGATTGAGCGGTGATTATTTTTGATGCTGTTGAGTGTATAATGTTTTGTATCTTCAGGGTAAATAAAGGAGGAATGAGACGTATGACGAAGAAAGATATATGTAAAACCCTCGTTATAGGGGCGTTCGCACTCGGGGCGTGCGCGGCACAGAACGAGACGGCGCAGCAGGACGACGGGTTCGATATGAGCATATGTAATAATATTCCCGTCGGGATCGAGGCGTACGAGGCGATGGACCCCGCGAGCAAGCAGGACAAGATAAGCTGCGCAGACCTCGAGAGGTGCGCGTCGTACATGGGTAATGACACGCCGCCTAATGTGCCTTGCGAAGGGCCGTAAAGGTGGATGAAAGCCTGTGATTTGAGGGATCGGATCCAGCCTGGCCTTGATTCCGGAAGGAAAAGATAAAGCCAAGATTATTTCTTCTTTTCCTTGATGGAAAGACACACGTAGTGTGATTTATGAAAAGACCAGGAAAGGAGAAAAGCTATTTTTTCTATCCTTCTTTTCCTTGATGAAAAGAAGCAAAAATCATCCGACAGCACAGAATCTTGGCTAAAATATCTTATTACGGCTAAAATCTTTTAATCCCACCACAACCCCCAAAAGATTTTTACGCCTAATTAGATATTTCTTAACGCCGAGTAGGAAGTAAGGAATATCAGAGCCAAGAAAGCTACACGCTGACATTTGGGGGAGAGCGACCGATTCCTTACTTGCTCGGAATCGTTTGTGAATGTCGGG
>Ga0187894_10005330_pt1 | contig 13209 bp, 10 predicted proteins | sample GBC1701081metaG_FD_136650 | JGI IMG/M metagenome (GOLD analysis project Ga0187894, IMG submission 136650) | White microbial mat communities from a lava cave in the Kipuka Kanohina Cave System on the Island of Hawaii, USA - GBC170108-1 metaG ... | reverse complement strand
GACTGCACGACGGACTGCATTGGCGCAAAATTCGGCGTGGACTTCGGCAAAACGAATTGCATCGGCGCCATTTTCTGCAAGCGGTTTCTGCAACTCATTTCTGCATTGGCGCAATTTTGTACCTCATCAACTCAAATTCGTACCAATTCGAGTCAAAATGACACACGCATTGTTACATTTTGACCCATTGGCTCGGTTTCTGCGCCGATTTCTGCAACTCATTTCTGCAACGCTGCCATTTTTCATTTCTGCAACTCATTCTGCCTTGGCGCTTTTTTCTGCGCTGATGCAGCTTTTCCTGGCGGCTGTGCCGCTCGGATGTGCGGAATGGCTTCGCCTTTCCGTACCTTCGGCTCCCCGTTTCTGGCGGCTACGCCGCTGCGAGGCTGTGCCTCGATTTACTTTGTCTGCCGCCGGATGATTATAGCAACTCCTAATGATTCATCTGCCGTTGCCCCGTTGAATCGAGGCAGAGCCTCGCGGCGGCGTAGCCGCGAAAAGAAGGTCATCGCTATCGGAAAGGCGAAGCCATTCCGCACATCCGAGCGGCACAGCCGCAGACAGCAAAGCAGCGCCATGCTGCACAGCCGCGACCCCAGCAGACAAGTTCACCCGTTCATCCCATCTGCCTGCTGCTTTACTCCCTTACGCCCTGCTGCTTGCCGACAGAGTTGCTTACAGGCAGACAAAGACTCACTCGCCGCTTTGTTTATAGTATCACAAATGTACAATAATGCAACCACATTTCGAGATTATTTCAGCATCGTCAGAAGTTGCCGGAAAACGGCTTGGCGATGATGACAGACAGCAAAGTTTAGAAAAGCATCGCCAGGTGCGTCCGGCGCGGTGAATGATTGCCTTGCCGGTTTCTTAGCCAAGTCCGATGCGGCGCAGAATGTCTTGAAAGCGCGGATCGGAACGCAAGGGCGCAAAACGCGGGTCGCTCTTCATATACGAAAGATATTCGTTGCGCTCATCATAAGCTTTTTCCAGATACTCAAACGCCTTAGCGGTGTCGCCCAGTCCAGTGTAAATAATCGCGATGTCATAGGAAGAGACGCTTTTCGCCTTGGAGATTTCCAGCAATTCGTTGAGCATCCGTTCGGCGTCTTTGGTTCTGCCAGCGACAGCGTAAGCGTGACCGAGGGCGGCGGTCATGACGGGGCTATTGCCGGATAACTCGCGCCCCTTTTCAAACTGCTCTATCGCCTGCGAATACTGCCCGGTCAACTCGTAGAGCAAGCCATAATAACGTCGCGCCGAAAAGAAGTTCGGGTCCATTTCGATAGCTTTTTGACAGACTGCCATGCCCTCTTTCGGTTGATTGGCGAAGTAATAAATCCAGCCCATTTGAGCATTCGCCATCAAGGATAAGGGGTCGCGTTTTTGCGACTCGCGGGACTCTTCGATGGCTTCCTGTGTGCGCCCGACAGAGACAAGAAAATTGGCGTACCATTGTCTGGCAAGCGAATAATTGGGATTCAGGTCAATAGCGCGGCGAAATTCGGCTTCCGCGCCATCCCAATCCCAATCATAACGGCTTTTAACGAAACCGAGCGAAGTGTGCGCTTCCGCCAGTGATTCATCCAGCGACAAGGCTTTTTCGGCAGCCGCTTTAGCTTTCGGAAAAGCCTCTTTCGGCGGCATCGTGCCATAGACGGCGAGCAGATTATAGGAATCGGCAAGCCCGGCATAAGCCGGGGCATATTGCGGATTCTTTTGAATCGCCTGCTGGAAATAGTCAAGCCCGCGCCGCACATCATCGGCGCGGCGTTTGTTCCAGGAGTTGCGCCCCATCAAATAGAGTTGATAAGCCTCCAGACGTTTGCTCTCTTCGCTGTTGAGATTCAAGCGAATGTTTTGCGACACGCCGCGCAAAATCTCTTCCTGCAAGACCATCATATCGGAGAATTTGCGGGTATACTGTTCGCCCCAGATGCGCGTGCCTTCGCGGGCGTCCGCCAGTTCAATGCTGATTTCCACGCCATCGCCGCGCTTGACGATTCTGCCCGATAAGACCGCCTGCACATTGAGTTCGCGCCCGACCTGACGCGGGTCAATATCGCCGTTTTTATAGCGCAGCACGGAAATCTTCGACATGACTTTGAGCTTCGGCAGTTGCGAGAGATTCTTAATCAAGGTTTCGGTCATGCCGTCGGCAAGATAGTCTGTCGTATTATCGCCGCTTTCATTGATAATCGGCAGCACCGCTACCGATTCAACAGCAGCGCGATTGCGCGAGAAGAGCGAAAATCCGGTTGAAAGGAAGGTCAGACCGATGGCGGCGGCAAAGATGGCGACGAGGGTTATCAGCACCGCTTTTTTGCGTTTACGAATTTCCGTGATGATATATTCGGCGCTCGACATGGAGTGCATCCCCGATGGCATTGCGCCGCTGTTAAAACTACTGCGCTCAAGGTCAACGACGGTTTCGCGGCTGTTTTTGATGGCGCTGACTTCATAACCGGCATCGGGCGAAATAGAGCGTTCGCGTATCTCTTCAAACGCCATGCGCTGGCGCAGATTCTTCAAATCAATGCCGATGTCTTTAGCGGTCTGATAGCGTTCTTCGCGGTCTTTGCGTAACGATTTGGTGGCGATGCGTTCGAGTTCGTCGGGAACATCTCTGGAAAATCGCGCCAATAACGGCGGCTCTCTGTGCAGAATCGAAGCGATAATATCGCTCGGCGTTGTGCCTTCGTAAGGTGTGCGTCCGGCGACCATTTCATACAGCACCACGCCAAGGCTGAAGATGTCAGCGCGGGCGTCAATGTGCAATCCGCGAGCCTGTTCCGGCGACATATAATGCGGCGTTCCCATAACGATGCTGGGATCGGTGCTGAGAATCTGGGTATCGGAATCTTCATCCATGCCGGATGAAGTCGGCAACGGTTCGGTGAGTTTGACCAAGCCGAAGTCGAGAACCTTCACGTAACCATCGGGACGCAGCATGACGTTTTCCGGCTTGATGTCACGATGGACGATACCGACGGCGTGGGCAGCGGAAAGGGCGCTGGCAATCTGAATGGCAATCTTCAGAGTATCGCGCAAACTCAAGCGTCCCGCCATCATGCGCTGGCGCAGGGTCAAGCCTTCAATAAATTCGGTGACGATGAAATTGGTGTCATTGGCGCGACCAACCTCAAAGATGGTGATGATATTGGGATGATTGAGCGCCGACACCGCCCGCGCTTCCTGCTCGAAGCGGCGCAAACGGTCAGCTTCATTGGTGAATTGCGGCGGCAGAATTTTAAGGGCGACTTTGCGTCCGAGCCGCGTATCTTCGGCAAGATAGACCTCGCCCATACCGCCCTTGCCGATGCGGGAAATGATGCGGTAATACGAAATGCTGGTTCCTGCCGCAACACTCATCTGTCACCCTGCCGGTTTTCAACCGCAGATATTTCAGCCTATTTGCCGGAGATTGTCCAATCCTCAAACAAGAGATTGGGAACTCGTTGGAAATCCACTGCATTGCGCGTTATCAAAATGCCGCCGACTGCAAGCGTAATAGAAGCGATAGAGAGATCATTCGTGCCGACGCGAATCTTCTGCGCTTTTAGTTCATCGAAAATACGAGCGGCAGCATTATCGAACGGCAGCCAGAGAAATTCCTCGTAGAACTCTATCGTCTGTTGCCATCGGCTCAAAGCCTGCTTTCGCGCCGCGCCATTTTTCGCACGAAAACAAGCAGGAAGCCAACCGCTAATTCCTTCTACGACAGTCACGATTGTTGTCACAACGGTATCATCTTGAGCTAGAGAAGCAAAGTGACGCATAACAGGGGGATGTTTATTTTGTACAAAGCCTGCGACATCTGTATCCAACACATAGAGTTTCATACCAGTTGTGTCTGTTCCATGGCTTCTTTCTCAGCCTGTTCCGCTTCGTCAGCTTCTCGCTCTGCTGCTTCGCGCTGTCGTTGTTTCAAGGCAACGATTTCAGCATTATACTCTTGCAAGGCTTCCTGATCTTCTTCGCCCCAAATTCCTGCCGCTTCTATCCATGCTTGCGGGCTGGTTTTTCGCAACGGTTGACCTGTAGGCGTATCAAGATCAATGGTTGTCATTTCCACTTCTGACAGATACAACTTTGCTGCCTGACGAACCTTATCAATGGCGTTATCGCGTGAGTCGCCTTCAGCCGATAGGTTTGCCAGAGCCGGAATGATTGCCCGATAGATGCCATTTTTGCGTTCGATAATCACAGAGTATGTCATAACTTCTACTCCTTTCGACAAGACGCAAAGCATTATAGCAGCATAAGTAGATATACGCCTCAACTCAGGAATTATTCCCGCAGGACAATTGGAGCCTTACATCAACTTAACCCGGCGCATTAAGTCGCTAAAGCGCGGGTCATCGCGCAGGCTGTCCAGTTCCGGGTCTACGCGCATATATGCCAGCAAGCCGTAGCGTTCTTCATACGCCTTTTCTAAAAACTCAAAGGCGCAATCTTTGTCGCCAAGACCGACAAAGACGCGGGCGAAGAAGTAAGCGGGAATGAAGCGCGTCTGCGCCAACTCTTCGAGCCGATGAAACATGGTATGCGAGGCTTCGTGTTTGCCGGTGACAGCGTAATAGTAACTGAGCAAGCCGATGGTTTCGGTGTCTTCGGGAGCCAGCAGTAAAGCTCTTTCGAGTTCATCGGCGGCTTCATTGTGCATCCCTCGTTGAATGTAGACCTGACAGAGACGGCGACGCGCCAGCAGAAAATTCGGTTCCATCTCAAGGGTGCGGCGCAATTCCGCGATGGCTTCGTCATACTTGCGCCCCAGATAGAGCAGCCAACCTTGATTGGCGCGAATCGGCAGCGATAGCGGGTCGAGTTCCAGCGCGTGTTGCATCTCTGTCGTCGCGTCTTCGTGGCGTTCGAGCGCGACCAGCAACAAGGCGTACCACAGATGCGCCGTCGCGTACCCATGATTGTACGACAGCGCCAGTTTGAACTGTTTTTCAGCTTCGGCGAATTCCCAGTCGTAACCGAGCAGCACGAATGCCAGCGCCGTATGCGCTTCTGCCAGCGTATTGTCTAAAGCTAAAGCGCGAGTAGCGGCGGAACGCGCTTTCGGGAACGCTTCTGCCGGTGGCAAGAGACTGTAACTGACAATGATATTGCGGGCATCAGCAAGCGCCGCATAGGCGAGGGCGTAATTGGGGTCGAGGTCAATGGCGCGATTGAAATGCTCAATGCATCTGAGGAGACTGTCGCGGGTGCGTTGATTCCACAGATACCGCCCCTTCATATATTCCTGATATGCCTCGATGTTTTGCGTATGGCGTTTGCTGAGGCGTTTCTTCTCTTCGCCGGTCAGCTTAAGGCGCAATTTTTCGGAAATCTCCTGAGAGATTTCTTCTTCAATGGCAAAGATGTCGTCCAGTTGGCGGTTGAATTGCTCGCCCCAGATTTGCGAACCGTCAGTCGCGTCAACCAATTCGGCTTTAATCATCAGACGTTCGCCGCGTTGAAAGACTCTGCCCGACAGCACGGCGCGGACTGCTAATTCGCGGGCGATTGTCACGGCATCTGTTTTACTGCCTTTATAGCGAAAGACGGTGCTACGCGCCATAACGCGCAGATTCGGCAATTGCGACAAGCTATTGATGATGCTTTCGGTGATGCCGTCGCTGAGATATTCGGCATCGGCGTCGCCACTGGCATTTTCAAACGGCAGAATCGCCAGCGAATCAATCGTTTGACGTTCACCGGGCGCGGCGATGTTTCGCAAGGTGTCGCGCAACGCCGCTGTCTCGCGCTCTTTTTGCAGGCGACGCAAATCTACGAGCAAATCGCCTGCCGACTGATAGCGTTTCTCGCGCTCTTTTTCCATGCATTTTCGCACGATGCGGTCGAGTTCCGGCGAGACGGCAGGATTGATGCCAGTAAGCGGCGGCGGTTCGTCATTGATAATCTGCTGAAGCAATTCGTCGGGGTTGTGACTCCAGAACGGCAAACGTCCTGCCAGCATTTCATAAAAGACAACGCCGAGGCTGAAGAGGTCGGTGCGTTTATCAAGGATTTCTGCTTGCGCCTGTTCCGGCGACATATAAGGCAGCGTCCCTTTCAACATCCCGACGGTGGTTGCCTGCCCGGAAAACTTTGAGGGTCGCAGTTGTTGCTCTATGGTTTCACCTGCCGGTTTTTCGCGCAGCGCCGCCGTCGGTTCGGCAATCGTTTGAAAGAGCGCCGCCGTCGGGTCGCCGGTATTCACCCGGTCGTCGAGAGAAGTTGTCGGCTCGGTAACTTCATCGAGCGCGGCGGTCGGCGGTGTGCTGTCATCAAGCGCCGTTGTCGGTTCCTGATCCGCTTGCGCCTCCGGTGTCGGGTTTTCATCCAGCGGCGAGGTCTGGTAATGGGCGGCTTCTTCGCTGAGGCGCAACATCATCTGCGCTAAACCGAAATCGAGCAATTTCACCAGACTGCGCGGCGTAATCATGATGTTGTTGCTTTTAATATCGCGGTGGGTAATGCCGAGCGTATGCGCTTCGTCGAGGGCTTCGGTGACCTGTGCAGCAACGGCAATGGCATCGCTTACCGGAAATGCGCCGCGCCCGATGCGCTCGGAGAGTAATTCGCCTTCAACATACTCCATGACGATGAAGCTCAAGCCTTCGTGTTCGCCGATGTCATAAATGGCGGCGGTATTGGGCGAGCGCAAGGCTGAGGCGGCTCGCGCTTCTTTGAGAAAACCGGCGCGGCGTCCGGGGTCATACTGGTAGGAAGCGGGGAGAATCTTCAATGCCACCTGACGAAAGAGCCGCGTATCTTCGCCAAGATAGACTTCGCCCATGCCGCCCGCTCCGAGCTTTCGGATGATTTTATAGTGCGATATTTTTTCTGCGATCAAGCAGCCTTACTCCTCAATCCTCAGCGCATTGTCATAATACGAGACAGCCATTCAAAGTGGTTCTATTTATCGCTCTCCTCTTCGCTGACTTTATCTTCAATAACTTTGCGCTCGAATTTGCCGATGAAATAGACGAGCAGGACAATGACGACGACGATGAGCAGGATAATCTGCACACGCTTCAAATCGCCCATTAAGGTTTCAATGCCGGTGGCAAAGGTAAACCCGATGGTCGAAAGCGTCCCAACCCAGACGGCGCAACTCAGCAGCGTCAAGACCAAAAAGCGGACGCGCCCGAAATGGGCAATGCCCCAGAAGAGGGCGCTTGCCGTCCGCAGTCCGTAAGCATATTTGACGATAAAGACCGTCACCCAGCCGAACCGCCGCATCAGCTTTTCGATGCGCGGTTTTGCCTTAACGAAAAACTTGATGGTATCGGCGCGGCGGCGAAAGTGCGAACCAATCCAGTAGGTAATCGTGTCGCCGATAAAGCCGCCTGCCGTACCGACTAAGAAGGCTTCTTCAAAGCTGAAGAGTCCGGCACGCGCCAGCACACCGGCAAACAATAAGGTCAAATCGCCTTCTATCATGGTGCCGAAAAAGACCGCCCATAACCCGTATCGCCTGATGATTTCTTCCATGCGTAGTCAATCTGCTCGTTATCGTATTCCGCGCCATCACCGTTGGCGTTGTATAAGTTTGAAAAAGGCTTGTGGATTGTAGCCTAAGAGGGCGAAAATTGACATCCTTTTCGCGCCTTTGTTATGCTCGAATTTCCGACAATTTGTTGCAATGCGGTTACGTTTGTTTGTATAACCGGGTGTCGAGCCGTTCCTGTAAGCCGAAATAATGAAACCTACGCCTGTGCGATTGCCGCCAATCGCCGACGCCCAGCCGCCAACTTTGCGAATTCTTTTTCTAAGGACATTAGAATGACAACAACAGCGAACAGCGAACAAGTCTTTATCGGTATAGATTTAGGTGGGACGACAATTAAAGGCGCTCTGGTCAATGCGGCAGGCGAAATCGCTTATGAAACGCGGGTGGATACCGAAAAGAGCGATGCCAAAGCCCTGCTCAATCAACTTATTGAACTCGCCAAAAATTTGCATCATCTGGCGGATGGTCGCGCCGCCGCCATCGGTATTGGCGTTCCGGGGCTGGTTAATTGGAAGTCCAATCGCGTTGAAATTATGCCGAATCTGCCGGATTTGCGCGACTATGATTTGCTGGCAGCGTTACGCGAGGCGACGGGGCTGGGGTGCGCCATAGAGAACGATGCCAATGCGGCGGCTTATGCGGAGCATCAGGCGGGAGTCGCGCAAGGCAAACGCGAGGTCTTTTTCGTGACGCTCGGCACCGGGGTCGGGTCGGGGCTAATTCTCGCCGGCAACCTCTATCGCGGCGCACACGGCTTTGCCGGTGAATTCGGGCATATGACGATAGACCCGGAAGGCATCGAATGTAGTTGCGGCAACGTCGGTTGTCTGGAAACCATTGCTTCTGCGCCGAACATTGTGCGGCGGATGCGGTCACGGCTCAAACGTGACCGTACAAGCTCACTGTCGCTGCTGGTCATTCCGCGAGACCGTGAATTAACCGCCGAAGACATAGCCAGCGCGGCAAAGAGCGGCGATGAGATGTCGCAATTGATTATGGAGCGCACCGGAATGTTTCTCGGCATCGCGCTGGCGGCGGTGGTCAATCTGTTGAATCTGGAAATGATTGTTATGGGCGGCGGCGTGCTGGCGGCAGGCGATTTGATTTTGAAACCGACGATAAACGAAACGCGCCGCCGCGCTTTCCCGCCTTCGTTTCAAGGGTGCGAAATTGTGCAGGCAAGTCTGGGCGCATCGGCAGGCGTCATCGGCGCGGCGCTCATCGGGCGCGATTATGCTAAGTAAAGTATGATTGGAGTGACAGACAAAGGACTTCGGAAGATTCTGGAAAGCAGTTTTGCTGCTACTCTGTGCGCCTTGCTGTTTGTCACCTGTTTGGCTCAAGATAACCGCCCTGTTCCGCAATCGCGCAGTGATTCTAACGGGCAAGTATTTCTTAATGTGACCGTTACCAACAAGCAAGGGCAGATTCTCAAAGGATTATCGAGAGAATCGTTTACTATTCTGGATGAAGATAAACAGCAGGAGATCACTTTTTTCAATCAACAAGATATTCCTATAAGCATTGGCTTTTTAGTGGATACTTCCGGCTCAATGAAAAGAAGAGGCGAGAAGACGAACTTACCTATTCTTGAAGTTATAAAAAATTTTCTTCCTGCATTTTTGAATGAAAGTAATCCATTAAACGAATATTTTTTGATGACCTTTAATCAACAACCGCAACTCTTAACAGATTGGACACAAGATAAAAAGGCAATTGATATTGGGATAAATCAAATGGTTCCGGCAAAAGGAGAGACAGCCTTATACGATGCCTATAGGCAGGCAACTGAAAAAATTGTGCAAGGTAAAAATTCAAAGAAAGCAATAATTGTTTTTACCGATGGAGAAGACAGTGTTTCAACAGTTGGTGTTATCGAATTAAAGCGTCTCATTCAAAAGACAGATGCAGTGATTTATGCAATAAGCATCTTGGATAGTAATTCGATTGGCAAGATCGTTTTAGAAGACGATTTCCTTGATAATCGGTATCGTCATGGACTTCTCAGAGAAGTAACCGAAATTTCAGGAGGAAGAGTTTATGGCACGGCAAATGAAAAAGCGATAGCAGATGCCTTTGATGCAATTGTTATGGAGCTTAAAACGCAATACTCTATTGGTTTCAAACCCGCAGGCACAGATAAGAAATGGCATTCCATCAAAGTCAAAGTATCGCCCGTCGAGATAGCTGATAAAGCCAAGCCTAATAGCCCGCCGCAAAAAATCACGCCAATTGTCCGCACCCGCAAAGGTTACTTCGCAAATTAAGTACAGTAAGTTTCTGGTTTCCGTTTTCCGCTTCGTGTACACTACAGAATTGGAAATCTGGAAGTAGAAACGAAACGATGTCAGAGTTATCACACGTAAGAAATTTCTCGATTATTGCCCACATTGATCATGGCAAAAGCACGCTGGCTGACCGTCTGCTCGAAGTTACCGGCGCTCTGTCGCAACGCGAGATGAGCGAACAGGTGCTGGACGCGATGGATTTGGAACGCGAGCGCGGCATTACCATTAAAGCTCATGCTGTCCGTTTGAACTATAAAGCCAAAGATGGAAGCGACTATATCATCAACCTGATAGACACGCCCGGTCACGTAGATTTCTCTTATGAAGTGTCACGTTCGCTCTCTGCCTGTGAAGGGGCGTTGCTCGTTGTTGATGCTTCGCAAGGCGTAGAAGCGCAGACCCTTGCTAACACCTATCTGGCGCTCGATAACAATCTGCATCTCATTCCGGTCATCAACAAAATAGATTTACCGGGAGCCGAGCCTGACCGGGTGCGCGAAGAGATTGAACACACCATCGGGCTGGAAACGGAAAATGCTTTGCTCATCTCTGCCAAAATGGGCATCGGCATTGATGAAGTGCTGGAAGCGATTGTCCGCGAAGTGCCGCCGCCAGCGGGCAAGTTTGATGCGCCGCTCAAAGCTCTGATCTTCGATTCGTGGTTTGACAGTTATCGCGGCGTGGTGGTGTTGATGCGCGTTATTGACGGCGCGATTCGTCCCGGTATGCGGGTGCGCCTGATGAACACCGGCAAAGATTTTCAGGTTGATTCGCTCGGCGTGTTGACGCCAAAACCGCGAGAGATAGACCAATTGAGCGCCGGAGAAGTCGGCTTTTTTACGGCGGCAATTAAGACGGTTGCTGATGTTGAAATCGGCGATACGGTAACGGAAACCGCCAGACCAACAGCAACGCCTTGCCCCGGTTTCAAACGCATCAAACCGATGGTCTTCGCCGGACTCTATCCCATCGAATCCAACAAATACGAAGAATTGCGCGACGCGCTCGACAAACTGCGGCTTAACGATTCGTCATTTTTTTATGAGCCGGAATCATCGGCGGCGCTTGGCTTCGGGTTTCGTTGCGGCTTTCTTGGCTTGCTGCACATGGAGATTGTGCAGGAGCGACTGGAACGCGAGTTCAATCTGGAGTTGATTTCGACAGCCCCGAACGTCCGCTATCAGGTGACGCTGACATCGGGGGAAGTGCTGGAAATAGACAGCCCTTCGCGGCTGCCTGACCCGGTGAAGATTGAAAAAATTGAAGAGCCGATGATTCGCGCTATGATTATGAGCAATGATGAATTTGTTGGCGCTCTCTTTCAATTGCTCGATGAAAAACGCGGTGTGCAACTGGGCTTTGAGTATCCCGCGCCCAAGCGTGTTCTGTTGACCTATGAAATCCCGCTGGCGGAAATCATGTTCGATTTCTATGATCGCCTGAAAACCGTGTCGCGGGGCTACGCTTCCTTCGATTATGAATTAACCGGCTATAAAGCGGGCGATATGGTCAAACTCGATATTCTGGTAGCCGGAGAACAGGTGGATGCCTTGTCGTTGATTGTGCATAAAGATTTCGCGTATTCGCGGGGTCGCGCTCTGGTGGAGAAGATGCGTCAGTTGATCCCGCGCCAACTCTTTGAAGTGCCGATTCAAGCGGCTATCGGTAATAAGGTCATTGCCCGCGAAACCGTCAAAGCGATGGGCAAAAACGTACTGGCGAAATGCTACGGCGGCGACATCTCGCGCAAACGCAAATTGCTGGAAAAGCAGAAAGAGGGCAAGAAGCGTATGAAGCGCGTCGGCAAAGTCGAAATTCCGCAAGAGGCGTTTCTGGCAGTTTTGAAAGTGAACGAATAACGAAATTGCCAATCACCTGAATTGTCTTTTTAAGTAATGTGAAAGAATTTCAAATATGAAAAAGGGAGACTTGATTCGGTCTCCCTTTGCTCATTAGTTCAACGTGAAGTTGAAGGTAATCACGCCGGTCACGCGCACCGGAACGGCATTTTAAGCCCTTTAGCTGCTGAGTTATTACCACATCTTCCTCAGTATCTTTCCCAATCGTTTTATCCCGCCACCAACCTTTCTGCCAATCCGTTCTACGATGTCTTCGTCACTGTCAATGGAATGTTCTGTGCGGTTGCCAAAATGCTGCCCGGTTTTTCCCTGCTTCCGCTTACTGCTTTTCCGCTCTCCGCGAATGACAGTCAATCGTTCATTTCGTACCTTGCGCGGTAGGCTGTCAGAGGCGTTTTGTTCCGGGACAGCCGCGCTCGCAGCAGAAGTCTTTGGCTTCTCTTTATTGTCAACACTGCTTGTGTTTTCCTTATCAACTAAAGGCGATTCTATGGGAATTGAATCTCTTATCTCCTGATTCTCCGTTGACTTGGCGACTGCTGGTTTCCCGGTCAGAAGTGTGCCGCTCACCATTGGTTCGCTGATTGGCGAAGCATTCTCCATTGGTAAAAAGCCGGGGCTATGATTTCGCAGCAAAATCGCCAGGACAATAGCGAGGACGAAGGCGACAACAAAAATTCCCCGCGACTTTGGGAAGGTTTGCCCAACGTCTGGTTGGATTGTTTTGAGCAGACTCGTTGACGCTGTTTGTCTGAGTTTTGGTACAGTTATTGTACTTATTTTATTCGCATCGTCTTCAACAGAAGAAGCTATGAAACGATTTTCTGATAACACCCCTTCGAGGTGCGGCATAATTATCTGGCTAGGGCTTTCTTCTCTATTATCAACAGTGGTTCGGCTCTGTAGGAGTTGACGAATAATTTCCAGTAACGCCGCCGATTCACAAGGCTTCTTCAGATAGGCGCTTGCCCCGACCGTGAAAGCAAGACTTTGCGTAAAAGCGTCGAAGTGACTATCGAGCAGCACAATCGGCAGGGTTTGAAACTCCGGCTCCTCTTTGATATAGCGGCAAAGAGCAAAGCCATTTCTTTTCAGCAGCGCCATATCGGCAATCAATAAATCAGGCAGACTTTCATTCAGTATACATACAGCCGCCATACCATCATCGGTACAGAGTATGTCAAATTGCTCATCAAGCAGCGCTTGTGTGACCGTCTGCTGACAAGCGCCAGCATTATCAAGCAGTAGGATTTTGCCGGACATAGAACCCTCTTAGAGGCAAGGGGAGTCGTCCTTCGGTTAGTTCCTAACGAATCAAGCTATTTACTTAACCCCAGTCTTGAGTTGAAAATCGGTCGTCAGCATACCGGAATGCTAAAATGAAGGCGTAAACAACCTCATTTTCTTCAGGAGCGACGACCGAATGCTTAGTTTGACACTCCCCTAGCTAAAGCAAGGGGATTCTTGGGCTGCACCCCTTTGGGATGCATAACTCCCGAAGCGTAACTTTCTCTGTGTCCCGGAGTAGGAGAACAAATCATGCTCTCGGTTTTTT
>Ga0187894_10005329_pt1 | contig 13210 bp, 11 predicted proteins | sample GBC1701081metaG_FD_136650 | JGI IMG/M metagenome (GOLD analysis project Ga0187894, IMG submission 136650) | White microbial mat communities from a lava cave in the Kipuka Kanohina Cave System on the Island of Hawaii, USA - GBC170108-1 metaG ... | reverse complement strand
TGGTCGCCCGATGGACAGCGCATTGCGTTTATATCCGGGCGCAGCATTTATATCATGAACGCCGACGGCAGCAGTGTGCAGTCTATCAGCCTCGGCATCCCCTACCTAAACAAGTTGTATGATCTGGCGTGGTCGCCGGGCGGTGCTTACCTCGCCTTTACCGCAGATTACACCATCCATACGATTTGGGTTGGCGGCGGCCAAGCCTCGGCGAGAGAACTCACCACGTCATCCGAGAACCGTTACGTACCCGATTTTGACCCGTCCTGGTCGCCAGACGGTGAACAGCTTGTATTTGCGTCGGCACGCAGTTTTGACTATCAGCTTTACGTCATGGACAGGCAGGGCAATGTCCTGCGCCAGCAGACGACCTATGGGGCAGACAACGTGGATGTGGACTGGAATCCGGTCTACAACAATACGCTGGCTTTCGCTTCAAACCGCGATGGCGACTTTGACATTTATACGATGAACGCGACCTTCGAGCGCGACATCCGAAAACTGACCGATAATCAAGTCTATGATGGCGATCCGGTATTTTCACGCGATGGGCAGGAAATTGTTTTCGTCTCTGAGCGCGATGGCAACAAAGAAATTTACCTGATGAAAAATTATTACAGTGCTGTCCAGACGCGCTTAACATACAGCGATGGCATTGATCTCGACCCGGCCTGGCGTCCTATCGGGGACTAGCTGCCTTCCCCTCCGCCTTCCCTATCCTTTCACGCACGCCTCAGTCCTATGCCCTTAGTCCTTTCCCTGTGTTATGATTTTGTTAGGTCGATACGCTATAAGTAAGGTCAACGGTTCTGGCATAACGAGGACGAGCATTGCTTCCAATGACCGCGCTGCACGACGAAACCCGCTCCCGCTGGAGCGCCTATCCGCCCGACCAATTCATCCGTATGGTGCTGCACGGCGCCATACGGAACCAGGTTGAGCTGGCCTCGGTGATCGTCCATGTCTATACCCAGATCATCCACCAATTTCCCGGTTCGCGCGACCTGCACATCCACAACGCCGACGCCAAAGAAACGACCCGCCTGCGCGACCTGTTCCTTAACATGCGCGCCTGCATGGCCGACGCCCAGGCTGCCACCCAGGGCGACACCCGCACCCTGATGCTGCCCTACACCCCGGAACGCTATATCCGTGATGCGGCGAATGAAATTCGTCGTTATGTGCTGTCGGTGGAACGGTGGGCGCACCAGATCGAGATGGATGTTCACGTTGCCGAAGCGCGTTTGCCGGGGACGACCGGCGGGAAATCCTTTGGCGACATCGCTGGGGAAATCCTCAAGAACATCGGCGACATCGTGCAACTGCTCGACTTCGCCCGCGATTATGCCGAAAACCGCGCCGGCACGATGACGCTCCCCCTGCGCGCCAAACCTGAACCGCTTATCAATTAACGCCTAACTACGCCACCGACGATATATCCGCCAGCGGCGGGATTTCCGCCGTCGCCCGCTTGCTGAACTCGGTATACACTGATACGTTGGCTGCGTAGCGCGCGTTGGCCGAACTATAGGGGTAGGCCGCCGCCATATCGACGATGCCGCTGGCAACCGGCGCGAGCAGCAGCATCGCCAGCCGCGCGTCCAGGGCGCGCTGCGTCGTCAGCGGGATTTGCATGAAGCGCACTCCCCAGATCGCGGTCGCGTTTGGCAGCAAAATCGCCAGCGGCGGGATCGTCTCGGCCTGGATGTGCGCCACCAGCCCGGCCACGCCCTGCTTGGTCGGCGTGGCGACCCATTCCAACGCCTCTGGCAGCACGACAAAGCCGTGTAGCTGCATCCAGTCCTGTTTCTGCGCCTCGATCACCGCGCCGATGATGACCTCGGCGGCGCTGTGATTGTTGAAGTACGGCACTTCGTTCTCGGTTGTCATGCGGACGTAAACCGGCTGGTTGGACATAACCTTCACTCTCGACAAGCTCTTCTTTATTGCACTATTACTTGATTATACCCATACCCGATCAGCAGTGTCGCGCCTAAGGGTGAATCATTTCCCAAAAATTTGCGAATTCGAGCCTGGTATCGGATTGGTGGAATTGGCGCGCAACGCATACAATTGCCGTAATATTCATCGCTGAACTAGGAAACCACCGCCGATGTCCGACCGATCCGACCTCAAAAACCACCTCGATGCCGAGGGGCGGCTGACGGGCTGGCCGTCCAAACGGGCGTTGCAAACCGTCGCGCTCGACTACCTGGCGACCAAGTTCGAACCGGGGCGCATCTACGCTGAAAAAGAGATCAACGCCCTGCTGAATAGCTGGCACACCTTCGGCGACCCCGCCCTGCTGCGGCGCGAACTCTACGAGCGCGGCCTGCTCAACCGCGCCAAAGATGGCACGGAATATTGGCGCACGCCGCATACCAAGTTTGTTGAGTAGGAATGAGAGAGGGTTTTGATTTTTACGGTGTTTCCGTCGGCGTCGCGGGCGGCGGGCCAGCCGTCTGCGTCAGATAGACCGACTGCTGCGTGGCGCGCACGCGCTCGGTGGCGTCCAGCGTCGGCAGGATGCCCGGCGTGCGGCTGGGGATGAACCCCGGCGGGACTTGGGTCGCCGCGCCCGTGATCGGCGGGAAACCCGGCAGCGGCAGCGGTGTCCAGGTCAGGGTTGGCGACGGTGTGAGCGTCAACGTGGCGGTTGGCGAGGGTGTGTAGGTCGGCGTGCGCGTCGCCGTCGCCGGGATGCGTGGTGTACGCGTGGCCGACGGCGTGGGCGAGGCGGTAAGCGTGGCCGTGTCGCTCGCGGTCGGTGTCGGGCTGGGCGTCAGGGTCGGCGTGGGTGTGTGCGTAAACGTTGGCGGGAGGGCCGTCGGCACGGGCAGCGGCGTCCCCGACAAGCTGGGTGGCTGTTCGCTCGTCAACGGTGTCACGATCCCATTTTGGACGCGCGCTGGGGCGACCGCATCTAGCACATCTTGATACAGCGCTTCCGCCCCAATCGGCGCTTTGATCCGGTTCATGAACGCCAGGTAGGCGCGGTTGAAAAAAGCGATGATCGCTGTGGCATCCCCGCCGCCGTACTGCGACAGGTGATAGATCGCGCTGTACAGGTCGGCCAGCGCAGTCTCGGTCAAACGTTCCTGGTCGGACAAGGCCTCGGCCTCGTCCAACCGCGTGTTGGCGATGCGCAGCCATAACTCGCCCGGCTGCCCGGTCAGCGGCGCGAACGCCAGCACAATTGTCTCCCACAACCGTTTCACGCCGTACAGCGCGTCGCCCGGCAAGTCGTCTGCCGAAGCCGCGACCAACCCGGCCCCGCTGCCCAGCGCCAGGATGAACACCACTGCAATCGCGGCGGCCATCCGGCTCAACCCCAACGGCAGTTGGATTACGTCGCTTCGCGGGCGTGACCGGAAACCGGACAGGGCGGCGGGCATTTGCGCCCGCAGCCGCGTCTCCAGTGTGTCCACGCTCGATTGGCTCATTTCCGGGGATTTCAGCCGCGCGGTCAGCAGGCCGATTTGCAGCGCCGGTTTCAGGTCGGCGGCCAGGGCGGGGTATGCGCCCAAACACTCGGCCACCGTCTTGCGCCCGCCCAGCACGTCGTCCAGGCATTGCGCCAGGATGTCGTCAAATTCCGGGGTTGTGTGCGGCTCGCTCACGATAAGCCTGATAAAATCGACTCGACATCGAAACCAGCGCGTTCCAGGCGGCCCGCCAATGCGCGTAGCGCCCGGTGTTGCAAGGCCTTGATTGCGTTGGCATTTTTTCCCATCACATCGGCCACCGTTTCGATCCGCTGTCCCTCGATAAAACGCAGCACGATCACCTGCTGCTGTTCGTCCGTCAATTTGGCGATAGCCTCGCGCAAGGCTTTGGCCGCCTGCCGCCGGAGCATCCCCTCGTCCATATCGGTGCTGACCGGGATCGGCTCGGCCTCGACATCGCTTTCCGCCGGGCGGCGTCCCGTCATCCGGTAATAATCGACCACGCGCGCATGGGCGATGCGGTACAACCAGGCCACGAACGGCTTGCCCTGGTCGCGGTAATTTGTCATACCCTTGAGCGCGCGGGTGAACACATCGCCGGTCAAATCTTCCGCCAGGTGGACATCATTCACCCGGTGGTAGATATAGCGGTAGATCGCCTGCACGTTCGCCCGGTATAACACGGCGAAGGCATCGGCGTCGCCCCGCTGCGCGCGCGCCAGGACTCGTCCCTCGTCAGCGCGCTCCACAGGTGCTGCTCCGCCGCTGCTTCAGGCTGCGCCAATTCGCGCCATCTATGCCATATACCGTATGGAATGCTACCAGGTTACGGGCTAACACATTTCAATTCCCTAAACACATGTGCTGATTGCCCCGTCCCAAACCGCGTTTTTTACTGCATTCGTCCGCCCCCCTCTCCACTTGTGGGAGAGGGGCGAGGGGTGAGGGCTTCTATCCCAATCATAGCCCGAACCGCTTATCTTTGCAGGCCGCGTCGCTGGACAATGACACGCCCTCATCCGCGTTGATTGTCTTAGGAGGCAAGCCTGTTATAATCAGCCCAAATATTTTTCCTAGAGGAGGTTGGATCATGCTATTGAATAAACGGTTGGTATTCTTTGCGATTCTTCTCATATTGGTGACTAGCATGTCGGCTGTAGCCCAGGATGCGGTTTCCATTCGCCTATGGCAGCATCAGAACGAGGCCTTCAACAACGGGATGCAAACCCTGGCCGACGCCTATATGGCCGCCAACCCGAACGTGACCATCACGCTCGAAGCCTTTGAATATGACGTGTTCATCCAAACCTTGCAGACCGCGATGCCTGCCGGAACAGAAGGCGACATTATCCAGCTATTCGGTACCTGGGCCTGTGGTTATGCCTCCGGCGGACGAATCGCGCCTGTCCCGGCAGATACCATGACCCTGGAAGAGGCTGAGGGCTTATATTACGCCGCGCCGCTGGGGGGGTTCGCCTGCCCGGACGAATCGGGCGTGCTGTCGCTGTATGGTCTGCCGCAGGAGTTCAACATCGAATATGGCGCCGTCCTGGTCAACACCGACATCGCCGCTCAAGCCGGCGTAACCCTGCCGGAACCGCTGGTCGGTTGGCAAACCTGGGATGCCTTCATCGCCGATGCCGCCAAGATGACCGAGGGCGATCAGGACTTCATGACCCGCGCCGGTTATCACTTCACCAACGATGATGCTCTGAATTTCACCTTCTTCTCGCTCATCGCGCAGCAGGGTGGCGAATTCTTCGACGAAGCCACTGGCATGTATCAGTTCCAAACACCCGAAGCCCGCGCCGCTTTGGAACTGATGGTCTCGATGGTGCAGGAGCATAACCTGGTCAGCCCGCAACTCTTTAATTCGACCACCAATGCCATTGACGCCGCCTTCCCCTACGGACAGGCCGCGATAGGACTGGTCGGCCCCTGGATCGTGCCGTGCTGCGTGTTGCCCGCCGCGCCGGATTATGCCGACAATATCGAATATATCCGTCTGCCCAGCCTGGGCGAAGACCCGGTCTTCAAAGCCGACTCCGGGTGGGGGCTGACGGTCTCGGTGAACAGTCAAGTTCAGGCGCAGGCCTGGGATTTCATCAAGTTTGCGGCGGCCAACGCCGATAATGCGCTCGGCTGGAATATCACCAGCGGCACGCTGCCCGCCCTGGTTGAAGACGAGGCCACCCTGACGGCTTTTGTCGAGCCGCAGCCCTGGGTCGCGCCCTTCCTGGATATTTTCCCTTACGGCCAGTTCATCGGTCATCTGCCGGATCGGGATTTCTTGTTCAGCAATGTCTCCCGGCCACACATTTTTAACGCCATGTTGGGGGTCGAAACCATTGACGACGCGCTGGCAGCGATGGAAAACGAAGCGAATGGGGCGTCATCGGGCTAAAATCTGTTCACGGTTCATAGACTGATGGAGGGACGACATAGCAGGTCGTCTCTCCATTCAATCCAGCCCCATCAGCCTTTCAAACCCGTCAGGGTAATGCCCCGGATAATCCACCGCTGCATCAACACAAACACGAATAACACCGGCATCATCACCAGCACGGCGGTCGTCATGCTCAGGTGCAGTTGGTTGGCGTGCTGGTTGGTGTACCAGGTGAGGATAATCGGCAGTGTCCGTATATCCTGCTGCGTCAGGACGATCAGCGGCCACAGATACGCATTCCAGTTGAACATGAACGTCAGAATGCCCAGCGCGGCCAGTGCTGGCGACAACTGCGGCAAGACAATCTGCCAGTAAATCCGCCATTCAGAAGCGCCATCAACTCGCGCCGCATCCAGTAGTTCATCCGGGATGGCTTTCATAAACTGCCGCATCAGGAATATGCCAAAGGGATTGAGCGCGGCGGGTACAATCAGGCCGAGCAGGTTGTTGAGCAAACCGAGCCGCACCAGAATCAGATAGCTCGGAACCATCGTCACCTGGAACGGAATCATCAACTGCGCCAGAAAAAAGAGGAACAGCACCCGCTTGCCGGGGAACTCAAACTTGGCGAAGATGTAGCCGAACAGCGAACTCGTCAAGAGATTACTGGCAACATTCGCCAGCGCCACAATCGCGCTGTTGCGATAAAACGTGGGCAGCGGCACATCAGGGTCGTTCAGGACAGTGTTGTAATTTTCCCAGGTGAAATTGGTCGGGAAAAACGTCGGTGGAACCTGGCGGATTTCCTCAGCATCCTTAAACGATGAGAGCAGCGTGAACGCAAACGGCACAATCGTCAGAAATGATCCGATCAGGAGAATCGCATACACCGCCGCCAATCGCCAGCGCCACACCTGTCGGACTTGCCCTCGGCCAACGGTCATCAGCGGGAAATCGGTCATCGTGTGTGGCACATCGGTCATGGTTAATATTCCCACTCGCTGCGGAGCAGCCGGAACTGAATCAGTGTGATAGCCAACACGAACAAAAACAGGACAAGCGCCACCGCTGCCGACCAGCCCATACGTTGGAAGCGGAACGCATTTTCATAAATGTCGATGGTCAGCACGCGCGTTTGTCCTTGCGGGCCGCCGTTGGGCGTCATCACCTGAATCAGATCGAAGACCTGAAACGATGAGATCATCGTCAGCACCGATGTCAGGAGAATAGTAGGGCGCAAGAGCGGCAGGGTGATATGGCGAAAGATTTGCCAGGGGGTCGCGCCATCCACCGCCGCCGCTTCCTTGAAGATGTCCGGGATGCCCTGAATCGCGGCGATGAAGATAATCGTGTTGTAGCCAAAATCTTGCCACAGATAAGCGATCACAATGGCGAGCATCGACAGCGGGATCCCTGCAATCTCGCTGCGTGCATTCGTCAACCAGATTTGACGAGCCGGTGGTTGGATGCCCAGCGCGGTCAGCAGCTCGCTCAGACTCAGGATGAATCCGTTCAGCAAACCATTTTGCGGGTGATAAATGAATCCCCACATGACTGCCACGCCAACCGACGACGTCACGACCGGAAAGAAAAAGATCAGCCTGAAAACCGGTTTTACGCGCTCATGGGTGGCCTCGATCAAGACGGCCAGGGGGATCGTGATGAGCAAATTGAACGGCAGTACCAGAACGGCGAAAATGAGCGTGTTGTACAGGCTGCTGCGAAAAAGCTGCGCCTCGAATGTCTCGCCGGAAATCATATTCTGGAAGTTTTGAAACCCGATAAACGGATTGGTATCCCCCAGGCCGAGTGGCCCGCTGCTGGCGCGCTGAGGGCTGTAATCAAAAAACGCCAGCAGTACCGCCCACACGACCGGCAGCAAGGCAAAGACCAGCATATAGATGACCATCGGACTGACGGCGGTGAACAGGAAGATTTTTTTACTACTTTCGCGTCCGCTCAGCCGATTTGCGAAGACCGTCACGGTGCTGCCCCCGTCCCGATTGTATAGCCCGCCACCTATAATAACGCCTCTACCCGTGCGCCCGCCATGCGCCCGGTGTTCTACCAGGGCAATCGTATCCAATCCTGGCAGCGCCGTCCAACTGCCGGTTGCACTGCCGTGTACGTCCTGTATAATCGCCGTAAAAGTGTTGAACACAACCCGTTAGGCAGCAGGCAAGTTAATTTGAACGAGCGACAAGAGCAAAAACCCCTCCCCTCCACGCTGTATACCGAAGAATATTTTCTGACCGCGTGCGAAGGCTACGACGAGTTCACCTCCAGCGAGGGCGAACACCTGTCGCGGCGGCTGTCGGCGGCCTTCGCCCTGGCGGAGGTCACGCCCGGCATGACTATCCTCGATGTCGGCTGCGGGCGCGGCGAAATCCTGCGCCACTGTGCCACGCTCGGCGCGGACGCCTATGGCATCGACTACGCGGCGGTCGCCGTCAAAATGTCGCAAAATGTGATCCAATCGGTCGATAGCATCGTCCCCGGCAAGACCGCCGTGATGCAGGCCGACGCCAAAAAGCTGCCCTTCCCCGATGCCGCCTTTGACCGCGTGCTGATGTTCGATGTGGTCGAACACCTGTATCCCTGGGAACTGCACGAGGCCATGCGCGAAGTCCACCGCGTCCTCAAGCCGCAAGGCCGCTTCATCATCCACACCGCCCCCAACGTCTGGTACGACCGTTACGCCTACCCGATAGTGCGCCAGTTCCGCCGCTTGGTCGGCCAGGGCGACCAATATCCCAAAGACCCGCGCCAATTCCTGGTTGATGTCAACCAGCACGTCCACGTCAACGAGCAGTCGATGTGGAGCATGAGTCGGGCGCTGCGCCAGGCCGGGTTTAAGGGCAAGGTCTGGCTGGACAGCCCGCCGCAGCACCGCCATGAAAATCCCATTCTGGCCGCGCTGCGCTTCCTGGCCTTCGACGTGCCGCCCTTTCGCTGGTTCTTCGAGCGCGAGGTCTTCGCCGTCGCCGCGAAGGCGTGATTCGAATTCTACAGACCTATACATTGACTGCTAGCCCGCCTGCGTTATACTCATCACCTGATGAACACGCGCTAGCAAGAGGAACTTTCCGATGCCCGAAACGACCCCCACTATTGACCCGCAACTGCTCGAAATCCTGCGCTGCCCGGTGGCCGTGCATTACACAGACAAAGGCGACGACCCCGGTCGCCTCGAACTCGTCAAGGGGACGTGGCTCGTTTGCGCCGACTCCGGCTACAAATACCCGATCCGCGACGGCCTGCCCGTCATGTTGGTTAGCGAGGGCGAGAAATACAAAGACATCGCCGTCGATGACCTGCCCGTCCCGCCACCGGCTGAATAGCCACACCCACCCCGCGTCACAGCGGGGTTTTGTTGCCGTCTTTTCGCCTTCTCTCTGAGTCCTCGGTGCCTCTGTGGTGAAAAATCTTTTTCTTTTCGGCTACTTCCCCAGCGTCCCCAGGTCGCGCAGGGGTGGCACCAGCCGGGCGACCAGACCCACCACCACCAGCGTGCCGATCCCGCCGAAGGCTACCGCGCCCACCGGCCCCAGCAGCGCCGCCGCCAGGCCCGACTCGAAGCCGCCCAACTCGTTCGACGCGCCGATGAACAGGCTGTTGACCGAGCCGACCCGCCCGCGCATCGCGTCCGGCGTGTGCGTCAGCACCAGCGTATGCCGGATCACGACGCTGATGTTGTCCAGCGCGCCCAGGGTGAACAGCATCGCCAGCGACAGCCAGAACGAGGTCGATAAGCCGAATACAATCGTCGCTACGCCGAACCCGGCTACCGCCAGCAGCAGCGTCCTACCCGCGCGTTGGAAGGGTGGACGGCGGGCGATGACCACCGCCATGCACAGCGCCCCAATCGACGGCGCGGTACGCAGCAAACCCAGGCCGGTCGCATCGACCAGCAGAATATCTTTGGCGAACACCGGCAGCAGGAAGGTCGCCCCGCCGAACAGCACCGCGAACATATCCAGCGTGATTGACGCTAGGATGATTTGCGTTCGCCGCAGGAACGACCAACCCGCCCGGATCGATTGCAGCGGTGTCTCGCCCACGTCGGCATAATCGGCCTGCCGGCTGCGGATGAGCAGCAGCGCGCCCACCAGTACCGACCCGGCGAAAGCATTGGCGATATACACGAAGGCAGCGCTGTTGGTCAGCGCGATAATCAGACCGCCGACCGCCGGGCCGACAATTGACGACACCTGCCACACGCTCGAACTCCAGGTGACGGCGCTGAAGTAATAGTTCGATGGCACCATCTGCGGGGTGAGCGCGCCTTCCGCCGGGTTGTTGAACGCCCGCACCGCCCCGATCACGGCCAGCACGCCGTACAAGAGTGGCAGCGGCCCGTTCGCCAGCGAAATCACCGTCAGCGCCAGCGAACACACGATCAGCACCACCTGCGAGATCAACGCAATGTGCTTGCGGTTGTAGCGGTCAACGATGTAACCGCCCGGCACGGACAGCAGGATCACCGGCACAACCTGCACCAGCCCGACCAGGCCGAGCGCGAAGGCATCGCCTGTCCGCTCGTATAGTTCCCAGCCGACGCCGACGCTGACCATCATCTCGCCCACCTGGGCGATGAAACGGCCTGTAATCAATAAGCGAAAATCGCGGAAGCGCAACGCCGCATACGGGTCGCGGCGCACCGGGGGCGGTTGGGCATCACCAGACATCGACAGCACCTATCGCTCAAATTGTGGGTTGAAACAGTCGTGGCTCAAAACGCCCGGAGGTCAACTTTCCATCACGAGCAGAATAGCACACGAATTTATTCTACCCACATTTTGCCCGCCCCGATGCGACCAATCCGATTGGACTTATGGATAAATGAAAAGGAAAGCGCCTAATTGAAATGCTTCTGTAGGGGCGACACATGTGTCGCCTCTACCACAAAATCAGGCACGTTCTAATTGGTTTATCCATTAGCTTTTACCCCTCCCCCAGCCGCTTCGCGTCCCCGTGGACGGAGAGGGGGAGCAAAGACGGGGGACATATTCACGCCCCGCAGGCCGCCGCGCCGACCGGCACGATGATGCGGTTATCGGGTACAGGTTGGCCGTCGTGTGTCGCCGCAAGCCGGTCGCCGCCCGGCAGGTACAACCCGACCGCGACCTGGGTGATGGCCGGATCATTCGGCAGCGTATACCCATCCGCCAGCGTTTGGCCCGGCAGCCAATCCTGGGGCGCATAATCGCCCGCGAAGGGCGGCCCGTCAGCCTGCTCGACCAATTGGCCGCCTGCGTCCAGGCCGTGAACGAACGTGCGCAGGTCGCCCGCTGGATACGGCGCGCGGATGTGCCAGACCAGATCGACGCGCAGCCGGTCGCCTTCGGGCGCAGCCGACGCGCACCACAAATCCAGCACACTGCCGAAACTGGCGTCAAGAGACTGAACCGTGTGCATCCCGTTTCCGGTCACGCGCACGGTCTGATCCAGCGTTACCGCCGTGCTGCCGCCGGGCAATCGCAGCGGTTCGTCGGTCAACGAATCGATCAGCTTGACGGTGATCTGCCCGACGTAGGGTGGCGCGTCATCGAATAGGCGCGGCAGATGAAGGTCGGACACGAAGTAATCAGGTGTGTGGAGGATCGGGCTGCTGCCGACGAAAAAACCTTCGCTGGTCGCCCAGGCCTCGGTCTGGCGCGGGTTGACGAGCTGTACCTGCGGACGGTAATGGCGGTCTAAAGGGCGCAGCGCCCGCCAGAACAACGTCACCCGGAAGGCATCGCCTGGCGCGGCAGCCCCCCGGTCGAGCGTGTAGCCCAGCAGTTGGTAGGCGTCGCCAAAATGCAGGCCGACCGGCGTCTGCATCGCGGCGGGCGCGGCCAACGGCGACCGCTGCCGAAACCAATCCGTTTGCGGCGCGATGTAGAGCGTGTTCAGCGCCGTGAACCCGACCACTCCGGCAACGACCAGCGCGGCGAAGCGGGGGGACAAAACCTCACCCCCCTGGCCGACGGAGTCGGACACCCTCTCCATTTGGTCGAGAGGGGGAGCAGGACACCCTTTCCAGTACAGGACAGCAGTCATGAGCAGGCTCACCAGCGTCAGCCAGGGCGCGAGGTTCTCGACCGGCGTCCCGGTATACGCCAGCATGACGGTATGCGCGCCCGCTGGCACGTGCAGCGTCAGCAAACCCCGGTCGGTCGTTGGGAAGACATTGACTGCTGCGCCATCGACCCAGGCCGACCAGCCGGGGAAGTAAAAATGCCGCAGTTGCAGGTCGAAGGCCGAACCGGTCTGTATACGGAAGGTCGTATCGCCGACCGCCTCGATCTGCACATCCGGCAAACCAGGGTCGATGAAGTCGAGTTGAAAGGGATCGGTCGCATAGCGTTCGGTGTCGGGCGGCTGGTCATAGGGGGTGCGTGTCGCCCACACTGGCTTGAACTCGTTGTAACTCGTCCCGCCGAAGGCATACGTCTCCAATTCGTATTCAATCTCGTCGCGGGCGGTCAGGCCAGTGAAATCGACTAAAGCGCGGCTGGCCTGGATCGTCGGCAGCGCCGCCCCGACGACGATCACCAGCAGGATGCCCGCTGCTATCAACGCATAGCGATGCGGCACGAGCAGCAGGCTTGCCCCGCTCAGCAGGGCGATGAACACGACCGCCACCCGCAGCACCCGCGCCGGGAAGCGCAGTTGGTCGAGCAGCGGTACGGCCAGCCACACCCCGAACGATGCCTCGATCAGCAGGAACAGGCAGGCCGCCAGCGCCACGCCCCAGGCCAGCGCCAACCCGTAGCACCGTTTCCATATCAGCGCGATCCAGCCCAGCCCGCCTAGCAGCCCGCCGACTAACCCCAGCGTATCCGGCAGGCGGCGGCTCAGGTCGCTCAGGTCGGGCGCGCGCGGCTGGATGAACAGTTCGCCGGGCGGCAAGAAATTGGATAGCAGCACGCTGGGGATGTCGGTCGCGGGCAGTGAGGCCTTGATGTAACCCAGTTCGGCGAACAACGGCAGGCTGAAGATCAGGCTGAGGCCGCCGCCCAGTGCCAGCCCACCGCCCACTGTGAGCATCCGGGCTGCTAGGCTATTGCGATCCCGCCGCGCCGCCCACAGGCTCATCACCGGCGCGCCAGGGACGATGAACAACGCCGCCAGCACGGTCGTCGGTTGGTGCGCCAGAATCAGCGCCGCGAACGCCAGGCCGAGCGCCGCCGCCCGCCGCTCGCCTGGCTGCTCGCCTGCCCGCGCCAGCACCAGGAAAACCCAGGGGACGAGCGCCGTCCCGATGATGCCCGACAGATTGCCGACGTTCCACACATCCTGCAAGCGCGATGGCGCATAGACCCACAACGCGGCAGCCACCAGCGAGGCGGACGCAGGCAGGTAACGGCGTGCCAGCCCGTACATGCCCATG
>Ga0187894_10005328_pt1 | contig 13211 bp, 11 predicted proteins | sample GBC1701081metaG_FD_136650 | JGI IMG/M metagenome (GOLD analysis project Ga0187894, IMG submission 136650) | White microbial mat communities from a lava cave in the Kipuka Kanohina Cave System on the Island of Hawaii, USA - GBC170108-1 metaG ... | reverse complement strand
GCTGCTCCTTAATTACACTCCGGTCATCGCGGATGACACCACATACGAGGGGCTCTCCAATTTCACCCGGGTCCTCGACCTCATAGAAAGGAACTACGTGGAAGAGGTCGATCCGGAAAAGCTTACGAGCAGCGCGATCGACGGCATGCTGAAGACGCTCGATCCTTATTCCACCTACTTGAGCCCGGAACGCTACAGGGAGCTCGAGATAGGCACTTCCGGGGAATTCGGGGGGGTCGGAATGGAGGTCTCCGAAGAGAACGGAGTGCTGACGGTCATTACGCCGATAGAGGGAAGCCCTGCTGAAAAAGCCGGGATAAAACCCAGGGACCAGATAATAGAGATAGAGGGGAAATCCGCCCAGGGCATGGTGGTTCAGGAGGCGGTCAGGCTTTTGAGGGGTCCGAGCGGAACGCCGGTAAAGATCACTATCCGGAGGGCGGGGGAGCAGGAGCCCCGGGTCATCACACTCATAAGGGACAAGATAGTCGTCAAGAGTGTTAAGCCCAAGCTCCTCGAAAACGGCATCGGGTACGTGAAGCTCGCGCAATTTCAGGACCGCACGTCCCGGGAGCTTACGGAAGCGATCGCAGGGCTCGAGGCGGAGAACGGGACCGAGCTCAGAGGGCTGATACTCGACCTGAGAAACAATCCGGGGGGGCTTCTGACCGAGGCTATCGACGTCGTGGACGAATTCATCGACAGCGGGCTTATAGTGAGCGTCAGGGGAAGGACTCAGGACCAGACGAGGGAATACTACGCGACTAAGAACGGGAGCTTCCAGACGTTCCCTGTCGTGGTGATAGTAAACGACGGGAGCGCAAGCGCGTCCGAAGTCGTCGCGGAAGCGCTTCAGGACAGTAAGCGCGCCGTGATTTTGGGCACGAAGACCTTCGGCAAGGGGTCTGTTCAGACAATCATAAAGCTCGAAGACGGCTCGGGGCTCAAGCTGACGACCGCCAAGTTCTATGCGCCGAGCGGACGGTCCATCAACGAGGTGGGCGTGACCCCCGATATCAAGGTTGAGAACAGCGAGGACCGGGACAAGCAGCTCGAAAGCGCGATCAACATACTTAATTCCCCGGAAGCGGATAAGACAATTCCCAAGGGCTAGGGAGCGCCCTTCCATTGCCGAAATCGACAAAGAACAAGAAACCGAAAAGGCCCCGCGGGAGAGGCGGTAACGGGAATAAGAATGCCGGGAGGGCGCTCGCCTACGCGTTGTCGTTCCTAGTCGTCCTGATACTCGGCCTCTACGGGCTCTATCGGCTAAATGAGAACATTCTCCCTGACGATCGGTCTCAGCCGGTTACGACCGAGAAGACGGGCGGCCCCGCGGAGGGAGCGCCCGGTGCAAAAAGAGCCGGGAAGAAGCCGGTCGAAACGCCAGCAGGGATAAAGGCAAAGGGGCCTGGCGGCGCCCGGGAGCCGGGTAAGTCGGTTGAGGCGGTCAAAAAGGACGAGACCGCCGGACCCCCGGTATTCGAGCCGAAAGTCGCGATAATAGTCGATGACATCGGCTTGAGCAAGGAGCCGATCGACAAACTCGTCGAGCTTCCTGCGCCGGTTACAATTGCCGTCCTTCCCAACCTGCCCTATTCCAGGTACGCGGCCGAAGCCGCCCGCAATAAAGGCCTGGACGTCATGCTCCATCTCCCCATGGAGCCTATGGAATCGTCTGGATACATGGGCTTTGACGCCGGGGAAGACGTCCTCCTGGTCGGCCTGTCCAAGGAAGACGTGATGGCGAAGCTGGATAAGAACCTTTCCTCCGTTCCATACATTAAAGGCGTTAATAACCACATGGGCTCGAAGTTCATGGAGAATCAGGAGCTGATGGACATGGTCCTCGAAGAGATCGACGGGAGAGGGTTGTTTTTTATAGACAGTCTGACGTCGCCGGGAAGCGTGGGATATAAGACGGCTTTAAAGATGGGTATGAAAACCGGGAAAAGGGATGTATTTTTAGACCACTCGTCGAAAGACGCCGCGCATGTCAAATCTCAAATTGAGAGGCTCGTCGGGGTCGCCGAGAAAAACGGTTACGCGGTGGGCATATGCCACCCGTACCCCGGCACCATAGCTGCCCTCACGGAGATGATGCCGCAAATAGAAGGCCGGGTGGATATAGTCCCTGTTTCGAGCATATTGACCGGGGGCGGCGAAGTAAGCGAAAGATAAAAATTTATTCTATGTTATTGTATTCAGCGGAGGGAGCTTGTTATGGGCCTTGTAGATGACGTGCGAAAGAAGCGTGATTCATGGGTCAGGAGGTTCGAGGAGCATCGCCAGGAGGACGAGCGCACGCCTGAGGACCGGGACCCGAAGGAAGAGGAAAAGAGGATAATGGAGAATCTCAAAAGGGTCGGAGTATTTGAAGTTAAAAAAGGGGAGAATGGAGAATAAAGTACAGCTGATCGGAAGTGCTACGTGTACTTGACAATTTATTGCTAATCCTTTAGGTTTTTCTACTTGGAGTTCTATCATAAATCGGGAGGAGTTTCTTTATGCCGGGAATTGTGGTCGGAAATAACGAAAGCATAGACAGCGCGCTTAAAAGGTTCAAGAAACAGGTCGAGAAGGGCGGTGTATTGTCCGAAGTAAGGAGACGGGAATATTACGAAAAACCCAGCGAACGGAAGAAGAAAAAACTGTTTGCGGCCAAAAAGCGCGTAATAAAACGTACTAGAAAAAGCTAGCTTTACTTATAGAAATACATAAATACCGGTAGGGGGGACACTACTTTGTATTCTATATTCCGCGGGTTCAGGGTCAGGGCCCTTTCCTTTGAAAATCCCAGCGTTACTTTAAAATTTGAATTATTGATAGATGGTAAATTTTAACAATGATTTCCTCGTCAAAGAAATAAAGAGGAGGTTGAGCATTCTTAACCTCATTGAAGGTTACACATCTATTAAAAAAACCGGGAAGGGTTATGTGGCGCTCTGTCCTTTTCACGACGACCATAACCCGTCTATGCACGTAGACGAGGAAAAGGGTCTCTTCCATTGTTTCAGCTGCGGCGCGGGCGGCGACATGCTTGGGTTTTACATGAGGTATAACGGCCTCACTTTTCCCGAGGCGGTTTCAGACCTCGCGAAGCGAGCGAACATCCCCGTCGAGAAAAACGCTCCCCCCGTCAAGGGCCATTCCCCGATAAACTCCCTCTTAAAAGTAAACTCCGCCGTGTCCGGCTTTTATCACAGGTCACTCCGCGAAAGCCGCGGGGGCGGCCCTGCGAGGGAGTATCTCGAAAATAGAAAAATACCGTCTGAAGCGATAGAGGAATTCAGGCTCGGCTATGCGCCCGACGCATGGGACACGCTCGTGAATTTTTTAAAGAAGCATAGCGTCCCTCTTTCCCTCGCCGAAAAACTGGGTCTCGTCGTCAGGAAACAGAGCGGAGACGGTTATTACGACAGGTTCAGGAACAGGATTATTTTCCCCATATGCAACGTGGAGGGCAAGGTCATCGGCTTCGGAGGTAGGAGGATAAAGGAAAGCGACGAGCCTAAATATATCAATTCCCCCGAGTCCGAAATTTACCATAAGAGAAAAAACTTTTACGGGCTCGAGAGCTCAAAAGACCACATCAGAAAAAATAAGCGGGCGATCATCGTCGAGGGGTACACGGATTTCCTCTCTCTATACTCGGCCGGCATTAAAAACGCAGTCGCGACGCTCGGGACGTCCCTGACCAGGGACCATGTATCCGTCCTCAGACGCTACACGGACAGGATAGTGGTTGTTTTTGACGGGGACGAATCCGGGGTAAAGGCGGCCGTCAGGTCGCTCGACATATTCCTCGAGGAGGGGCTTCTCCCAGGCGTGGTCGTACTCCCCGAGGGCGACGATCCGGACTCTTTCCTCGCCGGCAAGGGGACGGAGGAGTTTCATAGATTGATCGACGAAGCGCCGACCCTCCTCGATTTCTACATCGAAAACACAGTAGACGAATATAAGAATGGGGCTGTAACGTTAAAGAGCGGCGTGAAAGAGATAGCGGATGTGCTCGTCAAGGTGAACGACCCCATACTCAGGAGCAGTTATATAAGGAAAACCGCCGAAAAGCTCGGGCTTGGGGAGAATGAAGTGTTATCGCTCGTCAGGCTTGGAAAGGGACAGGGGAAGATGGGCGGGGTTAAAACCGTTAAAGCGCACAGCAACCATGAAAAATTAATGCTCAATATTCTCCTTACATATCCGGAGCTGTCCCGGGTTGTAGCTGAAGAGGACTGGGAAGGGTGTGTATCTGACCGGGATGTCATGTCCATCCTAGAGGAAATAATTATAAAGGGCGTGCATGACGTGTCTTCCCTGCTCCTTTCGTTTCAGGGCAGCGCGGCGCAGGGACTTATTTCCGAAGCGCTGATGTCTTCTCCGGGTATTTCCGACAGTGATACAGCGAGTAAGATGATAATGAGCTGTATAAAAAAGTTAAAGCTCGCCAAGCTCGATGAAAGATTGAAATCGCTAAGGCTCAGCATCAGCGATGCCGTAAAAAACAAGGACGCCGAGCTTGAAAAGCGGCTTTTGACCGAATACACGGACTTAAGGAAGCAAAAATAACCGGAAGAGGGGAGACCCCATGCGAAATAAAAGAAAGGGCAGTTTCCATATGAAAATAGTCGATGAGGAGAGGGTACCGGACCCTATTGCCGATACACTGGATGGCGAGAAGCTTGACGAGGACGGCGTATTCGCCGAGGAGCCGGAGGATGACGAGTTTGCCGGGGAGGAGATTCAGGAAAGCGCTGTAAAGTACGGTTTCAACCTTAATGACGCCAAAGAGAACGCCAACGAATACGATCTGATCAGATTTTATCTCCACGAAATAGCGGACCATTCACTGCTCACCAGAGAGCAGGAAATAAGGATAGCGAAAGAGATCGAAACGGGTAAGAGGATCGTCGCCAAAGCCATACTCGGCTCTTCCCTGATGTTAAAAGAGATAATAAGGCTCGGCGACGAGATCCAGAAAGGAAGCCTGAACGTGAGGGATATCACGAATGCCCTCGACGATGCCGATAACGCCGTCGAGGAAGAGGTGCAGATCGGCATAAGGAATTCATTGATCGCTATAAACAAGCTCTACGAGGACAACGAGCAGGCGAAAAAGGAACTGGGCACGGCATCGCTCAGGAAAAAGAAGTCCCTGTTGGATAGAATGAAAAAGAACAACGGCAGGATGCTCGTTTACCTGGAAGACATTAATCTAAACGCCACACAGATGGAACGGATACTCTCCGTCGCCCGGAGCTATATAGACAGGCTGGAAAAACTGAGGCGCGAACTCGCGATCCTCAACAATAAGAAAAAGTCCACGTTGTCGAAGGCCAAGAAAGCGTTGAAAGGGACTATGGAGGGGCTTTTCGTCGATTCCGATACTGATGCCGGACTGCTCAAGAGGTCCCTCAAGAGGATAGAATTCGGGGAGCAGATGACACACAGGGCGAGGAGGAAGCTCATAGAGTCCAACCTCCGCCTCGTGGTGAGCATAGCCAGGCGCTATATCAACAGGGGCCTTCCGTTCCTCGACCTCATTCAGGAGGGCAATATGGGGCTCATGAGGGCGGTCGAGAAATTCGAATACAACAGGGGTTATAAATTCTCCACTTATGCGACGTGGTGGATAAGGCAGGCGATAACGAGAGCCCTTGCCGACCAGTCGAGGATCATCAGGATACCCGTCCACATGACGGAGACGATCAACAGGATTGTCAGGACATCGAGGCTTCTCGTGCAGGAGCTCGGGCGCGAGCCGCTGCCCGAAGAGATAGCCGATAAGGTGGGCATGCAGTCCGACAAGGTCGCCCGCGTGCTCAAGATCTCCAAGGACCCGATCTCACTCGAGACCCCCATCGGGGACGAGGAGGACAGCAAGCTCGTCGACCTCATAGAGGACTCGAATACCACCTCTCCGGTGAAAGTGCTCGAAATGAGCGAGCTGAAGGAGATAATAAGCAGCGCGCTTTCCTCGGTACTGAATACGAGGGAGGAAAGCATCGTGAGGCTCAGGTTCGGGATAGACGACGAAAAAGAGCACACGCTCGAAGAGGTGGGGCACGAATTCAAAGTGACCCGCGAGCGGATAAGGCAGATCGAAGTCAAGGCGATAAAGAAGCTGAAAAGGGCAGGGCGGGTATATCCGATTAAAAGCTATCTGGAAAAGGCGTAGCGGAAGAGAGTTCTCTCATCCTGGACTGAGCGAACCAACCGGATTCCGCATTATAACTTTCTCATCAATTCCCTGGCTTCCTCGAAGTACTGAAGGGCCGACTCCGTGGTCCTGAGTCTCAGCAGGCGCTGTATCTCCGAAACCGTAGCGCCTTCTTCTATAGCGAGCATTGCGGCGGTATGCCTGAGACTCGCGGGCGTAATACCCTTTTTCTTGATCCCCGAGGCCTCGAAATAGTGGTTTATCCGCGCCCTCAATCCGCGCGTCGATATTCTGTCCTTTACCGCCCTGTTGCCCACCCCCCAGAATAGCGGCTCGTCGGGAGCCGATTCCCCTCGTTCTTCGATATACCTCACGAGCGATCCTTCGAGAGCGGGAGTGAGCGTCACATACTCGTCCTTCCTGTCCTTACTTTTCCCCTGTACGTAAATTACTTTATTACCCCCCCTCGTTTTCAAATCCCCGAGGTTAAGCCTTACGATCTCTATCTCGCTCAGACCCGCTCTCACCATCAGATTGAGTATCGCTTCGTCCCTCCGCCCGAGGGGAGTCGACGTGTCGACCGCACCTATGAGCCTAGCGACGTCTCCACGGGAAATTGGGTCGGTCAGGTGTCTTTTCGGGCGGGGGGCGCCCTTCACCTTCCTGGCCGGGTTTTCCCCGGCCCTGCCGGTTGAGACTAGGTAGTCGTAGAACCTCCTTACGGCGGTCAGGTACGAGGACATGGACGCGGGCGACAGGTGTTTCGAAAGAATGTAGTCTTTGTAGCGCTGTACGTCATTCGAAGTAAGCGCTTCAGGCGGCGTGCCTCCGAGCCATCTGGAGTACTCACGGAGGGCTTTCCGGTATGTCTCCTTCGTGGTCTCCCTCCTGCTGAGCGAAGCTATAAACCCTTTTATCAGCTCGTCCATCAGGGAGAAGTTAATCATTTTTACACACCGTATTCAACTTGGGCCCTTGACATGTTTTAAATCTGGTGTAATTTATTTTCCGGAATCTAGGTGGTAATTCTGAAGAGGTCACACCCGGTCCCATTCCGAACCCGGAAGTTAAGCTCTTCGAGGCCGATGATACTGCTCCTGTACGGGGGTGGGAAAGTAGGAAGCTGCCTTGGTTCTTTTTTTTTGCCCTTTTGTCATGTCCCGTCGACAAAAACTACCTCAGGGGCTCTCCTTCAAATTATAGCTTAATTGTTTTTAACAGTCCTTTGTGTACTATTTTCCTCGTCTCAATAGCCAATAACAAAGAGGCAATCTGCTTTGAAAAAGACAAGACTTGCCGTATTCGTCTCAGGCAGCGGCACGAATCTCCAGGCGATTATCGACGCCCGTATCCCTGCGGTGGATATCGTTCTCGTTTTCAGCAACAATCCCCACGCTTACGCACTTGAGCGTGCTGCAAAGCACGGGATACCGTACGAGGCGCTCGATCACAAGAAATACCCCAGCCGGGAAGAATACGATAGTGAAGTTTTAAAGGTAATCGAGCCTTACGGTGTGGATCTGATAGCCCTCGCGGGTTTTATGAGAATACTTTCCCCCATATTCGTGAGGGCGTATAAGAATAGGATTATTAATCTCCATCCAGCTCTTCTTCCCTCATTTCCGGGTATTCATTCCGCGAGGCAGGCCCTTGAGGCAGGCGTGAAGTACACGGGCGTCACTATTCATTTCGTTGACGAGGGTGTGGATACGGGTCCCATAATACTTCAGACTGTCGTGCCGGTTCTCGATAAAGATACCGAGGAAAGCCTTCTCGAAAAAATACACAGGGAAGAGCACAGGATTTATCCTGAGGCTCTGAAGCTCATAGCATCGGGCAAGTTTAAAATAGAGGGCAAAAGGGTGCTGGCGGTGACTTAGTAAATTCCCGCGTAAAATTACATATCCCTTCCGACCGCCCGTGCCACAGGCGCGGCCTTTTCCATCAGAATAGAAAACTTTTTCGGCTTGAGAGACTGGCCGCCGTCGCTTATGGCGACCTCCGGATTGTTATGGACCTCTATAATAAGCCCGTCAGCCCCGGCAGCGATAGCGGCGAGCGCCATCGGCGTGACGTATTGCCAGTAGCCTGTACCGTGGCTCGGGTCGGCGAATACGGGCAGATGGGTCTTCTCCTTGAGCACGGGTATCGCGTTCAGGTCGAAAGTGTTTCGGGTCGCTGTCTCGAATGTCCTGATCCCCCTCTCGCACAGGATGACGTTTTCATTGCCTTCCGAAAGAATATATTCGGCGCACATCAGGAATTCCATAATAGTCGTTGCCATGCCCCTTTTCAGCAGCACCGGTTTCTTTGATTTCCCTACCTGTTTTAAAAGCGCGTAGTTCTGGGAGTTCCGTGCGCCTATCTGGAGCATGTCCGCGTATTCGACGACGGCGTCCAGGTCGTGCGGGTCGAGAATCTCGGTAACTATAGGAAGTCCCGTGAGGTCCCTCGCCTTCGCGAGAAGCTTCAGACCTTCGACGCCGAGCCCCTGAAAGGCATACGGCGATGTCCTCGGCTTATACGCTCCGCCCCTAAGCATGCTGGCCCCGGACTCCTTTACGGATTTTGCTATTTCCATTATCTGCTCTTCGTTCTCAACGGAGCACGGCCCGGCGATAACGGGAATAATTTTGTTTCCGACCGCCGTGCCGCCGACTGTAAAGTGCGTGTTTTCCGGATTGAAATCGCGGCTCGCAAGCTTATAGGGTTGGAGTATCGGGACGACCTTTTCTACCCCTTCGAGGACACTCAGTGTTTCTGCGTCCTGCGGTTTACCCCTCTCGTCCCCTACCGCTCCTATGACTGTCCTTAATACTCCTTCGATTAAGTGCGCCTTATATCCGAGCTCGTCAAGCGTGGATACCGCCTTTTGAATCTGCTCCTTCGAAGCGCCGCTTTTCATTACTACTATCATTGTGGAATTCTCCTCCGCTTGTTAAAAACAAAATAAAATCAAATAAAAGCGTTATGTTACATGAAGGGCGAATGATGTCAACTATCCCCTGCGAGAGCCCGCCGCCGTTCTCGTCCTATTGATTCTTTCTGTATTGCAGAGAATAATAATGTTCCGATTCAAAAGGGCAGGTGGCGGAACCGGCAGACGCGACGGCCTCAAAAGTCGTTGGGCTCACGCTCGTGAGGGTTCGACTCCCTCCCTGCCCATTTCTGATGATAGCTTTATGCATTTTTCCGGATTCACCCATATAATTGTTGTCAATGATAATTTGTCATGGTGTATTTAAAAATACGAGCTAATTTTGCTGGACCCTTATGCAGACAATATTTTTAGGAGAATTACACATACATTATCACGGACTCCGCCGATAAGGTCCCGGATTCCCCAAGCTTATCCATACTTTCGCGTTATAAAGCCAATTCGACTAATTTTGATCGGGAAAGGGGACCGTATTGATAGGTAATTGAATAAATTATATATTTTGTAGAATAACCTGGTGAGTCTGTCATAAAGACTTATTGCGTATAAACTGCACTTGAAAATAAGAAAGCGCAAAATGGCTGAAAAAACACGTCCTGAATTTATTCAAGGATTTATAAAAACCATTTTATGGCCGGTATGAATTGTTATTGCCTATATATGTTTTAAAAGTGATGTTGTATCAATGTTAAAAACAAGATCTTTTAAGATCGGGGGTATGATTGAGTCAGGTGCCCGTGCTATTAAACGAATTCCGCGACCCGGCTCATAAGTCGGTATGTCGGAGACGACAGATATGAAGAAAGTCGGGTTATTGATGAAGGATATCAAGCATATAGTAAGAATTGACAGCCTTCGCAAACTATTCGTCATTGAGCTGATCATTGTATTAATCCTCATACAAGTAATATATGCTGTCAGGCCGATGCCTAAAGTCTGGCCCTTTTCAAATTATCCGATGTTCAGTTATTCGAGCGAATTGGATACTGTAGCTTATTCGATACGCCTGACCGGTATTACGCCTGACGGCAGAGAGATCACCCTGCCTTATTCATACTGTTTTCTGCCGCTGGATAGAATTAGTTTCAGCAATACAATGCTCTATAACAGTCGAAATTCGGAAGAGCAGCATAAAGTAATAGATGGACTTGTAAGGGAACTATTTATACTCTATCAAGTCAACCGCGAAGACGGCGTATACGATTGTCCTGAGATCATCGGTCTGAAAGTTTATAGACTCGAATGGGACTGGACGGATGTCCCGGCGGAGAGTGCCGTACACAAGGAGGAGCTGGTTTATTCCTTAATCAGCGGGAAATCGACTCATTATTGATATGATCGCGACGGTTATTAAGAAAATATATGACTATTTTTTCGAGCCGGCCTGTGCGCTCGACCTGGGCGTCTCCAGGTTCTTATTTTTCGGAATTATTTTTTTACTGTATCTCAGGGAGCCTTTCTCCCTATGGGGCAAAACACCCGAAGTATATTACCAGCTGGAACCTAATCCGATATTCGATTACATGAATATTCCCGTTTTTTCCCCGGAGATAATGGGCATACTGGGTTTTGTATGGCTGACGAGCCTGCTGTTTAGCTCGATCGGTTTTTTGACGAGATTATCCACTGCCCTGGCGTTTATCACGGGGGCTTACTTAGTGGGTATAACCAAGAGCTTTGGCCATCCGCCTCATACCATGTTTCTTGCTACGATTATCATCGGCGTGCTTGCCGTTTCATACTGCGGTGATGCTTTTTCGGTGGATAATCTGATACGGCGGAAAGGGTGGCTGCGTCCCGTTGAATCAAGGATCGCGGAAGGAGAGTATCGCTGGCCGATTCGCCTGATCTGGATATTGATAGCTCTTGCCTTTTGTGCCGCGGGTGTATCCAAAATACGTAATTCGGGCGTGGAATGGATAACGTCGGGCTACATAGCATCACTGTTCGTCTATCATGGCTTTACGGGAAACAGGTCATTTCCGGTTTTTAGCTGGCTTCCGCTCTGGATCGCGAACAAGCCGTTTCTGAATTTTACGCTGGCTGCGGTGACTGTCATTATAGAAGCCGGGGCTCCGCTCGTGCTGTTTCATCCGTATTTGAGGATTATACTGCTGCCCATGCTATTTATGATGATTGTGTTCTTCTGGGTTTCCATGGGTATCCCGTTCCCCGACATGCTGGCGACTTTTGTCTTTTGGATACCGTGGAATAATTTAGCGGAAAGATTTCACCTGCTGAAAAATACGCTTGACGCGGGATATGCCGATTAATTTCTCAATATCGACGTTGATCCATACTCGGGAGTAACAGCTTTTCGTTAATACCGTTCCTGAACTCATTTGTGACCCGTATACGGCGCATAGAAATATAATATGACTAATCCTGAAGACCGGTGGCGGAATCGGCAGACGCGACGGCCTCAAAAGTCGTTGGGCTCACGCTCGTGAGGGTTCGACTCCCTCCCTGCCCATTTCTGATAGAAATCCAGTTTGCGAATAAGTACAGCAAAATCAGGTTTTCACTTTAGTCATCTATAGAAGATAGTTTGACAAAATTGATTAATTTTGATAGATTTGGATCAGTTCTTCAAGGAGGATTGGATATGAGAATACTAATTCTACATGCGTTTTTGTTTATAGGTTTATTATCTGTCTCCGGCTCGTCCTACGCTCTCGATTTCATTAAATTCGGGACCGGCCATGACGCCGATTTCTGGGGCACCCCTAATGTTGAATTTGGCTCTTTTCCAAGCACTGTTCAGTATCTCGCCCAAAGGGGTAAGAACCAGACCACGTCCGTCAGTCTTACTGACCAAAATGTGCAGGACGCGTTCAACGGGGATTTCGGCTCTTTCGAGGCAATCGTCGTATCGGAGTCTATTGATCTCCTGTCACCCGGGTCTTACGCATTAATCAGTCAGTTCGTGGAGTCCGGCGGGTGCTTGATTTTGACGGGTGATCACGGCGATGGTGAGGATGAGTTTCTCAACAATACATTCGGGTACAATGTAGTTATTAATGCAACTTCTCAGAACCCTGCAGATACGTTTGCGATTCAGCCGGGTGCAGAAGGTACTGCGTTTCCCGGCGGTCCCGGAAGTCTGGCTTTTGCCGATCTGACAGTCGCCTTTGGTAACACTCCCGGAACCACAATATATAACGGAGCTTTAGGCGTGGGCGTGTTTACGGACGGATTTGGCGGAGGCACCGTTAATGTCATCGGGTGGGATTATTGTTGCTCTAACGGTAACACGGAGCAACAAATACTGGACTGGTACGAAGTGGTCAACAGGGCGTTCGATCAGTGCAGCGGTATTGTTAATTCCTTTACACGTCCTATCCCGACACTGTCCGAATGGGGGCTTATAGCAATGGCCGGGATCCTCGGGATATTCGGACTTTTTGCCGCGCTGAGGAGAAGAAAAGTAACGGCCTAAGTTTTATACTGAATACAATAAACCTACAAAAGGGAGCTTCGGCTCCCTTTTTTGTTTGTAGGCCACGTGAGCAATGGGCTGGCCGCTGCTAGATTTACAACGTACGAGTATTCACACAGTAAGGACATTCACACTCAACATCATGAAACAGAATCGTAGTTATGATTCTATCCCAAAAAAGTAATCCCCATATGTTCCAAGTTATATCATCATGTATATGTTTTATATACATATAATCAAATACACCTGGATAGTTACCTTTAGCATTTGACTCTGCAAGCAGGAAAAAAATATCAGGAGGTCTATCATCAGGGAAGGTATAGAATGATCTATGTTTAGTTCCTTCTGGTAGGATCAACTTGTTTTCAATATAATATAGTCCGCGTACAATTTTCCATATTACTCTACTAATTCTTTGTCTATCGAATCGCTTTATGATCTTATTCCCAGGCAAAATCAGACCACTGGGATTTAAGTCAAATTCATTTAACATTTTATGAACCAGAGCTACGTTCTTGCCTTCATCAAAGCGTCTTCTCATATCATTATAAATGTAAGCTCCCCTAAAAAGTAGACAAGCGATAAGTAGAACTTTCTGGCAAAATAATGCAGGTCAGGAGGTTCAGATGAAGAAGTCACGATTCAGCGAGTCGCAGATAGTCGGGATACTGAAG
>Ga0187894_10005327_pt1 | contig 13212 bp, 12 predicted proteins | sample GBC1701081metaG_FD_136650 | JGI IMG/M metagenome (GOLD analysis project Ga0187894, IMG submission 136650) | White microbial mat communities from a lava cave in the Kipuka Kanohina Cave System on the Island of Hawaii, USA - GBC170108-1 metaG ... | reverse complement strand
GGCGACCTGGGGTGGTTTCCGCGTGGAGAAATGGTAAAGCCTTTTGCTGACCCGGTGTTTAATGCAAGCCGCACCGGTTTACTCAATGATGTTGTGGAGACTGACTTTGGGTACCACATTATCAGCGTAACCAATACAAAGGAAAATACTTTATATTCAATTGCCGTAATCGAACGCGAAATCGCACCAAGTGATGCCTCTATCAATGAGGCCCTGCGAAAAGCCGAAGCATTTGCGGTTGAGCTATCCGGTGTAGATGAGTTCACTGCCAGGGCAGAGAAGGAAGGAATTACCGTATACGATGCAAACAATATTGGAACTTCGGAAAGAAGGATTAACACATTAGCAGACGCGCGTCAGGTTGTACAATGGCTTTTCCGGGATGCGGAAAAAGGTAAAGTTTCTACTGTATTTGATTTACAGGAACTTTATGTGGTAGCCGTTATGAGCGGTGAAATAGAAAAAGGATATAAGCCACTTGATCTGATCAAGGAAGAAATTACACCGGCTGTTCGGAACGAAGCAAAAGGAAAGATAATTATAGAAAAGCTGAGCGCGCTTCAGGGCAGTCTGGATGAAATAGCCTCTGCGTTTGGAAAAGACGCATCCGTTCAGAGCATGAGTGATCTGAAGCTTTCTACAAATAATATGACAACCGTTGGCTTCGATCCATTAACTGTTGGTACCGCCTTTTCTCCTGAAAGCGGTAAACGAACCATCCCTTTTGCTTCTGAAAGGGGTGTGGTAATTGTTGAAATGCAAAACAAAACAATTGCACCTGCTATTGCAGACTATACCCAATACAAAGCACAATTAGAACAGGTTGCTCAAAACAAAAATACAAGCGGAGTTGCCGAGGCCATTAAGAAACGGGCAAATATTATCGACAACCGGTATAAATATTATTAACAGAAATCAATTCTAAATGAAAAGCCGTTCCGATCATTTGGAGCGGCTTTTTCCTTATGGATCAGGAGTGGATCGATAACTTTCGAATTAAATTAGACGAGCATTATAGCTGGCCTGCGCTCTATATTTTCAAGTTTATTGTACCGATCGGAAAAGAAGAGGAATTGAAAATTCTTTTTCCGCTGCACACATCCACCGACAAATTATCAACTCAGGGAAATTACATCAGCGTTACTTTCCAGATGATGATGCCCTCCAGCGATGCAGTAATAGAAGTATACGAACGGGTATCCACTGTTGAGGGACTTATTTCACTGTAAGCATTTTCTTACATTATTAAAATCGGAAATCGTATCTTGAATCGGCTATCTAAAACTCCAATCATATGTGGAAAGAAGAAAATAATAAGCTATGCAAGACTTTTACCTTTACGGATTTTACCGAAGCTTTTGGGTTTATGACGAAGGTGGCTATTGTGGCAGAGAAAATGAACCACCACCCTACCTGGACGAACACCTGGAATACGGTGAGTTTTGAATTAAGTACGCACGATGCCGGTAATACGGTAACGGATCTTGACCGTACGCTAGCAAAAACAATAGACACGCTGGCGTAGTGGAAGAAAAAACTTCATTATACGTTATACCAACCCCCATTGGTAATCTTGGCGACATTACGCTACGCGCACTCGAAATATTAAAATCAGTAGACGTAATCCTGGCAGAAGATACCCGTACATCAGGAGTTCTTTTGAAGCACTACCAAATCAACAAACCCCTGCAGTCGTTTCATATTTTCAATGAACATAAAACAGTAAACAAACTCATTGACCGGCTTAAGACGGGCGAAGTATTTGCATTAATCAGCGATGCAGGTACGCCCGGAATTTCAGACCCGGGTTTTTTGCTGGTTCGTGAAGCACTAAAAGCTGGAATAAAAATAGACTGTCTGCCCGGTGCCACTGCATTAATTCCTGCCTTGATCAAGTCGGGCTTCCCGACTGACAGGTTCGCTTTTGAAGGGTTTTTACCCCATAAAAAAGGAAGGCAAACATTGCTAAAGAAATTGGCCGAAGAAGAGCGCACCATGATTTTTTATGAATCGCCACATCGTTTGATAAAGGCACTTGAACAACTTAAAGAATTTTTTGGAGCCGAACGCCAGGCTTCTGTTTCACGTGAGCTAAGTAAGAAGTTTGAAGAGACAAAGAATGGAACTGTAGATGAACTGTTGACTTACTTTAGTACCAAAGAAGTAAAGGGTGAAATTGTAATAGTGATAAGCGGTAAACCAAAAGAAAAACTTAATGAGGATTAAGACGTTTCATATAGTATCTTCACCACAATAGTTTGTATGGATCTCCGAAGCATTGACCAGGAAGTTATTGACTTGTGCCGCACGGTAGCAAAGTTTATTCGTACCGAAAGTGAAAATTTCGATCGCGCCCACATAGAACAAAAAGCGGATTTCAATAACCTGGTTTCTTATGTGGATAAAGAAGCTGAGAAAAAGCTTGTCAGCACACTTCAGAAAATTTTACCACAAGCTGGATTCATCACCGAAGAAGGTACTGTTGAGCAGTCTAAAACGAACGAATACAACTGGATTATTGACCCCCTGGATGGCACCACCAATTTTTTACATGGCCTGCCCGTGTATGCCATTAGCGTGGGGCTCATCCATAAGAAAAGTATGATACTGGGTGTTGTGCACGAAATTGTTCATGATGAAAGCTTTCACGCGGTGAAGGACGGAAATGCCTATTCTAATGACAACGTAATTCAGGTGTCTGCAACACAATCCCTGTCAGAAAGCTTACTGGCTACAGGATTCCCCTACAATCGTTTTGGAAAAACTGAAGCGTATCTTGAAATCATAAAAATATTTTTAGATAAAACACACGGCATTCGCAGGCTTGGCAGTGCTGCCATGGATTTGGCTTATGTGGCCTCGGGAAAATTAGATGGATTTTTTGAGTACAATCTCAATCCGTGGGATGTAGCGGCCGGAGCATTTATTGTACAGCAGGCCGGAGGGGTTGTCACCGACTTTTCAGGTGGCGACAACTTTCTGTTTGGCGGAGAGTTATGCGCCTCTTGCAAAGAAATCCATACAGAAATGCTTGAAATAGTTCAGGCAAAATGGAAATAAAAAAGCTCCTCGTTGGAGCTTTTTTAGTATAAAGGGTTTGATAGTTTACTCGTACCGCAAGGATTTAACCGGATTGGCCGTGGCTGCACGTAAAGAACGATACCCTACTGTTAGCACCGCAATGAAAAGCGTAATGCCAATGCCCGCGAGAAAAATCCATACACTTAAGTCGATGCGGTATGCAAACTCGCTTAACCATTCATTCATCACAAACCAGGCAAAGGGCGCAGCTAACGCAAAACCTCATTGCCGTCTGAAGAGGTTACCACCCGGTAGATCCGATCATATTTTGATTGAAATTTCTATTGTCGGACAGGGATTCCAAAATTCAAGCCACCCTGAAATAGACTCAAAACAACGTGATTTCAGGCAATCGGGTATGCATTTTTGCTAAATCACGTCCGGAATCGAACAGCACAAATATTCATGAGAAGCTCAGCATTATCAGGACACTTTGTAAATTGGGACATGATTCAGGGAATAATAGTAGCGCTGATTTTCTTGGGAGCTCTGGCATACCTGGCTCGAATTATTTACAACCAACTTCAGGCGAAAGCGACATGCGCAACAGGTTGTGGAAAATGCAGCACAGTAGACTTAAAAAAATTGAGAAAAAATTAGCAAATCATTTCTAATCCCTAACTCTTAACACTCGATTCACAATTCTTCATTACCTAAGCCCAAACTTTAGTTCCCTCCGTACAGTTTTTGCATATCTCTATTTCACTTCTCGACTTGAGCAACGATGCTCTGAAGCGGTTGTACTTCTCTCCAAACCATATGTCTTTAAACAATTGCTCATTTAAATCGCCTAACACAAAATGAGCGTCTTTGTCGAAACAGCAGGGCACCACTTTTCCATCCCAGGTGATTACACAACTGTGCCACATTTTCCAGCAATGATCATCCAGATTGTTTTTAATTCCATAGGAGCCATCGGGAAGCTTTCGGTATCGAGCGTATTTTTCCTGGACCGGAATTAGATCCGAACCCTTTTCATAATCATAAATCTGTGCGGTCTTCAAAACCACCTGATCTACACCCAATTCATTGGCTAGTTTGTAAACTTCTGGTATTTGATGCTCGTTCGGACGAACGACTAAAAACTGAAAGATAACGTGTGGTGTTGAAGAGTTTAACTTCTTCTTCCAGGCAATGATGTTCTTTGTTCCTTCAATCACTTTTGACAAGTCACCACCAACCCTATAGGACTCGTATGTATCCTGACTCGTTCCGTCAATGGAAATAATTAAGCGATCCAATCCCGACTCAACTGTTTGACGAGCAACCTCATCTTTTAGAAAATGTGCATTGGTTGAAGTAGCTGTATATACGCCTCTTGAGGAAGCGTAGTTTACCATCTCTAAAAATTGCGGATTCAGGAAAGGTTCGCCCTGAAAATAAAACGTGAGATAGGTAAGTGTATTCTTAAGCTGATCAATTGACTTTTTGAATATTTCCTGCTGCAACATCCCTGTTGGTCGTGTAAAAGATCGAAGGCCACTCGGGCATTCCGGGCATCGTAAGTTGCAACTGGTTGTAGGTTCAACAGAAATACTGATGGGCAAACCGCTGATTGCGGGTGTGCCGGTAATCCGGGATTGATAGTAGCTTCTTAAAATAGTGGATGCATTCAATACTTTTTTAAAAGAAAGCTTTGATGCCACATTCAAACCATCGCGAATACCACCAATCATGTTGCCAAGATAAAAGGAAAACAAATCAAATTGTATTTATCTTTCGGTTCAAACTCATTTATGAAAAAGTTCTCGCTAATAATGCTGCTTCTAACAGCACTTTTTGCAAGTGCACAACCTGACACGTTATCAGACTCAGCTGAAATTTCAATACTAACCCTTGGCCCTTATCAGGGAGAAGTGTATTCAGCTTTTGGTCACAGTGCCATGCGGGTTTCTGATACTAAACAGGAATTTGACTACATCTTTAATTGGGGTGTATTTGATTTCGATCAACCCAATTTTTATTTGAATTTTGCGCGCGGACGGAACAACTATATGTTGGGGGTACATCCTTACGACATTTTTCGCGATTACTATATTCGGAAAAACAGATACATTCACGAACAAAAACTGAATTTAACTCCCGCACAAAAACAACGCTTGTACCGGTACCTATTGTGGAATGCTCAAGCTGAAAACAGAAGCTACCTTTACGATTATTTTTATGACAACTGTGCCACGCGTATCCGCGATGTAATGGTTAAGGTTTTCGGTGATAGTGTCAAGTTTGATGATTCGTACATCCAAACGAATTACACCATCCGGGAGTTAACAGACATTTATCTGGAGCACCAGCCCTGGGGCGATTTGGGAATAGACATTTGCCTGGGTCTCCCTATGGATAAGAAGGCATCGCCCTACGAATACATGTTTCTACCTGATTACATCGAGTCATCCTTTGATCATGGTAGAATGAACAACCTGCCGATAGTAAAAGAGAAAATAAATGTATACGAAAGTCGGGAAGAAAATCACCCAAGAAGCCTGTTTCACCCCTTCAATGTTCTTATTTTTGTGGCTGCTGTAGCACTGGGGTTGAGTATTTACGACTTCAGGAGAAAGAAATTATCTGCCTGGTTTGACGTCACGTTGTTTGGTGTTACAGGATTGGCAGGATTGCTACTAACTCTATTATGGGTAGCTACGAATCATAAAGCAGCCGCCAATAATTTTAATTTATTATGGGCATTGCCTACGCATATAGTCGCTGTGCTGGCTTTCTATAAAAAGCCGAAGTGGTTAAAAAAATACTTTCTGATCACCTCGTTAATTGCCATGCTCACATTGGTACTCTGGCAGGTGCTTCCTCAAAAACTTAACTATACGCTGATTCCTTTGGTTATGGCATTGTGCATGCGGGCGTTGGTGCAAAGCAAATTGCGGAATTAGATTGCGAAAGAAAACATATGAAGTTTGTAGGTTTCATGTTTGTCTGCTCCTGGGCGGTGACACTGTACGCACAACCTTCCATTGACCTGTTTACCTTTTCAGGGTTGTACGGCACCCCGGCTGCTTATGAAAAACCGCTTGATGGCAGCGCAACGGAGTCCGGCATATTACTTAACCTGAAAATACCGGTTGCATGCTCCCACAAAACAACCTGGTACAACGACTTCACCTATACACGGCATTCGATAACAACCGATCTCGATCCGGAACCTTCCGATATGATCACCTCCATGAACCTGCACGCTTTTATTTTTCAGACAGGCCTTGTACGAAAACTGAACGAGCTATCGGGGTTTCAGCTGCTGATTGTGCCGCGTTATACTACCGACTTTCAGGGGAGTGATCGCAAGAACTGGCAATTGGGAGCCATCGGTTTGTATGAACACCGGTTTACCCAACGCCTGCTCATGCGTTTTGGAGCATTATACAACGGTGAATTATTTGGTCCCCTATTGGTGCCGTTGATTTTTGCCGATTGGCAACTCAGCGATCGCTGGAGCATAACCGGCATGTTGCCCATTAACCTGAAAGTCAATTATAAGATCAACGATCGGTTGTCGGCAGGTATGAGCCACTTCGGATTTATTACCACCTACCGCATCAACCAGGAAGAATTTAAGGGTGATTATATCGAGCGCAACAGCATTGATGAATCACTTTTTCTGCGATGGAAAATGGTCGGCAACCTGCACGTAGAAACCCGTTTCGGATATTCCCTGAGTCGCGATTATGCACAGTATCCGGAAGATCAAAAGATGGACTTGCGGCTGAGCCTGGTTGGCTTTGGGGATAAACGCACACAGAAAAATGTAAGCTTTAATGGCGGTCCGATTATGTCTGTACGATTCGTGTATAATCTTCCGCTGGATAATAGTGAGAAATAAAAGTAAGGACATTCCAAAAACCCGTCTTTCGCAGACATGCCCGTAACGAATTATACATCAGTAATTACATCAAACCCTTTGAAACTTCCCACCAGTGCAAGGCCCGTAATTTTTTGAGCTACTCCCTTGCCTTTAATTTTATCGGCTATCTGATTAAGGGTTGAACCGGAGCCGACAGCATCGTCTATCAATACAACATGTTCGAATTTTCGCTGCTCTGTTACAGCAAACGTATGCTCGGCATTGCGTATACGTTCCGTGAGATTGGAAAGTGATTTTTGAGGAACGGGAATAATGCCGCTTAGTTTTTTAATGTCAATCACCGGCAATGCGAGCCGGAGATCCGATTGAATAAATTTCATGATCTGTACTTCTCTTCGTATTGTCGGGGGAACAAAACCCACCGCATCGGCACCGGTAAGGTTAATCAAATTGATTATTTTCGGTTTGGCCTCTTTCATCATCTTGGCCATCAAAAACTTGTTTTGTCCCTGCTTGGCATAATGCAACAGAGTTCCCAGACGCGTTTTACCAAACCGCTCGATGGCATAAAAATCCAGATACCAGAGATCATCCAGCCAGATCTTTTCATACCCCTTCGTATTATTCAGCTTCTCCATTCCGTTAATGAATCCTTCGGCTGAATAATAGGGAGCATACTTCTTTTTCGTGGTGATGAATTCCGCAAGCGCCTTTTCTACCGGCAGTGTACGTTGCCGACACCAATGTGCAAAAGCCTCAATTCCTTCCAGGAGGCTTCCTGTTTCTGTTACCACGAGAAAATTCTGATCCAGAAAAGCCCGGGTTTCGTCATCTAAAGCCCGTGAGGTATGGACCTCGACAGCCGGCTCATTCCGAATTGGGCGGTAAACCGTTTTGGGCGCTCTTCCCAGCTTTTCAATCCTCTCCTGCCCAACCAGGCGGTTTAGGATAATATGAGCGGTCTGCTTCGAGATTCCCAATATCTCGACTATCTCCTTAACGCTCAGCTCTTTATTCTGCTTAAAAAGCTCGAGAATATCATCTTTTGAGGCCATGCTACTATTGACTATTGACAGTCAATAGTCAAATATAGTAAATTCTTCAGTTTAGTCTGAGAAGCAGTGGCGTAGAATCAGGCCTATTTCCCCTTTAACCCAAACAAGGGTCGTACCCAACGCCATCGCCTGATGCCGAACTCGTAGATCAGCCACGCAATGCCAAACGTACCCGCATCCATACAAATTTTGGCCAGAAACCCCAACCCAGGTGCATCACATAAAATCCTAATGTTATGGTTAGGGTTTGGTGCAAAATGTAAAAAGGATAAACAGCCTCGTTCGCATACGACAGTGCAGCACTCTGCCGGTTTAAATACGCAGCGGCATACCCAAACAAGGTTAGTATCCACGCCCAAAGGTTAAAGACCTTAAACAGCGCCTCAGTAAAATGCACTATTACCGAATCTTCAAAAAGTATTCGCAGCCCAACCATCAGGCTAAAGCCGATAACCCCGCAATACAAATACTTCCGCCTGTTGTCCAGTACGGTTTTCCAGAAAGCATCCTTTACAGAAATCAATAAAAATCCGAAGAAGAACAGCGTGATGTAATTGATAATGTTAAACCAGTCGCCAACCAGCGCGTGGGTTGACGGAAAAAACGGCTCCAGCAAAGATTCCCACACATACAGTGGGACGATCAGCCAAAACAATCCAAAGGGTTTTGAAGCAAGACTTCGTATTTTTTGTAACAGCCAGGTATCGGGATGATTTCTCAAATACAGAAACACGGGGATAAGCACCAACGAAAACAAGAGCAGGTACGGCAAAAACCAAAGGTGGTGCCATGAAAAATTCCCTACCGGGTAAACTCCGGAAAAAGCATGTGCCGGCCAATACTCAAAATACGATCCGGCAAACTGCGCTTTGTCTAACCGCTCAAAATAAACCTGTGGGGGAACGATGATCGCCATGCCGGCAACCAGGGGGATAAAAAGCCGGGTGAACCGTTCCCTGGCAAAGACACCTGCGTTCCTTTCAGACAATGCATAAAATGTACCCATGCCGGATATCACAAACAAAATGGGAAGTCGCCATTGGTTAATAAACAACATGGGCCATCGTAAATGGGGGTAGATCACATCATTCTTGATGTGCCATCCCCAGGGAACAAAAAACATGCCCACGTGGTAAAATATCAGCAGCCCGAATACGATTACGCGGAGCCAGTCCAGGTCATGTCTTCTTTGCATATTATTTACCCAGAAACCAGGAAATATGGGTGCACTCCGAGCAAACAAAACAAGTTGCGCTTAGGTTAGCCCAATCCAAACTAAAAAAAGTAGCGACCGAAGTATTTAGCTGAGCTTGTCGCATACAAAAATAGTTTGAGGTTCTGATTGTTTAAATACTCGCATAAACACGATCTGAAATTATTCCCGATCCTTAAAATATATTTCTCACATATGAATCGGCCGGTTCGCAGTGGCTGCGAGGCACGCTTCTTTAAACGCTTCCATATAGGTTGGGTGTGCGTGGCTCATGCGCGAAACGTCTTCCGCGGAAGCGCGGTACTCCATAGCCACCACGCCTGCGGCAATCATGTCGGCTGCGCGGGCACCAATGATATGGGCGCCCAAAATTTCATCGGTGTTTTTATCGGCTAATATTTTTACGAGTCCATCGAGATCCATGGAAGCACGGGCACGGCCTAATGCCTTGTACGGGAAGTTGCCCACTTTGTAGGCACGACCAGCTTGCTTCAATTGTTCTTCGGTTTGCCCAACACTGGCTACTTCTGGCCAGGTGTATACCACTCCCGGAATCAAATTATAATTGATGTGTGGTTTTTGCCCGGCCAGTTGCTCGGCTACCAGCACACCTTCCTCTTCAGCCTTGTGTGCTAACATGGCGCCACGTACAACATCACCGATCGCATAAATATTATCAACTTTAGTTTTAAGGTGATCATCTACAGGAATTTGTCCTTTTACGGATTCGATACCTACTTTGTCCAGCCCGAGCCCATCGGTAAAGGGCCTGCGCCCAATACTCACCAGGCAATAATCACTCTTTAACTCGAGCACCTTCCCGCTTTTGTCTTCTGCCTTCAGCGCAACCTCTTTGCCTTTGTTTTCGAGCGAAGTCACTTTATGACCCAGGAAAACATCCATCCCTAATTTCTTGGCAATCTTCAAAAGTTCTTTACCCATCGTTCCGTCCATCGTGGGAATCAGGCTATCCAAAAACTCAACAACCGTAACTTTCGATCCGATGCGCGCATACACCGAACCTAACTCCATTCCAATTACACCTCCTCCAATCACAATCAAGTGCTTTGGAATTTCTTTTAACTCCAGTGCTTCCGTGCTGGAAATAATTCTTTTTTTATCAAAAGGAGCAAATGGAAGCGGTGTAGGTTTCGATCCGGTAGCAATAATTACTTTTTCTGTCGTGATGGTTTTATCTTTTCCATCCTTACCCGTAATCTTGATTGTGTTCTTATCAACAAACGAGCCCACTCCGGTATGCACTTCAATCTTATTTTTCTTCATTAAGAAAGCAATACCATCCACATTGGCTTTCACCACATCGCCTTTGCGTTTAATCATTTGCGTAAAGTTTACTTTCGGAGCCGCGATATCGATACCGTGTTCTTTAAACGTATGACCGGCATTGTGAAAATGCTCGGATGAATCGAGCAACGCTTTGGAAGGAATACAACCGACATTCAGACACGTTCCACCAAGTGTATCGTATTTTTCGATGATGGCTGTTTTAAATCCTAATTGTGCGCAGCGAATCGCAGCAACATAACCCCCGGGTCCGGAGCCTATGACAGTGACGTTGTATTGCATAAAAGGCTATTTAATTAATTCTCTTATTTTTTTTATTGCTTTATGATCAGAAACATTCCTTAAGAATTCTTCAAAAAATTCAAGCTTTTTCCGATTCCTAAGTAGCATTAACTCTTTGAGCTCCTTTACATTGTTTGATAGACCATACTCTGTTAAGTCAATTTTTTGGTCTCTTGCTATCTTCAGTGCCCAATTTTCGAGGTCGGGTCGAACTATAAATAACCTATTAGCTAATTCTTTGTCATGAAAATAGATCAAGTAATCGTCCTCAAACTCAGGTCTATTTGTAAACAAATATCTCAAGTATGGTTCTCTTGCGGCATGAGGGTCTTCATCAATAAATCCTATAGCGTTTCTGGTGTTACTTAACTTGGTGCATACTCTGCTTCTGCCGAAAGAATGTTCTATGTTCTTTTTTGAAAAACCTATGACCCGTAAAAGGATTTCATCAGCATAACATTCAAAAAAAGTCATGCATCAACCAATTTATCCATGTTTAGAAAAACATCACTTCCCAAACGTAATACTTCCTCAACTCCTTTATTCGTCAATGTCACAACATCTGTTTCAAATCTCTCATTCATTTGAACGATATGAACGCCAATATTGTCTGCTGGTGTTTTTTCAATTAATGACAGTAAAAAGTATGGATTATGCGTTGTCAAAAAATATTGATTGCCTAAATCTAAAGCTATCTTCTCTGCCAAATACTTTGTGTAGTAAGGAAAAACATTTGATTCTGGTTCTTCAAAAATCAAGGTGCTTTCCTTCTTGTTCGACTCAATAGCTGCGATAAAAAAAATAATCCTTTGTAAAGTGTCTGAAATAATGGTATAGGGATAGGATGTTAATATTCCATCTTCTTCTTTCGAAATCTCAATTTCGTTACTGGCTTGCCTGAGAGTAAGTTTAAATCCCCTTTCTTGAACAAATTCACTAACCAAATTTCTTAAAGCCTTGTTTGTTTGAAGAAGAAAAAATAAATTTTCTCCATGTGGAAATGATAAAAACTCATAGTTAAGAATTGGAAAGTTTCTGGAGGGTTTAAAGAAATATGGGTGAATCGCAAAATCCCATGAAGAACCTTGCCTTGTCAGCTCAATTTCCTGAAAGCCTGTTATAAATTTTCTCTTAAACTGATCATCCTTATAAAAGTTGATGGTAACATGAGCCTTTTCATACGAAATTTCAGTATACATTTCATCGCAACTCACCACTATTTTATTTGAGAGGTCGTTTTCGGAAAATAAATTACTCAGATCATTAAACCTTACTAAACCATCAAACGAAAGATTGTGTTGAACGGCAAATATTGATAACCCTTCAAGGATATTTGATTTTCCTACATTAGGTTCACCAATGAAGAGATTTATCTTCTTACAACTCAGTTGAAGGTTTTTTACTGACTTAAAATTGCTTATGTGCAGTTTGCTAATCATTTAAGCTTACTTTAAACTCCCAGAATTAATCTTCCCGGATCTTCCAATAATTCCTTTACGCGCACCAGGAAACTCACAGATTCTCTTCCATCCACAATTCGGTGATCGTACGAAAGCGCGAGATACATGATTGGCCTTACAACGACCTGACCATCTTTCACCACGGCACGCTCCACAATATTGTGCATCCCTAAAATTGCTGACTGTGGCGGATTTAAAATGGGTGTTGACAACATTGAACCAAACACCCCGCCATTCGTAATCGAGAATGTTCCTCCCTGCATTTCATCAATTGAAAGTTTCCCATCGCGACCACGGGCAGCCAGGCGTCCAATTTCCATTTCTATCTGATCGAACGATAACGATTCAGCATTCCTGATCACCGGAACAACCAAACCACGTGGAGTAGAAACTGCAATCGAAACATCGCAATAATCATGGTACATAATTTCATCACCATTGATTTGGGCGTTCACTGCCGGCCATTCTTTGAGAGCAACACAAACAGCTTTCGTGAAGAATGACATAAAGCCAAGGCCAACACCATATTTTTCTTTGAATTTATCCTTGTATTTCGAACGCAAATCCATCACAGGCTTCATATCCACTTCGTTGAACGTAGTGAGCATGGCTGTTTCATTTTTCACAGAAACCAATCGCTTGGCGATTGTTTTCCGCAGCGATGTCATTTTCTCAGAACGCTTGTTGCGACCACCGCCACCAGCGATTACCGGAGGTCCGGATGGAACTGCAACTTTCGCTGCGTCAGGTTTTGCTGCTGCCTGCGCTTTCGATGCGTCTTCTTTCATAATTCGACCTCCAACTCCAGTACCAGCAACATTTGCGGCAGCTACACCTTTTTCATCTAAAATTTTTGCCGCGGCCGGAGAAGGATGACCTGCCGCATATGATTTATCAGATGAAGCTGGAGCCGAGGCTATTGCGGTAGGTGCAGCTGTCGGTGCCGCGGGTCCACCTTCCATCACTTCAATCTTACAGATGAGACCTCCAATCGGAAGTGTT
>Ga0187894_10005326_pt1 | contig 13213 bp, 14 predicted proteins | sample GBC1701081metaG_FD_136650 | JGI IMG/M metagenome (GOLD analysis project Ga0187894, IMG submission 136650) | White microbial mat communities from a lava cave in the Kipuka Kanohina Cave System on the Island of Hawaii, USA - GBC170108-1 metaG ... | reverse complement strand
CTCGACCATCTTGGGCTTCATCTTGATGCCGACCTTGGCCAGCATCGGGATCATCGCCTCGACGATCGGCAGGCCCCAGCTCTCGTTGGCGCTGGTGCTGATCTCGAACTCGAAGCCGTTGGGGTAGCCGGCCTCGGCCAGCAGCTTCTTGGCCTTCTCGGGATCGAAGGGATAGGGCTTGATCGACTTGTCGAAGGCCGACGACGCGGACGGCAGCCAGCTCGTGGCGCGATAGGCCTTGTCCTTGACCAGCCGCTTGATGATCAGGTCGGTGTCGACTGCATAGTTGATCGCCTGGCGCACGCGTTTGTCGCTGAACGGCTTGTACGCCGGGTTGAACTGCATGGAGCGGGTGAACATCTCGGCGACTTCGAGGATGCCCTTGGACAGTTCCGGATCGCCGCGATAGACCACGTACTGCGCCGGCCCGAGCACCGACGTGTCGATCTCCTTGGAGCGGAACGCCAGGTCGCGGGCCGCCGCTTCGGGCATCATCAGCAGCACGAAGCGGTCGGCGTAGGGCTTGCCGGGCTTGTAGAACTTCTCCCAGCGCTCGGCCACGACGCGCGAGCCGGGGATGTGCTCGACGAACTTGAACGGCCCCAGGCCGATCGGATTGCTGGTCAGGCGGCCTTCCTCCTCCTTCGGCAGGATGGCGGTCGTGCCGTGGAACAGGTAGAAGCCCGGCTCGACCTTGTCGGTGAGCGTGATCTCCAGGGTGAAGTCGTCGATCTTGCGCAGGCCGCTGATCGCCTTGGCCTGGTTCTTCTCGACGTCGACGGCGCCCTTGATGGTCCGGATGTAGCGCGCGCCGGGGAAGCCCCGGCTGCTGTCCATGATGCGGGTATAGGACCAGATGATGTCGTCGGCCGTCATCTTGCGGCCGTTGTGGAAGTACACGTCGTCGCGCAGCCTGTAGACGTAGACCAGACCGTCCTCGGAGATGGCGACGTCCTTGGCCAGTTCCAGCACCACCTTGCCCGCCGCCGAGTCCCAGCTATAGAGCGAGCGATTGAGCGCCTTGCCGATAATATCGTCCTGGGCGCGCGGTGTGGTGTGGATGTCGAGACTGTTGAGACTGGCGGCGTAGGGCGCCGAAAAGCGGATGGTGCCACCCTTCCGCGGCGTCTGGGCCTCCGCCTGTCCCAGTGAGAAGACCGCCAGCGCGGCCACCATGCAAGCAAGCTTCCTCATCTTCTCCCTCCGAATGCGCCGTACGTCATGACAGCTTGGGGCGGACCGTAGCTTGAATCTTCACGGCAGCGCAACCGGCGCAAGATGCATGCCAACTCAATCTCACACGAAGGTCAGCAGATGGCGCGGGTTGAGCACGAGGATGGCGTCGAGTTCGGCCTCGCTGTAGCCGCGGCGGCGCATCATGGGCACCACGTTGCGGAAGATATGGCCATAGCCATGGCCGCCGAACACCGACAGCCGCGTGCGGTAGCAGATGTCGTGGCTGATCACGACGCGCTCGAGGTGGCCGTGATCGATCAGTGCCCGGATCAGCTTCAGCCGGGTGGCGTCGTTGGGCATGTCGATATCGGAGAGGCCGTAGTAGGCGCTTTCCTGGCCAAACAGGTCGAACTCGAGCGTGACGCCGGTGTCCGCCAGCCGCAGCAGGCGCTCGACGTCAAAAACGGTGCGGTCGATATGGCTGATGACGACGCGATCGGTGGGGTAGCCGGCGGCCTTGATGAAGTCGGCGACCTCCTGCGGCTGGTCCTCGTGGCGGCCGGGATGCACGTTGAGCGCCGCGCCGGTCTCCTTCATGGCCAGCAGCGCGGCGCGCATCACGCGCTTCTCCAGGTCGGTCCACGGGGCCTGGCACCCGATCTCGCCGATCATGCCGGCGCGCACGTCGGTGCCCCAGGCACCAACCTGTACCTGGTCGATGATCTCGGCCGCGAAATCGTGCACCGTGCGCTCGTTGTTGCGCGGGTCCTGGTAGTCGTTGACGTAGTAGCCGCAGCCCATGACCAGCTGCACGCCGGTACCCTCGGAGATGCGCTTCAGCCCGGCCGGGTCGGGTGACAGGCCACCGCAGGTCAGCTCGACGACGGTGTCGCCGCCTTCCTGCTTCATCAGGTCGAGCTCGCGGACCGCGACCTCCTCGAGATCAAGCATGTATTTGCGGCCGGCGCGCGCGATGCCATGGCCGTAGTTCAGCTGCCAGACGTTCTCCAGCGTGATCTCCCGCCCCAGATCGTTCTCGCCGCGCGTGCTGGGCGGGCGGATGTCGCACAGCACATGCTCGTGCATCAGGGTGCGGCCCAGCACCGTCGGGTTGACCGGGCCCAGCACGGTCTGTGCCTTGCCGCGCAGGTCATCGCGGGTGAAGCGGGTCATTTTGGACCGCGCGCGTCCACGCGCGCATCGGCGCGCAGCGCCGACCACCAGTAAAGTCGCCCTCCGCTGCCGCCGCGGGCGAGTGCGCGCGTGGACGCGCGCGGTCCGAAAGCAAGCATTACAGATCCTTCAGCACGTTGCGGTACGCGCCGCAGAAATCGTCAACGGCGGCGACGAAGCCGTCATGATTGGCGTCGGTGAGCACCAGCGACAAAGCCATGAAGCCGCGACGGGCGATGTAGTAGCCGCGCTGCAACATGTTGAGATGGAAGAGCGCCCGCGCCTCCATCGGCGTCTTCATGGTGTCGTGCGGCTGCGCCACCGGCGTCGACTGCCAGTGCACCACGATGATCGAGCCGACGCCGGTCGCCTGGAGCGGCACCCCGTGCTTGCGGCCGACCTCGTTGAGTCGGGCGCGCAGCCTCTCGCCGTCGTCGTAGAGTTTGTCCGCCACCTGCGGCGTGAACACCTTGCTGAGCCCGGCGACGCCGGCGGCCATGGTCATCACGTTGTTGTTGAACGTGCCGGCGTGCGGCCAGGCATCTGGCTGGGCTGGATCAAAGCGGCGCATCAGGGCGTGCTTGCCGCCGAAGGCACCGAAGGTCATGCCGCCGCCGAGATACTTGCCGAACGTGGTGAGGTCGGGCGTGATGCCGAGCCGCTTCTGCAGGCCGCCCGAGGACATGCGCGAGGTCATCACCTCGTCGAAGACCAGCACGATGCCGTGCTGCGTCGCTTCCTCGCGCAGCATCTGCAGGTAGTCCGTCGAGGCGGGGATGCCGCCGCCGGAGCCCATCATCGGCTCGATCAGAATGGCGGCGAGCCTGTCCGCCTTGTCGCGGATCAGCTCTCGCGTGCCTTCTACATCGTTGATCTTGGCATATACGAAGGGGAAAGGCGCGTTGATCGGGAAGTCAGGGCCGTAATAGAACGTCAGCACGCCACCGTGATAGCCGCCTTCCATCACCATGATATGGGTGCGGCCGGTGTGGGCGCGTGCCGTGACCAGCGCCATCAGGTTCGACTCGGTGCCCGAGTTGGTGAAACGCACCAGATCCAGCGACGGAAAGCGCGCGCACATCAGGCGCGCCAGCTCGGCCTCGTCGCGGTTGGGCCCGCCGAACACGATGCCGTCCTGCGCGGCGCGCGAGATGGCGTCCATGATCACCGGGTGCGAATGGCCATAGAGCCCGGCGGTGTATTCGCCGAGATAATCGACATAACTGTGGCCGTCCATGTCGGTCAGGGTCTGGGCCTGAGCCCGCGCGATCGCGACCGGGAACGGACCGTAGTAGAGCACCGAGCGCGTGTTGCCGCCGGGCATGGACTTCGCCGCCTCGTCCTGGCGCGCGCGACTCTTGGGATTGGCGGCAACGTAGCGCTCCTCGGTCTCGCGCAGCGCCTCCTGCAGCGAGACGTTGATCCGCGCCTGGGCGCTCATGGTTTCCCTCCTGTTGGGCATCTTGCGGCGGACTGTGCCACGTTTGTCGCGTCGTTGCGCGTCAAACCACCGCTGCAATCTCCGCATCGCTCAGGCCGGCGGCGCGCAGCACCGCCTGCGTGTGCTCACCCAGCGCCGCCGTGAAATCGCGGGCCCGCGCATCGGACGCCGACAGCCGGAACGGCGGGTTGGGCACGCCGCACAGGCCACCCTTGTCGCGCACCATCTCCATGATGCCGCGGTGCTTGGCCTGGGGGTCTTCCAGCGCCTCCTTCACCGTGCGGTAGGGAGAGCAGGGCACGCTGTGCTTCTCCAGGATGGGGATCAGGTCCTTAATCGGCACCGTGCCCGACCATGCCTCGAACAGGTCCATGAACTGGCCCCAGTTCTCGCGCCGATCGGCATATTTCGCGAAGCGTGGATCCTCGAGCCATTCCGGATGGCCGGCGGCACGTGCGAGGTCGCCGAACGTGCGCTCGCTGGCCGTGGCAATGATGATGTAGCCGTCCTTGGCCTTGACCGGGCCATACATCGGCCGCGACGGCAGCTCTATCGGAAACTGCGAGCGCTGGAACTCCGACATCAGGAGGCCCAGCATGGCGTCGTACATCGCGAGGTCCACCATCTGGCCGACACCGGTGGCGCGCTTCTGCGCCAGCGCCGCCATGATGCCGCCGAAGGCATAGGCGCCGGCCATGAAGTCGGCGACGAAGATGCCGTTGAAGTCAGGCTTGACGCGCTTGTCCTGCTGGTAGGTGAGATGGGCGAGATCGTAGCCGGTCGCGGCGTGCACGACCGGCGCGTAGGCCGGCCGGTCGGCGCCGGGGCCGTCCTGGCCGTAGCCCGAGATGGCGCAATAGATCAGGTCGGGCTTCAGGGCCTTGAGCGTCCCGTAGTCGATGCCCAGCCGGCGTGTGACGCCGGGACGGTAGTTCTCCACCACGAAGTCGGCGGTGGCGGCCAGCCGCTTCACAGCAGCGACGGCGGCCGGCTTTTTGAGATCGAGCACGACGCTCTTCTTGCCGGCGTTGAGATGGGCGAACAGCGCGCTGGCGCCGTTGCGCAGGGGCGGGCGGCTGCGCATGAGATCGCCTTCAGGCGCTTCGATCTTGATGACCTCGGCGCCGAGGTCGGCCATCATCCGCGTGCAGTGGGGCCCTGCGATGGTGGTGGTGAAATCGACGACCCGAATTCCGGCAAGTGCATCCGTCATGAGTTACTACCGTCCCAGCAAGACAAGAACCACGCCGCCGACCACGAGCACACTGCCGATCAGCTCGCCCACGGTCGGCCGTTCATGCAGCATGTAGCGGCTGGCGATGAAGGTGAACACCAGTTCGATCTGCCCGAGGGCGCGAATATAGGCCGTGCTCTGCAAGGCGAAACCCATCGCCCAGCACGCCGAGCCCAGCACGCTCAGGACGCCCACCACCGACGACGAGCGCCAGGTCGTGGCGACCTTGACGATCTGCTGCGGCTCACGCATCAGCAACCAGCCGCCCATGATCACTGTCTGCAGCGTGTTCATCACCGCCAGCGTAAAGATGGCGCGGATCATGAAGTCCCCGCTGGGCAGATGGATTGCGCCCTCACGGATCGACAGCGCCGCGACACCGAAGAGACTGCCGGCGCCGATGCCGACCAGCGCCGCCTTGTGGGTCCAGCCCAGGGCGATCTGGCGCAGGCTGCGGGTGTCGCCCTTGACCGACAGCACGATCACGCCGAACAGGCTGATCAGGATGCCGATCCAGGCCCAATGGCCCAGCGGCTCGTTCAGGATCAGCACTGAGACCAGCGCCAACTGTACCGTCTCGCTTTTGGAGTAGGCCGTGCCGACGGCGAAGTTGCGCAGCTCGAAGGCGTAGATCAACAGCGACGTGGCGATGATCTGTGCCACGCCGCCCAGCGCGGACCAGGCGACGAACGTCCAGTCCCATTCCGGCAGCGACCGACCGCCCACGGTGATCAGCAGGACCAGCATCAGGATCGATACGGGTGCGCCGTAGAAGTAGCGCACGAAGTTGGCGCCATTGGTCGTGAGCAGCGCTTTCAGCTTTTGTTGCAGTGCGGTGCGCGTGCATTGGAAGAATGCCGCGACCACCGTGATCGGAATCCACAATTCCACGAGACGTCCCCAGGACTTGCACCTGTCGGTCCGCGCCCAGAGCGAGGTATGACCGCCGTGCCGGCAGGGCTGGACTGTAACGGGGTGAAACGGCAGTGTCATGCCGCCGGGCTCGCAAGGGAGCCTTGCGGTGTGCGTCAGTGGGGGTGTCCATGTTCGAAACGATCTTCGCCAGCGCCATCAACGCGCTGCCGGTCTTCCTGCTGCACATGGGCACGACCTTGGCGATCCTGGTGCTGGGCGTGCTGGTCTACATGTGGTTCACGCCTCACCCCGAGGCGCGGTTGATCCGCGAGGGTAATGTCGCTGCCGCAGCGTCCTTTGGGGCGGCCGTGCTGGGCCTGGCGCTGCCGCTGGCGATCTGCCTGGCGCGCAGCGTGAACGTCGCCGACATCGTGATCTGGGGCGTTGTCGCGCTGATCGTGCAGTTGGCAACCTTCTTCGTCATGAATTTCGTCTTCAAGGATCTGTCGCGGCGTATCGAGAACGGCGACATGGCGGCCGCCGTGACGCTGGGCTCGACCAAGCTGGGGGTTGCCGCCATCAACGCCGCCGCCATCGCCGGCTGACCAACCATCCGGGACGTCGCGGACCATGCGTGCCTTCCTGATCTGGCTGGTGATCGTCGGCATCCTGGCCGCTGTCTATGCCGTCATCCCCAGCAGTACGCGTGAGCGGGGCCGCCGGCCGCTGCCGCCTGATGTGACCAAACCCTTGCCGCCGGAGTGGGCAAGGCCGGCGCCGCCCGCGACACCGCCATCGCCATCCACGCCAGCGCCGTCCACACCGCCGCCAACGTCGACGCCGTCACCACAGCCGCCGCTGCGCGGCCAGGACTTCGTGCTGACCGTGAACTCGGATGGGCCGCGGTCCAGCGACGGGCTGGGCACCGCGTTTGCGCTCGACGCCACTGGCGTCTGGCTTACCGCGGCGCATGTCGTCGACGACTGCAAGGCCGTTTTCGTGCTGCGTGACCGTGACTGGCGCGCCGCGACCGCGGTGCGTATCCATCCCAGCGCCGACGTCGCCCTGATCCGCGCCGCCAACACTGGGCCGACCATCACCTTTGCCGCCACCAGCGCCCCGCGTCTGGGCGCCGATGCCTTCCATATCGGCTACCCGCAGTCGCGGCCGGCGCAGGTCCACACCCGTTACATCGGCCGCGCCCGCATCGAGCGCCCCGAGCGCGGCATGCCACCGGAACCAGGCCATGTCTGGGTCGAGGTCTCGCGCGCGCCGGACTTCGAGGGCTCGCTGGGCGGGCTCAGCGGCGGTCCTGCCTTCGACAGCGCCGGTCGCGTGGTGGGCATCACGATCCTCGAGTCGTCGCGGCGTGGCCGCATCACAACGGCGCCGGTCGAACGCATCCGCGACCTGCTGGTGCGCGGCGGCATCGACTCCAAGCCAGGCACCGGCGGCACCACGTTCAGTCCGGACTCGTTCCAGGCGACAGGCGATTCGCTGCGCGCCTCCGGCACCGTGACGCATGTCTATTGCTCGTGGAAGGGCAACACGCGGCCACGGCGGCGCTAGTCTGAGATCCGCTCAATCGCAGGGCCTTGTCGTCATGAAGAAGACGTTGGAAACCCCGGAGCCTGTGGCGGGTCAATGCCGTTGCGGCACTGTATGCCTGGAGATCGACTTTCCCGCGCGCTGGGCCTGGCACGACCATACGCAGGCGTCGCGGGTGGCGCACGGCGCCGCGTACGCGACCTATGTCGGAAGCTGGCGCAAGCGATTTCGTGTCACAGCAGGTGACGACGAGATCACGCGCTACGAAGACAGCACCACCGGCGCGGCGCGCAGCTTCTGCCGTCGCTGCGGGACGCCGTTGTTCTATGAGCGCGCCCGCTCGCCCCACATGGTGAATATCCCGCGCGCGCTCTTTCAGAACCGCACGGGCCGCGAGCCGCTCTATCACATCGGCATCCAGGAGCTGCGCGACTGGACCTACACCGGCGAGCCGCTGGTGCCGCTCAAAGGCTTCCCCGGGGTTGTCTGGGAGCGTCCTCGCAAGAAGAGGCGTCTGCACGAACCGATGTTCTGATCGCCGCACCGACCAGGCCCTAGCTCCTGACGACCGCTTCAACGGGAACGGCGCCCCGGTCGGAGTCTGCCGAGGTGGTAGCGGGGTGATCAGCGTCGCGAAACACCTGCAGTGCCTTCGGGCGCGAGCGGTACCGCAGCGGCGGGCGCATGATCTCTACTTCGCCGTCGAGCGCGACCGGCAGCCGGCTGGCGCGTGAGCGGATTTCCACGGCGGCCGCCCGCTCCGTCACCAGGTCATCGGCCAGGTCGGCTCGGCCGACCACGGCGCAGAGGCCAAGCCACAGCAGCGCGAGCCTGTTCTTCGGCTTCACGACGGAGATCCACAGCTCGCCGCAGTCGAGCCGCGGCCGACCACCAAGAGCGGGCAAGCCGAGGCTATATTCGTTGTTGCCGATGAAGACGCAGGGTGTCCTGTGTGACTCGTGGCGCCCTTCCACGACGGTCAGGAGCCGTCGTCGTGGAAATTTCCACAGCGTGCGAATGGCCGCGAGCACCATCGCACTCCATTTGGCGAGGCCATGGGTGGTGCGGCGCCGGTCGCGATCGAGAACCATGAACGGGTAGGCGCCGATCGAAGAATTGTTGATGAACACCCGGCCGTTGACCTCCGCCACATCGATGGCAGTCGCCTTCGCTCGGGCGATGACGGCGACGGCTGCTTCGAGATCGAGCGGCAGGCCGAGATCCTTGGCAAAATGATTGCGTGTGCCCAGCGGCAGTACGCCCATGGGGATGCCGGTGCCGGCAAGGGTCGCTGCCACGGCGCCAAGGCTGCCGTCACCGCCACCGGCCAACACGGCGTCGATTTCGCCGCGCTCGGCGCGCTGGCGTGCCGCCTGGGCTGCCGCCGGCAATGCCGGACCCGTCGCAAGATGCAGTTCTGCCTCAATGCCGTGCGATTGGAACAGGGCTTCGAGCCGCTCCGCCAGATCGCTCGATTTTTCAGCGGTTCCGGCGCCCGGATTGATGAGAGCGTAAACACGAATGGTTCGTCGTTGTCACCCACACTTGGTAGCTTGCAACGTCGCGAACGACGCATGGTTTCGCGCGGCGCTTGGCCGCATCCTCTTTGACGACAATGACGGCCAGATCAAGGCTATGTGGATTGACCACACGTGAGCGTGCGCGACTGGACACGGTTCCTGCGGCGAGTTCGGGAGCAACTACGACCGCTGGCGTCGAGCGAGCTCTCGGCACTGGCCGCGCTGGCTCTGTGTGCCGGTGGGCTTTGGGGCTTCGTGGAACTTGCTGAGCAAGTTCTCGAGAACAAGCGCCACGCGTTCGACGAGAGCTTGCTGTTGCTGCTGCGTCAGGGCGATCCGGCTGATCCGATCGGCCCAGCGTGGGTCGAACGCGCCGTGCGAGACATCACGGCGCTGGGTGGCTACACGATCATCATCGCGATCACCCTCGTGGCGATCGGCTATCTTGCCATCGTCCGCCAGTGGTCTTCGGTCATCCTGATCGTGGTGTCGTTGGCAGGCGGCGCGTTCCTCAACAACGTGCTGAAATACTGGTTCGACCGGCCGCGACCGGACCTCGTGGCGCATCTCGTGGACGTGCACACGTTGAGCTTTCCAAGCGGTCACGCGATGCTATCCGCCATCACATATCTAACACTCGGCGCGTTGATCGCGCGGGTGCAGCCCCAGCGGCGGCTCAAGGTCTATGTACTGGCCATCGGCGTCGCGCTGACGCTGCTGATCGGCGCCAGCCGCGTCTATCTCGGCGTGCACTGGCCGACAGACGTGCTGGCCGGCTGGTGCCTGGGGGCGGCCTGGGCGATCGCATGCTGGTTGGCGGCGCGGTGGTGGCAGTCCTTACGGCGCTAGGTCGTCAGTGCCGCTCCCGGAACCGCGTTGCTTTCGTGCGGTTGCCGCAGGTGGCCATGTCGCACCAGCGGCGCGCGTTGTTCTTGCTGGTATCGAGGAACAGCCAGCCGCAGTCGTGTGCAGGGCACTGCTTGATGCGTTCGAACGGCGCCGTCGCCAGCAGATTGATGGCCGACCAGGCGATCGGGCCGAGCAGGGCCGCCTCGGTCGGGGCGCGTGAAAAGTCCAAGCCATAACCGCCTGCCGGGACCGGCGCCAACTCCGCCTCGCTCATTGCGCGGTGCGCGACATCCTTGAGTGTGCGCAGGTCTGGCTGCGGTGGTGCATCGCCGTGGGCAATGGCGGCGCCTACGGCATAAACCGCGTCGCGCAGCTGCACGGCATGGCGCAACAGCTTTCGCGCCGCCTCGTTGTCTGCACTGACAACGGATGAAGCCCGCTTCGCGGCCGCAGCACCGATGCTGCCGGCATGAAGGGCCCAGGCCACGGCGTTGGCCGCCGTCAACAAATGCTCGATCGGCGCGGCTGTCTCGCGGGCACCGGCCGTGTTCGCGAAATCGAGCGCCAGCACCCCGCCGACCAGGGAAAGGCCGCCCGCGCGTGATTCCATAGGAACCTCCAAAATGCCGATAGGCGGTTATTGATTAATAACCATCTAAATACTATTTAGTGGTTATGCCCTTGCCGGGCAAGGCGTCCTTGCTTACCCGGCATTCCGAGAGGAGGAGCACCGCCATGAGCAGTTCCCGGAACGAATCGCGCCCTACCATCGCGCGCATCTGGCGCGGTCGTACGACATCTGCCAACGCCGATGTGTATGCCGGCTATCTCTACGAACACGGCATCGCGCCGCTGGCCGAGAAAGCGCTGGGCGTTCAGCTCTTTCGCGAGGATCGCGCCGGTGAGACCGAGTTCGTGACGATTTCCTATTGGGAGAGTGTCGAGGCGATGTCGCGCTTCGCCGGCGCGGACCCGCGGCGCATCCATCACCTGGAGCGGGACGCCGAGTTCCTGATCGAGCTGCCCAGCGGCGTGCAGGTCCTCGATATCACGGCGAGCCTGGGCCGGATCGGTGGCGCGACGTAGGACCGTCAGGGCAAATTGAACAAGGCAGGCGGTGCGCCATAAGTGGCGGACCATGGCTCCCACGCCACGTCGGTGGGGCCTACCGCCTGGACGATGATCTGCCAGCCCGAGTCCCGTCGCTTCAGCAGGGCGACATGACTGTAGGACTTGCCGCCGTTGGCGGCTGCCTCGGCGTAGCGCGTGCCGCTGTAGTCGAATTGCGCCCCGCTGGGCGATTTCATCTGCGACCTGACGAAGGCCCAGTCGCCAGCGGTTTGCAGGTTGCTGACAGTGAGCTTCACGGGCTTGCCGACGTCAACCGTGGCGGCCGCCTGCGCGGCCTCGACGATGAGGGTGTAGTCGCGATCCCCAGGTGCCGGCGTCTGCACGATCTGAGCCCATGCAACGCCGGCAGCGAGCAGGAAGGGCGTCGCTGTGGCCGCCGCAAGAGCGCGACGACGGAACAAAGTCCGATGTGATCTTCCCGTGGATAGTGGTGGCATTTGACTCAAACTCCTCGACGGGGCACTGCAACAGACACCTGGAGGATATCGGGTGGTGCCACGGTCTGATATGCCGGACCGATTGAATACAGCGCGGGGGTGACATGTTCTTGCAGACGATCGCGGAGCCCGAAGCAACAGGCCGGGTAGCAGAAATATACCAGGCGCAGAAATCGCAACTCGGTTTCGTCATGGCGGCGATGCAGTGCTTTACCACGCGCCCCGATCTGCTGCCGATCTATACTGATTTTTTCGAGAAGATTCGCGCCGGTTTTTCGCTGGGTGCGCGGGAGTGGCGCCTGATCACGTTGATCGCTGCCAAGCATGTGCCCTCGACCTACTGTTCCTACGTGTATGGCAAGCAACTGACCGGTGACCTCGGATCAAAGGAGGCCGTGATCGCCGTCCAGCGCGACTTCCGAACGGCGGGCTTACCTGCGAAGGACGTAGCGATGCTGGCCTACGCCGAGAAGATCACCCGCGATGCATCACAGGTTTCGCAGGAGGATATCGACCAGCTGCGCGCCGTTGGATTCACGGATCAGCAGATATGCGACATCGCGCTGTGTGCCGCCATTCGCTGCTTCGTCAGCCGGTTCTTCGACGCCGTCGGCGCCAGCCCCGAAGCGGCCTTCATCGACACCGATGAAGAGTTTCGGACAACCATGACAGTCGGCAAGACGTACTGAGCGGTTCGAGCAGCCAGAGCTGCCTCCAGCAGCACGCCGGGGCTGCACTGGTGCGTTTTCCTCCCGGACGTGATTGGATGGGTCGGACAGCGCATCTCTACGTTGGTGCGCCGACCATGCGTTCGGAGTGATCATGATCATGGGCGTTCCGGCCGCGGAGCTTGCCTGGCTCGCGGCCGGCATTCTGGCGGCCGGGATCGTCACCGGCATTTTGGCCGGGTTGTTCGGTATCGGCGGCGGCGCGGTGATCGTGCCGGTGCTCTTCGAGTTCTTTCGCGTGCTGGGCGTGCCGGAAGATGTTCGCATGCAGCTGTGCATCGGCACGTCGCTGGCAATCATCGTGCCGACGAACGTGCGATCCTATCGCGCCCACCGCGCCAAGGGATTGGTGCTCGATCATGTGGTGCGACGGTGGGCCCTGCCGGCCATAGGCGGGGTCATCGTCGGTGCCGTCGCATTGGCGCCGGCGGCCGTCCTCAAGGTGGCTTTTGTCGTCATTGCGGCATTCATCGCCGCCAAGCTGCTGTTCGCGCGCGACAGCTGGCGGATCGCTCCGGACTTGCCCGGCGGTGTGGCGATGGCGGGTTACGGTTTCATCGTCGGGCTGTGTTCGTCACTGATGGGGGTCAGCGGTGGCTCGATCTCGACGGCGATCCTGACCGTGCACGGCAAGCCGATCCACAACGCAGTCGCGACATCGTCGGGCGTGGGCGTCCCGATCACGATTGCGGGAACCGTGGGCTACGCGCTCGCCGGGTTGCCGCATCAGGCGGTATTGCCCGCGCTCTCGATCGGCTTCGTCTCTCTGGTCGGCTTTGTGATCATGGCGCCGGTATCGAGCCTGGTCGCCGCCTGGGGTGCGCGGCTGGCGCATCGGCTGCCGAAGCGGCGTCTCGAGGTCGCCTTCGGCCTGTTCCTGCTGCTGGCCTCGGCCCGGTTCGTCGTGAGCCTTGTGGTGTAAGGTACCAAGCAAGGGATGACGGCCTTACCGACCTGCCAGTCTTACCTGCACCTCGATGGTGGCGCTGCGGCCGGTCGTGTCGATGACCGTGAGGCGCGCGCGGCCGTTGCCGTCGGGACGCCACAGCGGATCGGCGCGGAAGCGGTCCTCGGCCAGGGGCTTGCCGTCGATCAGCCAGCGCAGCACGCCAGTGCCACCT
>Ga0187894_10005324_pt1 | contig 13220 bp, 14 predicted proteins | sample GBC1701081metaG_FD_136650 | JGI IMG/M metagenome (GOLD analysis project Ga0187894, IMG submission 136650) | White microbial mat communities from a lava cave in the Kipuka Kanohina Cave System on the Island of Hawaii, USA - GBC170108-1 metaG ... | reverse complement strand
CTCTGCCGCGGCGGTGGCAGCAGCGTTGGAGGAGAGCACCGTCGCAATAGAGGAGCAGTGCGCAGGGTTAGTGAACCGACAGCACTTTCTACGCCTGGCGGGGCTGAGTGAGTGGCCGGATGGAACGTTGGCGGCACGCTACACCTTTCTGCATGCGCTGTATCAAGAGCTGTGGCATGAGCGGGTGAGTCCCAGCCGTTTGCAGCAGTTCCATTTACGGATCGGCGAGCGCAAAGAGGCGGCCTATGGGGCACAGAAAGGAGAGATTGCGGCCGAACTGGCCCTGCATTTTGAGCAGGGGCGAGACTATCGTCGCGCTACACACTATCTTCAGCAAGCAGCCCAGAACGCCCTCCGGCGGTCGGCTAACATCGAGGCGATCCAGTACCTCACCAAGGCGCTAGAGGTGCTCAAGACTCTGCCCGATACTCCCGAACGCACCCAGCAAGAACTCAATCTTCAAATCACCCTGGGTGTGCCTTTGCAAGCCACCAAAGGCTTTGCCGCCCCCGAGGTGGAAAGGGCCTATGCCCGAGCGCAGCAGCTGTGCCAACAGGTGGGAGAAACTCTCCAACTCTTCCGAGTGCTGTCGGGACTGTGGTTTTTTTATCTAGCGCGGGCGGAGTTACAGACAGCACATGAGTTCGCAGAGCAACTCCTCAGCCTGGCCCAACACGTCCAAGACCCAGCCTTCCTGGTGGAGGCTCATCGGGCGCTGGGGGCTACCTTATGGCACTTGGGAGAGTTCGCTTCTGCCCAGAAGCACTTTGAACAGGGCATTGCCCTCTACGACGCTGAGGCCATCCGAGAGGCGGCGCAAAAACTGCACCTCGATGTGATTGCCTGGATGCTTTGCCGGGACTTTGCGGCTTTGTCCCTGTGGTTGCTGGGTTATCCGGACCAGGCCCTCAAGAGCAACCAGGAAACGCTCACTCTAGCGCGGGAGTTGTCTCACTCCTTCAGCGTGGGTTATGCCTTGGACACTGCTACTTGGATCCATCAGTTCCGCCGGGAGAGTCAAGCAGCCCAAGAGCGGGCAGAGGCAGAGATTGCGTTCTGTACCGAGCAGGGGTTTACCCTCATCTCAGCAGAGGGAGCCATGATCCGGGGCTGGGCGCTGGTCGAGCAGGGAGAGGAGGAGGGCCTGGTGCAGATACGCCAGGGCCTGGCCACCTGGTCGGCCACGGGGGCAGAGATGTCTCGGCTGTACTTTCTTATTTTGCTGGTCGAGGCATATAAGAAAGCAGGGCAGGCTGAAGAAGGATTGAACATATTATCCGAAGCGCTGACGCTGGTAAGCAGAACAGGAGAGCGTTTCTACGAGGCGGAGGTGTATCGACTCAAAGGCGAGCTGACGCTGCAACAGGAAAATCAAAAGGCAAAGGGCAAAAGGCAAAAATCAAAAGTAGAACCTAGCACCCAACCCCTAACACCTATCACCCAAGAAGCCGAAGCGTGTTTTCACAAAGCCATTGAGATCGCGCGCCAGCAGCAAGCAAAATCGTTGGAACTCCGCGCGGTCACCAGCCTCGCCCGATTGTGGCGGCAGCATGGTAAGCGGCGAGAAGCTGCACCGAATGTTAGCCGAGATCTACGGCTGGTTCACCGAAGGGTTTGACACCAAAGACTTACAAGAAGCCAAGGCATTGTTGGAGGAGTTGCGTTGAAGAAGCAAAAGCAACTCGTAAGGCGAGCGACACCCACCCTACAAGTAAGTTGACATCCGCCAGCATGTCAACTTACCCGATGAGATTCTTCGCTTACGACTCATAGCGATTCTCACATGGGTCCAGTACTCCCTTCTCGTGTGCATGTCCCCCGATTCTCGGTAGAGACACCCCCGCCGGGGCGTCTCTACACCGGCCGCGAAGCATCTCTGTATTGCACGCAAACGAAACCTGCTATCAGAATGACATGATGAAGAAGTCCCTGCTGAATCTGCGTGGGTCTGACATGTCCGATAGGGCTAATCTTGAGTTTTCCACTTCAGCCAAGATCCGTCGTTCAAAAAGCAGACCAACAAAGCTAGATAAGGGCGAGACCAAGGTGAATGCCGAGCGCTTGATCGAGAGCCCGTTGGGTATCAGTCGAAATTCGCCCCGCCCGTTTGACGACACGCCCTCGGTCATAAGTCATAACCATCGAGGCATTTGCCACACGGGCAATCTTGAGGTCCGAGCGTGGCTTACGTAAGTCAACCATATACGTTCGTGCCGCACGCTCAGGCGAATAGGCCTGCGTCGGCACGACAGTGACCGCCTGCCCATAGCGATTCGCAATGTCATTCGAGACAACCACACACGTCCGCACTTTCTGCGGTTCGACCCCGACAGAAGGATCACATTGGATCCATAGGACGTCACCTCTATGAAACTCTATTCCCTCAATCTTCTTCATTCCCCATGATCTCGAACTGTGGTGACTCCCAGTCTTTGAGCGACTCCCGTGCAGCAGCGCGATCGGCAAGATAATCTTCCGCGAGCTTCTTGCGGCGTTCGGCCGCAGCGCTGCGTGCTAATCCCTCAGTCAAGAGATCTTTGGCAACCCGAGCACAGGGTTTGCCTAGCCGCTTAGCGTGCTTTTCTAGCGCCATGTACGTGTCATCAGCAAGTGTCAAATTTAGCCGCACCATGACTCACGAGATAGCACGAATCTTACAAAAGAACGAGCACGGAAAAGAAGAGCGGGAGGAGCAGAGATATGTTCCCCCGTTTGACGGATGATGCAGCCTCTCAAAGGTGAGTTCTTCAGCATCCTGTTAGGTTAAAGCTCTGTTCGATCACACTCGATTCATAGAAACACAACGGCCCTGCTAGCTCGTGCCAGCAGGGCCGTATCAAGAAGATGGGCGAGGGGCTTCGGCCTCTTGTCTACATCATGCCGCCCATACCACCCATGCCGCCCATGCCACCACCCGGAGGCATCGGAGGCATACCAGCACCTTTCTCTTCGGGCCTTTCGGACACGGTCGCCTCGGTCGTAAGCAACAAGCCAGCAACCGACGACGCGTTTTGTAGTGCAGTTCGCACCACTTTGGTCGGGTCGATAATCCCGGCTTTAATGAGATCTTCAAACTCGCCAGTGGCGGCATTGAAACCGAACGCGCCTTTGCCGTTACGGATTTTGTCGAGAACGATCGAGCCCTCCTCACCGGCGTTGGTAGAAATCCAACGGCAAGGCTCCTGCAACGCTTTCTTCACGATATTCACACCGACCTGCTCCTCGTCGCTAATCTCAACCTTGTTGAGCGCGTTCGAGGCGCGAATCAGTGCTACACCACCACCAGGGACGATGCCCTCTTCGACGGCGGCGCGGGTCGCGTGCAGAGCATCCTCAACGCGGGCTTTCTTTTCTTTCATTTCAATTTCGGTGGCGGCGCCGACCTTAATCACGGCAACCCCGCCGATCATCTTGGCCAAGCGCTCTTGGAGCTTCTCGCGGTCATAGTCTGATGTGGTCTCGTCGATCTGCGCGCGCACTTGCTTGATTCGGCCTTCGATGTCAGCCTTTTTGCCGGCGCCATCAATGATAGTGCAATTATCTTTATCTATGACGAGGCGTTTGGCTCGGCCAAGATCATTCAGCGTAAGGCTTTCCAACTTCACGCCGAGTTCTTCAGCAATGACACGGCCGCCCGTGAGAATAGCGATATCCTCTAACATGGCCTTGCGCCGATCGCCAAAGCCGGGGGCTTTCACTGCGGCGCATTGCAGCGTGCCACGGATTTTGTTGACCACCAGGGTCGCGAGCGCTTCACCTTCAATATCTTCAGCGATGATGAGGAGCGGCCGACCACTCTTGGCAACCTGCTCTAAGACTGGCAGCAGGTCCTTCATCCCCGAAATCTTCTTCTCGTTGATCAGGAGATATACATCTTCGTATACGCACTCCATCCGTTCAGGATCGGTCACGAAATAAGGAGAGAGGTAGCCACGATCAAACTGCATACCTTCGACGACATCGAGCGTCGTCTCTAATCCTTTGGCCTCTTCAACCGTAATAACGCCTTCCTTGCCAACCTTGTTCATCGCCTCGGCAATGATCTCACCGATGGTAGAATCGTTGTTGGCTGAGATCGTCCCAACCTGAGCGATTTCTTTCTGGTCACGAGTGGGCTTGGAAAGCCCTTTCAAGTCGCCAATCACCGCACCCACGGCTTTGTCGATTCCTCGCTTGATACTCATGGGGTCGTGTCCAGCAGCTACCATTTTCACGCCTTCGGCGTAGATCGCGCGGGCAAGCACCGTCGCGGTGGTCGTGCCATCACCGGCAATGTCCGAGGTCTTGCTGGCGACTTCTTTGACCATCTGTGCGCCCATATTCTCGACTTTGTCTTCCAGCTCAATTTCCTTAGCTACCGTCACACCGTCTTTAGTAACGACCGGCGCACCGAACGACTTTTCGATGACCACGTTACGGCCCTTGGGGCCTAAGGTCACGGTTACGGCATCAGCAAGAATGTTGACGCCCTTGAGAATCCTGTCTCTCGCATCTTGACTAAATTTGACCAGCTTGGCTGCCATTGTTGTTCCTCCTTACGTGTCCGCTACGCTTAGCCTTCGATAACTCCGAGAATATCGTCTTCTCGCATGATCAGGTGCTCTTCGCCGTCGATCTTGATCTCAGTGCCGGAATACTTACCAAACAGCACACGATCGCCAGCTTTCACGTCCAGAGGGGAAACCTTACCATCCTCACCGACTTTGCCTTTGCCTACCGCAATCACTTTGCCCTCTTGGGGTTTTTCCTTGGCAGTATCAGGAATAATGATACCGCCTTTGGTTTTCTCTTCTTCGGCTATCCGTTTTACGATGAGCCGATCCTGTAGGGGTCGGATCTTCATACCTCTTCTCCTTTCTCCACACTGACAAAAATTATGTTTTTTTACTGCTTTCGGAGGTGTCCGTAGATTTGTCCGTCACGGACTGACAAGGAGGTTAATCATCTCCACAAAGTTGTCAAGAGAGCTTTCGTCAGAATTTATGTTTCCGCGCTTCTTCTTCGAAATAACGCCGGTAGAGGACCTCCCATTCGGTACTTCCCTGCACTACTCGGCGCGAAAGAGACGAGATTTTCCGGCGGACAATCTCATCGATTTTATCGTCGCGCTGAAAATGTTCAGCTAAGAGACGTCTTGCCTCCACTAAGGCTGCCCGTTCACTGACAACCTCGCCTTCGCTACTTATCACACGCAAGACCAACCGCGCTAGCACAGCAACACGGTTATCAGACAACCTGCTCATAAGACGAACCGTCGTTCCTCGGCTAAACGTTGCTTGATGAGCTGAACAACTTTATGGCGGTCCACCCCCCCACCGGCGTTACGGAGATGTTCTTCGGCTAACCGTTCTGCGTCTTTTTCTAGGGCTTCTTCTTGGCGAAAATTGTCGAGCAGGGCCGTAACCACCCGCTCAATAACTGTTTTTTTCTCCGTCCGAAGGCGGATAAACGCCTTCTCGCTCAAGGCCGTCACCACAAGCTCAGCAATGTGACGAAGGGAGGCGTCCGAATGTCGCATGCGTCGCTACCATATCCGGCAATGGTTCGCTTTGGCAACCCCGCCTTGACAGAAGAAAAGAGGTCTGCGATGGGACTGCAAGAGCCGTGCAGAAGAAAGCCATTTCCTTCGATTCCTCTCCTTCTCGCTTTCCGTCAGACTACTGGGAACATATCCTTGGGAGCCTGGAAGAAGGCATTCTCGTTATTGACCAAGATCAGCGCATCATCTTTGTGAATCCCGCAGCGGAGCAGATCACTGGTCTCCCTTACACGCAAGTAGGGTATCGCCTCTACCCCGAGGTGTTTGCTGCTAACCCTTGGGTTGTCGAAATTATCCAGCGGACTTTCGTCTCGGGTCATAGTCCCACGGCTGGGGAGGGAGAACTACAGAACCGCTTTCTGCGTTCAGCCCCAATACGCCTTACCTGCTCACCGATTCAGACTGGAGAAGGGACCCTTCTCGGTCTGATTGTAGTCCTGCATAATCTTATCCATCAAAAGGAATTGGCTAAGGAGGAGCAGCAAGCAACTCGACTGGCTCAGCTCGGAGTGATTGCAACCGGCTTAGCCCACGAAATCAGAAACCCGCTGGCTGGCATCCGTGGTGCTGCTCAACTGCTCCAGGGCAAGATCAAAAACGACGCTTCCGCTCAGGAGTACACCGCTGTCATGATCCGGGAAATCGATCGCTTGAGTGGCTTGCTGGAGCAACTCTTGCAGCTCTCCCCCAACTCTCGCCTTGTCCCTCAACCGATCAATGTCCACAAAGTGCTGACCGATGTCCTTCTCTTAGAGCGAGAGACGGCACCCAGCGGGGTAAAGATCTTGACGCAATTCGATCCAAGCTTGCCCGATGTTTTGGGAGATGAGATCCAGCTCGCCCAGGTATTCAGAAATTTTATTAAGAACGGCTTACAGGCGTTGGTTGGGATTCGCGGCGGAGTGCTTACCGTCTCGACCAAAATGGCCACAGATTTCCACATCTTGCGTTCAGCTGCGGCTTCTGCTTCACTTATGGAGCCTCCGGTCTTTCCTCTGCCTGCCGAGGGGCGAACTCGCCGAACGAGAAAATCTTCGCAGAGATTAGGTACTAGTTCGTCTCTCCCGCCCGCCCGGATGGCGCGGTTTCTTTCCGTCGATTTCATTGATAATGGACCGGGAATTGCCCCTGAGCATCTTCCCCAACTCTTCACCCCATTTTTTACTACCAAGAGCCGTGGGACCGGGTTAGGATTAGCCATTAGCCAACGCGTCATCGCTCAGCACGGTGGCATGATCCGTGTCGAGAGTGAGCCCGGGCAAGGAACCGCCTTTCACGTTCATCTTCCAGTCTCCTCATAGTACGCATGCCAACACACACGATTCTCATTGCTGACGACGAGGAATTGCTCCGCCGGGTTCTCGCCGATGTCCTCAGCGAGAATGGGTATACAGTCGAAACCGCAACTTCTGGCGTGCAAGCGTGGGAACGTCTTCAGTCCAAACCGTTTGATTTGGCATTCGTCGATATTCGTATGCCTGAGTTGAATGGGCTCGACCTGTTGCTCCGAGCACAGGAGGCAAAGATTGTGACTCCCATCGTTATTATGACTGGTCAGACCACCCTCACCAACGCGGTGGAAGCCATGAAACGGGGAGCATTCGATTATCTCGCTAAGCCGTTCGACCTTGATGAAGTAAAAGCCCTGGCAGCTCGGGTCGTAGAAGCACACCAGCTTGTGGCAGAACAGGACCGACCTCTCCTTGCCGTTCATGGACGGAACGAACAAATCATCGGTCACAGTACGGCGATGCAAGAGATCTACAAAACCATCGGCCGGGTCGTAAAAAGTGATGCTACGGTTTTGATTCAAGGAGAAAGCGGGACGGGTAAGGAACTCATCGCCAAAGTTATTCACCACTACTCAGCTCGCTGGCGCGCGACATTCGTTGGCATCAATTGCTCAGCGATTCCTATGGATTTGCTTGAAAGTGAGTTCTTTGGCCACGAGCGAGGTGCATTCACCGGTGCAATTGAGCGACGGATTGGCAAATTCGAGCAAGCTGCCGGCGGCACGCTGTTTCTTGATGAAATCGCCGATATGCCACTTGCACTCCAGGCAAAACTCTTGCGCGTGTTACAGGAACGGGAGTTCACCCGTATTGGCGGACGAGACACGCTTAAAGCCGACGTTCGGATTATTGCTGCAACTAATAAGGACCTCGCAGTTGTCGTGCGAGAACAACGATTCCGTGAAGATCTGTACTTTCGTCTGCGTGTGGTGCCGATTACGCTTCCCCCGCTCCGCCAGCGCCGTGAAGATATTCCTGAGCTGATTGCGTATTTCATCGATAAGATCAACCGTGAAGTGAGAACCTCGGTGACTGGAGTCTCACCAGAAGCGCAGGCATTACTTGTCCATAATCCCTGGCCAGGCAACGTCCGAGAATTAGAGAATTCTTTGCTGCGGGCAGCAGTCCTGGCCCCAGGCCGGATGCTCACCCCTGCTGACTTGTCTCTTCCTGCGACAGAGCCAACCTTACCGGAGAATTTTGCCGAACTCTCTCTCGAAGAGGTCGTACGACGGAAACTCAGACCCTATTTTCAGCACCCCTCTTCTCTCTCTCTCGCAGATCTGCACGCTTCGGTGATTGGGCAAATAGAAAAGCCGTTGATTGAGTTGACGTTAGAATATACAGGAGGAAACCAACTCAAGGCTGCAGAACTGCTCGGGATCAATCGCAACACCCTGCGTAAAAAGATTAACGACCTGAAGATTGTGGTGAAGAAGTAAGGGGGCTGGGGATTAGGAGTATTGCCGATGGCTAAACCGTTCTCCTTCCCTAGTCCGCTCTACACTATCGCCGATACTCTTGGTCAGCCGGGACTGTCATCTTGTGACCTGGCAGAGAAACTCTGCAGAGGTGGTGCTCGGATTTTGCAACTGCGCGTGAAAGACTTGCCATCACGAGAATTTCTTGCAATTGCACATGAAGTCCGGGTAATCTGTCAACGCTATGATTGCCTTCTCATCATCAATGACCGGGCTGACGTTGCCTTAGCCGTTGACGCAGACGGCGTACATGTCGGACAAGACGACCTGCCGCTAGAAGCGGCCCGCAAGGTGCTCGGTCCCTACAAAATCATCGGGGTTTCAACCCACGACCCAATACAGGCCCAGGCGGCTGAACGTGGCGGGGCAGAGTATATTGGCTTTGGGCCGCTGTTTGGCACTACGACGAAAGCGACCGGCTATACCGCGCGCGGGCTTGAGCAGTTACGCACGATCCGTACCTTAGTTCGTCTCCCGATCGTTGCCATTGGTGGAGTCACCATCGAACGTGCAACTTCGGCGCTCGCGGCCGGCGCTGATGCCGTAGCGATGATCAGTGATCTCGTGCTGGCAACCGATGCCACCACCAAAGTACGAGAGACATTGACACGATTGTCCGCTCAGACGCGGTAGAAGAGAACCTACATGTCGGTGAGGAGAGGAGGGGATAAGAACTGATTGTTATCCTTCTTCCTCAGTACCGGCTGGCTGTTCCACATGCTCAACCAGATTGTCAAATCGAGTGTACTCTCGACGAAAGGCAAGGCGGATTGTACCGGTAGGGCCGTTGCGCTGCTTGCCGATGATGATCTCGGCTATCCCCTCATCTTGTGAATCGGTCTTGTATACCTCGTCACGATAGATAAACATGATCAAATCTGCATCCTGCTCAATTGCGCCGCTCTCGCGAATATCTGACATCATCGGCCGGCGGTCGGCTCGTTGCTCTACTTGACGATTGAGTTGGGAGAGCGCGATAACTGGAACATTGAGTTCTTTGGCCAGCGATTTCAGGCTGCGAGAAATCTCCGAGAGTTCCTGGGTGCGATTCTCTTGGCTGGTCAAGCCGCGCATAAGTTGCAGATAATCAATAACCACTACGCCAAGGTTAGCCTCGCGCTTGAGACGGCGAGCCTTGGCGCGCAGTTCCAATACATTCTGTGCCGGCGTGTCATCAATAAAAATCGGCGCCTCAGCCAAACGTCCGGCCGCCATGGCCAACCGTGGGAAGTCGCGCTCGCCAAGATAGCCGGCGCGTACCTTGGCATTGTCCACGCGCGCTTCAGAACACAGCATACGCATCACTAACTGTTCTTTCGACATTTCGAGTGAAAAGATCCCCACCGCCGTGTTGGCATGCAGGGCAATGTATTGAGCGATATTCAGAACGAAGGCCGTTTTCCCCATGCTGGGTCGCGCTGCTACAATCACCAAGTCTGACGGCTGCAAGCCGGCGGTCAGGCGGTCAAGATCAAGGAACCCAGTCGGGACACCAGTCACCAATTCTTTCCGCTCATACAGCCTTTCCACCGTCTTGATCGTGTCCATAATCATCTCGCCCATCTTGAAGAAGGCTGGGCGGACGCGTTTCTCGGACACGTCAAAAATCAGCCGTTCCGCTTCATCGAGGAACTGCTCGATATCTTCTTCCCCGTTGTAGCAACGGCTAGCGATTTCATTAGAAACGGTAATAAGACTGCGGAGGACGGCTTTTTCTCGCACGATACGTGCGTAATGGCCGATATTCGCCGCACTCGGGACTTTATCCGCTAGTTCAGCCAGGTAGGTTGCTCCACCGATCTCTTGAAGCTCCCCCCGTGCCTTTAACGTATCGCTCAGCGTAATTAAATCGATGGGTTCGCTTTTCTCGCTCAAGGCGAGCATCGCACGGAAAATTTTCTTGTGTGCTTCACGATAAAAATCATCAACCCCCATGACCTCAATCACACGATCAAGGGCGGCAGAATCGAGCAGCACTCCTCCAAGCACTGATTCCTCAGCATCGAGGCTTTGGGGGGGAACTTTGCGCAGAGCGTCTTCAAGGATGGCCACGGCGGTCTCCCAAGGTAAAGCAGTCCCTAATTTTCCACAAGGAGAAGATTTTCAGTCTTTTCTCTCTCCAGAAAGCGTTAGTCAACGGTCGCTCGTATGTAAGCAAACAATTGCGAGAGCTGGGCCAGTCCATCGGCGATCCGTGGTCCATACCAACAGAGGGCCATCCCGTCCACACAATAGAAATGTCCGGCGCGGCCGGCGGGAGTATCCGCCAAGGGCTTGAGGTGAACAAAATGCTTAACTGTGAATGGATACGGTTCACTAGGAAGCAGCACCACCTCAGGCGCCAACGCCGCAACCTCCTCTAAGGAAGTTGAAAAATAGCGTTCGGTCGCAGCGCGCAGGACATTTTCTCCGCCACAGCACCAGAGCATGTCGTCGGTGTACGTGTCCGCGTTGAACGACATCCACGGTTTACGCCAGATAGGACAAAACACCCGCAACCGGGGAAAATTCGCTACGGTCTCGGTTACCTGATCGCAAGCAATACGCAGGGCATTCACCATCGGAGCGCTAACGCTTTGGCAGCCGAGGACCGTACCCAGTCGATCAATCATAGCGATCCCGTCCGCCACCGTCCGAGGGGAGGTCACATATACTGAGAGATTGTGCTCGGTCAGCCAGGCAAAATCCTCGCGTCGATTCTCTTCGTCATTGACGATGACGAGGTCAGGGTTCAATTGCACGATGGTTTCGAGCCGAGGATTTTTGGTGCCGCCAACCTTCGCTATCCGCGCAACCTTCTCTGGCGGGTGTGTACAGTAGTCCGTTACACCAATGACGCGCTCCCCTACCCCTAGAGAGAAAAGCGTCTCGGTCACACTAGGGACAAGGGAAACAATCCGCTGCGGAGGGGCAGGAAGCGTGATTGTTCGCTGTAGCTCGTCAACGACATCCATAGACAATGCTCACTACCCTCCTAACTCATTCCTTCCCAGCCTTCTCACGCAGAATAGTCTCTAATTGCTTCTTTTCTTCCCGAGTAACTTCCGCGGTAGGAGATTCTAAGTTCGTTGTCTCTTCTTGTCTTGCCGCTTTTGCCGATGAAGCAGGTGGAGTTTGTGCAGGAGAAGCAGGACTCACGGCGGTCTGCTCACTACCAAACACTCCGAGACGGCGCAGTTCTTTCTTCATGAGGAAGATTGCTCCAAGAAAGACAATGACTGCGCCGTATGCACATATCAGCAGAATCTTCGGCAGAAGCCACCGCCGTTGCTTTCGCTGGGTAGGGGCTCTTTTTCGCGATTGTTGTTTTTGCCGTGCCATAATGATGACCCAATTGGAGTCTACGGACGTAGTACCATACGAACGGCTTCCCAACCACTGCGCTGGTGCCACCCATCAACTCCGTTGTACCATTTCAAACCAACCGATTGGAGACGGCGACTCCGTGCTGCCAGGGTAAACCAAAAGCGCGAGGTCCAACCATAGAAAAGCCGGGTAGTAAAGTGCAAGCGCGTCAGTTTTTTTCCTAACCAAGAGCGAGCAATGGTTTCGGTGTAATCACCAAAATCAAACTGGTGAGCGCGAAAAGCGCGGAGGATTTCGTTGGCCGCTAGCTTACCGTACTCTAAGGCAAACGAGATTCCTTCTCCCATCAGCGGTTCTGCCCCGGCCGCATCTCCGACTAAAACAACCCGCGGTGCCGCCAGCGGTCGCTTCGGTACATAGCCGTAAATAGGAAAAGCACGAAATCGAGTTCGTGGTTCGGAGTTCAGCATTTGCAGTCGTAGACAAGCAAGCTCGGTAGTCAACAAGCGTTGCAAGTCCACATTCGTCATCCGGGTGTCACCAAGAGAATAGACACCCACGTTGACATGGGGAACATGTCTGATGAGACAAGGAAATTCCCACAGGTATCCTTTGAGCCCCTGCCCGACCGGTAAAAAGTTAAAATCATAGCGTTGGTGCGAAAACCCATCCCAGGACGTATCCGCTATCGGAACGTCACACATGATCGCTTTGCCAACCGCCATAGGATCATCTTTGACTAATTGGCGTCGGACTCGGCTGCCCGAACCATCCGCGCCGACCACCACACGTGCGCGATAGGTTTCTTTTTCCGTCACAACCAGTACATACGGCTCTCCCTCTCGGCGCAGCTCAATAACTTTTTCTCCTTCACACAGCTCAGCTCCATGTTCGCGCGCAGCTTGCACCAGAGAGAAATCAAATTCGTCGCGTCGGACGATGGAACACATTCCCGCATCCGTACAAAACACCTCACGCCCCGGCGGTACGCGCACGAACGCCCGATCAACCTGGACATGAGGAACCGAGAGCGGCAGATCCAATTCGTTGAGACAGTCTAAGGTGTGAGGAATTAACCCACCAGCACAGACTTTCTCGCGCGGATGGATTGCTTTATCGAGGAGGAGGATTCCTCCTGCCAAAGTGGGGTCGTTCTTCAGCAGGTGAAGCGCGGTCGAGGTTCCAGCTGGGCCTGAGCCGACAATCACAATATCGCGATCAATCACAGCGGCTCAAGGCTAACACAGCCGCGCCAACGGCAAAAGGACTCTGTGCAGATAGCACCATAGTCTAGATGGGGGCGATAGAATCCGGATTCTGCGCGGCCAGGTTTCTGGGCACTTGGGATTGTAGATTCCACTCTGTTCCAACACGATCTTCACTTAATATCCGACGGGACCCCCACCATAATTCGCCAACTCACCAGACGGGTGCATAAAGTTCCCCGTAAATCCAGGCGTGAACTGCTCACCAGACTGCACATCACGGTATTGATGCGCCCCGATAACCTGCGGAGTGGTTGAGGTACCGCCTATGACAAAGGTGCCAACATTTTCACCATCAGGAGTGAAACTACTTGGCCCACCCGGCGTAATACCCTCG
>Ga0187894_10005323_pt1 | contig 13225 bp, 14 predicted proteins | sample GBC1701081metaG_FD_136650 | JGI IMG/M metagenome (GOLD analysis project Ga0187894, IMG submission 136650) | White microbial mat communities from a lava cave in the Kipuka Kanohina Cave System on the Island of Hawaii, USA - GBC170108-1 metaG ... | reverse complement strand
CCGAGGAAGATCTCGACCGGGAGCTGCAGCATGGATGCGAAGGGCAGGAGGCGGACGGCGCCGGCCAGTGCCTCGGGGAGGAAGTTGAGCGGGACGTACATGCCACTCAGGAAGGCGGCGGCCAGCCAGCCGAGGGCGATGGGGCCGCGGGCGTCGAGGAGCCAGAAGCCCCACAGGCTGAGCAGGAAGTTCCAGGCGTGGCCGACGGCGACGGCGGCGGCCACGCTGACCAGGAACCACGGCCAGGTGGACGCAGCCGGCAGCCGGAGGTCGAAGGCCAGGGCGCCCACCAGAAAGGGAGGGATGCCGCGGAACACGAAGTGGAAGCCGGCCCGTCCGTAGGCGGTGGCCGCCCACCATCCCTGGTAGCCGACCGGCCTGGACAGGTCGCTGACCACCTCACCGGTGCGGATGCGGTCGGCCATCTCGTTGTCGCCGAACAGGCCGACGACCATGAGCAGGCCCTGGCCCACGAAGATGAAGGTGGCGGCGTCGCTGACGTCGAACCCGCCCACCACGGCGCGCTCCTCGTACACGGCCACCAGCACGTAGGCCAGCAGGAACCCGAACACGGTGTTGGTGAACGCGCCCGCCGCGGTGGCGGCGCGGTAGGCGGTCTGGCGCCGAAAGCTGGTGCGGGCCACCTCCAGGTACACCCGCACCGCCACCTCCTCCCGAGCGCGCCGACGGGCCGCGCCGAGGGCGCGACCGGGGGCCGCACGGTAGCAGGCGAACCCTCAGGCCGGCGGTGGGGCGCAGGTGCGGCAGAGGCCGCCGACAGCGAAGTGACCGGGCTGGAGGGTGAAGCCGAACTCGGCCCGGACGCGGCGGGCGAGGGCCGTGAAGAGGATCCCGGGCACCTCGACGACGACGTGGCACGACTCGCACACCAAGTGCTGATGGGGCGCGTGGCCGGCCAGGTGATAGACGGCCGGGCCGTGGCCGAGGTGGACGTGCTCCACCGCACCGATCTCCTCGAGCGCCTCCAGGCACCGGTAGACCGTGGAGGGCGCCACGTCGGGATGGGCGGCCCGGACCACGGTGGTCAGCTCTTCGGCGGTGACGTGGCCACCGGCGCCGACCAGGGCGGCCACGATGGCCCGCCGGGCCGTGGTCACCCGCCCGGACCGCTCCCGCAGGAGGCCCACCAGCGCCTCGACCTGCTCGCTCACGGTCACAGGGTACTCACCGGGTGCAAATGCAATCAGCTCGCAACAACGTCCAGCAGGCAGCTAGGCTCCGGAGAATGCCGGTGCGCAGCGTGCTGTCGCTCGGGATGGCTGCCCTGCTCGCCGCCTGCGGCGGCACGGGCGGCGACGGGGACCGGGCCGCCGGTCGCCTCCGCATCGTCACGACCGTGGCCCCGATCACCAGCATCGTCGCCAACGTGGTCGGCGACCTGGCCGAGGTGACCGGGTTGGTGCCCGAGGGCACCAACTCGCACACCTACGAGCCGCCGCCCAGCGCGGCCCGGGCGCTGGCCGAGGCCGACCTGGTCTTCCTCAACGGCCTCCAGCTGGAGGACCCGACGATGGCGCTGGCCGAGGAGAACGCCCGCGGCGCGGACATCGTCCGGCTGGGCGACCGCACGATCACCCCCGAGGAGTACATCTACGACTTCTCGTTCCCCCGGGACGCCGGCAAGCCCAACCCGCACCTGTGGACCAACCCGCCGATGGCCAGGCGCTACGCCGAGATCGTCGCCGACGCCGCCGCCGCCGCCGACCCGGCCAACGCGGCCGGGTACCGGGCCAACTTCGAGCGGTTCTCCGCCAAGGTCGACGCCCTGGACGCGGCTGTCCGCCAGGCCACCGCCACCGTGGCGCCCGAGCGCCGGAAGCTGCTCACCTACCACGACGCCTACGCCTACTTCGCCCGCACCTACGGGTGGGAGGTCGTCGGCGCCGTCCAGCCCTCCAGCTTCGATGAGCCCACGCCACGGGAGGTGGCCGGGTTGATCACCCAGGTCCGGTCGCTCGGCCTGCCCGCCATCTTCGGGTCCGAGGTCTTTCCCAGCCCGGTCCTGGAGCAGATCGGCCGGGAGACCGGCGTCCGGTACGTCGACGTGCTCCGCGACGACGACCTGCCCGGCGAGCCGGGTGACCCCGGCCACTCCTACCTCGGACTGATGCGCTTCGACTTCGTCACCATGGTCGAGAGCCTGGGTGGCGACGCCGCCGCGCTGCGGGCGCTGGACGTGGCCGATGTGGCGGCGGACGGGGCGAGGTACCCGCAGTGACCGGCCGCGGAGGCTCCCGGTGACGAGCCTGCCCCGCCCGCTCGTGCGCCTGGAGGGCGTCGCGTGCCGTTACGGGCGGGCCACCGTGCTGGAAGGCGTCGACCTGCTGCTCCGGGCCGGCGACTTCCTGGGGGTGGTGGGGCCGTCCGGCGCCGGCAAGACGTCGCTGCTGCGCGCCGTGCTCGGCACCGTCGCCATCTCCGACGGCCGGCTGTGGCGGGAGCCCGGCCTGCGCATCGGCTACGTGCCCCAGGTGGAGACCGTGGACTGGAGCTTCCCGGTGACGGTGGCCGAGACGGTGCTGATGGGCGTCACCGCCGGCCGCCGGCTCCCGTGGGCCAGCGCGGCCGAGAAGCAGGCGGTGGCCGAGGTGCTGGCCCGCCTCGGCCTCGACGGGCTCGGGGGTCGCCACATCCGCGAGCTGTCGGGGGGCCAGCAGCAGCGGGTGTTCATCGCCCGGGCGCTCCTGCGCCGGGCCGACCTCCTGCTGCTCGACGAGCCGACGTCGGGCGTGGACGTGCGCACGCGCCACGATGTCCTCCACCTGCTGGGCGACCTGAACGCCGATGGCCTGGCCGTCGTCATCAGCACCCACGACCTGAACGGGATCGCCGCCCACCTGCCCCGGCTGGTGTGCCTCAACCGCGAGGTGGTCGGCTGCGGGCGCCCCGACGAGGTGCTGACGCCCGAGGGGCTGGAGCGCACGTACGGCGCCCCCATGGAAGTGCTGGAGCACGGCGGCATGCGGGTCGTGGTGGACCAGCCGGGACGCCGCGCCGTCCCCCGGCGCCGGGGCGCACGGTGACGTGACGATGGCGCCGCTCCTCGAACCTTTCGAGTTCGCCTTCTTCCGCCACGGGCTGATCGTGGCCACCGTGGCCGGCGCGCTGTGCGGGCTCATCGGCGTCTACGTGGTGCTGCGCAGCATGAGCTACATCGGCCACGGTCTGTCGCACGCCATCTTCGGCGGAGCGGCCGCCAGCGCGGCCATCTCGTTCAACTTCTACGTCGGCGCCGGCCTGTGGGGCCTGGCCTCCGCCCTGCTGATCGGCCGGGTCACGCGCCGGCGGGTGATCGGCTCGGACGCCGCCATCGGCGTCATCACCACCGCCTCGTTCGCGCTGGGCCTGGCCCTGGTCAACCGCTTCGGCGCGGTGCGCAAGAGCGTCGATGCCGCGCTGTTCGGCAGCATCCTCGGCGTGTCGCGCACCGACGTGTGGGTGGTCGTGGGCGTGGCCCTGGCGTCGGCCGCCGTGGTCTTCTTCGGTTACCGGGCCCTGCTGTTCACCACCTTCGACCCTGAGGTGGCCGACGCCTCGGGCGTCCGCACCGCGAGGGTCGACGCCCTGCTGATGGTGATGCTCGCGCTGTCGATCCTGGCCACCATGAAGGTGCTGGGCGTGGTGTTGATCGCGGCGATCCTGGTCATCCCCCCGGTGGTGGCCCGCATGCTGACCGACAGCTTCTCGAAGATGCTCTGGCTGTCGTCGGCCCTCGGCGCCGGATGCGGCTTCGTGGGGATGAACCTGAGCTACCACCTCGACATCTCGTCGGGCGCCAGCATCGTGCTGGTGGGTGCGACGCTGTTCGGTGCCGTGTTCGCCGTCACCGGCCCCCGTGGGCTGCGGCGGGCCGCCGCCGTCCACGTGTGATCAGTTCTCGATGAAGATGCACTCCCCGGGGCACTCCTCGGCCGCTTCGATCACGTCGTCGAGCTTGCTGTCGGGGATGCGGCCCAGGCCGTTGGCCAGGCCGCCGGTGCCGAGGCTTTCGTTGAACTTGTGGTCGCCGCCCAGGTCGGGGAAGTTCTCCTTGGCCTCTTTCACGTAGGCGAGGCCGTCGTCCTCCATGAAGAACACCGACGGTGCGATCTCGGCGCAGATGCCGTCTCCGGTGCACAGGTCGGCGTCGATCCACACGTTCATGGGACGAAGCGTAGTGCTGTCGCAGCCGGCACGGTAGAACGGGGGAGTGCTTCCGGAGGGTCTGTGGTTCGATCGCGACGGCAAGCCCATCGGCGTCGCCGAGATGACGCAGCTGGCCCGTGACCACGCCTACCGGGTGGTGGCGAGGGACTTCGTCGGGGTGATCGAGGTGGCCACCGTCTGGCTCGGGTTCGACCACAGCCTGCGGGAGTCCACGCCCGTCATCTTCGCCACGTTCGTCTTCGGCGGCGACCTCGACGAGTACCAGCGCCGCTACTCCACCGAGGACGACGCCCGGTCCGGCCACGACAAGGTGCTGGCCACGGTGCGCCGGCTCCACCCGTGACGCTGTTCGACGCCGCCGAGGGCGGCGTGCCCCGCCTCAGCCTGGTGCGCCTGAGCGGGCTGGTGGCCCGCTCGCTGGCCGAGGTCGGCCGGTTCGCGGTGGAGGGCGAGGTGGTCATGCCGCGCCAGCATCCCGGTGGCACCTACTTCACGCTGCGGGACAGGGCCGTCCAGGTGCCGGTGCGGTGCCCGTCCGCCCGCGCCGCGCGGTGCCGCGCCGTGGCCGGTGAGCGGGTGCTGGTGACAGGTGCCATGGCCTGGCTCACCGACAGGGGCCAGGCCCAGCTGGTGGCCGAGGAGGTGGCACCCGTCGGCGCCGGCGCCATCGCCGCCGCGCTGGCCGAGCGCCGGGCCGCGCTGGCGGCGGACGGCCTGCTGGGCCGCCGGCGCCGTCCCCTGCCCCGGCTGCCGGCCGTCATCGGTGTGGTGTGCGGCACCGAGGCGGCGGTGCGGGCCGACATCGAGTCGGTGGTGGCCGCCCGCTTCCCGGGGTACCCGGTCGACTTCGTGGCGACCAACGTGTCCGGCCCGGGGGCGGCCGACGCCGTCATGGCCGCGCTGGCGGTTCTCGACGCCCGGCCCGACATCGAGGTGATCGTCCTGGCCCGGGGCGGCGGCGACGCCGCGCAGCTGCTGCCCTTCAGCGACGAGGCGCTGTGCCGGGCCCTGTGCACGTTGGTCACGCCGGTGGTGTCGGCCATCGGCCACGACGGCGACCGGCCGCTGTGCGACGAGGTCGCCGACCACCGCTTCGGCACGCCGTCACTGGCGGCGGCGGCCGTCGTCCCGAGCCGGGCCGAGCTGGGCACCGAGCTGGCCGGGCTGGTCGCCCGGGCGGCGGCCGGCGCCGAGGCGCGCCGGGCGTCAGCGCAGCGGCGGCTCGCCGGCATAAACAGGGAGGCGTCGCTCCGGGCCGGGATGGCCACGGCGCGCGGCCGGCTCCGGATGGTCGACGGCCGGCGGCTCCTGGTGCACCCACGCCGCGCCCTCGCCACCGCGGTGGCGCGCCTGGGCGCGTCGCACCGCCAGCTGGACGCGCTGGCGCCGGCCCGGGTGCTTGATCGCGGGTACGCGGTGGTGCGGGGCCCCGGCGGCACCGTGGTGCGCCGCGCCTCGGCCGTGGCCGCCGGGGACCGCCTCGACGTGGAGCTGGCGGTGGGCCGCCTGGCCGTGGAGGTGCAAGGGTGACCGTCGAGCCCACTCCGGAGGAGGCCGCCCTCAGCTACGAGGAGCTGGTCAAGGCGCTGGAGGACCTCGTCGAGGCCATGGCCGACGGCCAGATCGGCATCGAGGCGGCCGTCGAGCTGTACGAGCGGGCCGGCCGCCTCCACACCCTCGCCACCGACCGCCTCGCCCGGGTCCAGGCCCGCATCGACCGCCTCGCCCCGGACGACCCCCCACTCCCGAGTACATAGGCACCGGATTCCGGTGCCTATGTACTCGGGAGTGGGGGGGTCTCAGCGGGTGGGCCAGAGGTGGGTGAAGCAACGGTGGGAGCGGAGGCCGGCGGCCCAGGGGCGCCACGCGCCCAGGAGGGCGCGGCCGCTGTGCTCGGTCCAGGCGATGGCCGACGGCTCGGCCACCCGGCGCACCACCTGGCGGATCCCGCCCTCGTGGACCACGTAGCCGGCCCAGACGCCGGGGTAGTGCATGGTGGCGCCGATCTGGGTGACGACCAGCGGGCCGTGGCGGCGCAGCCGGTTGCGGTGGGAGTGGCCGGCGCTGACGATCGTGGCCGGGTTGGCGGCGGCCAGCGCGTCGAGCAGCGCGCCGGCGCCGCGGCCGATCACGCCCGGCGGGTAGCCCAGCGGGATCGGGAGGCGGGGCAGGTAGTGGTGCATGCCGACGTACGCCGGCCCGGGCGCGGCGGCCACGAGATCGGTCACCAGGTCCCGCTGGGCCCGCCCGATCCGCCCGTGGCTGCGCCGGGCGACGGCGGTGTGGGCCAGCACCAGGCGGATGCCCGGGAGGTCGAGATGGAACGGCTGGTCGGCGACGACGACGCCCGCGCCGGTCAGCGCCGGCCGCCCGTCGATCGCACCGCGCATCACGTCGTGGTTGCCGACCACGGCGGCCACCGGCACCGGCAGCGCCCCGAGCAGGCGGGCCGCAACCGCCCACTCGGGCGCGGTGCCGTGGCACGTGAGGTCGCCCTTGGCCACCACGGCCTGGGCCCCCCAGGCCTGGGCCTCGGCCAGCGCGGCGGCCAGGCACCGGGCCGCGTAGGTCTGGTCGGGGCCGCGCTCGCGGAGGGTCCCGAGCAGCCCGAAGTGCCGCTCGCCGACGTGGACGTCGTTCACCGTGGCAAAGCGGCACAGCTCGTCGCCGGGCGGCGGGGCCAGGGTGGCGAACGCCGCCTGCCGCTCGGCGGCGCGACCGGGCCGCGTCACGTGCAGGTCGAGTTGGCGGTCGGCCGGGAGGCCCTCCAACACCGCTGCGCCCGGCACGTCGTGGCCGACGACCTCGACGGTGGCGTCGCCGGCCCCGAGCACCGTGCCGGCCGGCAGCGACTTCCAGCAGATCTGGGCGGTGGTGTCCTCGACGGCGAAGACGGTGGCGTCAGGCGAGCCCGCCTGGATCACCCCGGGGCGACGGCCGCCAGGGCCGCGGCCAGGCCGCCCACCTCGCGCCGGCGCAAGGCCACCGCGATGTCGAGCCGCTCCCGCAGCTGCGTGATCGTGCGCTGCCTGGAGGCGATGGGGTGGGCGTCGAGGAAGGCGTGGACGTTGGCGGCCAGACCGGGCTGACACAGGGCCGGGATGCCCTCGAGCATGCGCTCCAACAGGTTCTCGGGGTAGCGCGCCACCAGCGCGTCCCAGTGCTCGGCGACCAGGCGCCACGTCTGCTCGCCGACCGCCCGGTTGCGGAGGAGGCCGGCGATCACGAAGGGGGCGTTCTGCGCGCGGAACTCGTCGCGGGCCAGCTCGAAGGCCCGCCGGGCCAGGTGAGCGGGTTGGAAGTCGGCCAGGCCGTAGAGGTAGCGGATCTCCTCCTGCGGGGTGGCGGCGCGGCCGGCCCGGGCGAGGAACGTCTCGAAGTCCTCGTCCCCGCCGACCGCGGCGACCACGGGGACCAGGGCGCCGGCCACGTCGGCGTCCACGCCGGCCGGGTCGTGCAGGTAGCCGGCGTGCAGCTCGACGGCCCGCTGCTGCACGGCCGCGTCGGCCCCCAGCACTCCGACCGCCTGGAGCAGGGTGGCCCGCAGGCTGCGGGACCGCTCGGGCTCGTCCGGCGCCGGCTGCCAACCGAGCCGCCCGAAGGCCGGCCCGGCCAGGCGGCGGACGTAGGCCTCGAAGGCGGGGCGGTCGGCGTCGTCCAGCGCCCGGTCGAGGTTCCCGAGCGCGCCCAGGAGGGCCGACCACACCGAGGGGTCGGTCTCCTCGGTGAACAGCAGGCCGAGCCGCAGCATCTCGACCACCGGCGTGCCGCCGGTCAGGACCGACGCCCAGGTGTCGCTCACCAGGGCGAAGCGCTCCAGCGCGTCCAGCTGGTCGAGATGGTCCCGCAGCTGCGCCAGCAGGCCGGCGTCGTAGCGGACCCGGAAGAAGCCCCAACCGCTCTCGTTCAGGACCACCCAGTCCGGCGTGCCACCCAGGCCCAGCTCGGCCAGGTGCCCGTCGAACAGGAACCGCCGCCGCACGATGGCCCCATCGACCTTGGCCCGGGCCACCAACGGGATCTGCCAGCGCGCCTGCGAGGCGTCACCGCTCAGGTACCGGAACCGGCGCTGGGACAACGCCAGGCGCCCCCCGGCGCCGTCCCACTCGGCGCTCACCATCGGGTAGCCGCCCTGGTAGATCCAGCTGTCCATGATGGCCCGGGCCGGCTCGCCGGTCGACTTCTCGACGGCGTCCCACAGGTCGGTGGTCTCGGTGTTGGCGTAGGCATGCCGGGTGATGTAGTCGGCGATCCCGGCCCGGAAGGCCTCCGGCCCGGCGTACTGCTCCAGCATGCGCAGGACCGAGGCGCCCTTCTGGTAGGTCAGGATGTCGAACATCCCCTCGGCCTCCTCGGGCCGGTGCACGGGGAACTCGATGGGCCGGGTCGCCGACAGCCCGTCGACCACGAGGGCGGCGGCCCGGCTGCCGCCGAAGCTGACCCACCGCTCCCACTCCGGGCGGAAGGCGTCCACGCAGAGCAGCTCCATGAACGTGGCGAAGGCCTCGTTGAGCCAGATGCCGTTCCACCACTTCATCGTCACCAGGTCGCCGAACCACATGTGGGCGATCTCGTGGGCGATGACGTCGGCCACCCGCTCCAGCTCGCTGCGCGTCGCCCGGTCCGGGTCGACCAGCAGCAGCGTCTCGCGGAAGGTGACGGCGCCGAGGTTCTCCATGGCGCCCATGGCGAAGTCCGGCAGGGCGATGAGGTCGAGCTTGGCCGCCGGGTAGGCCACGCCGAAGTACCCCGAGAAGAAGGCCAGGGCGTGGGCACCCACGTCGAGGGCGAAGGCGGCCAGGTGCGCCTTGCCCGGCACGCAGGCCACCCGCAGGGGCACGCCGTCGACGTCGACGGGGTCGGTGAACTCGAGCGGGCCGACCACGAAGGCGACGAGGTAGGTCGACATGACCATCGTCTCGGCGAACTCGTACTGCACGGTGCCGTTGCCCAGCTCGGTGCGTTCGGTCACCTCGGAGTTGGCCACCGCGGCGAGGCCCTCGTCGACGATCAGCGTGGTGGTGAAGGTGGCCTTGCGGTCGGGCTCGTCCCAGCACGGGAAGGCGCGGCGGGCGTCGGTGGGTTCGAACTGGGTGGCGGCCAGGACGTGGGCGGCCCCCGCCTCGTCGGTGAAGGCGCTGCGGTAGATGCCCCGCAGCTTCTCGCCGATGGTGCCCGAGAAGCTGAGGCGGAGGGTGTGCTCGCCGACGGCGGCGGTGCCGTCCAGGGTCACGACGATGCGCTCGTCCGCCTCCTGGACCTTCACCGAGGCGCCCAGCCGGGCGCCGTCCGCCGCCTCCAGCTCGGCCTCGTGGATGGCGAGGTCGACGGCGTTGAGCACGATCTCGCCGGTCGCCTCGTGGACCACGAGGCGGACCCGTTCCTCGCCGGCGAAGGTCAGCGCCTCGAGGTCGATGCGGAACGTCAGGGCGTAGTGCCGCGGCTGGACGTGGCGGGGGAGGCGGTAGGAGTCGTCGCTCGGCACGGCGCCGAGGCTATTCCCATCGCGTAGCGTCCTCCGTCGTGCCGGGCACCCGCGCCGACCATGCAGATCTGGACGTGGTCGCCGTCGGCCACGCCGTCGTGGACGTGCTGGCCCCATCCGACGAGGCCGCCCTCGACCGCCTCGGCCTGGTCAAGGGCACCATGGCGCTGGTCGACGAGGCGCGCGGCGAGGCGCTGTACGCGGCCATGGGCCCCGCTGTGGAGGTGTCGGGCGGGTCGGCGGCCAACACCGCGGTCGGCGTGGCCCGCCTCGGCGGGTCGGCCGCGTTCGTCGGCAAGGTGCGCGACGACCAGCTGGGCACGGTGTTCGCCCACGACATCCGGGCCGCGGGGGTGGCCTACGCCACGCCGCCGGCCACCGCCGGCCCGGCCACCGGGCGCTGCCTGGTCCTGGTGACGGCCGACGCCGAGCGCACCATGGGCACCTACCTCGGCGCGGCGGCGGGGCTGGCGCCGGCCGACATCGACGCCGCGCTGGTGGCCCGGGCCGCGGTGACCTACCTGGAGGGGTACATGTGGGACCCGCCCGACGGCATCGCCGCCCTGCAGGCGGCCATCGCCGCCGCCCGCGGCGCCGGGCGCCAGGTCGCCCTCAGCCTGTCCGACCCCTTCTGCGTGGCCCGCCACCGCGACGAGTTCCTGGCCCTGCTGGAGGGCGAGGTCGACCTGCTGTTCGCCAACGAGGACGAGATCGTCGGCCTGCTCGGCGCCGGGTCGTTCGACGCCGCGGTGTCGGCGTGGAAGCGGCGGCGCCCCCTGGCCGCGCTTACCCGGGGCGCCGCCGGGTCGGTGGTCGTCACCGGGGACGATGTCGTCGCCGTGCCGGCCGTCCCGGTCGACGAGGTGGTGGACACCACCGGCGCCGGCGACCTCTACGCCGCCGGCTTCCTCTACGGTCACACCCGCGGCCTCGACCCCGCCGGGTGCGCCCACCTCGGCGCCCGGGCCGCCGCCGAGGTCATCGCCCACCTCGGCGCCCGCCCCCGCCCCCGCCCCCAGCACCGAACCGCGTAGGGAACTGGGGCGGATTCCGGGTGTCCACGGACGCAGTTGCTCGCCGCAACCCCTGGCTCGACCGCCGGCCGCTCAACTTCGCCCACCAGGGCGGGGCGCGGGAAGGGCCGTCCAGCACGCTCCACGCCATGCGCCGGGCCGTCGCCGCCGGAGCCCACGCCCTGGAGTTGGACGTGCACGTCACCGCCGACCGCCAGCTGGTGGTGTGCCACGACGACACCGTCGACCGCACCACCGGTGGCACCGGGCGCATCGCCGAACTGACGCTGGCCGAGGTGCAGTCGCTCGACAACGCCTACTGGTGGGTGCCCGGCTCGGTGGTCGATCACGACGCCGACCCGCCCGCCTACGCGCTGCGGGGTCGGGCGCCGGGCGACCCCGAACTGGCCATCCCGACGCTGCGGGCGGTCCTCGAGGCGTTCCCGACGACCTACCTGAACCTCGACATCAAGGAGTGGGCGCCGGCCGTCGAGCCCTACGACCGGCTCCTCGCCGACCTTCTCCGGGAGTACGGGCGCGAGGGCGACGCCATCGTCGGCTCCTTCGTCGACGCCGCCGTCGCCGCCTTCTCGGCCCGGGCCCCCGAGGTCAGCACGTCGGCGGGCACGTCGGCCATGGCCAGCTTCTACTTCGCCGTGCACCAGGGCGCCGAGCCACCGAAGCCGACGTTCCAGGCGCTCCAGGTGCCGCCCTTCTTCGAGGGGCTCACCGTGGTCGACGAGCTCCTGGTGGCGGCGGCGCACGCACGGGACCTGGCCGTGCACGTGTGGACCGTCGACGAGCCCGGCGAGATGGTCCGGCTGCTCGACCTGGGGGTCGACGGCTTGATGACCGACCGGCCGGGCGTCCTGGCCGAGGTGCTGTCTCGCCGGTCGGCCGGGCCAACTGGGGCCTGAGACGACCGGAAACCGCCCCAGTTCCCTACGCGGTTCGGGACGGGAGGGAGGGGAGGGCTACCGCCCGCAGTTGGGCTTGCTGCCGTGGTTGGCCTTCTTCTTGGTGGACAGGCGGCGCTTGTTCGTCTTCTTCGACATGGGAAGGTGACCCTATAGCCTGCGGCCGGTGGAGCGCATCGGCGTCGTCGGGTTGCCCAACGCCGGCAAGTCGGCCCTGTTCAACGCTCTGACCGGCGGCTCGGTGGCCGTCGCCGCCCATCCCTTCTCCACCACCGAGACCACGACGGGCATCGCCCAGGTGGCCGACGACCGGCTGGAGGCGCTGGCCGCCATGTCGAAGAGCCGCAAGACGGTGCACGCCACCGTGGAGTTCGCCGACGTGGCCGGCCTCACGGCCGGCTCGGCGTCGGGCGAGGGCCTCGGCAACCGCTTCCTGGCCGGCATCAGGGAGGCCGACGCGCTGTGCCTGGTGCTGCGCGCCTTCGAGGACCCCAACGTGGTCGGCGGCACCGACCCGCGCGAGGACCTGGCCGTCCTCGAGCTGGAGCTGGTGCTGGCCGACGCCGAGGTGGTCGACGCCAACCTGAGCCGCCGGCGGCGGGCGGCCAAGGGGGACAAGTCCCTGGCCGGCGAGGTGGCGGCCCTGGAGCAGGTGCACGGCGTGCTGCAGGCCGGCACCCCCGCCTACCGCGCCGGCCTCGACGCCGCGACCCGGGCCGCCCTGAAACCCTTCTCCCTGCTGACCGACAAGCCGGTGCTGGCCGTGGTCAACCTGGGCGAGGACCAGGTGGACGACGCCGCCACCCACATGAAGCCGGTGGTCGAGGAACTGGGCGACGCGGCCGAGGTGCTCGGCGTGAGCGTGCAGCTGGAGGCCGAGGCGGCCCGGCTCGATCCCGGCGAGCGGGCCGAGTTGATGGAGGCCCTCGGTCTCGGCCAGGGCGCGCTGCCCCGGGTGGCTCGCGCCGCCTACCACCTGCTCGGCCGCCGGACCTTTCTCACCACGGGCGACAAGGAGTCCCGGGCTTGGACCTTCCGCGCCGGCGCCCGCGCCCCCGAGTGCGCCGGCGTCATCCACTCCGACCTCCAGCGCGGCTTCATCCGGGCCGAGGCCATCGGGTGGGAGGAGCTCCTGGCGCTCGGCTCGTGGAACGCCGCCAAGGCCGCCGGCCGGCTGCGCGTCGAGGGCAAGGACTACGAGGTGGTCGACGGCGACGTGCTCGAGATCCGCTTCAACGTCTGACCGCTGACATGCCCTGGCTGGTGCGCGACGACGAGGTGCTGGCCACCGTCGAGGTGGCCGACGGCATGGTCGGGCGCATGCGGGGCCTGCTGGGCCGGGACGGCGTCGACGGCGCCTTCCTGCTGCGCCCCACCCGCTCGGTCCACACCATCGGGATGCGCTTTCCCATCGACGTGGCCTTCTGCGACAAGGGTTTGACCGTCGTCGCCATCCTGTGCGGGGTGGTGCCGAACCGCCTCACCCGGCCGCGCCTGCGGGCCCGCGGCGTGATCGAGGCCGAGGCCGGCGCCTTCGAGCGTTGGCATCTGGCCCCGGGCGACGCCCTCGTGATCCGGGAGTGACCGTGCCCGGTGGGCGTCTGGTGCTGGTCGCCACGCCGATCGGCAACCTCGGCGACCTG
>Ga0187894_10005322_pt1 | contig 13226 bp, 7 predicted proteins | sample GBC1701081metaG_FD_136650 | JGI IMG/M metagenome (GOLD analysis project Ga0187894, IMG submission 136650) | White microbial mat communities from a lava cave in the Kipuka Kanohina Cave System on the Island of Hawaii, USA - GBC170108-1 metaG ... | reverse complement strand
CGGCCGGCGGGCGCGACGGTCGACCGCGCGGCGCGCTGGCTCGACGCGCACAGAGGTGCGCCCGTGTTCGCGTGGGTGCACCTGTTCGATCCGCACCTGCCCTATCGCCCGCCGAGCGGATTCGTCGGCGCTGACGCAGTGGGTGTCAGAGGCGATTGGCACGAGCTCGATGCCGCGGAGCGCCGCGCGATCGCGACCGACGCGAGCAAGCTCGCCGCGATGCGCGCGCTCTACGACGCCGAAGTCGCTTACGCGGATCGCGAGCTCGGGCGCCTGATCGCGAGCGCACGCAACGCCGCGCCTGGCGGGCGCCTCTGGATCGTCGTCACCTCGGACCATGGCGAGCCGATGGGGGAGCACGGTCATTATTGGCAGCGCGACCTCCACGACGAGACGCTGCGCGTCCCGCTGGTGATCGTTCCGCCCGACGCCGATGCGGGCCTCGCGAAGGAAATCGCCGCGCAGGTGCGGCTCGTCGACCTCGCGCCGACGCTGCTCGCGTGGCTGCAGCTGCCCTCGCTCGCGCGCAGCGACGGCGTGAGCCTGCTCCCGCTCGTGCGGGCGCTGGCGCAGAGTGAAACATCGCCCGGACCCGCGCTCTCGTTCTTCCGGCCCGATCGCCAGAGCTATCGACCGGCAGCCAGCTCCGTACGCACCGACGCGTTCAAGTGGATTGCGACGGAGCCTGGCTGGAGCGCCCCGGATCAGTGGGCTCCCGGCAACGAGCTCCTGTTCGACTTGGCGGCGGACCCGACCGAGCAAGCCGACATCGCCGCAGCGGCGCCGGATGTGACCGCGCAGCTGCGCGCTGATCTCGAAGCCTCACTCCGCGGAGTCCGCTAGCGCGCCGCTCGCGAGGAAGCGCTCACGCCACTCGCTGAGGAAGGGCTCGACGGACTCCATCCCGTAAGGCCAGTTCTGCATCCGCCACGTGCCATCGACCGTGAAGCCGGCTGCGAGGTCTCCCGGCTTGCGCTGCCGCAGCCCCGGCGACGGGTTCGGCGTGCACGGAATCGGCGCCGCCCAACAATGACTTCCTACGCGGTTGAGCGAGAGGCCCGAGTCCGTGACGAACTCCTCGATCTTTGGCTGCGACCGGATCGGATGGAAGAAGAGATCCGGACCCGGTGAGTTGAGGTTCGCCTCGAAGATCGCAACGAGTGGCGCTGATCCTTTCCGCCCGAGGACCGGATCGGCGAAGATCGGCAAAACTCCCAACGCGAGAGCAGCCCAACGAGCCGCGCGTGTCGCCCGCTCATCGAGATGCGCTGCCAAGCATCCCAGCACGACCGCGGGAACCGTCCAGAAGAGAGCGAGCGCGTAGCGCGTCGCCGGAACCGTCAGGAACCACGCGACGAGCGCTGCAAAAACGGGCAGCAGGATCGCGAAGCTTCGGCGCTCTGCGAGCGGCCACGCGCCGAAGCGCAACGCCGATGCCGCGCGCCCGCGCAGCGCCAGCGCTCTCCAACCCAGCAGCACCAGCGCAACGAGTAGGGGCAGCCACGCGGCGAATGGATTCCGGAAGACATGCGCGAGCCAACGCGGCGCGTAGCTCCACGCGAACTCGCGCTCCGTGTACGCCGCGAACGCGTACTCGCCGATCGCGTGCTCGGCCGGCACGCGCCAGTCGAAGTCGGTCGCGAGGAACGTCGTCGGGAAGAGCGGGTAGCCGGACAGCATCACGCCGCGGCCCATCCAGCATGCGGCGAACGCGCCGGCGAGCGCGAGGCCGAGCCCGAATGTCGCGAGCGGAATGCGCGGCCGGGCGTCGCGGATCTCCCAAACGGCGAGCAGGATCGAGGCTCCGACCGCGTAGAAGCCGAGATTCGACCGCATCGTCACCGCTGCGGCCGCCAGCGTCAGGCACGCGACGAACGAGTGACGGCGCTCCGCGTCGTTCGCAAACGAGGACACGGCGCGCTGGAAAATCACGCTGCCGAGCGCCAACACGAACGCGCTGGCGGCGACATCGGTTGTGAAGCTCGAGACGTGCCCGCGCAGCGCGATGAACAGCGCCGGACCGAGCAACATGGCGTCGAACGCCGCGGTGGATGGATCGGAGCTGCCGCCGCGCCATCGCGACAGGCCGACGATTGCCTGGGACCCGAGCAACAGCACGGCCATTCCGTTGGCGAGGTGCGCGGCGCGCTCGTGCCAGAAGCCCGAGTCGAGCATCGCAAACAGCAGCACACCCGAGTTGTTGAAGCCGAGCGGGCCGTGAAGATTCGCGAGACCGGGAACCACCGGAAATGCGCGCGCCCATTGCACGGCCTGGATGTGATAGAGCCCGCTGTCCCACGCCCCGTTCCGCGCCAGCGAAAGATTGGCCTCCCAGTAGCCGAGCAGCAGCACGCTTCCGGCGATCAGCACCGAGAGCTGGGGCCGGAGCGCGCGCAGGTCGTGACGGGCGGCCGCGATCCCGAACGCTCCCAGTGCGAGGATGCAAATCCACGCGGCGCCGCTGATCGGCGCGAGAAAATTCCAGGCCATCAAAGCCAGGATCGTCAGCGCCCAGCCGATCCATGCGGAGACGAACAGGCAGCGCAGCGAGCGCGGGCGAGCCCCGAGCGACCGTTGCAAGAGCAGCCCGATGCCTGAGAACGCCGCGAGCGTCGCAAGCTGCGTGACGAGAATCGCCGTGGTGCCCGCGGCGAACGCGAGGGCGAGCGTCGGAAGCCGCGCCGCGTCGCCCACAGAAACACCCTCCTGGGCCCCTGCGCGAACTCGATAGCGCTTCCGCGTCGACGGCGAATGCCGATGAGAGCAAATGGTTCGCTATCTCGAAGCCCCACCACGGCGGAGGAGCGCTTGCAGCTGAATCGCACTCGGGCGCGGAGCGCTGGCGGAGCCATGCCGACCAAGCTGTCGCCCGGCCTCGCGGAGTGGCCTGGGCGCCACGTTGGCTCGGGCCAGCGCAGCTCCGAAATCGACCCGCCGGCGCGCGGCTCCGTCGAGTGACGCGCGACGAGCCGCAGCAGCAGAGCGCCAGCGCTCCTCGCATGCGAGGGGCGCTCTTCGTCACCGGCGCCAGCGGCTTCGTCGGCCGCCGCGTGCTCGCGCTCGCGGCGGCTCGCTGCGAACGCGTCGTCGCGCTCTCGCGCGGCGAGCTTTCGAACCTGCCCGCCAACGTCGAGCACGTACGCGGCGATTTGTCGGGGGAGGCAGGCTGGGAGAGTGCGATCGCGCGCGGCGACACGGTGCTGCATCTGGCTGCGACGACCGGCAAGGCTTCACCGCGCGAGTACGAGCGCGGCATCGTCGACGCGACGGCGCGTCTGCTCGGCGCCGCGCGCCGCGCCGGGGTGCGCCACTTCGTCTACGTCAGCTCGATCGCAGCTCGCTTCGCGGATCAGACCGCGTATCCCTACGCGCGCGCGAAGACGCATGCGGAGGTGCTCGTGCGCGCGAGCGGGCTGCCGAGCACGATCGTGCGCCCGACGATCGTCGCAGGCCCCGGCTCGCCGGTGATGAAGGGCTTTCTGACGCTCGCGCTCGCGCCGGTAACGCCGGTGTTCGGCGACGGCCAAAAGCGCGTCGCTCCGATCCACGTCGACGACCTCGCGGAGCTGCTGCTCGAGATCGCGGCGGGCGAGCCGAGCGCCGCGCCGCTCGAGCTGGGCGGGCCGGACGCGCTCACGCTCGACGCGCTGCTGGCTCGGCTGCGCGCGGCGCACGGGCGCGGCGCGGCGCGACTGCTGCATCTCCCGCTCGCGCCGATCCGCGGCGTGCTCGCCGCGCTCGAGCCGGCGCTGCGGCCATTGCTCCCGCTCACCGCGGGCCAGCTCGCGACGTTCGCGAACGACGGCTTGCCGGAGCCGAACGCGCTGCTGTCCGCGAGAGCGAAGCCGCTGCGCAGCGTGTTCGAGCCGCGCGAGCTGGCGACGGCGGCACCAGCGCCGCCACTGGCGCTGCAGGCGCCACTGGCCTCGGAGGATTCCGACGCGGTGCTGCGCGACGAATGCGCCACCTTCGCGCAGCATCTGCTCGGGATCGCGCCCACGCTCGCGCTGTGCGACCGCTACGTGCGCCAGCAGCGCGCGCTCGGGCTCACGGCACCGCGCGGCTTCGAGGCGCTGCTGCTCCGCCTCGCGCGCCGCGGAGGCGTGCAGCTCGCGCTTGCGGATTCCTACGCGGGCTGGCTCGCACGCCGCAGCGTTCTGCGCACGAAGCTGGTCGGCGTGCTCGCGCTGCTCGAAACCGCGCCCGAGAGCTACGCCGCGGTCGACGCGCCCGACGCGAACGCGGCCTGGCCTCGCCTCCTGCTGCGCGGCCTCGCAGAGGCGGCGACGGCAGGGCTCGCCGTCCTGCTGCTCGCACCGCTCCATTTGTTACTGGGACGCCGATGAGCCGCGTCGTCGTGATCGGGGCGGGCCCATCGGGCCTCCACTTCGCGCAGACGCTGCTCGAGCGCGGGATCGCGGTGACGCTGGTCGATGCCGGCCGCGCGCGCGCCGCCGCTCCGCGCCCCGAGCTCGATCTCGACGGCTTGAAGCGCGAGCTGCCGGATTCGACGGAGTACTTCCTCGGGCGCGACTGGCAGGCGCTCGTGCGGCCGGACGACAGCGACGAGTATTACGGGCTGCCGCCGTCGAAGGACTACGTGTTCGAAAGCGTCGCGGGCGACGCGGTGCGCGGCGAAGGCTTCGAGCCGCTGTTCTCGTACGCAGCGGGTGGGCTCGCCGAGGCTTGGACCGGCGGCGCGTACCCGTTCACCGAGGCCGAGCTCGCGGCATGGCCGATCGACCCGCGCGAGCTGCACGCTGCTTACGGGCGCGTCGCGCTGCGGATCGGGATCTCGGGCGCGAGCGACGACGACCTGCAGAGCGTCTTCCCGGCGCACGCGGGCTTGCTGCCGCCGCTGCCGCTCGACCTGCATGGCCAGGCGCTGCTACGGAGTTATCAGGCGAAGCGCGAGCGCATCCGCGAGCGCGACGGCGTGCGGCTCGGCTACGCGCGCATCGCGACGCTCTCGCGAGCGCTCGGTGAGCGGCCCGCGTGCCACGCGTGCGGCCGCTGCCTGTGGGGTTGTCCGAGCGACGCGTTCTACACGCCTTCGGTGACGCTGCGCGAGTGCCTGCGCGACGCGCGCTTCGAATACCGCAAGGGCTGGCTCGCAGCGCGCGTAGAGTTCGACGGCTCAGGCCGCGCGTGTGGCGTTGCGCTGCGCTCGCTCGATCGTGCGCGCGAGGAGAGCCTGCCCGCCGTCGCGGTCGTGCTCGCGGCAGGCGCGCTCGGCAGCTCGCGCATCGTGCTCGAATCGCTCGCGCACGCGGGCCGGCGCGTCGAGCTCAGCGGCCTGATGGACAACCGTCAGGTGCTGATGCCGTTCGTGAACCTGCGGCTGGTCGGCAAGCGCTTCGCGTCGGCGAGTTATCAGTATCACCAGCTCGCGCTCGCCTACGAGCCGGGCAATCCGCGCGACGTCGCGCACGGCCTGTTCACGACCTTGAAGACTGCGCTCGTGCATCCGATCGTGCACGCCCTGCCCGGCTCGCTGGCGCGCGGCACCGCGGTGCTGCGCAACATCCACGCCGCGCTCGGCTTGCTCAACGTCAACTTTGCCGACGAGCGGCGCGAGACGTGTCGCGTCGGGCTCGAGCGCAGCGCGAGCGGGGCTTCGCGGCTCGCGATCCACTATCAGCCCGACGCCGGCGAGCCAGCGCGCGTCGCGAACGCGCTGCGTTCGCTGCGGCGGATGTTGTTACGGCTCGGCTGCGTCGCGCCGCGGCCGCTGACGCGCTGGCGGCCGATGGGCGCGAGCGTTCACTATGCCGGCACGCTGCCGATGACGCGCGACGGCGGCCCCTTCAGCTGCGATGCGGAGGGTCGGCTGCGCGGCCTCGAGGGCGTCTGGGTCGCCGACGGCGCCGGCTTCCCGACGCTGCCCGCGAAGAACCTCACGTTCACGCTGATGGCGAACGCGACGCGGATGGCACAGCGCTTCGAGCCGTGAGCAAGCTCGCGCGCTCGCCGGCGCGCCAGATTCCCCAACAAGTCGCGAACGCGAACGCGAGGATCAGCGTCGGCCAGATCGGCCAGTGCAGCGGGCTCGCGGGATCCGAGACGGTTTGGCGCAGCACCGTGAGCCACGGCAGCTGAGGCCCGTGCGTCAGGATCTCGCTCCAGTTCACGAGCGGCACCGCGTCGCCGGCATAGCCCGAGTTCGGCTGCTGGAAACGCCGCATCGCGAGCACCCAAGCATGCGCGATCGACGGCAGCGCGATCGCGAGCAGTAGAGCCCGCGGCGCGCGCGCCAGCCAATCTGCAGCCATCAAGAACAGAAACGGCACGAGCGGCAGCAGATAGCGGAAGCCGGTGTTCCACTGCAGCAGCGAGAACTGGTTCATTGCGCAGAAGCCGAGGAACGCCGCGCTGAACGCGACCGCGAAGCGGCGCTCGCGGCGCGGCAGGATCCAGCGCTCGGGGTCTCCGCGCAGCAAGCGCGCGGGGATGAACGCGAGCGCGAGAAATGGCGCCCATGGGATCAGGCCGAAAGACGGGTCGAACAGATTGCGCCAGAACACTTCGAAGCTCGGCCAGTCGATGCCGCGCATGCCGCGCCCGGTGAACTCGTTCTCCTGTTGATGCAGCTGGCCCGGCGTGAAGGGGTCGCCGTACATCCACGCCTGCGTCGCGAGCAGGAACGCGATCGGCGCGAGCGTGCCGAGCGCGAACGGGAGCGATTCGCGCAGCGCCGCTGCGAAGCCTGCCTCGCGCCAGCGCGGCAGCGCGAGGTAGAGGCCGAGCGCGGCGAGCGCGATGCCGCCGGCATAGTCGAGCGCGAGGCACGCCCCGGCGAGCAGGCCGGCGAGGAACGCGCGCCGCGGCGGATGCGGCGAGCGCTCGCCCGGCGCGCGCCAGAGCAACAGGAAGCTCCAGAACACCGCGGCGAGCAGGAACATGTTATGGACGAGGTGCGCCGTGCGATAGAAGATCGGCGTCCCGAAGCCGAACAGCAGCGCGAGCCCGAGCGCGCGCGAGTCGGGCACGCCGCGGCGTGCGAGCACGCCATACATCGCGACGACCAGCGCGGCGCCGAGCGGCGCCATCACGAACAGCGACGTGATCGCCGCGCTCGCGGCGAAGCGCAGCAGGAGCCCGCGGTCGCGAACGACACGAAAGAACGCGACGCGGTTCGGGAGATCGGTCGCATACTCCGCATCACGCGTTCGCTCCCGCCAATGTTCCTTTTCCCAGCGCTCGAGCGCGTCGAGCAGCGGATCGAACACGAGCAGCGCGGCGGCGGCTGGCAGCGAGCCGAGCACCTGATTCCCGACCACCCAGTGCTTCGTGACGGGATGGAAGTAGATGTCGGCGTGGAAGCCGGCGTACTCGTCGAGGAAGAAATCGCCGCGCGAGGTAAGCGCGAACGCGGGATAGTGCTCGCGCACCACGTTCGTCGCGAAATGCACGCCGAATAGGATCCAGGCGACCAGAAACAGCCGCAGCCGCACCGAAGCCAGCCTGCTCATCGTCCTAATTATTTCTCTCGCCCGCGTCGTCGGCGCCGAGCACTCGCTCCACCACGTAGATCGGGCGCGGCTTGATCTCGTTGAACACGCGCCCGAGGTACTCGCCCATGATGCCCAGGCAGATCAGCTGCACGCCGCCGAGGAAGAGCAGCGCGACCATGATCGTCGCCCAGCCCTGCACCGTGACGCCCAGCAGGCGCTGCACGAAAACCGACCCGAGATAGAGGAACGCGAGCAGCGAGGTCGCGTAGCCGAGCCAGGTCGCGAGCTTCAGCGGCACCGTCGAGAACGACGTGATCCCGTCGAGCGCGAACTTCAGCATCTTGCGCAGTGGGTACTTCGTGTCGCCCGCGTAGCGCTCGTCGCGCTCGTACTCGACGCCGGTCTGCGCGAAGCCGATCCAGCTGACGAGGCCGCGCACGAAACGATCTTTCTCGCGCAGCCGGTTCAGCTCGTCGAGCGCGCGCCGACTCATCAGGCGGAAATCGCCGACGTCGAGCGGAATCTCGATGCCGGTGATGCGATCGAGCAGCCGGTAGAAGAGCGAGGCAGTGAGCCGTTTCAGCGCGCCGTCGCCGCGGCGCTTGCTGCGCACGCCGTAGACGACGTCGAAGCCCGCGCGCCACTTCTCGACCATGCGCGCGATCACCTCGGGTGGGTCCTGCAGGTCGGCATCGATCACGGCCACGCAGTCGCCCAGCGCGCGGTCGAGGCCGGCGGTGATCGCGATCTGGTGGCCGAAGTTGCGCGAAAGCTTCACCACGCGGACGCGCGCGTCGTCTGCGGCGAAGCGCGCGAGCTGCGCGAACGAGTCGTCCGAGCTGCCGTCGTCGACGTAGACCAGCTCCCAGCTCGCGCCCGGCAGCGAGGAGAGCGCCTTCGCCGCGCGCTCGTGGAACGCACGGATGCCGGCCGACTCGTTGAAGACCGGCACGACGACGGAGATGCGGTAGGGGCTGGCTTGCATGCGGGCTCGCGGCGTATCGGCCGGCAGCGGCGGCGGCTTGGGCGCAGGCTGCGCGTGCGCGAGTGGGTGCGCAAGCCTCCCGAAAAGGCGACGGCGCGCCTCGGCTGATCCGAGGCGCGCCGCCGAGCTCGAGGCCGACGCTCAGTTGAAGTTGTATCGGAGCGTGAGGCCGTAGGTGCGGGGGGTGTTGAAGAACGTGCCCTGGTTTCCGCCCTGGAACACCGAGTCGAAGATGATCGTGTTCTCGTACTCGTTATTCAGGTTCTGGCTCCACAGCTGCGCGTCCCAGTGCCCGTCCGGGGAGCGCACGCCGACGCTCATGTTCACATAGTAGTGATGGCGTTCGAACTTCAGCGGATGGAGGTTCGAGCCGGTGTTGTGGCGGCCGTTGTACCGGACGCCCAGCGTGCCGTAGCTCGTCCACTCGGTGCCGACGAGCGGACGCTCGCCGTAGAGCGACAGGTTGCCCGACCAGGCCGGCGCGTTCGTGATGCGGTGGTGATCGGCGAAGAAATCGCTGAACACGCCGCCAGGGGCGAACTCCGAGGCACCGGCACCGACGTCGGCAACGGGATCGCAGTTGTTGTTGGCGCCATCCGGATACTGCAGCGGAAAGCAAAGCCCGACGTCTTTGCCGTAGCGCGTATCCGCGTAGGTGACACCGAAGTTCACCGTCACGCCCTCGCTCGGCGCGAGCAGCGCCTCGAGCTCGAAGCCACGGGACCGAACCTCGTCGACGTTCGTGATGATGAATCCGAGGCCATTGAACGTGTTGAGCTGGAAGTTCTCGAAGTCGGTCCAGAAGCCCGCGACGTTGATGCGCGCGCGGCCGTCGAGGTAGACGCCCTTGATGCCGACCTCGTAGGAGTTCGCGAACTCGGGCTTGAAGCGCGCAGCGTCGACGATGCCGGTCGAAGAGGCGGGGCCCGCCGCGATGAAGCCGGTCGCCGAAGCGGTGATGATGTCGACGGATTCCTGATCGAGGTTGAAGCCGCCGGCCTTGTAGCCGCGCGCATACGTCGTATAGACGTTGACGTCTTCGGTGATGGCGTACGCGAGGCTGACCTGGCCGGTCACCTCGTTCTCCGTCGCCTTGTCCTTCCACGAGGCGTTGTCGCAGAAGCCGCGCAGCACCGTCCGTACTCCGCCGAGGCCGGCGGCCGTGAGCTCCTCGCACCAGCCCGCGTTTCCGGGCACCGCCTGGCCGGTGAACGCGTCGTTTACGCCTGCCGGTACGGGCGCGCCGACCACGAACCCCGGCTGGAGGGCGCCGTTGATTACGGCGAACGGCCCGGAGTTCAGGATTCCGACCGCCTTCTTCTCTTCGTGCGAGTAGCGCACGCCACCGGTGATGCTGAAGGCGTCCGTGACGTGGAAGGTGTTATGGGTGAAGAACGCGTACCCGTCGGCCTCCTGCGCCCAGTCGGCGGAGTAGCCCGCACCTTCCGGGAGAGGCGGCGTGGCGCTGATCGTTTGGAACACGAACGCGTTTGCCTGTGAGCCGAACTCGAGGCGCTCGTCGCTGGTCAGGTCTTCGCCGTAGAAATACCCGCCGATCAACCAGTCGAGCTGCTCCCAGCTCCCGACGAGGCGAATCTCCTGGCTCCAGATCTCCGTCGTGTCGTCGAGGCCCTGTTGCGGGCGCAGGATGTCGGCGCTGGTGAAGTCGATGTCCTGGCCGTACTGGGCGTGGAAGTCCCGATACGCGGTGATCGAAGTGACCGCCGCCCAATCGAAGTCGTAGGTCATCTCGACCTGCACGCCCCAATCGATGACTTCCTCGAACGGCGCGTAGTTCACCCCCACCTCGCGGTCGTCGAGACGCTTCTTCGAGGCCTTCGCGAACGGGTAGTCGCCAGCGGCCGGAGTCGCGGTCAGCGGGATGTCGATGAAATCTCGGCCGAGTCCGATCGACGTGGCGAGCTCGTGAGCGCCAAAGCCGCTGAAGCGATTCGAGCTAGGTCCGAAGAACAGCGTCTGCGCCGGGCAGCAGCTCTCGTCGCGCTCGCCGTAGTCCGCGATCAGGCGCGCCTCGAACGCGTCGGTCGGAGCCCAGAGCAGCTGGCCGCGCAGCGCATAGCGGTCGCGCTCGGCGTACTTGTTGCCGTTGTGGATGTCCTTGTAGAAGCCGTCGCGGTCGGTCCAGCTCGCCGAGACGCGATAGCCGAGCAGCCCCTCGACGATCGGCGCCGAGTGGCTGATCGCGACGCGTTTGTGGTCGAGATTGCCGAGCTCGCCCTGGACGAAGCCCTCCATCTCGTCGAGCACCGGCTTCTTCGTGAGCACGTGGATCGCGCCGGCCGAGGTGTTCTTGCCGAACAGCGTGCCCTGCGGTCCGCGCAGCACCTCGACGCGCTCGATGTCGAGCAGGTCGCCGAAGGTCTGACCCGAACGGCTGCGGTAGACGCCATCGACGAAGCTGCCGACCGCGGCCTCGAGGCCCGGGTTGTTGCCGGTCGTGCCCATGCCGCGGATGCGGATCGTGCCGCCGTTCGACGCGCTGTTCGACGTGTTGATCTGGATCGAGGGCGAGATGTCCTCGAGCTCCTCGACCTCGTCGATACCGCGCGCGATCAGGTCATCGCCGGTGAACGCGCTGACCGCGATCGGAACATCTTGGATGTTCTCTTCGCGCTTGGTGGAGGTGATGACGATCTCTTCGACACCGCTCGGAGCCGGGGCGCGCGCGGCCTCCGGCTCGGCGGATGCTTCGGCGGGCGGCGTTTCCTGAGCGAGCACTGGAAGTGCGAGTGCAAAGGCGGCGGCTGCGCCGACAGCGCGCAGAGCCTTCCCTAACGACTGCGACATACGAGGTCCCCCTTTGGGCAGGGGACGAGCGCACTCGACGCGCCAGCCCCCCACGAACTGGGGATTCTTCCCCAGCGCGGGGCGCGAACGCAATCAAAACCGGCGCGGTCTCGCGCGGAGATGAAGCGCGACTGAGAAGGAGACCGGGCGCGGGCCGTGTCCTCCGCGACCCGCGCCCTTCAGTCGAGGACGATCAGAAGTTGTACTTCACCGTGCCGCCCCACATGCGCGGCGGGTTGACGAAGGCGTGGAAGGTTCCGCCCTGCGTCGGCGTGTCGAAGATGATGCTGCGGTCGTAGGTCTCGGTGACGTTCGTCGACCAGAGGCTCGCCTCCCAGCGACCGTCGGGCGTCCGCACGCCAGCGTTGAGGTTCACGAACCAGTGCGAAGGCTCGAACTTGTACGGATGCAGATTCGAGCCGGTGTTGTGGCGCCCGCGATACGCCGTGTTCATCGCCGCGAAGGCCGTCCAATCCGAAGCGAACAGCTTGTGCTCGAGGTTGATGCCCGCGCTGCCTGTCCAGGCCGGTGCGTTCGTCAGGCGGTGCCCGTCGATCAGGAACGTGCATGTTGGCTGGACGCACGGCAGGCCGTCCTGCGGCGCCGGCCACGGGTTCGCCAGGTTGAACGCAATGTTGATGTTGTCGCCGTAGCGCGCGTCGGCGTACGTGATGCCCAGCGTCACAGCAGCCCATTCGAACGGCTGAAGGAACGCCTCGATTTCGCCGCCGCGGGAGCGCGCCTTCTCCGCATTCGACACGATGAAGCCGAGACCGGTGAACGTGTTGAGCTGGAAGTCGTCGAACTTCGTGTCAAATAGCGCGAGGTTGATGCGCGCCCGACCGTCGAAGTAGGTGCCCTTCAGGCCGATCTCGACCGACCGCGAGAACTCCGGGTCGAACTGCGTGTTGTCGCGCTGATCGGCGACAGCGCACGTCGTCGAGAGCGGCCCGACGCAGTCGAATGCGTCCTGGTCGGTGTTGAAACCGCCGGCCTTGTAGCCACGCGAGTACGAGACGTACGTGTTGATGTCCTCCGTGATGTGGTACGCGAGGCTGAACGTGTACGTCCATTCCTTCTCGGTCTCGCCGGGATGGTTCCACGACAAGTTGTTGCAGAAGCCCGGGATCAGGTTCGAGACCTGGAGGCCGGCGACGGGAGTGAGGTTGCTGCAGTGCGCCGGGTTGACCATTGTGCCGAACGCAGCGCCGTTCACGACACTGTGCGCTTCCTTCGTCTCTTGCCCGTAGCGAGCCCCGATCGTCAGGTCGAGCGCTTCGATGATGTGCCAGGTGTTGTTAGTGAAGAGCGCCCAGCCGCCCGTTTCGATCGTTGCGTCCCGTTCATATCCCTCGCCGGGAACCAGCGTCGTCGAGTTGCCGCCCAACCCGCCGAGGATCACGAAGCCGGCGTCGTCGCCCCATTCGATTCGAGTGTGAGTCGAGACGTCCTCGGTGTAACCGTAGAAGCCGACCAGCCAGTCGAGCTTGTCGAACGCGACGCCCTGGGCGCGGATCTCTTGGCTGAAGTTCTCGAAGTCGTCGAACGCGCCGCCGCCGCCCGGATCCTGCGGGTGCAGCACGTCGGCGCTCCCGAAGTCAACGTCCTCGGCGTACTCGGCGCGGTATTGCCGCCACGCGGTCAGCGAAGTGAGCTTGACCCAGTCGAGATCCCAGTTCGCCTCGAGCGAGAGGCCGCCGTCCTTGACGTCCTCGAACGGCTCCACGTTGTAGCCAGCGTGCCACTTGTTGCTGGAGGAGCGCGAGACGTCGGGGCCGCTGGCGCTCGGGACATCCTGGCCGAGTCCCTGGTTTGTCGCGGCAGTCAACACGCGTGCGCGACTGGCCCCGCCGCGAACCCAGACCGCGGGGCAGCAGGATTCGTGGCGCTGCGTGAAGTCCGCGATCAGCCGGAAGTCGAGATCTTCCGTGGGCGCGAACAGCAGCTGGCCACGTAGCGTGTAGCGGTCGCGCGTTCCG
>Ga0187894_10005321_pt1 | contig 13226 bp, 6 predicted proteins | sample GBC1701081metaG_FD_136650 | JGI IMG/M metagenome (GOLD analysis project Ga0187894, IMG submission 136650) | White microbial mat communities from a lava cave in the Kipuka Kanohina Cave System on the Island of Hawaii, USA - GBC170108-1 metaG ... | reverse complement strand
CCGATTGATTCAGAGGCTTAAACCGCCGTTTGAAAGCACGGCGGCGGCGGCAACGCCCTACATCTCCCTCTAAATCCCAAAGCGGATGATAGAGGGAGTCTTGGGCTAATTCAAGATAAAATCCAAATGGCTAAAGTTACGCCGGCAACCAGCATAAAAGCACCAACCACAAGCCCCATAACTCCCAACATCGCTTTCTCATTAAATAACTCGTCCTCATCATAATCTTCAAGCCACCAAACATCGTCAATTTCACTTGCGGCTTTCCAAGAAAAATAGGAAATTACTACTCCCGCCAACAAAAGACCAAAACCTAAAATTTTCATCCACATATATCAAAAACATTGAAGATTTATCTCGTATGCTATTCAAGTTCAAAAACCTGTCCGTACTCAGGTGCTGAAACCATCCAACCGAATCTATCTCTAATATGTCCAGCCATTGCGGCGGCGGCTTCGGGTTCGCCGTGTGTTGTGAAAACATGACGTGGTGCTTCCGATAAACCTTCGAGCCAACGCAATACGCCTTTCCAATCTGCGTGTGCCGAAAAGCCACCGATTTTTTCTATGCGACATCGCACGGGGATATTCTGTTTCATTATTTTGACTTCGTCCGCACCATCCTGAATACGTCGTCCGATTGTACCTGCGGCTTGAAAGCCCACGAAAATCAAAGTGGCTTTTTCATCCGGTAAAATTCTCATCGCGTGATGAAGCACGCGCCCGCCTGTCATCATTCCAGACGCCGAAATAATGATTCGGGTTCCTTTTTCATTATTCAGTTTTTTCGATTCCTCGCGTGTCGAGGCAGTTATCATTGAATGTGTCCGCAACGGATGAACACGTCGTGACAAAATGCTTACATATTCTTCATCATGTTCATCACGTGAGCGGCTATAAATTTGTGTTGCAGACGCCGCCATAGGTGAATCAACGCGGACAGGCAAGACAGGGATTTTTCCGTCCTCTTCAAGTTCACGAATCAGATAAAGAAGTTCCTGAGTTCGTCCGATTGCAAAAGCGGGAATCAAAATCGGACCTCCAATTTTCACAGCGTCGTGGATTATTTCGGCAAGATTTTCTTCAGGATGCTGTTCTTCGTGAAGCCTGTCTCCGTAAGTTGATTCAACCATTATGTAATCACAAACGGGCGGAGGCGCAGGGTCTTTCACAATCGGCTGGTCGTAATGCCCCAGGTCGCCGCTAAATAAAACTTTTCTGCCTTTTCCGTCATCGCCTGCCTCGTCAATTTCAACAAGCACACAACTCGCGCCGAGTATATGTCCGGCAACGCGAAAACTCGCACGAAAGCCTTCAGTAACTTCAACGCTCTCGCCGTTGTTTGCAACGGGTTTCAAAAGCGTAAGTGCTTCGCGTGCGTCTTCTTCGGTGTAAAGCGGAAGTGCCGGGTCGTGTCGTGTAAGACCATGACGATTTCGATAGTCCGCATCCTCCTCCTGAATTCGCCCCGAATCGGGCAGAAGCAATTTCAACAAATCACAAGTACCGCGTGATGCAAAAACAGTTCCGCTAAAGCCTAGTTTTACGAGTCGCGGCAAATATCCCGTGTGGTCAACGTGTGCGTGCGTGACGATGACCGCATCCAGAGATTTCGGGTCAAAAGGCGGGTCTTGCCAATTGCGTTCGCGTAGTTCTTTTAAGCCCTGAAATAAACCGGAATCAATCAAAACTTTTCGCCCGTTTGATTCAAGCAAATACTTTGAACCCGTAACAGTCCCAACACCGCCCCAAAAAGAAAGTGTCGCCATCGTCTGATTCCTCCCCCTCTTGAAATTTCAAAACTTGAATTAGCACGAACTAAGTTGTAAGGCAAAAGTAAAAGTAGAATTATTCAGGCAAGCCCAAACGCTTTAGCAAATCAGCAAAACGCGGGTCGGAACGCAAAGGTGCAAATCTTGTATCAGGTTTAAGAAGAACCATTTCGGCACTTCGGTTATTATAAGACTTTTCCAAATACCTAAAGGCTTCGTCCTTTTGTCCGAGCAAAGAATTGAGCAAGGCAAGAGTTATAAGCGAAACATTTTCACCACGTTTTTCTTGCGCGAGAAGTTCATTCAAATCTTTTCGATAGATTTGTTTTAACCCGTATTTTGAAGCGGTTTGGCGATATTCGGCGACTTGTTTCGCCGATTTACCGTCCAACTCCATCATCTTTGCATATTCTTTGATTGACGCAGTTTCATTGCCTAACGACTCGTAAGCAATTGAGCGATGCATATAAGTCATTGCAAAATTCGGGTCTAACTCCAATGTTTTCTCCCATTGCTGAAAGGCTTCATCATTTCGATTTGACGAAAACAGGATATTAGCTTTGTCAGTGTTTATAACAAGATTGAGCGGATCTAGTTCTGCGGCATGTTCGATTGACGCGATAGCTTTGTCATTTCGCCCAATCGTCAGATAGTAAAATGCAAGAACATGATGAGCGCGGGCATAACGCGGATTGAGTTCGATGGCGCGTTGTAGTTCGCGTTCTGCTTCTGACCAATTCCAATTTAGTGAATAAACACCAGCTAATGCCGCGTGTGCTTCCGGCAAAGTATCATCCAATTCGATAGCTTTTAGTGCTGCGTCTTTGGCTTTTGGCAACACATCTTTTGAAACAAACGGAACGTGCCAGATGCCTTGCACATAACTTTCTGCCAAACCCGTGTAAGAAAGCCCATATTTGGAATCAATAGCAATAGCTTGTTCGTAAAACTCAATACTTTTTTTGATGCCTTCGCTTGTGCGTTTGTTCCAATGATAACGACCTTTCAAATAAGCCTGATAAGCGTCTCCGCTAGTTGTATTTCGTTTGGGATTTTTGCCACACAACTCTGTGCTTAATTCATCTGCCACGTTGCAAGATATTGTGTCTTGAAGTTCGTAAGCCGTTTTAACCGGACGTTCAAAATCTTGGCTTGTCCACAAAACACGCCCGTCTTGTGTGCTGATTAAGCGAACATTGATTTTGAGCAAATCGCCTTTCTTCTGAATGCTTCCTTCTAAGAGTGCGTCAACATTTAACTTCTTTCCGATTTCCCGCGGGTCTATTTCTTTTCCTTTGAAAGTAAAAGTCGAACTGCGCGAGATAATTCTTAATTCGCCGACACGCGACAATTCAGTGATGATGCTTTCGGTTATGCCGTCGCTGAAATACTCGTTGTCTTCATCGCCTGTCAGGTTTTTCAAAGGCAAAACTGCAATCGAACGAACGGATGCGGGCGGCGTGATTGTTTCGGTTTTTGTTTCTGCTTGTGAACGATCCTGATTAAAGAAGTAAAAGTAAAGTGTGCCGCCGATTAAAACGATAAGTGCGATAAATGCAAACGAAGCACGCAAAATTTTTAATCGTGAAGAAGACGAAAATGTTTTCGCTGTTCTTGTGTTTATTGCATTATCGTTTTCGTCCCACGTTTCTTCGACTACGATTTTGGATCCGCTTGTTCGCTCGATTTCAACAACCGAAGAACCGTTCTCGCTAAAAGTCTCTTCGACTGAACCGATAAAGCGATAGCCGCCCGCCCAGCGTGTTTCTATAAATTGCGGATTGTCCTGATGGTCATTCAGTGCTTTGCGAATTGAACCTACTGCTTTTCTGAGCGCGTCGTCGTAAACGTCTCTGCCGTCCCAGAATTTTTCTAAGAGTTCATTTCGGCTTACCAAGCGATCTTGATTTTCAATCAGATAGAGAAGGACTTGAAAAGGACGGTTTGCCAGATGCACAGTTTTGCCGTTTTGAGTCAGCCGTTTTGTATCAGGCTCTAACTCAAAATCGTTCAACCGATAACGCTTTCTCACTTCAACAGCCAAACATTTTCACCGAAAGATTAAAGAATTCCGAATTATTTCCGCTTTACTTCCAGACTTGAAAAAGTCTTTGGTCGTATATTCTGCGCCATTCCTAAACAGTTTTGAAAAAGGGTGCGTGGATTATAACCACAGTCAGCGTGATGTTGAAACGAAAAATTGAAATCATCGCTTTCGAGCGCGAACGGGTTATTACGCAAAGCGTGAATTTTACTTGTACGGTTTGCTGTGAGCGTAGCGAAATTCTGACAACCCGACAGGCTTGCGCTTTGTTACAAGTTTCAGCCTCAAGCATTCGTCGCTGGATATTCAAGGACAAGATTCATGGTTTTAGAACACCCGGCGGCAGGCTTCGCATTTGCCGCAACTCGCTTCTTCTTCCTGTAGAGCAACAGCACAAAAAAGAAAAACAGACCGCAAATAACATAAAGTTTGAGTTACCAAAGAATCAACCTGAAAAACTCTTTCGGGTTGAGCAAGAGTTTTTAAGAAACAAAGATTTGAAAAGTTTTGAAAATAAGTTTTGTTATGAGAAGTAAGACAACTTGTTCCCCGCGTGCGAATTTTGATGCGCGTGTTGTAATCGTTTTGGCGGTAGTCGCTCTAATCGGGTTTGCTTTCATTGCGTTTCCGGCAAACGCATCCAAAGAGCAAAACGAGAGTAACCGGAAAACTCCTTCAATTTATCCAAAACCTAAAAGTGTGTTGCAGTTTGAAGCGTTTGAATCGTCTCCTGTCACAATGTTGACAAAAGCTGTGAACGGAGATTTAAGAACTCAACTCGTCAGCGCTGAACTCAGGAAACCGCGTTTTGTTGATTATCATTTGCCGACGAATAATTTGATTTTGTCCTCTGAACAACCGACCAAGTTTGAACTCATCACTGCAAACGGAACACGCAGCGATTTTCTTTCAAACCCGCAACTTGGCGACGCCGTAAGCATGACTGTTGTTCGTGGACCTAATGACAAGTTTGCTGTCAGCGATGTTTTCGCAGGCTTTGATAAAGGGAAAATTCATCATGTTTCATTCGACGCTTCAAACGTGAAGCGAATCAAACTTCCGAAAGAGAAAGCAGAAGTTGACGGCGGTCTTGTTGTTGACAGGACAAAAGCTTTTGATGGCGATTTGATTGCAGTTGTTGGCGAAGGGCGCGTCTGGCGTGTTGATTCATCGGGCAAAGCAACTCTTCTGACAAACCTTAACACTCCGTTAAAAGGCGTGACCGTCGTTCCAAATGATATTGAGCGTTACGGAAATTTCGCGGGCAAATTGATTGTCGGAGCGACAGAACAACGAGGCGTTTTTGTGGTTGATTCACAAGGTCAATCAATCTTTTATCCTTTGAATATCAAACCACAAGACATTGATTTAATTGAACCGAAAGAAAGTTTGTTTGCAGTTTCAATCAACACAAATAAGCTTTGGAGCGTTGAGGCTGATTCATTCGCAAACGTGACGGGCGATATTCTAATCACATCTGCCGAATCAAAAGAACTCTTCTGTTTACATATAAGCGGTCACGATTTTCAAACTTCCATTTTCACACTCGAAGAAGAAGTTAATCAAATAACATTCGCTCCAATCACGCTTTCGTCGGATTCAAAAAACTGCATCACGTCGCTTTCGGAAAACGGGAAAGCTTTCGAGTGGTGGAGCTATCAGGAAAGTTTTAATGTGAATGCGCCAAACAATTGCAGTTGGACAGCAACAAGCGATGCGCCTTGGCTGACAATCACTTCAGGACAAACGGGCAAAGGCAACAAAGCGATAAGCTACACGATTAGCGAAAACAAAACTCCTTCGGCACGCCGGGCAAAAATTTTCATCGGCGATTTGTTTTATGAAATAACTCAATCAAACAAACTCGATGTCGGGTGCAGTTATACAATAAGTTCACACGAAATATACCTAGGTGCAGCCTTTACCAAGTCAGCTATCATTATGACAGCACCCGTCGGTTGCGCTTGGGAAGCAAAGGTCTTCGCCAATGATTTCTCTTGGCTGAATATCACAAGCGGCACAAAAGGCATGGGAAACGGCACAATCAACTTCACACTTGCAACAAATTTTAGCGAACAAACGAGAAAAGCCGTTATAGATATTACCGGTGGCGCGGCGACAATCATACAGGATTCAAATAAACCTCCAACCATCAACGCAGGACAAGACCAGACAATTGCATTACCCGACAGGGCAAGCTTAAACGCGATGGTAACGGACGATGGAGTTGGCAACGCGATAACAATTTCGTGGAGTAAATTGAGCGGACCTGAATCGGTTCTTTTCAGCAATCCAAACAGCACTCAAGGAAACGCGATTTTCAGCAAAGAAGGCACATACATTTTGCGGCTGACAGCGAGTGATGGTTACTTAACTTCATTCGATGACATTCAAATCACAGTTAACCCAGACCCGATTCCGCCACCGCCCGACCCGTCAACAATAGCTCCGCCGATTAACCCAACTATTGCCACGAACCCGTTTGACGCTACAAAGTTTCTTTACACCGGACAAGGCGCAATTCAGACAGGTGTCGCGCCTGGTACAATCAAAGAAGACCGCGTTGCACTATTTCGAGGTCGTGTTGTTAGTAAAAACGGTCAGCCGATTGCAAAAGTAAAAATCACAATTTTAGACCATCCAGAACTTGGTCAAACACTTTCGAGAGCAGATGGAATGTTTGATGTTGTTGTAAACGGCGGCGGCGAACTCAATGTCAAATATGAAAAGGTTGGTTTTATTACCGTTCAGCGACAAGAGAAAGCTGATTGGCAGGATTATGAGGCAGTAGAAGATGTCGTGATGATTCCTTACGACGGCAATGTTACTTTTATTGATTTAAATTCAAGCGCACCGATTCAAGTTGCACAAAGCAGCGTTGTTGCGGACGCAGATGGAACGCGGCGTTCAAGACTTTTCTTTAAGCAAGGGACAACCGCAACAATGCGTCTGCCAAACGGTTCGACGCAACCACTAACAAGAATGAATGTTCGCTCAAGCGAATTCACAGTTGGCACAAATGGTCCCGAAACAATGCCCGCCGATTTGCCACCTTTGAGCGCATATACTTACGCAGCCGCTTACACGATTGATGAAGCCGTTGCATTAAACGCAACCGAAGTGACATTTAATCAATCGGTCGTTCAGTACAACGAAAACTTTTTGAATTTCCCCATTGGGATAAATGTTCCGTCCGGTGTATTTGACGAAACAAACGGAACGTGGATGCCTTCGGCAAACGGGCGCGTCGTCAAAATTCTTTCAATCACAAGCGGTGTTGCAAATCTTGATTTGAACGGAAGCGGAAATCCTGCGACCGACCCGGAATACGCCGCGCTTGGAATCAATATGGCAGAGCGTCAACAACTCGCCATCTTTTACACAGTCAATCAAAGCCTGTGGCGTGTGCCTGTCATACATTTTTCATTTTGGGATTCCAATTTTGGATTCGGTCCGCCTGCGGGCAGCGGTCCGCCAAACGGCGGAGGCGCATCAAGCGGCGGAGGCGGTCCTAACGACCCCTGTGAGAAAGCAGGTTGTATTCTCGGAATGCAAGACCAGCGTTTGAGCGAAGAGATTGATGTTGTCGGCACATCCTATTTCCTACGTTACGACAGCACACGCCCACGCGGACGGGTGGCGGATTATACTGTGCGGATTCCTTTGAGCGGCGCGACTCTTCCCGGTCCTGTAAAACGGATTGAGATGAAAATAACGATTGCCGGACAAATGCACGAATTCACTTTTCCCAATCAGCCGAATCAAATCACAAGTTTTACTTGGGATGGCAAGGACGCTTACGGACGTACTGTGCAAGGGCAACAAGAAGTGACGATTGACATTATCAATGTCTATGACGGCGTTTATCAAAACACCGCTAACTTTGGTTATAACGGCAACGGTGTGCCGATTACAGTCAACACCAGACAGGAAATATCAATTCACCGCGTCCAAAGATTATTGCTCGGTTCTTACGCTGCGCCAGCGGAATCTTTAGGCGGTTGGAGTTTGAGCGTGAACCACGCTTACGACCCTGTTGGTCAAACCCTCTACGAAGGCAACGGCAAACGACGCAACGTCCAAACCGTCAGCAATAAAATAGAAACATTCGGCGGCGGACTGAGAGGATTTCTCGGCGACGGCGGACAAGTACGCGACGCACGATTCACAGACCCTTACGGTGTGGCGGTTGCGCCGGACGGCAGTGTGTATATTGCCGATGCGGGCAACGCACGTATTCGTAAAGTCACGCCCGACGGTATCATCAATACCTTCGCGGGAAACGGCGGCGGTTGTTCTCCAGCAAATTTCCCGTGCGGCGACGGTGGTCCGGCGGCAAATGCTTCGTTTGGCAATGTCATTCGAGTCGCTGTCGCACGCGACGGCAGCGTTTATATTGGCGGCGGACGCAACATTTGGCGCGTTACAACGGATGGTATCTTTCGCCGTGTTGCCGGATTAGCTTTAGATGGTTTTAGCGGTGACGGCGGACCGGCACGCGACGCAGCAATCAGCGGCGCGACCCGTTTCTATCCGGCGGCGGACGGAAGCGTTTATATCAGCGACATTTTAAATCAACGAATTCGCCGCATTGACCCGAACGGAATCATTACAACTATCGCCGGAACAGGCACGGCAGGCTTTAGCGGCGATGGTGGACTAGCAACTCAAGCACAAATCAATTTTCCCGGCGATATTGTAGTAGCACCCGACGGCAATGTTTATTTCATAGATCAGGATAACAACCGCATCCGCCGCATCGCGCCTGACGGTATTATTTCAACCTACGCAGGAACGGGTGTCTTCGGCAGTTCGCCCGATGGTCTTCCTGCTTTGCAAACCGATTTTGTTTTCCGCGCCGCCAATCAAATCGAATCAGGTTCGATGGTGCTTGCTCCCGACGGCTCGCTCTATGTTGTTTCTTATGCCAATTTTACCGGCGGACGGATTCGGCGAATCAGAACGGACGGCATCGTTGAAGGCATTGCCGGAAACGGGCAGAATGGAGGTATAGGCGACGGCGGACCCGCATTGCAATCGCAAATGCGGCTCTCATCCATCGGACTTGCCCCCGACGGCAGCATCTATACAGTTGGCGGATTTACATTTGATTTCAATGAGTGCCGCGTTCGTAAAATTTCCTCGCCTCTTCCGACTTTCAACGGAACGCAGATCGCTATTCCTTCTGAAGACGGGACACAACTTTTTCAATTCGACGCGCAAGGGCGGCATCTCAGCACCATCAACACTCTGACAAACGCGACGCTGTTCACATTCAACTATGACAGTGCCGGACGATTAACAAACGTGATTGACGGCGATAACAACACGACGACGATTGAGCGTGACGGTTCGGGAAATCCTACGGGCATTCGTTCGCCTTATAATCAGCTCACATCTTTCACACGCGACGGCAATGGTTATCTTGCGACCATCACAAACCCGAACAACGAAACAAATCAGTTCACATACAGCGCGGGCGGTTTGATGCTCACAAAACGCGACCCGCGAAACAATCAAAACGCTTTCACTTACGACGCACAAGGTCGTTTGATACGCGATGACGATGCCGCAACAGGTTTTCAAAGTCTGACGCGCACAGAGCAAGGTGTGAATTTCACCGTTACGCACAATACGTCACTTAACCGTCAAACCGCTTTTCAGATAAATAATCTTGCGAACGGCGACCGCCAACGCATAAACACTTTGCCCGACGGCACACAAACCACTCTGCTTGAACGCGCCAACGGTATAAACACATTCACTCAGCCCGACGGAACAGTAATTAACGAAACATCTAGCGGAGACCCGCGTTGGAAATTGCAAGCACCTATAACAACAAACACAACCATTGCCACACCCGGCGGTTTGAATTTCAACGCGACCTTCTCAAGAACGGCAACGCTCGCCACACCCGGCAATCCTTTAAGTCTTACAACGCAAACGGACACATTCAACATCAACGGGCGAACTTACACGAGCGTCTTTACGGCATCGAATAAAACTTTCGCTCTCACCACGCCGCAGAACCGCCAAGCCACTACTGTCATTGACGCTCAAGGTCGAGTAACTCAATCGCAGTTTGCAGACTTGAACGCGGGTAACTACACTTACGACACACGCGGACGCTTGAGCATTGCGGCGTTTGGCAGCGGAGCATCTGCACGCACATTTAATCTTGCTTACAACACGGCAGGATTTCTTTCATCATTCACAAACCCGCTCAATCAAACGACAGGTTTTACTTATGACCCGGCAGGTCGCCTAACGCAACAAACATTGCCCGATAGCCGCAACATCGCTTTCGGCTATGATGCCAAAGGCAATCTCACATCGTTGACACCGCCAAGCCGCCCTGCACACACCTTCACTTATACGCCGATTGATTTAGTCGCATCCTACACTGCGCCAAACGTCGGCGGTAACAGCACAACATCTTTCACATACAATCTTGACAGGCAAATAACAAACATCACGCGACCCGATGCTTTGCAAATCAATTACGCTTACGACACGGCGGGACGTTTGCAAACATTGACAGCCCCGAACGGCAATTACAGCTTTGCTTACAACGCGACGACGGGTTTGTTATCAAGCGTAACTGCGCCCGGTGGCGGCATTGTGGCTTATCAATACGATGGTTTTTTGCTAACGCGCCAAACGTGGACGGGAACAGTCGCGGGGAATGTGTCTCGAACTTTCGACAACAATTTCCGCACAACATCGCAGAGCATCAACGGCGCGAATACGATTAACTTCACTTACGACAACGACAATCTTCTGACAAGTGCGGGCAATCTCACACTGACGCGCAACACGACAAACGGATTGTTGACAGGAACAACACTCAGCAACGTGAACGACATATACACTTACAACGGTTTTGCAGAGCCTACAAACTACAACGCCAAGTTCAATGCGACAACGCTCTATGATGTTAATTACACTTACGACAAACTCGGACGCATCACGCAGAAGGTTGAAACAATCGGCGGCATAGCTACGGCTTACGCTTACGGTTATGATTCGACGGGAAGATTGACCACCATCACGCTCAACGGCGCACCGCAACCGCTCGTAACTTACACCTACGACAGCAATGACAATCGCTCAAGCGTTAATCTCGGCGGCATCGTCACAAATGGTACTTACGATGTGCAAGACCGCCTGACACAATACGGCAACACAACTTACGCATACACGCTCAACGGCGAACTCCAAAGCAAAACAAACGGCGCGAGCATAACTCAATACAGCTATGATGTTTTAGGAAACTTGCGAAACGTAACACTGCCCGACTCAACACAAATCGAATATGTCATTGACGGGCAAAACCGGCGCATAGGCAAAAAGGTAAATGGAACATTGACGCAAGGTTTCTTGTATCAAGACCAATTCAAACCCGTCGCAGAACTCGACGGCAGCAACAACCTCGTCAGCCGTTTTGTTTACGGCACACGCTCAAACACACCGGATTACATGATTAAAGGCGGAGTGATTTATCGCATCGTCACAGACCAAGTTGGAAGCGTTCGGCTGGTTGTTGACGTAGCAACGGGCAACATCGCGCAACGAATTGATTACGACGAATTTGGTGTTGTCTTGATGGACACAAATCCGGGCTTTCAGCCGTTTGGCTTTGCTGGCGGACTTTACGACACTCAAACCAAATTAACCCGATTTGGTGCGAGAGATTACGACGCGGAGACTGGAAGATGGACAGGGAAAGACTCAATTCTGTTTAGGGGCGGCAATACGAACCTTTACATATATGCTTTAAGTGACCCACTCAACCTGATTGATATGACAGGGCGGATAGCGTTTCGAGCGTTACGAGTGGCGCAAGCGGAGAACGACCATAATGATGAAATGCCAAACCCTGTAATTTTCTTAGGCGGCGGAGGGTCGGGTGCTATAGATGGCGGAGAACCCACCCCGCCATACGACCCAAATGTTTTTGACCCTAACGAGACGCACCCCATGATTCCAGACTTTATAGACCCGCCTCCGCCAGAACCAGTCCAGCCTGCACCTCTTATACCTTATCCCATGATTCCTCCGTTCACACCGAATCCTATAAATCCCCAAAGCGATTCCGGTGGAAGTAATGGAAGTGGGAGCAGTAGTAGTAATAATGGAGGCAACAATGGAGGTAACAACGGAGGTAACAACGGGGGAGGCAATAACGGTAGCAATAGCTCAGGTGGTTCTGCTGGTTCTGCTGGTTCTGCTGGTGCAGGTTCAGGTAGCGGTAAGCCATGTCCATAGCAAATGGACGAGTCTTACATCCCTTAATACAAAACGGCAACACAAAAAGGGATTCGATTAACAAGCAAACTGAATCATAGCGAATCGTTTGACGGATTGATTGACGATGTTGTCCGTGTGAATTCATAGATTCGTCATTGATAAATCGGTGCAGCGGGGAGATATAGTAAAATTCAACTACTCCGCCTGTGTTGCATGAATTTCGTGAAGGCATATAAGGCATGAGGGTTAAATTATGGCAAAAGACTGCGACATTGAATATCAATCTTTGCGACAAGAGATTCTGGATCAGTTCAACCGTGAGTTCAATACGGTCAGCCTAGGTCTGACAGCAACCGTAGCGATTGCGGGCTATGGTCTATCTCAAGTTGAAAAGAATCCGTACTTGTTTCGTATCCCTTCGGTAAAAAAGCGTGACGAGAAGAAAAAAGTGTGATTTGAGTTTGACGTTTTCTTTGGTTTCAATAGAATCTCGCGCCATTATGAGAAAGCAGGATGAAACTCCTTCAACTAATCCCGCAGAGATTGAGGCTCTCATCCAAAAGCTAAAAGAAGGAAAGTTGGAGCAAAAAGACTCAACTTTCTGCATCACGAACCGATAGCCAAGACACGAATTTCAAGGTTTGCTAGACTTGTCCATTGAATTCGGCAACTGAATCACTAAAGTTTTCTAACAGTGTAATTCCCTTCTCCAAGACCCCTGTAAAATAAGGGTTTCGTGATGCTGATTTTCAGATGGTTTTTTGACACCTACTTTTTATGACCCGGACAAATTCCGCAAAATCTAAAATCAGGAAATCAAAACCAACTGTAAAACTTTCCGAAAAGAGTTTACGTGCCGCTCTTTACGCCCGCGTTTCGACGCATGACCAGCAGACTCTTCCCATGCAACTCAAAGCTATGCGTGAGTATGTTCAGAATCGCGGAATGAGTGTGGCACTCGAACATAACGAAGTCGGTTCAGGCGCAAAGACCCGTCCGATGCGAGAGACGTTAATGCAATCCGCACGTCGAAGAGAAATTGATCTAATTGTCGTTTGGAAACCAGACCGTTGGGGACGTTCCCTTGCCGACTTGATTACGACGCTAAATGAGTTGCGGGATTTGGGAATCGGGTTTGTTTCTCTAACTGAGGCTTTGGAT
>Ga0187894_10005320_pt1 | contig 13226 bp, 11 predicted proteins | sample GBC1701081metaG_FD_136650 | JGI IMG/M metagenome (GOLD analysis project Ga0187894, IMG submission 136650) | White microbial mat communities from a lava cave in the Kipuka Kanohina Cave System on the Island of Hawaii, USA - GBC170108-1 metaG ... | reverse complement strand
GGCGCCGACGTGCGCCGCCACGTGCAGGAAGAGCGCGAGAAGGAGACGCGCGTCGATCAGGTCATCGCCGTCGCCAGCACGCTTCTCGTGCTCGGCCTCTTCCTCTTCATCGGCGGGTTCACGGTGTTCGAGGGCATCGCCGCCTACGCCCTCGCCGGTGCCGCGATCTGGTGGTTCGCCAAGCGCACGTTCTGGTGAGCGCCGCCTGGCGGCGCCTTGACAAGACGGGGACGGCCGTTTACGTCAGCGGCGTTCGAAGAATCCCGCCGCGGCGACGCGGGAACTGATCCGCACGAGCTTCACGCGGACGGCGACGACTCAGTTGTGCAGGAGGGCCCATGGTATCCGAGATCCTGAATTCCATCTTCCGCTGGCTTCACGTCGTGGCGGGCATCGTCTGGATCGGCCACCTCTACTTCTTCAACTGGGTGAACGGACCCTTCCAGACGACGATCGATGGCGAGACCAAGAAGAAGGTCAACCCGGAACTGCTGCCGCGCGCGCTCTTCTGGTTCCGCTGGGGCGCCGCCTTTACCTGGGTGACCGGCGTTCTGCTGCTGCTGCTCGTCTTCTACCACGGCGGCATCACGCTCGAGCCGGGCGCGAGCTGGGGTGCGCTCTCGATCACGATGGTGGTCCTCGTCTTCGTCGCGCCCTTCATCTACGACCCGCTCTGCGGCTCGGTCTTCAAGGACATCAAGATCGCCTTCTGGGGCGGATGGGCGCTGGCGACGGTGTTCGCCTGCGCCATGGCGTGGGTCGCGAGCTTCAGCTACCGCGGCTACACGATTCACCTCGGCACCACCTTGGGCACGATCATGGCCTTCAACGTGTGGTTCCGCATCTGGCCGGCGCAGCAGAAGATCATCACCGCGGTGAAGAACGGTGAAGCGCCGGACGCCGCGCTCGTCGCCCTCGCCGGCACGCGCTCGCGCCACAACACGTACATGTCGGTGCCGCTGGTCTACTTCATGTTGAACCAGCACAACGTCTGGGACACCAACCCGATCCACCTCTCGATCGCGATCCTCGTCGGCTGGGCGCTCGTCTACCACCTCTACGATCGCGCCGCTCAGGTGAAGGGGTTCTGATACCGACCCCTACTTCCCCTGATACGTGAAACTGACCGAGAGCTCGCCCTGTGGCGGCAGGACGACGGGTTGCTCCTGCGTGCCGAGCGACTCGTGCCACACGCCGATGACGTACTGACCCGGCGGGACGTTGCGGAACTGCGCCGAGCCGTCGGCGCCGGTCACGGCGAAGTACGGGTTGGGCACGATCGAAAGGTAGGCGCGCATCCACGGGTGGATGTCGCAGCCGACCTGGATTCCCAGCTCGGGTTTGTCGAAGTAGAGGACACGTTCCTGCCCCTGGCGGCTCATCATGAAGTTCCAGGCGGGCACGACGGAGGCGCGACCGTGCACGTTGTGCGCTTCCGGATCGCTGTTGAGGAACTCGACCGCCTGCCCCACCATCGCCGCGGACACGCGCGGTTCGTAGAGACAGCCCTTCTGATCGATCACCACCTTATTCTCCGGCGGCGCGAACACCCAGTTCTCCAGGCCCTGCCTGATGTAGACGACAGCGTTCGCGAGGCTGCCCTGGTTCACCGCGAGAGTCGGGTCGACGACCGGCTCGGAGTGCAACTTGGCGCAACCCGGCGCGCTCGCCATGTTGATCGGCTGCGGCGGGGGGACCGGCCCAGTGTAGCGAACCCGCGCCGAGACGCTGCCCGCAGTGGCGGCATTCACCGGCGTCGCCTGCACCGGCTTCGGCGGCTCGCTGCTCGTGTCCTTGCACGCGGAGACGAGACAGAGCAGCAGAGCAGTGGCAGCGAGCGCGCGCAGAGTTCTGGGCATCACACGGTTCTCCCTTCGGACGTCGTCTAGCACGGCGTCACGATCACCGACCAGTTGCCACTGAGCCCACAGAGATCACCGGTGCTGCTGCTCTCTGCTTCACCGGGCTCCATCGACCTGCGAGAGAATGCGAAAGCCGGTGCGCGCGCCGATGGTGAAGGGCTTGGCCCAGTCGCCGTAGGGAATGCGGGCTGCGACGTCGCGCGCCGTCGACATCATCGGGCCGTTGTCCGTGACGCGGCCGACATAAGCGACGGCGGGATAGAAGCGAATGTCCTGCGGCTGGAGCTTCGTCACCGCTGCGGCGTATTCCTTCAACCACGGGCGCAAGCTCGGATCGCCGCTGCCGATCGCATCGACGTACGACACGCCGTCGGCGAGGATGCCGAGCTTCCAATCCTTGCCGATCTTCGCGGAAATCTCGTGCTGGCGAACACCGACGCGGGCATACTCGCGGGCCGCATCAAGATACGCTCCCTTGCCCGTCGCCTCGTAGGCCGCGGCAAGTGCCAGCGCCGGCCAGCCGTACTGGCGCGGGTTGCCGCGAGTCACATTGCGCGCGCGGCGGACGAGATAGTCACTGATGCCGATCGCCGCCTTCCAGGCGCGCGCATCGCCGGTGAGGAAGTGATAGGTGAACAGTCCCTCGACCCAGGTGTGGCCGAGGTCGACACCGCCGTAATCGAAGCTGAAGTGCTGCGGGTTCTTCGGGTGGTTCATGCCGACCCAGTCGGGATGCTGCGGCTGGTGGTGGATCACGTCGACGTCGCCGTAATGCCGCGCCGCGGCGACCAAGAAGTCGTACACCTCGGCGCGCCCGGTCGCCGCAAACAGAAGCCCGAGCACCTGCGTCAGGTCGTATTCCTGGTTGCCCCAGGCGTCACAGCCCTTGGTATCGTCGTGATAGCCGCGGTAGTTCCAATCGCCCCAATTGAGCATGCCGTAGGCGCCCGTGCGGCGAACCTCCACGGCCTTCCCGGCCGGTTGCGGGCAGGCGCCGGCCTCGTCCCACACCTCGACCTCGATGCTGCGCAGGGTGCGGCCGAAGGCGTCGCTGACCTCGCCGATGAAGCGCGCCTCGCGTGCCGGGTCGACTGCGTTCAGCAGGGCACCGCTCTTCGCCGTCCACGTCGGCTCGGCGAGCGCGACGGTGCCGCGGCCAGGCTCGACGACCAGATCGCTGCCCTTGCCGAAGACGAGAAGGAAATCGTGCGTCTTGGCGGCGCCGACACCGATCGACGCCGGGCCTCCGAAGTCGGCGCGCAGGTCGTACGCCAGCTCGCCCGGGGAGAAATGCACCGCCTGCGGATACTCCTGCCAGAAAAAGGGGGCGTCGAGCCCGAGCGCGAAATCGGGGCGGCGGAGCTCGAACCAACCGGCGAGCCGGCCCGACTGCAAGGCGTCGTCGCGGCGCAAGGTCGCGGCATCGATCTGCGCCAGCGACACGCCCTTGCCCGCGACCTTGCCGTCGATGCGTTTGCCATCGGCGAGTCGCGCCCCATACGTCGCCTCGCCCTTTCCGGCGAAGGGCACGCGCACACGCAGTCGTTGCAACGGCGTGAACGCCTCCGCACCGGCGGCGATGAACGTGTGCAACACACGCAGGTAGGGCTGGCCGGCGGCGATCTGGAGGCGGATTTCGTAGCGCACGCCGCCGCCGTAGTCGCCGCTCAACGCCACGGTCGCGCGCAGCGGTCCGCCCTCTTCGATGCTGACTACCTGCGGCGCCGAGGCGGAGTAGCTGCGGCCGCCGGCGTTCATCTCGGCGCGCACCGCCTCGAGTTTGATCTCCTTGCCGTGCAGCGACTTCAGACGAAAGACGCCGCCCGCGCTCTTGCCGGCAACGAGACGCATGACGCCGTTGTCGATCTCGACGTCACCGCCGCGCTGCTGCACGCTGACGGCCACCTTCGGCGCCGGCGGCACAGCGGGATGCAGGTAGAAGCGGCGCGTCTGGCGCGGGCCGAGATCGGTCTGGAAGTCGACCAGCAGCCAGCGCGCACCACGGCCGCCCCAGTACGACAAGGCGCGTGACTGCGTCGGCAGCGGCTTCACCGCCTGGCCGTCGCTCTCGACCACGCTCACCGCCTGGCCGCCGCCGAGCCACTCTTTCGGCAGCGGCACGCCGATGGTGACCGGCCAGGTGCGACGCTGAACCCCGTTCGTCTCGCGCACCTCCAGCGGCGCGGCGCCTACGCCGTCCGCGCGAGCCGCGGGCTTCGTGAAGACGAGCAGCAGGAGGAATCCGAGGCTCGCGGCGGAGCGACTTCGTCGCACGCCGCCAGGACTAGCGAGCCGCTCCGCCGCGGTCAACGCGGCAACCTCGCACCGAGCTACTTCTTCGCCGAGTTTCCGCTAAGCTCGCACCGATGCCCGAGCGCCCCGACCTCGACTACTTCGTGCCGATCCTCGACCGTGAGCTCACCGGGCGCACGATCGTCGGCCTGCGCGTGCGCAAACCGGTGGTGTTGCGCGTCGCCGTGCCTGGCACACCCGAGCAGCTGCTCGTCGGCACGACCATCGAGTCCGTCCGCCGCCGCGGCCACTTCGTGCTGTTCCCGCTGCGCGACCCCGCGGCGCTCGAGATCGCCGTTTCGCCGATGCTCGCCGGCCGCTTCGTCGTGGCGGCGAAGAAGGACAAGGTGCCCGGCGACCTCGCTGTCGCGCTCGAGCTCGATGACAAACGCGAGCTGCGCTACCGCGACGACGTACAGATGGGCAAGTTCTACGTCGTCGGGCGCGGCGCCTGGAGACAGGTACCGGGCCTGGCGACCATCGGCGTCGACGTCCTCAATCCCGAGCGCTTCACCAAGCAGGCTTTTCTCGCCCTCGCCCAGAAGCGCCGCGACCAGGTGAAGGTCTTCCTGCTCGACAAGGCCGCGCTCGACAGCATCGGCAACGCCTATGCCGACGAGATCCTCTGGGACGCCCGCCTGCACCCGAAGCGTCTCGTGCGCAGCCTGCAACCGGATGAGCTCGAGCGCCTCTACCGCTCGATACCGGCGGTGCTCGCACACGCCGCCGGCGTGATCGTCGAGCGCCAACCGCCCACCGACGAGAAGGTGCGCGACTTCCTCCACGTGCGCGGCCGCGCCGGCGAGCCCTGTCAGCGCTGTGGCACCAAGCTCCGCACCGCGCGCGTACACGCCGACGACTCCGTCTTCTGCCCGCAATGCCAGCACGACGTGCGCGGCACCGCCATCGTCGACTGGCGAAAGATTTAGTCCGCGTCTGGGGGTCCCCGGTTTTTGTAGAGGAGGGGCGATGCTATGCTGGTCGCATGCCTACCCGGCGCCCGCGAACTGCTGACGACACCGGCGTCGCCACCGATACCAAGACCGAAAAGAAGCTCCAGAAACCCAAGATGTACAAGGTGCTTCTCCACAACGACGACTACACCACCATGGAGTTCGTCGTCTACGTGCTCCAGGCCATCTTCCACCACGACGAGACCAAGGCGGTGCAGATCATGCTGCACGTGCACAAGAGCGGCATCGGCGTCGCGGGGGTCTATACCCGCGAGATCGCCGAAACGCGCGTCTCGCAGGTCGAGGAGCTGGCTCGCGAGCACGAATATCCGCTGCGCTGCAGCCTCGAAGAAGATTGATCCATGCGAATCAGCCGCGAACTGGAAATCTCGCTGACTCTGGCCGTCAACGAAGCACATCGCCGCCGGCACGAGTTTCTCTGCATCGAGCACCTCCTCTACGCCCTGGTGCACGACGGCGACGTTGCCGAGATCCTGCGCCAGTGCGGCGCCGACGTGGGCGAGCTGAAGAAAGAGCTGGAGAAGTTCCTCGACGAGAAGGTCGAGAAGCTGCCTGCTGGAGCTGACCGCGCCCCGCAGCAGACGATCGGCTTTCAGCGCGTCATCCAGCGCGCCGCCGCGCACGTGCAGTCGGCGGGGAAGGACGAGATCCTCTCCCGCAACGTTCTCGTCGCCATCTTCCGCGAGCCCGAATCGCACGCCGCCTATCTGCTCGAGAAGCAGGGCGTCACCCGCCTCGACGTGCTCAATTACATCTCGCACGGTATCTCCAAAATCGCCGAGGAGACCACCGGCGGCAGCGGCAGCGAGGAGACCGACGACGACGAAGAGAGCGCCGGCCAGCCGAAACGCGATCCGCTGCTGCAGTTCACCACCGACCTCGTGGCCCGCGCCGCCGAGGGCAAAATCGATCCGCTCATCGGCCGCACCGAGGAGCTGGCGCGTACGGCGCGCGTCCTCTGCCGGCGGCGCAAGAACAACCCGATCTTCGTCGGCGAAGCCGGCGTCGGCAAGACCGCGCTCGCGGAGGGTCTCGCTCTTCAGATCCATCAGGGCAAGGTCCCCGAGTCGCTGCGCGACGCGCACGTCTTCGCCCTCGACATGGGAGCGCTGCTCGCTGGCACGCGCTTCCGAGGGGACTTCGAGCAGCGCCTCAAAGCCGTGATCCAGGCGCTGCGCCAGCGCCCGCACTCGATCCTGTTCATCGACGAGATCCACACCGTCGTCGGTGCCGGCGCCACCAGCGGCGGCTCGCTCGACGCTTCGAACATCCTCAAGCCGGCGCTCGCCTCCGGCGAGCTGCGCTGCCTCGGCGCGACCACCTACCACGACTACAAGAGCTACTTCGAACGCGACCGCGCGCTGGCGCGGCGCTTCCAGAAGATCGAGATCGGCGAGCCCAGCGCCGAGGAGACGCACGAGATCCTCAAGGGGCTGAAGAGCCACTACGAGCAGCACCACGGCGTGACCTACACCCGCGACGCGCTGCGCGCGGCGGCCGACCTCTCCTCGCGTTACATCAACGACCGGCACCTACCCGACAAGGCCATCGACGTGATCGACGAAGCCGGCGCCACGGTGCAGATGCTGCCCGCCGGTCAGAAGCGCAAGGTGGTGCGGGTCAAGGACATCGAGCACATCGTCGCGACGATGGCGAAGATTCCACCCCGCAGCGTGTCGGTGTCCGATCGCGAGCGCCTCGAGAACCTCGACCGCGACTTGAAGCTCAGCGTCTTCGGCCAGGACGAAGCAATCACCTCGCTGGCGGCCGCGATCAAGCTGTCGCGCGCCGGCCTCGGCCAGCCGGAGAAGCCGGTCGGTTGCTTCCTCTTCGCCGGACCCACGGGCGTCGGCAAGACGGAGGTTGCGAAGCAGCTCGCCTCCGTCCTCGGTATCGAGTTCATCCGCTACGACATGAGTGAGTACATGGAGGCGCACACCGTCTCGCGCTTGATCGGAGCGCCCCCGGGCTACGTCGGCTTCGATCAGGGCGGTCTGCTCACCGACGCCGTGCGCAAGACGCCGCACGCCGTGCTCCTGCTCGACGAGATCGAGAAGGCGCATCCCAATCTCTTCAACATCCTGTTGCAGGTGATGGATCACGCCACCCTCACCGACAACAACGGGCGCAAGGCCGACTTCCGCAACATCATCCTGATCATGACCACCAACGCCGGTTCGCAGGAGATGGCGGCGGCGGCAATCGGCTTCGGCGGGCGCGACAACGCCGACAAGGCAAAAAAGGTGCTCGAGCGCCTATTCACGCCGGAATTCCGCAACCGCCTCGACACGATCATCCATTTCAGCTCGTTGTCGATGGAGATCATCGAGCGCGTCGTCGACAAGTTCATCCTCCAGCTCGACGCGCAGCTGAACGAGAAGAAGGTCTTCGTGCAGATCACACCGGCGGCGCGGCGCCACCTCGCCGAGCGCGGCTACGACCCAGCCTTCGGAGCACGGCCGATGGCACGCCTGATCCAGACCGACATCAAGCGTGTGCTCGCCGACGAGATCCTCTTCGGCCGTCTGCGCGAAGGCGGCCGCGTCGAGATCGACGCCGTCGACGGTGAACTGCGCTTCGACTACGGGCCGCTGGAGCCATCCTCGACGCAGCCGTCCGACCAAGCTCCGGTAGAATCCGACGGCTGACGGCGCACCGGATGGACGACGCTCGAACGAACGGACAGTTCGCCATGACCATCGCGACGCGCCTCCATTGATCGCTGCAAAGCCCGCGTCTTACTTTCCCGTCAAGGCGACGCCGTTTCGCTTTCAGGCAGGCTTGATCCCGTTCGGCACGGACTTCGGCAACGGCGACGCCGACCGCCAGTACTTCCAGATCGACGCGCAGCGCGAGTACTACCTGCGCGAGAAGCGCGCCGTGAACCCGGCGCGGCATCGGGTCCTGGCGCGTGATGACGCCGAGCGCGCGGCGCATGCCAGCGTCCTCGCTTGGATCGGCGCGACGTTGAGGGAAGAACACCCCGACCTCTTCCCCGCGCCGCCGGCGTCGTATCGCGAGATCGGCGCGCAGGTGCAGGAGGATCTCGTCGTCATCCATCGCCGCGCCGATGACGGCAACGCCGCGATCATGGTCGAAGTCAGCTTCCCCAGCGATTGGTACCCGGATCGCATCGCCGACACCGACTTCCGCTTCATCCACGGACCGGTGCCCGGCTTCGCCGACACCGACGCGCAGCAGCGCTCGCTGATCTCGGCCATGATCGACCGCGGGCCGTACGTGCGATTCGTCTGGACTCTCAAACCCGACGACTTTCTCGACCACCATCCGCGCGAGGGCAGGCATCCGACCTGGGCCGAGACCGGCGCGGGCTTCCTCCGCGTCGAGCGCCAGCTCACCGTGCCCTTCGCCGCGGTGAACGCCTCGCTCTTCCTGATTCGAACCTACATCTATTCGTTCGATTCCCTCGACGCCGAGCACCGGCAGCGCCTCTCCGAGGCGGTGCTGGCGATGCCCGAGGACGCGGCGCGCTACAAAAACATCGCCGCGCACCGCGACCACATCCTGGGTTTGCTGCGCTGAACGAGCTGGCGCAAACGACGCCAAGGATCGCTAGGGCTGGTCCGCCTTGGCGAGCCTTGGCGTCGTTTGCGCGAGATCGTTCAAGGGAACGAAGCTGGATGCGGCCAACGCCTCGGCGGCAAACAGCACCAAAGCGATCCAGAGAAAATCGGAGAGCAGCAAGTGCACGAGCTGCAGCCACACGGGCGCCAGCAACCACACATTGAGCAGGCCGAGGGCAAGCTGCGAGACATAGAGGCCGACGACGGCCAGACCGAGACGCCGCGTCTCCACCGACGGCCGCGACGAGAGCCCCGCCCAGACGGTTACGAACACCAGCACGCCGACGATCACCGCCAAGGTCGGATGCCAGATGCGCAACCGTACGAAGACGTGCGCCGTGTCGGAGAACGTGAGTGCCTTCGCCTCCTCCAGACTTGAGACGCGGAAGAGGGTGTCGCCGAGCGCCGTCACCGCACCGCTCACGCCGAGCATCAACACACCGCCCAGGGCTGCGGCGAGGAGCATCGCGATGCCTCCCTGCCCGGGCAAGCGCGGCGCCGGACGATCGCCGGCCCACCACGCCGTCAGCGCCAGTACGGCGACCAGCAGAAAGGTGTTCATCAGGTGACCGGCCACCCAGAAGCCGCGCGCCATCGAGGCATTCTCCGCCACCATCTGGAGCAGAACCAAGCCGGCGCCGATGAGCGCCTCGCTGACGATCAACGCGAGCGCGAGCCCCGCGCTGCGGCGCACCGCGTGGCCGCGTGGATGGAGTCGCCAGGCGAAGACGGCCAGCAGCACGACCAGGATGAGCGCCGCACCGCTGGTGAGGCGATGACCGAACTCGATCAGCGTCGCGAGGGCGGGCGCACGCGGCACCATCTCGCCGTTGCAGAGCGGCCAGTGGCTGCCGCAGCCTGCGCCCGATCCGGTGGCGCGCACGAAGGCGCCCCAGGCGATGACGAAGAGATTGAAGGCCAGGACCACCCAGGCGAAGCGTGCGTAGCGAGCTCGGTTCATCGTTACCGCTTCAGGGCGCTGTTCTCTTCGAACCAACCGATCTCGCCCGAGACGGCGGAGCGCTCTTTCGCCAGGTAGTCGCGCACGGCGCGCGCGAAGCGCGGATCGGCGACGAAGTGCATGCTCTGCGTCGGGCGCGCATCAAAGCCGCGCAGGTGTTTGAACTCGCCACCGGCACCGGGCTCGAAGCGCGCGATACCCTGCTGCAGGCAGTACTCGATCGAGGCGTAGTAGCAGACGTTGAAGTGCAGGTAGCGCAGCTCCTGGAACGCGCCCCAGTAGCGGCCGTAGAGGACATCGCCCTTGCGCACGCAGAAGGTGCCGGCGACGACCTCGTCGCCGCGGAAGGCGACGAAGAAACAAAGGCGATGCCGCCAGTGGCGCGCCAGCAGTTGGAAGAGCCTGCGATTGAGATACTGCCGGCCCCAGTAGAGCTTGTCGATGGTCGTCTTGTAGAGGCGGAACATCGGCTCGATCAGGTCGTCGGGAATGTCGTCGCCGGCGAGGACGCGGATCTCGACGCCGATCTCGTCCATGGCGCGGCGCTCGCGTTTGATCTGCACGCGGCGCTTGCTGCGAAAAGCGGCGAGGTAATCGTCGAAGGTGCTCCAGCCCGGGTTGATCCACTGGAACTGGTAGCCGTTGCGCTTCTCGAAGCCGACGCCGCCGAGTGCGTCGACTTCGTCGTCGCCGCAGAAGTTGACGTGCACCGAGGAGAAGCCGTTGTTGGCGCAGATCTCCTTGAGCGCGGCGCCAAGGGTCTGCACCGCCGCGCCGCGCTCGATGCCGGGAGCCGTGAGGAAGCGCGCCCCCGTCGCCGGCGTGAACGGCACCGCCACCAGCAGCTTCGGGTAGTAGCGAATGCCGGCGCGATGCGCCGCATCCGCCCAGCCGTGGTCGAAGACGAACTCGCCCTGGCTGTGCCCCTTCACGTAGAGCGGGCAGGCCGCCACCAACCGGCCCGCGTCCCACAGGGTCAGATGCTGCGGTAGCCAGCCGCTCTCGGCGCTGACGCAACCCGACTGCTCGAGCGACGCCAACCACCCCCACTCGAGAAACGCCGACTCCTCGCCGACAAGGGCATCCCAGGTCGCGGCATCCACCTCGGACAAGCTGTCGACGACGCGCAACTCCAACGGCATCGGCGCCAGGCTAGCACGCCGCGCTGCTTTGTGTAGGGCCCGGCGGAACCGTTGCCCGTGCAGTCATGAGAGATGAGTCATGAGAGACGAGCGTACGGACCGGGAACATCGACGAGTTCACCGAAGCCGAGGTCACACGCCGATGCAGGTGAATCCCGGCGCGCGCGCCGCAGTCGCGTGGTGGACGTCATGGGTCGCGAAGACGATGCACCAGCTGCTCCTGTGCTACCACGACGCCGTCATCGTCGAGCGCGCCGTCCAGCGACACCAAACCCAGAGCTTCGCCCTGGGCTGACGAGTACGATCCCTCCGGGGTCGAAGACCCTCGCGCAGAACCTGCCTGGGCACCACCCAAATTGCCCGTTGGGCAGAGCCACTCATGAGCCGTGACTCGATCGATTCTATTTCTTGTCGGGCTTCGGCACGCCACCCGGCGGCGGCGGTGCCGCACCCGGTGCGCCCGCGGCACCCGGAGCGCCGGCTGCGCCCGGAGCCGGAGCGGCGGCGATCTCGAGCAGCTCGACCTCGAAGACGAGCGTCGAACCCGGCTTGATCTTCGGCGGCGAGCCGCGATCGCCGTAGGCGACGTCGGAGGGACACACGAGCTTGCTCTTGCCGCCGACTTTCATCTGCTGCAGCCCCTCGGTCCAGCAAGGGATCACGCCGTTGAGCGGGAACGTCGCGGGCTGACCGCGCTCGACCGAGCTGTCGAACACGGTGCCGTCGGTCAAGGTGCCATGGTAGTGCACCTTCACTCGATCGGTCGGCTTGGGCGCGTCGCCCGTGCCGGGCTTGATCTCGGTGACTACCACACCCGAGGGCAGCTTCTTCGCGCCCTTCTCGGCGGCAGCCTTGTCGACGAACTCCTGGCCCTTCTTCTTCTCCACCGCTGCCGCGGCGGTGAGACGGGACTTCTGCAACTCCTGGATCTTGGGGCCGAACTCCTCGAGCGTCACCACCGGCTTCTTGCCCTGCACACCGTCACTCAGACCCTGCTCGACGAACTCGAGCTCCTGCGGCGTCAGATTGAACGACGCCAGGTTGCGGCTCAACGCCAGGCCGAGGGCGTAGATCGTCTTCTGGTCGTCCGTCGTCGGTGGCCCCGCCGCAGACACGGTCGAAGCCAGGCCGAGCAGCACAGCCGCTGTGATCACCAAGGGGGTTCGCATCGATTGCTCCTCTGTTGGGAAGGAATTTGGAGACCCGCCCACTTCGCGCGGCGGCGGGCGCAAGTCAAGCTGGCTTCCCCGCTGGGGCGGGGAAGCGGGCAGACGCGGGATCGCAGGCACAGCGAGCGGCGGCCGCGCGCGATTGACACGCTCCGGTCGGCGAATAGAATCCGCCGGAGCACAGGCGCCTCCCGTGGAGGCGGTCGCGCCAAACCGGCGCGAAGTGGGGTAAGAAGGCACGGTGAAGACGCTTTTTCTCAATCCACCCTCCTATGAGGGTTTCGACGGCGGTGCCGGCGCTCGCTACCAGGCGCGCCGCGAGATCCGCTCGTTCTGGTACCCGACCTGGCTGGCGCAAGCGGCATCGCTGGTGCCGGAGAGCACTTTGATCGATGCGCCGCCGGACGACGCCACCATCGACCACGTGGTCGAGCGCGCCCGCGGGCACGAGTTGATCGTCATCCACACTTCGACCCCGTCGGTCGTCTCGGATGCAAAGACCGCCGAGCACCTCAAGCGCGAGCTGCCCGGCATCACCATCGGCTTCGTCGGCGCGCACACGATGGTGCTCCCCGAGGCGACTCTCCAGCTGGCACCCGCGGTCGACTTCGTCACCAACGGCGAGTTCGACTACTCCGTGCGCGAGATCGCCGAGGGCCGGCCGCTGGCCGAGGTCGGCGGCATCACCTTTCGCAAGGCCGGCGGCGGCTTCGAGCGCACTGCCTCGCGCACGCCGATCCACGACCTCGACAACTTCCCCTTCGTCGTCGACGTCTACGCCAAGCACCTGACGATCGAGAACTACTACATCGGCTACCTGCAGCATCCGTACGTCTCGCTCTACACCGGTCGCGGCTGCCGCAGCCGCTGCACCTTCTGCCTCTGGCCGCAGACCATCGCCGGTCACACTTATCGCACCCGGAGCGTCGAGAACGTCGTCGCCGAGATGGCGCACGCGGCGAAGCTCTTGCCGCAGGTGCGCGAGTTCTTTTTCGACGACGACACCTTCACCGACGACCGCCCGCGCGCCGAGGACATCGCCCGCGGCCTCGGCAAGCTCGGCATTACCTGGTCGTGCAACGCCAAGGCGAACGTGCCCTCCGAGACGCTCGAGGTGATGAAGGACAACGGCCTGCGCCTGCTGCTGGTCGGTTTCGAGACCGGCAACCAGGACATCCTCAACAACATCAAGAAAGGCACGCGCATCGATCGCGCCGTCGAGTTCATGCGCGACTGCCACCG
>Ga0187894_10005318_pt1 | contig 13230 bp, 11 predicted proteins | sample GBC1701081metaG_FD_136650 | JGI IMG/M metagenome (GOLD analysis project Ga0187894, IMG submission 136650) | White microbial mat communities from a lava cave in the Kipuka Kanohina Cave System on the Island of Hawaii, USA - GBC170108-1 metaG ... | reverse complement strand
CATAGACCTCGGCTTCATACTTCGTATGCGGCGTGATGCTCCCCGGCTGCGCCAACACTTGCCCCCGCTCAATCTCCTCCCGCTTCACTCCCCGCAACAGACACCCCACATTGTCCCCCGCGACCCCCTCATCCAGCACTTTGCGGAACATCTCCACCCCCGTCACCACCGTCTTCACCGTCGCCTTGATCCCCACCATCTCTACCTCTTCCCCCACCTTCACCTTCCCCCGCTCAATGCGCCCCGTGGCCACGGTCCCCCGCCCCGAAATCGTGAACACATCCTCCACCGACATCAAAAACGCCTTGTCAATCTCCCGCTGCGGCTCCGGAATGAAACTGTCCACCGCCGCCATCAAGGCCAAAATCGCCGGCTCTCCTTGCTCTCCCTTGTCCCCCTCCAACCCTTTGAGCGCACTGCCGCGAATAATCGGCGTCTCATCGCCCGGAAATTCATACTTCGTCAGTAACTCCCGCACCTCTAACTCCACCAAATCCAGTAACTCCGGGTCCTCCACCATGTCGACCTTGTTCATGAACACCACAATCGCCGGCACCCCGACTTGCCGCGCCAATAAAATATGCTCGCGCGTCTGCGGCATCGGCCCCTCGCTGGCCGCCACCACCAAAATCGCCCCATCCATCTGCGCCGCCCCCGTAATCATGTTCTTGATGTAGTCCGCGTGCCCCGGACAATCCACGTGCGCGTAGTGCCGCTTGTCCGTCTCGTACTCCACGTGCGCCGTGTTGATCGTAATCCCCCGCTCCCGCTCCTCCGGGGCTTTGTCGATCTGATCAAAGGGCACGAAATTAGCCAGCTTGCGCGCCGCTAACACCTTGGTGATCGCCGCCGTCAACGTCGTCTTCCCATGATCGATATGCCCAATCGTCCCTACGTTTACGTGCGGCTTCTTCCGCTCAAACCGCGCCTTCGCCATCGCTTCTCTCCTTAGAAATAGGAGGTTGTTGCTCGGGGATACAACAATCTCCCGATTTATCCGATCGCAGTCGGCAAGTAAGCCCAGGAGCGGGATCGAACCGCCGACCTCGTCCTTACCAAGGACGTGCTCTACCGACTGAGCTACCTGGGCATGGAAGAGAGTCCAACCCCTATTGGCCCCGTTGAGAACTGGTCTCCCTCATGGCGTAATGCTGTTCTTTGGTTCCGAGAAGATGGAGCGGGAAACGGGATTCGAACCCGCGACCCCGAGCTTGGAAGGCTCGCGCTCTAGCCAGCTGAGCTATTCCCGCCTCGGTGAACTGTTTATCTTTTCTCATGACAAGATGTGGAGAGGGGAGGATTCGAACCTCCGAAGGCATACGCCGGCAGATTTACAGTCTGCTCCCTTTGGCCACTCGGGAACCTCTCCCTATCGTCCGCTCAGCGACATTATCCTCACAAAGAGCTGGCGATAGGAATTGAACCTACAACCTACTGATTACAAATCAGTTGCTCTGCCGTTGAGCTACGCCAGCGATCCATATTCTGCGTTGCATTTCCTCCCACAAGCTTGAAAAAAGACAAGCTTACCGGGGAACATAAAATTATGAGATTATGTTTTATCGCAATGAAACGACGCTGAAACCCTATCTGGTTCTCTTCTACAAGTCAAGAGTCTTTCGACTCCCTCTCAGTGACTGCCGCAATATCTCGTACAGCACAACGGCTCCTGCAACAGAAACATTCAAAGATGAGATCTTTCCTCGCATCGGAATTCTTACCAAATAGTCACAATTTTGCCGAGTTAGCAAACGGAGCCCTTTTTCTTCTCCTCCAAGAAGCACAGCAATCTTCTGAGGCAAAGATAAATCAAACAAAATCTCCTGAGCATCCGGCACTAGTCCAACGATCCAGTAACCTGCTGCACGGATCACGGCAAGAGTGCGCGCTAGATTGTCTACCTGACAGATCGATAAATAAGCTGTTGCTCCAGAGGCAATTTTTTCCACCAATGGGGATACCGGAGCAGCGCGCCTCTTGGGCAGAATCACTCCTCCTACCCCGACAGCTTCAGCCGTGCGTAACAATGCCCCTAGGTTGCGCGGGTCAAGAATTCCATCCAGAATTAAAAGTAAATTTGTATCCCGTTCCATGATGCGAGCAAGAGAAGTGTAGGAAAAAGAGCGCAAAAAGGCTGCCACTCCCTGATGGTTTCCTCCTTGAGCAAAGGTGCTAAAAAAATCTCGGGATTTATAGTGAACCGGGATATTCCCCTTCCTGGCAATTTGATCCACCGGGCTTCCCTCAAGCGAAGGTAATAAATAGACCTCCTGGATGTCGGATAAGAACTCGCGAAGATATTCCTGCACTACATGCAGACCATAGATTCTTCGGGATTTACAATCTGTGCCTTTTTTTCTAGGATTCCAACTCATGGGTAAAATTTTGTCGCGCTACATTGGACGCGAAGTTGTCATTCCTTTCTTATTGGGCTTATCTATCTTCACTTTCATCCTCTTCACTGCCAGGATTCTCAAACTCGTAGAATTGGTCGTTAATCGTGGAGTTCCTCTTCTACAAATGCTCAAGATTTTTCTCTATGTCATGCCGGCCTTCTTCGAGGTCACTGTTCCAATGGCTTTTTTGCTGGCTCTCTTATGGGGTTTTGGCCGCTTATCCGCAGACCGAGAAATCACCGCGCTCAAAAGCTGTGGTATCAGCCTTTATCAAATGGCTTTGCCTGTCGGCATATTCACTGTTTTTGTGCTGGTTGGCACCTTCCTTCTCACCTTTTATGTCCGCCCCTGGAGCAACACCGTGCTCAAAGAAACTTTTTACGAACTGACCAAAACTCGAGCTACTGCTGGATTAAGAGAAAAAACCTTCAATAATGAGTTTGAAGGATTGGTAATTTACGCCGAAGAGGTCCATCCCCCAGGAACTATTCTCCAAGGCATTATGATTGCGGATAGTAGAGACCAACAGAGAACAAGCACTCTGTTCGCGCAACGAGGAGTACTACTCACTAATGAAGAGAGTCGTCTGTTGACCCTTCGTCTGCTCGACGGAACGATACATGGCATTGAGTCAGCCAGCAAAGGCTATCAAACCACACGCTTTTCGGTCTATGATGTGACCTTGAATCTTGCCACTGCTTTTGCTGAGGCGAGAAAGCCGGACCGTGACCCTCAGGATATGCCCATTGGCGAACTTCAGGACACCATTGCGCGAAAAAAAGCTGCCGGAGATTCTTATAATGCCGAGCTTGTCGAATTGTATCGTCGGATTTCCCTCCCTTTCTCTTGCGTAGTTTTCAGTCTTATCGCGTTGCCCTTGAGTACTCAATCAGCCGGGTTACTGCGCTCCCATGGGTTTGCAATGAGCTTAGGTATTATCTTCGCTTATTATTTGCTTCTCACGGTAGGAGAGACATTAGGAAGGAAAGGAGTCCTGCCTCCTTGGATTGCCCTGTGGCTGCCTAACACGATATTGGGAGGTCTTGGCCTCTGGCTCTTTCATAGAGCAGTGCGCGAGAGTCGCTTATTCCCCTTTCTTTCTCGTCTGCGCCAACTCCATCTTTCCCTTCCTTCTTTCGCTCAAACGGCGAAGTAGTCCGCTTCTTCATCTGATGTTGAGATCCTTTCCTTCCTCCTTGCCTCTTATCTCTTCGTATCTCCGCCGAGAATTTCTCCGATTTTTTTGCTTCTTCTTGCTCCTCTTTTTAGGCCTTTCCCTCTTGGTGGACTTTTTTGATCGGCTTGACGACTTTATTAAATATGCAGCCCCAGTTTCCGCCGTTATCCGCTACTTTCTCTTCAAAGCTCCTTGGCTACTAACTCAGGCCGCGCCGGCGGCAGCCTTAACGAGCGCCCTTCTGAGTCTCGGTTTGCTTGCGCGACATAAGGAACTCCTAGCCCTCAAGACGTGTGGGATCAGCACCTGGCAAATTGCTCGGCCTCTTTTGAGCGCCGCACTCTTTTTAAGTCTCGGGACGCTAGTGTGGAATGAATTTGTCGCCCCTTCAGCCTATCACAAATCTCGGCTTATCAACACTCAAGAGATTAAACAGAAAAATTTTCGCGGCCTCTTCCATGAACGAGGATTTTGGTATCACGGCGAGGATGCTTTTTACCATATCGACCACTTCGATTCCCGAAAGAGCATTCTCTTCGGCTTGAGAATTTATCTTCTCGATAAAAACTTTCAGGTGCGCTCGTTAATTGAAATTCCCCAAGCCGCTTGGAAAGATGGCCAATGGCATTTTGAGAGCACGCAAGAAAAATCTCTGTCTCCCGAAGAAGCTGTGCTATCTTTTCCCCAGACTGGTGGGCAGTGGCTACAAGAGACCCCAGAGGATTTCGCTCTTGTCGATATGGAGGCAGAAGAATTTTCTTTTCAACAGCTGCGGGCCCATATCGCTGATCTGCAACGCAAGGGGCTAGATACGGTCGAGTATCAAGTTGATTTGCAACTCAAAGGTGCCATTCCGTTTACGATCTTTGCCATGACGCTTCTCGGACTTGCTCTCGCTATCCCGGGGGCGCGGCAGCTGACTTTTCCTACCGCCATAGGATTCGCACTCATGGGAGGATTCGGTTACTGGATCATCCTCGCTCTCACTGTTTCCTTAGGACACAGTGGAGTGCTTTCGCCTTTCCTCGCAGCATGGGTGGCAAACGGAATAAGCTGTTTGTTAGGAGTCTTTTTGTTACTTGGGGTTGATTGAGCGATTTTTTCGGAACCTACCGTTTTGAGTACTGCGGGCGTTTTCTCGCTTTGTGACGTCCGTACTTCTTACGTTCCACCTCTCGAGAATCCCGCGTGATGAAACCGGCTTTTTTTAGGACAGGCCGAAAGTCAGGATTCAGGTCGAGCAAAGCACGGGTGATCCCATGCCGGAGGGCCGAGGCTTGGGCGGACTTCCCCCCCCCTCGGACGTTGGCCACCACATCGTACTGACCCTGAGTTTGAGTGAGGTCAAAAGGTTGCTGAACAATCATGCGCACAGTGTCGCGGCCAAAATACTCATTGAGCGGTTTGCGATTCACAACCATGTCACCTTCTCCTGAAAGGAGGCGAACTCGCGCAACCGCGGTTTTCCTTTTTCCAGTTCCCCAATGTTGAATTTTACGTTCCGCCATACACTTTACGCCCCCAAAGGAAATGTTACAGGTAGTTGTGCTGTGTGAGGATGGTCTGGGCCTGAGTATATTTTCACTTTCTTTGCCAAATGGCGTCCAAGCCGGGTCTTAGGCAGCATACCTGAGACGGCCTTTCTCAAGATCTCTTCAGGATGGGATTCCAGCATTTGCCCGGCGGGGGTTTTCCGAATTCCTCCTGGGTATTCAGTATGTCGATAATAAATCTTATCTCTCATCTTGTTACCAGAGAAGCGGACTTGTTGAGCATTGACCACGATTACAAAGTCTCCGCTATCGAGGTGCGGAGAAAAAGTCGGAGTTAGCTTTCCGCGCAATATATTTGCGATTACGCTAGCAAGCCGTCCAACTGCTTTCCCCTGCGCATCGACAAGGTACCATCGTCTTGCAGCTAAGTGGGTGGAACGTGAGAGGGTAATGGTCTCTTTCTTCATAAGTATTATCCTTCTTCAGAGCAGAAGAGGCGGGTGGCGGGGCCGACGAGACTCGAACTCGCGACCTCCGGCGTGACAGGCCGGCGTTCTAACCAGCTGAACTACGACCCCACCATGGGCGGTATCCGGATCGAACGGATGGCCCTCGGCTTGTAAGGCCGATGCTCTTCCTCTGAGCTAACCGCCCTCGCTCAAGACGACGCAATTGGCTGTTGAAGAAGGGGCCTTCCTCTTAGTCTGATGAGGCGTAACCAGTACCAGTGCCATTTTTTTCTGTCAACCCCAGAAGCTAATGAGTCACAAGTGCTGGCGCGGAAGGAACAGACGTCTCAGCAGGATAAAGGTTCGTATCCGCCACGGAAGGTTCCGATTTTTTCAGAAAGCGGTCAGGGTTAGGAATCACTAATGCCTTGCGCAACACGTCATCCATATGTTCCACAGTTTCAATCTGCACGGCCTTGCGCACCATCGCCGGGATCTCCTGCAGATCTTTCTTGTTCTCAAGTGGCACGAGAATCCGTTTGATGCCTCCGCGATGGGCAGCCAGTATTTTCTCCTTAAGACCGCCAATCGGGAGCACTCGACCGCGTAAGGTGATTTCCCCGGTCATAGCCACATCGTGACGGACAGGAATTTTGGTGAGCGCAGACACGAGCGCAGTTGCCATGGTTACACCAGCCGAGGGCCCATCTTTAGGGGTCGCTCCCTCAGGGATATGGATGTGTGCCTCTATTTTTTGATAGAAATCCTTGTCAAGGCTCAATTCTTCAGCGCGTGAACGGACATAACTCATCGCGGCATGGGCCGACTCTTGCATAACTTCGCCAATTTTTCCAGTGACAGTGAGCTTCCCTTTGCCCGGCAAGACAGTCACCTCTGTCGCCAGTAGCTCTCCGCCCATATCCGTCCAAGCTAGACCAGTGACGACTCCAATTTTATCTTCCTGCTCGGCCTTAGTCACTCGATGCCGCGCGGGCCCCAAATACTTCGCCAGGTTTTTCGGTGTTACACGCACCCGAGCACTGCGGTCTTTCTTGACAACCTCAATCGCGACCTTACGGCAAAGGGTACCAATCTCTCGCTCCAAACTGCGTACCCCGGATTCACGGGTGTAGGAATGGATGATCGCGGAAAGAACACTATCCGGACAGTCTATATTGTGCTCGGTCAATCCATTAGCTTCGCGTTGCTTTTTCAACAGGTACTTCTTGGCAATGTGGAGCTTTTCCCACTCCGTATACCCAGGAATCCGGATGATCTCCATTCGGTCTTGCAAAGGACGAGGGATTCGTTCCAGCATGTTCGCCGTACAGATGAATAAGATTTTCGAGAGATCATAATCAACATCCAGGTAATGATCGTTAAAAGCGGTATTTTGCTCCGGGTCGAGGACTTCCATTAACGCTGAGGATGGATCGCCCCTGAAGTCGGTGGACATTTTGTCGATTTCATCCAGGAGAAACACCGGATTGCCAGAGCCAGCTTTCTTCATCCCCTGAATGATTTTTCCCGGCATCGCCCCAATATAAGTTCGTCTGTGACCACGAATTTCAGCCTCATCACGCACCCCTCCCAGGGACACACGAACAAATTTCCGGCCGGTCGAACGCGCGATGGATTTTCCCAATGACGTTTTTCCCACGCCTGGAGGGCCAACGAAACAGAGGATAGGACCCTTCAACTGTCCAACTAAGCTCTGGACGGCCAGGTACTCCAGGATGCGTTCCTTTACTTTTTCCAGGCCGTAATGGTCCTCTTCCAAGACCCTCTCCGCTTCCTGAATATCGAGTTTATCCTCCGTGTACTCATACCACGGCAGAGACAAGAGCCAGTCAATGTAGTTCCGGACAACCGTCGCCTCGGCAGACATGGGCGACATCATCTTGAGCTTTTTCAACTCTTTCTCTACTTTGTCGCGCGCTTCGGGCGGCATTTTTTTCTGACGAATTTTCTCTTCTAGTTCCTGAATTTCGTTTTTGAACTCGTCCTTTTCACCCAGCTCCTTTTGAATCGCACGCATCTGTTCGTTGAGATAATATTCTTTCTGGGTCTTTTCCATTTGCTTCTTGACCCGATTGCGGATGCGGCGTTCCACTTCGAGGATTTCGATCTCCGAGCGCATGTGACCGAGCACTTTCTCTAACCGCTCAGCCGGCTCAAGGGTTTCAAGCAAGACTTGTTTGTCCTCAAGCTTGATCCCCAAATGGGCAATGATCGTGTCCGCCAATCGGGCGGGATCATCAAGGGCCGCCGTAGACATGATCATCTCTGGGGGAATTTTCTTATTGAGACGGACGTAGTTCTCAAAAGTCGAGTTTACACTCCGCACCAAAGCTTCAAGTTCCGTTTGGCGAGTGGGCACTTCTTCGATTTCTTCAACCTCGACCCAAAAACAATCCGTCTGCCCAAGGTAGCGCACGACCCGGCCTCGTTTCTTACCTTCCACCAAGACTTTCACCGTCCCATCGGGTAAGCGTAAGAGTTGGACGACGTTCCCCACCGTCCCGACCTGATACATATCCTCCGCCATCGGGTCATTGACTTTGGCATCCCTTTGGGTAGTCAAGAAAATTTGCTTGTTATTCGCCACCGCCTCCTCAAGCGCCTTAATCGAACGCTGTCGGCCGACAAAGAGAGGCACGACCATGTGAGGAAAGACAATAATGTCTCTTAAGGGTAAAAGCGGTAAGCGCATCAGGACTCCTCCTCTTTCTCGGTTATCTTTCTTATCGCTGCGAAACAACATGACCAGCCTCCTCTAGCCTCAGGAACTGCACTCCTTTACGCACTCTCCGCTGCAGCTTTTTGATAGAGGATAATAGGTTGCGCGTTCCGCGTCACGACTTCCTCGGAAATCAGCACTTCTTTGATGTTTGGCTGTGAAGGGATATCATACATCACATCGAGCATGATGTTTTCCATAATCGCGCGCAATCCACGGGCTCCCGATTTTCGCTTGAGCGCCTCTCGGGCAATGGCGGCCAGGGCACCCTCGGTGAAGCGGAGATGTACATTTTCCAGATCGAAGAGCTTTTGATATTGGCGGACCAAGGCATTTTTCGGTTCTCGGAGAATACGGACCAGGGCTTGTTCATCGAGTTCCTCGAGCGTTGCGAGCACAGGCAGGCGACCGACGAATTCGGGAATCATACCGAACCGCAGGAGATCTTCGGGCCGGACATCCGCGAGAAGAGCACTCGGGCTCCGATCGGCCCCACCTTTCACATCAGCCCCAAAACCGAGACTTTTCCCACCGATGCGGCGGCGAATGATGTCATCCAGTCCGACAAATGCGCCTCCACAAATGAACAAAATGTTAGTTGTATCGACTTGCACGAATTCCTGTTGTGGGTGTTTCCTTCCGCCCTTCGGGGGAACGCTGGCGACCGTCCCCTCGATGATCTTGAGGAGCGCCTGTTGCACGCCCTCGCCGGACACATCGCGCGTAATGGAGGGATTGTCGCCCTTGCGAGCGATCTTGTCGATTTCGTCGATATAGACGATCCCCTTCTGGCATTTTTCCACGTCATAGTCAGCGTTTTGCAGCAAGCTGAGGATGATATTCTCGACGTCCTCCCCCACATATCCGGCCTCGGTCAGGCTCGTGGCATCACCGATGGTAAACGGCACTTGTAAGAAGCGCGCCAGCGTCTGCGCCAACAATGTCTTCCCCGAGCCGGTGGGACCAATCAAAAGGATGTTCGACTTTTGCAGTTCAACATCGCTGGTCACCATCTGCGAGTCGACCCGCTTGTAGTGATTGTGCACGGCGACCGCGAGAATCTTCTTTGCCCGTTCTTGCCCTATCACATACTGGTCGAGAACTCGCTTGATCTCGGCGGGTTTGGGCACGGCCGAAACGGAAGAAAAAGCGTCTTCCTGATCACACTCTTCCTGAATGATATCGTTGCAGAGATCAATGCATTCATCGCAAATATAGACGGTCGGGCCGGCAATCAGCTTGCGCACCTCATCCTGACTCTTCCCACAAAACGAGCATACCAGATTCCCTGGACGATCATCCCCATGTCTGGCCATAACCACTCCTCATCCTTTTTTCACACTCCGGCTCGTAATTACTTCATCGACGACACCGTATTCTTGGGCCTGCTGACTGGTGAGAAAGAGGTCCCGGTCGGTATCACGTTCGACCCGCTTAAGGCTCTGTCCGGTGTGTTTCGTCAGGATGTTATTCAGTTGCTCACGCAAGCGCAGGATCTCGCGGGCTTGGATATCGATATCGCTCGCCTGGCCTTGCACACCGCCGAGGGGCTGATGAAGCATAATCCGCGCATGCGGGAGAGCATAGCGTTTGCCTTTCGCTCCTGCAGCTAACAACCACGCCGCCATGCTCGCCGCTTGGCCTAGACAAAGGGTAGAAACATCAGGACGGATGTATTGCATGGTGTCATAGATCGCCAGACCAGCAGTGACGGAACCGCCGGGCGAGTTGATGTAGAAATAGATGTCCTTTTCCGGATCTTCAGATTCCAGAAAGAGCAGTTGAGCGGCGACTAGGTTCGCCACCTCATCCGTGACGGCAGCGCCCAGGAACACGATGCGGTCTTTCAGAAGGCGAGAGAAGATATCATACGCTCGCTCTCCGCGACCCGTCTGTTCAACGACAATGGGAATTAGGTTCATAAGCAGCAGGGCTCATCCTAATCTTTTTCCGTTTCTCCAGCAACGCCTCTTGGCTCGTCCTCTTCCCCGCTCTGTTCCACGACCTTTATGCTCGCCTTCTCTGCCAGCATGCGTAGCGCTTTTTCGTGCACAAGGCGTCTTTCGAGGGCTTGCCGGTTTTCCTCTTTGGCATAGAATGCCTCGACCTGCTGCTGACGTTCGACCCCGCTTGTAGCAACCACCTCTTCAATATGCCGTTGCACCTCTTCCGCAGTCACGGAGAGATTGAGTTGTTTGACAAGTGCATCTAACAAGAGAACAGCTTGAATTTGACGCCGTGCACGGGCTTGAACCTCACCGCGGAGGTGGTCAGGCAGCGCAGCCTGTCCCGCCGTAGGATCCTCACCCGGACGTAAGACCCCGGCTTCGAGCAGCAGCCGATATTCTTGTTCGCGCGCCAAGCTCGGGGGTATTTCGAAAGGATTCCGATTACTCAGTTGCGTTATCAGCGCATCCTCCATCCTGCTTTCGGCGCGCTGATCCGCAGCCTGCTGAAGGTTGCGACCAACTCTCTCCCGCAACTCCGCAACCGTTGCGCACTCACCGTGATCTTTTGCGAACTCGTCATCTAAAGGCGGTACTTCCTTCGTGGCCACCTCATGTATGGTGACCCGAAAAGTGGCAAGCCGGGGAGGTTCGACAGAGGAATCGTCAGACTGAGGAAAAGCTAGAGAGAATTCCCTCATGGCTCCGCGACGCATTCCAAGCAGGCGCTCGGTCAATCCAGGAAAGATACTCTCTCGGCCTATTTCAACGAGTCGTCCTTTTCCTTGCAGACCGGCAATCGGTTTGCCGTTGAGAAAAGCACTGTAGTCGAGCCGAACAACATCTCCTGGCTCGACGACGTCTCGCTCGGTTACTGGATGGAGTTGCGCAAGGGATTCCGCGAGCCGCTGGAGTGCGCTTTCGACCTCCGCCGCTCCAACTTTGACGACGTGCCGTTCAACTTCTAGCCCTTCGTAGTCCTGCACGGTGATGTCAGGTCTGACTTCTACTGTCGCGGAATAGCGAAAGGGTTGCCCCGGAATGAGTTTCTCCGTCACGATCTGAGGCTGAGCAACAACAGAGAGAGGATGCTCTGCAAGCGCCTTGGCATACGACTCTTCGACCAAACGGGACCCCACTTCTGCAGCAACCTGTTCGCCAAACTGTCGCTCAAGCAGTGGGCGAGGAACCTTCCCTGCCCGAAACCCCTTGATACGCGCACTCTGTTGAAAGAGGCGATAGGCTTTTTCGATCTCTTCTCCAACACGGTCAGAAGGAATCTCAAAAGACAATTTTTTCTGCACACTGCTAACGGGCTCAATAGTAACTTTCATAAGAGATACAGCACTACACGGGTAAGGGAGGAACGGCTGCCTATGTCAGGCAGAGGCGCTCCACATGAAGGGGGAAAATCCACTGCGAGAGGGGGGACTTGAACCCCCATCCGCTGTGAAGCGGGCTAGATCCTAAGTCTAGTGCGTCTGCCAATTCCGCCACTCTCGCATCGGTGTCGACGATGGGCCGCCGGAGATTCGAACTCCGGACCCGCTGATTAAGAGTCACAAGGTGCTACCTGCATGACTTACTGCCACCCCGCGTAAACCCGCATAGAATCGCGCTTCATCACACATTGTCTACTACCTTCCCCTCACGGTTTACGCTATACTCTGGTCACTTATTGGTCACTCAGCGGGCTTGCTGATTCCGTCCCGGGGTCTGCTGATTGCCCGCCCGAAAGATGACATAGCGTAGCTACTACCAGGGCGCAAGGAGGGATAACGATGACGACGAGGCTGACAAAAAGCCGGATTGACGGCGCGACGTATGAGGGGGGTGAGCACGGCCAGGAGTGGGACGTGCGCTGGGATAGCGCGGTCCCGGGCTTCGGGCTCCGGATCTACCCGACCGGGCGAAAAGCCTTCATTCTGCGCTACCGCGTCAACGGCAGTAAAAAGCTGTTGACGCTCGGCCCCTACGGGGTGCTCACGGTGGAGCAGGCCCGCAACTTGGCCCGGCAACGGCTCGGTGAGGTGATCGGGGGAGAAGATCCCCTGGAGAAGCGGAAAAAGGCCGTGCAGGGGGAAACGATAGCGGCGCTGGGTGCGGCGTATCTGGACCGGCATGCGGTCCGGAAGCGGAGCGGGAGAGACGACCAGCGTCGCATTGCTCAACACCTACTGCCAGCCTGGGGACACCGGAAGGTAGAGAGCATCACGCGGGCCGATGTGGCGGCGCTCCATACCATGATCGGAGAGCAGCATCCGTATGAAGCAAACCGGACCGTTGCCCTGGTGGGCAAGATGTTCGAGTTAGCGCGGCGCTGGGGCTTTCTCCCTGAGACCGCTGCGAACCCGGCCCGCGGCATCGACAAGTTTAGGGAGCACAAGCGCGACCGCTGGGTAACGCCGGAGGAATTGCCGCGGCTGGCGTCCATCATCGGGCAATACCCGAATCTCTACGTTCGGGCCGCGCTATGGCTCTACCTCTTGACTGGGGTGCGTAGGGAAGAACTCCTACAGGCGAAGTGGAGCGACGTTGACTTTGCGCGGTGCGAGCTACGGCTGGGCGAAACCAAGGCTGGCCGGACTCACTACATCCCACTCTCCGCCCCCGCGATGGCGTTGCTGCGTGTCCTGCCAAGAGAAGAGGGAAATCCTTACTTGCTCCCTGGGACAAAACCAGGGAGTCATTTGGTCAATGTCTCGAAGGCTTGGCAGAAGATCAGAGCGGCTGCCGACGTAGAGGACGTGCGGATTCATGATCTCCGGCGCACCGTGGGTTCTTGGCTGGCGCAAGCGGGCAATAGTCTCCCGCTCATCGGGCGGGTGCTGAATCACACCGACCCGAAGACTACAGCCATTTATGCACGACTAGGGGACGATCCGGCCCGGCAGGCACTGGTGGAGCATGGGGAACGCATCACGGCTATTGCCGGGCAGTGGTTCCCGGCTCAGATGACGGCATTACCAGCACCAGCGAAGGTTTCCAGTCAGCCCACTTAAGCAGGGAGAGATTCCCCTCTTGCGTCT
>Ga0187894_10005317_pt1 | contig 13231 bp, 11 predicted proteins | sample GBC1701081metaG_FD_136650 | JGI IMG/M metagenome (GOLD analysis project Ga0187894, IMG submission 136650) | White microbial mat communities from a lava cave in the Kipuka Kanohina Cave System on the Island of Hawaii, USA - GBC170108-1 metaG ... | reverse complement strand
TTCGCCAATCCCCTCGGGCGCTGGATCACGAACCTCTCGCTCAAACGGCATCGCACGGAAGAGAGCGATCTGACCGGCTCTTTTCGCGCGATTGATCACGCGGTCGCTCATCGCTACCTGCAATTGCTGACCTCGATGGACGGGATCGCGGACTTCGCCTGGATTCGCCATCCGGTTGACATCGTTTACGGCGAGCGCACGTTCGGCGCCATCAGGCGGTCAGTCGAGATGTGGCGAAGCGTCTGGCCACAGGCCCGCGCGTTCGAGTTGACTGGCGCCGGGCATTTGCCGATTGAAGAAGCGCCGGAGAGTTTGAGCCGGGTCATTTTCGATTATGTCTGAACGACTCTACGCATTCATCAGCCGCCATCGCCATTCGATTGAGGCGGCGCTGGAAGAGCGCTTGCCGCTCAGCTCGCAACCATACGCGTGGCGGCTCAACGAAGCGATTCGTTACGCCGTCTTTCCTGGCGGCAAGCGTTGGCGTCCAATGCTGACGCTGCTCGGCGCGGAGCTGGTTGACGCTCCCGCGCAAAACGCCCTGCTGGCGGCGTGCGCGGTGGAATTTCTGCATACCAGTTCGATCATCTTCGACGATCTGCCCGCGATGGACGATGCGGACGTGCGACGCGGGATTCCGTCGCTGCACCGCGTCTTCGGCGAAAGTCTGGCGCTGCTCGCCGGTCTGGCGCTGCTCAACCAATCGTATGCTTTGCTGGCGCGCGCGGCGCAGGAGCGCGGCGATGGCCAAACCGCCGCGCGTCTGATTGAAGAGGCGGCGAAATGCATTGGCTCGGATGGCATGATCGGAGGCCAGACGGTTGATCTGGTTTTGCAGGGGACTGGCCACTGGCTGAATTCGCTCTACAGCCGAAATTTGAAAACGACGGCGTTGATGCGCTTGACGATGATGGCCGGCGCAATCGCGGGCGGCGCTGACGAAGACGACGATGCGGCGCTGGCCGATTTCGGCGAATCGCTGGGAATGGCTTACCAGATTTGCGACGATCTGCTCGATGAGCTGGGAGCGAGCGATGAACTTGGTAAGCCGGTCAAGCAGGACTCGCGCCACAACCGCTCGAACTACGTCTCGGAATTGGGAATCGAGGGGGCGCGCCGTCTGGCCGCGAGTTTGATCGAGGAGGGGATAGCGGTTCTGCGAGAGAGATTCGTCGCGCGACGCGAAGTTGATTTGTTGTCCGACGCCGCAGTAATGATTTTGCAGGACGCCGGGACGCAGGCGTTGATCACCGCATAGCGGATCGAAATTGCGCGCCCTCCGTGAATTTGACCGATGCTACTGATAAACCGAATTTGACCGATGCCACTGATAAACCTGCTTCTGATAACGGTTTTGTTTATTTTCGGCTTGACGGTGTGGAACATCATCGGATGGCCGAAGCTCAAGAACGCCAGTCGAAGCTGGGATGGGAAGGTTTCGGTCTTGATTCCCGCGCGCAACGAAGAGGCGACGCTGCCTGTTTGTCTTGACGCAGTGTTGAAGCAAGGCGGCGCGGTCGTCGAAGTCCTCGTCTACGATGATCACTCGACCGACGGCACTGCGAGAGTCATTGGGGAATACGCCCGGCTGGATGATCGAGTCCGCGCCATCGAGCCGGTTCCGCTGGCGCAGGGCTGGCTCGGCAAGAACTTCGCCTGCCATCAACTGGCGAAAGCGGCGAAGGGGAAATGGCTGCTGTTCCTTGACGCCGACGCGCGGTTGCTTGATGGCGCGGTGGAGCGGATGGTCGAGGAAGTGAACCAGCGGCGATTGAAATTTCTCTCCTGCTGGCCGGGTTTGGAGATGATCGGCTTCTGGGAGCGCGCGCTGATGCCGATGCTGAACTTCGTCGTGTTCTCGCTCTTTCCGGCGCCGCTCTCGCTGGTTCGTCAAGACCCTTCGCTGGGGCTGGCGCACGGCGCTTGTCTGATGATCGAGCGCGAGAGTTATTTCACGATTGGCGGGCACGCCGCCGTTCGGGATCAGATCTTCGAGGATGTGCGGTTGGCGCAGTTGTGGCGCGAAAGTGGAGCGCGCGGTCTCTGCCTGGACGGGCAGGATGTGGTTCGCGTGCGGATGTACGGATCGCTCGGAGAAATTTGTCGCGGTTTTCAGAAGAATTTCTTTCCGGCGTTTCGCCACGAACTCAGCTTCTGGGCGTTCATCGCTTTTCACTTTCTGGTTTTCCTGTTGCCGTTTCTACTGTTGGTTGCGGCGCCTGGCTGGCAAACTGCCCTCGCCGCCGGGGTGATCGCGCTGACTCGAGTGGCGCTGGCGCTGCGTTTTTGGCATCCGGTCTGGTCAGCGTTTCTGCATCCTGTCGCCGAAGTGATTTTGATCCGGATCGGTCTGTCGTCGTGGCGTCGTTGCAAGAGTGGTCGGGGAGTTGAATGGCGGGGCAGGCGGTATCATCACACTGGCTGAGAGGAAATGAAGAGAGCGGGAAGGCGAATATCGAAATTCAACTTGATTTCAGCTCGCGTGCGCAGGCAATTAAATTGCCTGCGCACGTCGAAGCCTATTACCCAGCATCGCATCAGGAGATGCGATCAATAAGCGCATTTGATTGCGCTTTCGAATGTGAATCAAGTTGTGAGTCTATTTCGATAGATCACCTCCTGGTTGCAGCCCCTGTGGGCGTTTGAAGGGTAAAAGCGCCGGTCTGTGAAAGACCGGTCGCTTAGTGGTTACCTATCCTGGATAAGTGCGGCGATTCTATTGCGCGCTGTCGTTTTGAGCAAGGGCGCCGGGAAAGATCGGTCAACTTTGTCGCAATGAACGCATGAGATCGAAACGGGCAATTATCATCGGCGGCGGACTCGGCGGACTGGCCGCAGCGTTGCGATTGGAGACCCAGGGCTGGTCAGTCACCGTTTGCGAGCAGGGCGCGAGTTTCGGCGGCAAGATGAATTCGTGGAGCGAGCGAGGATTTCACTTCGACACCGGGCCATCGCTGATCACCATGCCCTGGGTCTTCTCGGAACTTTTCGCCGCGGCGGGCAGCGCCATCGAAGATCACCTGGAACTTCTGCCAGTTCATCCGATCAGCGAATACATTTACGCTGACGGCGCTCGATTCACATACTCAGCTTCGATGCCAGAATGGTTGGAGACAATCAGAGAACTCGATCCGCGCGACGTTGACGGCTTCCTGCGTTTTATGCGACTCGGCGCTCAGCTTTACGAAGTCTCGAAAGACACATTCCTGCGCCGCCGCCCGCTCGATTGGCCGCGCGCGACCGACGCCAAATCGCTCCGCCATCTCCCGCTGCGTTACGGCTGGGGCAATTATCATCGGACGGTGGCTGCGCATTTCCACAGCCCGCATCTGCGACAGCTTTACGACCGCTATCCGACTTACGTTGGCTCGTCGCCATACAAATCGCCAGCCACGCTGGCCGTGATTCCATTCATCGAATACGCGTTCGGCGGCTGGTACGTCAAAGGCGGTATGTATCGAATCGTCGAGAGCCTGGTCGAGTTGGCCAAAGATCGCGGCGTCGAATTGCTGCTCAACACTCGCATCGAGCGGATCGAGCGAAACGGAAAGAGAGTGACGGCGGTACGTCAGTCTGATAACGGGGCGCCCACTCTAGTTTCTGCGGATGTGGTTGTGATGAATGGCGACGCTTCGTGGGCGGCGAAGATGTTAGGGGAGGAAGGGGCTGATGGTTTACCGCATCACGAGCGTTCGCTGTCGGGATTTGTGATGTTGCTCGGCGTCGGGCGCACGATGCCTGAGTTGCGCCATCACGCGATCTATTTTTCGGCTGATTACAAACGAGAGTTCACCGAACTGTTCGATGAGCGCAAGTTCCCCACTGATCCGACCGTCTACGTCAATGCGCCCAGCCGCAGCGACCGCTCAGTCGTCTCCGGCGAGGGCGAGACTCTGTTCGTGATGGCCAACGCTCCGGCGAACGATTACGGCGAATGGGACGAAGAGCAGATCGCAGAGGCGCGGCAGCGAGTCTTCGGTCGTTTGCGCGCGAGCGGCTTTCCCGACATCGAAAACGACATCGTGGTCAGCGATGTTTGGACGCCGAAGAAGATCGGTTCGCGTTACCTGATGCCGGGCGGCGCGATCTACGGTGCGCATTCGCACGGATGGCGTCACGCTTTCCTGCGCCATCCGAACAAAGATCGGAAATACGCGGGCTTGTATTACGTCGGCGGCAGCGCGCATCCGGGCGGCGGCACGCCGACGGTGCTGCTTTCGGCCCAAATCACCTGCGAATTGATCGAACGTTATGAACGCGATTAAGTTGAAGCCGAAGTCGCTGCCGCTCGCGGCGCTGGCGGCGGCTTATGCAGTGATGTGGATTGGCGGCGTCGGCCATTACGTATGGTACGGCGAACCGCCGATGGACGCGCCGTGGGCGGCGTCGGTGTTTTTGCTGCTCGCAGGATTGCTGGTCATCTTCACGTCAGGGAAAAAGGATTTGATCGGATTGTTCATCGCGGCGGCGCTGGGTTTCGTGGCTGAAATTCTGGGCGTGCGTTACGGCTTCATTTTCGGCCCGTATCGTTACACTGAGGTTTTACAGCCGCAGCTTCTCGATGCGCCGCTGGTGATGCTGAGCGCGTGGATGGCGCTGGTCGCTTATTGCCGGCAGATGCTGATGAATTTGAACCTGCCCTTGTGGATCGAGGCTCCGCTGGCGGCGCTTTGGATGACGGCGATTGATCTGGTGATTGATCCGTTGGCGGCCAATCAGCTTGGCTATTGGCGCTGGGCGGAATCGGGCGCATATTACGGAATTCCGCTGCGCAATTTCGCGGGATGGTTCGCGGTCAGCCTGATCATCTTCATCGTAGTCAAAAGCGCCGCGCGGCAAAATGTGTGGGCGGAATATGTCGGATTGAGTATCGTGCTGTTCTTTACTTCGATTGCGCTCTCTTTTGGCTTGTGGTTGGCAGGAGGCGCCGGTTTGACCTTGTGTCTGGCTCACTTTGTTGTGATGACTTACAGGGGACGGCGTTCAGAGTCCCGGCTTCAGCCGGATAGAGCTTGATCATCAAACTCTATCCGGCTGAAGCCGGGACTCTGAACGCCGTCCCGCAGTACGGAGGGCAAATGTGGTTGAGTTGTTGGTGATCGCCGATGATCTGACGGGGGCTTGCGACACGGGCGCACAGTTCGCCGGTCAGGGCATCCCCACGCTCGTCACAATGGAATTTGACCGGGCGTTCGACCCAACGGAAGATGAATACTCCGTCATCGTCGCCGACACCGAGAGCCGTCATCTGAGCGCGGTTGAGGCGGCGGTCAGAGTCGAGACGGTTGTCAAACGGGCGCGTGAAACGGGCGTCGATCATTTTTACAAGAAGACCGACTCCACTTTGCGTGGCAATATTGGCGCTGAATTGCAGGCGCTGTTGCGTGCTTCCGGCAATCGCACGCTGGCCTTCGCGCCCGCCTTCCCTCGACTCGGACGTTTCACGCGCGGAGGTCATCAATACGTCGGCGACCAGTTGCTGCGTGAGACAGCTTTCGCCAACGATCCGCTCGATCCGGTCACCGACAGCTTCATCCCGGCGATCATCCGCCGGCAATCGAACATCCCGATCAGAATCATCGGTCGCACTGCCGACGAAGCATTGATTGACGAGCAGGGACAGCGGATCGTCGTCTTCGACGCGGAGAGCGATGACGACCTGCGCTGGGTGGGAGAGCGGTTGAAGCGCGAGCGGCTGCTGGGCGCGCTGGCAGGCTCGGCAGGTTTCGCGGCCTGTTTGCCAGAGTTGCTGGAACTGCGAACGCGCGCCCAGCCGAATCTCGATTGCCCGGCGCGCCCGGAGCAAATGCTGGCAATCAACGGCTCTCTGAACGAAGTTTCATTGCGGCAAGCAGTCAGCGCCGAAGCCTGCGGTTTCGCCGTTGTTCATTTGCCGCCGGAGTTGCTGATCGTAGAAGATATCGCTCGGTCTGAAGCGGTCTCGCAGATCATCGCCAACGTCGCAGGCTATGATGCGCAGGGAAGAGATGTGATGCTGCGAACCGCCGCGCGGCGTGAAGATGCGGGAGAGTACGAGCGGCAAGGCGAAAGATTGGGACTGAGCCACAGGCAGTTGAGTTTGCGCATCGCTGAGAACGTGGCAAAGCTGATCGGCGAAATCCTGGCGCAGACGCAATTCGGATTGCTGACCGTCTTCGGCGGAGACACACTGGCCGCCATCGTCCGCGCAATGGGATGGCGCGGCCTGCTGCCTCGAAGAGAGATTCTGCCCGGCGTCATCCTGTCGGAAGCGGCGGGTGGGACGAAGAAGATGTCGTTGATTACCAAAGCGGGCGGGTTCGGGCCGGAAGACGTGTTGCGGCAAATCAAAGATCAATTGAGGAAAAAGTAGAGCAAACTGTCCAGTTTGCTCTTGCTTCCTCAAACGGTCCATTGCGGGAACAAGAGCAAACTGGACAGTTTGCTCTACTTTTTAGGAGCAACCAATGACTCTGGCGATCACAATGGGCGACAGCAGCGGCGTCGGCCCTGAGATCATTCTCAACGCTTTTCGCAAAGGCGAACTGCCGGAAGATTTCGTTGTGGTGGGGGATTACGACATCCTCTCGCTGTGCAATCGGACGCTGAACTACGACGCGCCGCTGCGGAGGGCGAGAGATGTCGAGGATGTGGAAGAAGGCGCGGTCAACGTGCTCGACCTGGCATTGATGAAAGCTGAAGATTTACGGATCGGCGAAATCTCCGAACTCTCAGGCCACGCCGCTTTGAAATATGTCGAACAAGCCACACATCTGGCGCTGGCCGGAAAAGTCTCCGCCATCGTCACGCTGCCGATCAACAAAGAAGCCACGCGGATGAGCCAGCCGGATTTCACCGGCCATACCGAATACATCGCCGAGCTTTGCGGCGCGCGCGATTACACGATGATGCTGGCCTCGGACCGTCTGATCGTCACGCACGTCTCGACCCACGTCTCGCTCCGCCAGGCCATCGAATGCGTGAAGAAAGAGAACGTCCTCAAAATCATCAAGCTGACGCACGACGTATTGCCCAAACTCAGGCCCGCAAGCCGCATCGCTGTAGCCGGACTCAACCCGCACGCGGGCGAGAGCGGATCGTTCGGCGCGGAAGACCAGGAAGAGATCCTGCCAGCCGTCGTCGAGGCCAGAGAGTCAGGGATGGACGTGAGCGGGCCGTTTCCGCCGGACACCATTTTTATGCAGGTTCTCAAAGGCCGCTACGACGCGGTGGTCTGTATGTACCACGACCAGGGACACATCCCGATGAAGTTGCTCGATTTCGAGGGCGGAATCAACGTCACGCTGGGCTTGCCGATTGTCCGCACTTCAGTGGATCACGGGACGGCTTTCGACATCGCGTGGAAAGGCGTCGCCTTCACCGGCAGTTTGAGAGACGCCTGCCGGTTGGCAGAGAGGCTGGCTGAGAGGCCGGAATGAGCCGTTGTTCCAGACTTGAGCTTCTCGGCTTCGATCATCGTTTCGGCCACCAGACAGAAAAATGTAAGAGAGAAAAATAAGAGATGCCATTTTTCTCTCTCTCATTTTTCTGTCTGGTCGGTCCGGAATGGCCGAAACGATGATCGAAGCCAGCTTCTCGATAACCCTTTGCCTTTTTGCCCCCCTGCCTCATACACTTTGGCCAACGTCCGAAGTAAGGAGGAAAGACGATGACCATCACGATTGATTTGCCTGACGAAGTACACGAACGGCTGGAAAAACAGGCGCAGTTACGCGGCACGACGGTTTCCGAGATCCTCGCCCAACTTATTGAGGAGATCGAAGCCGCGCATTTATCAGCGGTGGTGAGACAAATGCAGAAGGAAGGACTTTTTGCCGAACCGCCAGCCACGCCGCCTGCGATGCCGCCTGACTTTCAGCCAATTCGAGTGCAAGGTCCGCCGCTGTCGGAGACCATTCTGGCGGAGCGACGCTGATGAGCGCCTATTACTTCGATAGCAGTGCGCTGGTCAAAAACTACGCACAGGAGGTCGGCACGAACTGGGTGCGCGGCCTCATCAATGCTCAGCCAACCAACGAAATCTTCACCGCGCTGGTCACCGGCGCCGAAATCATTGCGGCCATCAAACGCCGCGAGCGCAGCAACACAATCACCGCAGCCGACGCCGCCAGCGCCATTACAGCCTTCAGAAGCCAGTTCAGAATCCGCTTTATGGCGCTCCGCACGAGCGACCCTGTGGTGGACTTGGCGATGGATTTGGCCGAAACGCACAAATTGCGCGGCTACGATGCAATCCAATTAGCCAGCGCGTTGCTGATCGAAGCCCGGCTGACTGCTCAAGGGGTAGGCCCGCTTACACTGATCTCCGCTGACGATGAACTGAACCAGGCAGCGCAAGCGGAAGGCTTACTGACGGACGATCCAAATCAACATCCGTAATCAGAACTTCTCACGGATTCTGAGGTAGCTCGCAAAACGCGGCAAGCCATTTTTCGTCAACCCGCGATAGGTGAAGGTAATCACCGTCCCAATCGCCGGTGGATTGGCGCGCACAGCGTCGGTGAAGCCCGTGCCGATATTGAAGCGTTTGCCGTCGGCGGTTTCCACTCGCAGCGCGCCCATCTTCCCCGTGTATTTGCCCTTGCCCGGCGCGTAGCCAATCACCGTCGCCTCGGCGTCTTCGAGCGGTTTCAATTTGAGCAGCGCGTCGTTGCGGCCCGTGGCGTAAGGCGCGTCGGCGCGATGCAGCATCAAGCCTTCGCCGCCCGCTCGGACGATTTCTTCGAGCTTGCGGCGCAGCGCGGCGTTGTCAGGCAAACGGAATTGTTCAACCGCGACGAGTTGCGGGAAGTTGGCCCGGGCGACGATCTGTTTGATCTGTTCGGAGCGTTCGGCAAACGTCCCCGGCGCGTCGGGCAATTCAAACACAAGGTATTTGATCTGCCGCCATTCGTCATCCTGCGCCGTCGTTTTGCGAACGGCGCCCGACAGCTTTTCAAACTGCCCACGCGCCATCCACAACTCGCCATCGAGCGGGCGCGACGGCAGCCTGGCGATGAACCACGCCGGCGCGGCGATCACGTTGCCAGCGCGTGAACGCAGCGCCTTGCCATCCCACAGCGCACGCACGCCGTCATACTTTTCGCTGATGAGATAAGGCGTAGGATCAATGTTGATGTTGGCTACGTTGGCGAGCAGGGCGCGCGGCGTAGCGTCGGAAGATTGCGCTTGCGCCAGCGGCGCAAGCCACAAACAAAGGGCGAAAAGGGAAATGCGAAAGATTGGCTGCATCGGCTGACTCCTCCCAAAATTTGTAGGGCAGGTTACCAACCTGCCCTACAAATTTTGACTGTTTTATGTGGTGGCGCCACGAAAAGTTTGTGCTCACGCCGTCGCGTACTCGATAAACGACCTTGCGTGCTTTACCCAACCATCTTAATGCTGCATTTCGCGCTGTTCAATTGCCAATCAACCGGGGCAGTGAATGAGCCGTCATAAAGATTCATTGCCTGCCGGGCATCAATCCCGTATGCTGCACACGAAAGGAGTATTCCAGCATGGCACGTAATTCAGCGATCAAGCAGAAACGCTACGCGCTCGACGAAACCAAAATCAAACGCGCGCAGAAAGTGCTCGGCACCCAGACCGAGGCTGAAACCATCGAACGCGCCCTCGAAGAAGTGATCTCCGAACACGAACGCCAGCGGCGCGCCTGGGCGGCGACTGAACGCTTCATCAAAAGCGGCGCTGTCATCAAAGATGTCTTCGGCAGACTTGGCGAAGCGGAGGGATAATCTTTGTCCGGCGTTCTGTAGTGGGTCAGAAGTATGGGTTCAATCTCGTTGGCAGGTCTCGTCTGACGAATGACGCAGTGATTGCGATGTCCGTCGCCAGCCACGGGCTCACAATTCAGACCAAAAATCCCGGCGATTTCCAGCTTATCGCAGAGTTCCGTTCATTTGATTGGGAGATGGTCTGAAGAATTGATTGGTTATGGTCAGCCAGGCTAGGGATGTTACTTCGCACATCATTGCTGTTACTACCGGTTGAATCCGGCCTTTGCTTCGCGCAAGGGCTTGAGCGCGGCCTCGCGGTTTGCGCCCTCCGCCGCGCTGAATAACAACTTCAACCAATCACGGCGCGCGGCCAGCTTTTCGCTCTGGCCGATGAAATGCAATGTGCCGTTGAAGACCCAGGTGATTTTAAAGTCCGCCGGTTGCGCGGCGACGGCTTCGATGAGCAGGTCGAGTTTGGCCGTGGCCTCGGCGTCCTGATCGAGCGCCAGCAGGTTGGCGATTTCAATCATCCTCAACGCGATCTTCGCCCCCGCTTCGATCTCAGGCCTGTCGAGCAAAGCCGCAATCTGCTCGCGGCAATCATCGAAGCGGCCGGTGGTGAAATGTGTCTCCGCGAAATCAGTCATCACGGAAAAATCATCGGGGAAATTGGTAAGCCACTTTTGATGTAGCTTGAAAGCCAATTCGTATTTAAACAATCTATCGTGATAAATTCCGCTCAGACGTTGATAAGCACTTTTATAGTTCGGATACAGCGTCGAAACATTGGCATAACATTCCGCCGCTTTACTCCACTCACTCAAAAGGTAATACGCATCGCCCAGATTGTTCTGCGTTCTGACCCATTGTTGCGGTAACTGCTCGCGGGTGTAGACCAGCAAGATGTTGTGGTAGGCAGCAACAGCTTCGTCCAGCAGCTTCAGGCTCTCAGCACCTGCCATTCGTTCGGCTTGCGATTTCAGTGCAACGCCCAGATTGTTCTGCGTAGCTGCCCATTGCTGCGGCAACTGCTCGCGAATTCTGACCTGCAAGGCATTGCGGTAAGCAGCGACAGCCTCGGCTAGCAGCTTCACGCCTTCAGCGCCAGCCACTTGCTCGCCTTGTCTTTGCAGTGCGGTGCCCAGATTGTTCTGCGTAGCTGCCCATTGCTGCGGCGACTGCTCGCGAGTTCTGACCTGCAAGGCATTGCGGTAAGCAGCGACGGCTTCGGCCAGCAGTTTCACACCTTCAGCGCCCGCCATCCGCTCACCTTGTGAGCTCAGTGCAATGCCTAGATTATTCTGGGTTATCGCCCAGTCTTTCGGCAAATGCTCGCGGGTGTAGACTAGCAAGGCGTTGCGGTGGGCAGTGACGGCTTCAGCCAGCAGCTTCACGCCTTCAGCGCCCACCATCCGATTGCCTTGTGCACACAGTACTATGCCCAGATTGTCCTGTGTAGTTGCCCAGTCTTGCGGCAACCACTCGCGGGTTCTAATTTGTAATGCACTGCGGTAGGCGGTGACGGCTTCAGCTAGTAGCTTAACGCCTTCAGCGCCCGCCACTTGCTCGCCTTGCGACCACAGTGCAATGCCCAGATTGTTCTGCGTTAATGCCCATTGCTGTGGTGACTTCTCGGGGGTGTAGACCAGCAAGGCGTTGCGGTAGGCAGTGACGGCTTCGGCAAGTAGCTTCACGCCTTCAGCGGCTGTCATTCGCTCGCTTTGTGAGCTCAGTGCACTGCCCAGATTGATCTGTATCGCTGCCCATTGTTGGGGCCATTGCTCGCGAGTATAGACTTGTAAGGTACTGTGGTAGGCGGCGATGGCCGCGGTCAGCAACCCCAGGCCCTCAGCGCCTGCCGTTCGTTCGCCCTGTCTTTGCAGTGCGTTGCCCAGATTGTTCTGGGTTGTCGCCCAGTTTTGCGGCAACCGCTCACGGGTTCTGATCTGCAAGGCATTGCGGTGGGCAGTAGCGGCTTCGGCTAGTAGCTTCAGGCTCTCAGCGCCTCCCATTCGCTCGCCTAGTGAGCTCAGCGCACTGCCAAGATTGTCCTGTGTTAGTGCCCATTGTTGCGGTAATTGCTCTCGGGTATAGATTAGCAAAGCGTTCCGGTATGTGGCGATGGCTTCGGTCAGCAGCTTCAGGCTCTCAGCTCCAGACACTCGCTCGCCTTGTGCCCACAGCGCAATCCCTAGATTGTTCTGGGTCATCGCCCAGTTTTGCGGCGACTGCTCGCGGGTAAAAATTGCCAAAGCTCGCTTGTACGAATCTACAGCTTCGGATAGCAGGCGATTTCCTTCTTCGCCTTTCACACTGATTCCTAAATCCTGCTTCGCAAGACCGATGAACACTTCTATCTCAGCCTGTTCATAACGGTGCTTATCTTTCGATATGAGTTCCGCTAGGCGAAGCTTGGCAAGGTTATATTGCTCCAGCGCCTCTCTGAACTGATATGAGTTCTTGAATGAGTTACCGGCATCCTTACGATTCTGGTAAGCGCTGATGGCTTTTCTATCAAGCTGTTCCTGAACGGGCTTGATTTGTCCTTCATCTTTCTGCGCGGCCTTCACAAAGTTCTCCGACGAGAGTGGGAAGTTGTTTTGGTAGAAGGCGCGCAAGCCGAGGGTTCGGTAATCGTCGGACTTTTCGACCGCCTTGGCCCAGTCGTCAAATGCTGATTTGACCTGCTCCGGCGTGAAGCCATATTGCTCAGCCCATTCGCGCAGGTAGAAGCTGAAATCAATCGGACGCGGGCTATCGCCTGCTTTCTTCAGCCGGGCGATTTCATCCGACAGCCTAGTGATGTGTTTTTCGATGCGCGCATGAGTCCAGAGCGCTTTGGAGCCTTTGCGCACGATGATCACGTCCAGCGTCTGGATGTTTTGCAGCTTGACGTTCGGCAGGTTCCATTGGCCGTCGAGCGGATAGTTGATTACCCAGCCAGGCTTAATGATGTTGATGATTATGCGCTCGCCTTCGCTGAAATCGCCCAACAGGACGATCTTGAACTGGCCTTTCGAGTCAGTCGTATTTTCAATCCCGGCCACGCTGATGCGGGTTGCAGGAACAGGCGCTTTCACGTCGGTCATCAGCGTGCCGTTTAAGGTAAGTTGTTGGCTAAAGGCGGTGAGCGATGTGCAGCAGGCGAAGAGTATGGCTAAGATCGTTTTCATCGTGTCTTCCTCAGTTTGATGGTTAGGGGGCCGGGAAGTTCGACATATTGGTCGTCAGTCGAGACGCCTCGTATACTAACATAACCTTCTTTGCTGACGTAAACGCGGACGCGGACGCCGATGCGGGCGGGAATCTTATCAATGATGAAGCCGCCGTTGCCAGTGGTCGTGGTATGCATCGGCGGCTTACCGTTGATCTCGTCCACCTTCACCGTCGCGCCAGAAATAGGATTGCCGTCGGCATCGTTCACCTGACCGCGAAGATAAGTTGTCTCTTCGACAGTTGGTGAAGGAAGAGGTTGCGACGAAGGCTGCCCGGTGCGAGAGATGAAGTAAAACGCA